>Ga0187846_10002208_pt1 | contig 10768 bp, 10 predicted proteins | sample TC_taG_FD_161473 | JGI IMG/M metagenome (GOLD analysis project Ga0187846, IMG submission 161473) | Biofilm microbial communities from the roof of an iron ore cave, State of Minas Gerais, Brazil - TC_06 Biofilm (v2) | ecosystem: Environmental > Terrestrial > Deep subsurface > Cave > Wall biofilm... | reverse complement strand
GCGGTCCGACAGCACCGGCAGCGCGGCGTCGTTGCCCATCGAGCCGACCGCCTCTTCGCCGTCGACCGCCATCGGCACCATCAGCAGCCGGATGTCTTCCTGCGTGTATCCGAACGCCTGTTGCCGATCGAGCAGCGCAGCCCCCTCTGCCACGCCCGTGGGAAAGGGGCCGAGGGTGAGAGTGCCGTCCGGGGTGAAGGCAGGCAGGTCATCGAGCCGGACCCGGATGCGACGGATCCATTCCTTGTACGGCTTGCTGGCCGCGAGCTGTGCCTTCAGCTCCGCATCATCGATGATCCGCCCCTGCTCGGTGTCGATCAGGAACATCTTGCCGGGCTGCAGCCGCCACTTCTTGACGATGCTGGATTCGGCGATCGGCAGCACGCCGGCTTCCGAGGCCATCACGACGATGTCGTCATCGGTGACTACATAGCGCGCCGGTCGCAGCCCGTTGCGGTCCAGCGTGGCGCCGATGCGTACGCCGTCGGTGAACGCGATCGCGGCCGGGCCGTCCCACGGCTCCATCATCGAGGCGTGGTACTCGTAGAAGGCGCGCCGGCTCTCATCCATCAGCGTGTGCTGCTCCCACGCTTCCGGAATCATCATCATCATCGCGTGGGCGAGCGGGTAGCCCGCCATCACCAGCAGCTCCAGCGCGTTGTCGAAACAGGCCGTGTCCGACTGCCCTTCGTAAATCAGCGGGTAGAGCTTGCGCAGGTCGTCGCGCAACACCGGCGAGCTCATCACTCCCTCGCGCGCACGCATCCAGTTGAAGTTGCCCTTGACGGTGTTGATCTCGCCGTTGTGGGCGATCATCCGGTACGGGTGCGCCAGCTCCCAGCTCGGGAAGGTGTTGGTCGAGAAGCGCTGGTGCACCAGCGCGATCGCCGAATCGACGCCGGGGTCGGCGAGGTCGCGGTAATAACGGGCCAGCTGGTCGGCCAGCAGCAGGCCCTTGTAGACCACGGTGCGCGTGGACATCGACGGCACGAAGTATTCGCGCCCGTGCTTGAGCTTGAGCGCCTGGATCTTGTGGCTGGCGGCCTTCCGGATCACATAGAGCTTGCGCTCCAGCGCATCGGGCACCATGATGTCGGCACCGCGGCCGATGAAGATCTGCCGGATCACCGGCTCGCGCTCCCGCACGCGCGGCGACATCGGCATGTCGCGGTCCACCGGCACCTCGCGCCAGCCCAGCACCACCTGGCCTTCGGCGCGCACCGTGCGCTCCAGCTCCTGCTCGCACGCCAGGCGCGAGGCATGCTCGCGCGGCAGGAAGATCGTCCCGACGCCGTACTCGCCCGGCGGCGGAAGTTTCACGCCCTGCTGCAGCAGCTCCTTGCGGTAATGCACATCGGGAATCTGGATCAGGATGCCGGCGCCGTCGCCGTACAGCGGATCGGCTCCGATGGCGCCGCGGTGATTCAGGTTGTGCAGGATCAAGAGCGCTTGCTCGATCAGCTCGTGGCTGCGCCTCCCTTTGATATTGGCGACGAAGCCGACGCCGCAGGCGTCGTGCTCATGTCGGCTCGAATACAGGCCGTAGCGCTGCGCGGCTTCGACCGCTTCGTCCGACGCGGACTGCATCGAATCCCTCCCGAGCGGCCACTCACGGCCGGATGGTTGCTGGTAAACAATGTAATGCAACGCACAATTCCATTCAATCAAAACTAACGGGGACAGACCCTATAAACTGACTTGTTCACCAACCGCACTAAATAAATGGGGCCATATCCATTATGGCGGCGGGCGTTTTCCATCGCGGTGACGACGTCCGGATCGTGATCGAGCTGCTTGCTCCTGGCCTGCTCGAGCAGCAGGTGCTGATCGACCAGCCCTTCGAGCACCGCAACCTGGGAGGCGGAATTTCCGCCGTGGCCGCACGCCGACCTGTACTGGATTAATCCGGGCGCGAGCAGGACATCAACAGGAAATCTGGGGAGAGTCGACGCCCTCGCCCGCGGCCTCGCCACCGGCCCCTCACGCGCAGCGGGGAGACTGTTCAGTCGCTACCGGGCGTCGTTGCCGGAGGACTTGCCAACAGGCCGGCGCGGGCGCCCGACCGGCAGGGGCGCCAGACGCCGCTCGGTCTTGCTGGACAGCTCCTTCAAGAACGAACCGTCTCCCAGCGCCCATCCATGCTCGACCGCGTTCTGGATGCGCGCGACCTCGGGCTCGGCCAGGCCGGAGTCCGTGAGGCGCCGGTACTGGGCCTGGCGCTCGAACGGCGTATTGCCGAGCTTCCACATTTCGGCATGCTCGGTGATGGCCGGATCGACCTGCAGCCCCAGGTGGTGGGGCAGGCTCGACCAGGGGTAATGCGAGGCATCGGCGGTGTGCTGCGTGCGCGCCGGCCCCAGCTCGACGAAGAGGGCACACGGCAGCAGGAAGTGCTCCGGGTCCAGCACGGTGCAACGAAAGCGTGCCTGCCACAGTGTTCCGCCACGGCCGTGTCGGCGGTTGAAATCGCGCACGTAGCGACGCCCGAGCGCCTGCATCGCCAGGCTCAGCGACTTGCCGTTGGACGGGGTCACCAATAGATGGAACTGGTCCGGCATCAAGGCGTAGGCGTGGATTTCCACCTCGTGCCGGCGGCTCAGGCTGCGCAACTCGCTGAGCATGAACTGATAGTCGGTGTCGGCCAGGAAGGCGGCCTGCCCGGCCACGCTGCGCTGAACCAACAGGTGCGGATAGCCCGGAACGGACAAACGGGGAAGGCGTGCCACTGTTTTGCTGCCCTTCTGAACCGATCCTGCCTGCGACTGCGAGTGCCGTTTGCTCCCGCGACTGGTCCGTCAGCCGACCGCGAACAACCGCCGATGTTCCTTGATGGCGTAGCGGTCGGTCATTCCAGCGATGTAGTCGGCGATCGCGCGCGGGCCGTGTTCGGCCGCGCGGGCCTGGTGGTCGGCCGGAAGCAGCCCGGGCTCCTGGTGAAACGCGTCGAACAATTCGCGCACGATTCTTCGGGATTTGGCCGTCATCCGCATCACCTCTGGGTGTCGGTACAAATGCTCTCGCAGAAACTTCTTCAAAGCCTCCGCTTCGGTCAGGGTCTGGGGCGAAAACCCCGCCAGGGGCGCGGCGCCGCGAACATCGTCGACCGACTGGGGCGCCGCCACCGCAATGCGACGCCGCGTTTCTTCAATCAGGTCAACGACCAGGGTATTGATCATCCGGCGGACAGTTTCGTGTACCGCGCGCCGCTCGCCAATATTCGGAAACCGGTATGTTACTTCGGCCGAATGTCTGGCCACGAGCGGAATCCCTTCGAGCTGGTCGGACACTATCAGCCCGGATCGCAGACCGTCGTCGACGTCATGGTTGTTGTACGCGATCTCGTCGGCCAGGTTGGCGATCTGGCCTTCCAGGGTCGTCTGGCGTTTCAGCAGGAAACGCTCGGCCACCGGGCCGAGGCGGCGCGCGTTGTCCAGCGAGCAGTGCTTCAAAATGCCCTCGCGCGTCTCGAAGCACAGATTCAAGCCGTCGAAGCCGCCATAGCGCTCCTCCAGCTCGTCGACCACGCGCAGCGACTGCAGGTTGTGCTCGAAGCCTCCAAACGGCCGCATGCATTCGTTCAGCGCGTCCTGGCCGGCATGCCCGAACGGCGTGTGTCCCAGGTCGTGCGCCAGCGCGATCGCCTCCACCAGGTCCTCGTTGGCCCGCAGGCTGCGCGCCGCCGAGCGCGCGATCTGGGCCACTTCCAGCGAGTGAGTCAGGCGCGTGCGGAACAGGTCCCCCTCGTGGTTGACGAATACCTGCGTCTTGTACTCGAGCCGCCGAAACGCCGTGCAATGGATGATCCGATCCCGGTCGCGCTGGAACGCGGTGCGCGAAGCCGACTCGGGCTCCTCGTAACGGCGACCGCGCGATTGCGACGAGCGCGCCGCGTAGGGCGCCAGCCAGTCTTCGCTCGGGATCACCGGTAGCCCGCCGCGGCGAGCGTCGCCTCGACCAGCGGTTCGGGCGCTTCGCGCTGGACCGCGCGCCCGATCCGCTCCAGCAGCACGAAATGGATCCGCTCCGCGTACACTTTCTTGTCGCCGCGCATCGTGTCGATCGCCGCCGCCCGGGACAGTCCTTCGATCCGGGCCGGCAGGCGGGCCTGCGACACCGCACCGGTAACGCGCTCGACGTCGGCGCTGCCAATCAGCCCCAGACGGGACGACAGGTCGGCCGCCAGGCACAGCCCGCAGCCCACCGCCTCGCCGTGCAACCACCGTTCAAAACCGGTCAGCGCCTCGATCGCGTGTCCGAACGTGTGACCCAGGTTCAGCAGCGCGCGCTCGCCGCCTTCGCGTTCGTCGCGTCCGACGATGCTCGCCTTGATCTGGCACGAGCGCCCGATCGCGCGTGCCAGCGCCTCGTCGTTCAACGCCAGCAGCGCCGGCATCTCGCTGACGGTGCGCTCGAAGTACGCGCCGTCCGCCAGCAGCCCGTGTTTCAGCACTTCGGCCAGCCCGGCCGACAGCTCGCGCGCCGGCAGGCTGCGCAGCAGCGCCGTGTCGGACACCACGACCGCGGGCTGGTGGAAGGCGCCGATCAGGTTCTTGCCGGCGAGGTGATTGACGCCGGTTTTGCCGCCGACCGAGGAGTCCACCTGCGCCAGCAGCGTGGTCGGCACCTGCACGATCCGCACCCCTCGCATGAATACCGCAGCGGCAAAGCCGGCGATGTCGCCCACCACGCCACCGCCCAGCCCTATGATCACGCTGCGCCGGTCGGCGCGCGCCTTGACCAGCGCATCGATCACCTGCGCAGCCCCGGCGAGATTCTTGGCGCCTTCGCCGTCCGGGATCGTGCAATACGAGGTCGGTGCCACTCGCTCGCAGGCGCGCAGCACCGGTTCCAGGTACAGCGGCGCAACGACCGTGTTGGTGACCACGTGAATCGAGGTCGGCGCGAGTGGCGCGACAAACTGATCCAGCCGCCCGAGCAGCCCGGGGGCGATCCAGATGTCGTACGGGGAGGCCAGCTCGACCGTGATGCGCTGCATTTGCTCATTCTATTTGGCACCGAGAGGCATTTCGGCGCTTGCGGCATACCCATAATGGGTCGTAAAGTACCCATTATGGGTAGGTCATCCAGGGCAGCCCTGTCGGGGTCGCGCCGAGCGAGCGCAAAACGCGCGGTCGGGGCCAAGGCCGGCCTGGCCGACGCGCTCTTCGGCAGAGCTCGGCAACGGGTGCTCGGGCTGTTGTATGGGCAACCGGAACGGAGCTTCTTCGCAACCGAACTGATCGCCTTGGCGCGTTCCGGCTCAGGTGCGGTTCAGCGCGAACTAAGCCGCCTCTCAGAGAGTGGCCTGGTGACGGTAGTGCCGGTCGGCAGGCAACGGCGTTATCGTGCCAATGTGGACGCGCCGATCTTCGAGGAGCTGCGCGGAATTGTCGTCAAAACGGTCGGTCTCGACGGCCCATTGCGTGCCGCGCTGGAGGCCTTTGGTTCGCGCCTGCGACTCGCACTCGTTTTTGGCTCGGTAGCCAAAGAACGGGATCGCGCCAGCAGCGACATTGACCTGCTGGTCGTTTCAGACGATCTGACGTTAGAGAAGCTGTATCGCGCCCTCGTGCCGGTAGAGGCTCAGCTCGGCAGATCCGTTCAGCCCACCCTGTACACGTCGGCCGAGTTTCGGCAGCGCCGAAGCAACGCCAGCTCGTTTGTGCACCGCGTCCTCGATGGACCTCACCGCGTCCTGATCGGCAGCGTGGATGGGATTACCTGAGCTCGACAATCTCGCACGTATCCGTCGGCTGAAGTCCGAATCGCCCGCGTCGAGCGAGAATGGCGCGCGCTCGATCAGGCGCATCGCAAGCGCAACCTGATGGAATATGAGGGTGAGGTGGAAATCGACGAGCAGTTGTTGAATGCGATCTTGCGCGTCGTGGACGAGTTGGCTACCAGGATCTCCAAGTTGCAACGGCCACCGAGCCCTTGACCGCGGTTGTCAGGACGCCGGTTGCGGCCCGATCACGGCTGCCACTTGCGGATGGGCGAGCAGGCGGGCGACCAGGCGGCGTGGGTTGGCCGCGGCGGACCGGAAAATCAGGTGTGCGGTCTGACGGTACAGCGGGGCCCGCTCCTCCAGCAACGTCTGGATCCTTGCCTCGCGGTCGGTCACTTGCAGCAGAGGCCGGCTCGCATCCGCCCGTGTGCGGCGGCCGATCTCATCGGCCGAGGCCTGCAGGTAGATCACCAGCCCCCGCGAGCGCAGCATCTGCCGATTGTCTTCGCTGAGCACCACGCCGCCGCCGGTGGCCAGCACCAGGCGCGGCCGTTGCGTCAGCTCGTCCAGCAGCTGGGACTCGCGCAGGCGGAAGCCCGCCTCGCCCTCCAGCTCGAACACGTTCTGAATCGAGGTGCCGGCGCGCTGCTCGAGCTCGCGGTCGCAGTCGATGAAGTCGAAGCCGCTGCGCGCGGCCAGCAGCCGCGCCACCGTGCTCTTGCCGGCCCCCATCATCCCGATCAGGAAGATGGAGGCCCGGGGCGGGTGTGGTGTGCTCAGTTGCGCGCCGACTGCGTCACTTTCTCGGAGATCACCTTTGGCGTGATGAAGATCAGCAGCTCGGTGCGGTTGTTCTGCCTGAACGAATCCTTGAACAGATTGCCCACCACCGGGATGTCGCCCAGCCAGGGAATCTTCGTGACCGTCGTACGCTCGGTCTGCTGATAGATGCCGCCCAGTACCACGGTGCCGCCGTTCTCGACCAGCACTTGCGTGGTCACGTTCTTGGTGTCGATGGCGACCCCGCCGCTGCCGCTGACGGTGGCGCTCGGCGTGTCCTTGTTGACCTTGACGTCCAGGAAGATCGAGCCCTCCGGCGTGATCTGCGGCGTGACCTCCAGCCGCAGCACTGCCTTGCGGAACTGGATCTGGCCGGGACCGCCGAGCTGGGTGTTGGTCTGGTACGGAATGTCGTTGCCCTGCTCGATCGCGGCCTTCACTTTGTCAGCCGTGACCACGCGCGGGCTCGAGATCACCTTGCCGCGACCATCCAGCTCGAGGGCAGTGAGCTCCAGGTTCAGCACGCTGGTCACGCCGCTGTTGAACAGCGTCAGACCGAGCGAGCCCGGGTTGAAGCCGTTCAGCGCGGCGGCCGGCAGGTTCACGAAGTTCAGGTTCGTGATCTCGGTGTTGCCGATACACACGATGCTGGTGCCGGTCGGGCAGGTGGTCGTGCCCGGCGGCAGTGGTCCGAAGGCGGAGCCGGTCCCGCTGTTGATCCAGGCATGCGGGCCGGGGTGCGCAAAGCCCAGGCGCGCCCCGATGTCGCGGCTGAACTCGTCATCAGCCTCGACGATGCGGGCCTCGATCAGGACCTGCGGCACCGGAATGTCGATGCGCGAGATCAGATGCCGGACCGCCTCGAGCTGCGCGTTCGTATCCTGAACGAACAGCTGATTGGTGCGCGGGTCGACCACGACACTGCCGCGCTTGGACAGCATGCGCTGCTTCTCGTCGACCAGGAGCTTGCGCACGTCGTCGGCCTTCTGGTAATTGACGACGAAGTTCTCGGTGTGCAGGGGCTCGAGCTCCTGGATCTGGCTGCGCGCCTCCAGCTCGAGTTTCTCCTTGGTGGCCAGCTCGTCACGCGGGGCCACCAGGATCACGTTGCCGTTCTTGCGCATGTCCAGGCCCTTGGACTGCAGGATGATATCCAGCGCCTGGTCCCACGGCACGTCCTTCAGCCGCAGCGTGATCGCGCCCTGTACCGAGTCGCTCGTGATGATGTTCAGGTTCGTGAAGTCCGCAATCACCTGCAGCAACGAGCGCACGTCCACGTTCTGGAAGTTCAGCGACAGCCGCTCGCCCTGGTAGCCCTGGCGGGTTCCCTGGAACAGGCGCGTCGGGTCCTCCTTGACGGGCTTTACTTCGACCACGAAATGGGTGTCGCTCTGGTAGGCGTTCTGTTCCCACAGCCCGCGCGGCTCGATCACCATGTGCACGTTGCCGCCCAATTGAGTGGTACTGACCATCGCGATCGGTGTGCCGAAATCGGTTACATCCAACCGCCGCCGCAGCGTCTCCGGCACCGTGGTGTTCAGGAAGTCGACCATGATCTGCTGGCCCTGCTGGCGGATGTCGACGCTGGTGGTCGGATCGCTCAGATCGATCACCACCCGGCCTTCGCCGACCGCACCGCGCCGGAAGTCGATCGTACGGATGGAACGCCCCTCCGGCGCTGCCGCTACTGGCGCTGGCGCGGGCGCTGTCGCCGTCGCGGGCGGCGCTCCCGGCGGGGCTGCCGTGGTGGTGCCGGCCGGCCCGACCGGCTGCGGGCCCGGGAAGGTCGCAGTCTCGGCCTTCGATCCGAGCACGACCTGCACCGTGTTGCCCTGAGCCGTCACCGTGTAGGTGACCGGGATGCGCAGATTCAGCACGATGCGCGAGCGCCCGGTGGCCTGGATCACGTTGACCGAACGCAGGTCGCCCTGGTTGATCTCGACCGAGTTGCGACCCAGGTTGTTGACCGTCATCGGCAGATCGATGGCGACGCGGGCCGGGTTGGTCACCGAGAAGTTGGTCGGGGCGACCGTCAGTGCTTCCTTGAGCTGTATCGTCAGGAACACGCCGGAAGTGGTTTGCGTGGCGTCGATCCGTTCGATGCTGTTGGATGCTCCGGTGTCCTGCGCGAAGGCCGGCCCGCCGGCCGCTGCGATCAGCCCTGCCAGCAGGGCGACCGCAGGTGCGGTCCGTAGAATTCGACAGTACGAAACCTTCATCGCTTACTCCCGACTGGCGCGATCGCCACGGTTTGCAGTTCCAGTTTGGCCGGACGCTCCACCCATTCCCCAGCGGCGTCCTGCACGATTTCCTTTAACAGCAACTCTGTTTCGCTGATGCGCGTCACCACGCCGAAGTTCTGACCCAGATAGTTGCCGACCCTGACCATGTGAGTGGACCCGTTGGTCTCCAGCAGCGCCACGTTGACGCCACCCTGCCGCATCATCCCGACCATCCGGATCTGATCCAGCGGAAAGCCTTCCAGCACCTCGCGCCGGCGTTCCAGATCCGGCTTGACCGCGCTCGCGCTCGCGCGGGCCTGGGTCTGGCGCGCCACCGCCATCAGGATCTTCTGCGGATCGAACGGCTCCACCGCCCCGGCGCTGTCGTACACGAACGGCGTGAACTCCTTGGGCGGGGGTACCGGCTGCGTGGTCACGCGCGTGGACTGCTTCACGCTGTTCATCCAGGAGCGCAGCTCGGTTTCATCCGAGGTACCGCAAGCCGCCAGCAGCGCGGTGGCGGTACCGATCATCGCCCATCGCAGGGCGGCAGTTCGGGACGCGGGCATCATTTCTTGGGAGGCGGCGGCGCCTTCGCCTTGCGTTGCTGCGCCAGTTCGTCTTCGTCGAGATAGCGGAAGGTCTTGGCGACCGCGTCGAGCGACAGAGTCGGCGTCTTGGTCGTTTGAACGTTCAGGTTGTTCAGCGTCACGATGCGGGGCAGATTGGCGATGTCACTGGTGAACGCGCCCAGGTCGTGGTAGCGGCCCGATACGCGCACCGTGATGGGAAGCTCCGCGTAGTAGTCCTTAACGACCACCTGCCCGGGCCGGAACAATTCGAACTGCAGCCCGCGTCCGATGCCGGCCTGGTTGATGTCCGACAACAGCGCGTCCATCTCGGCCTTGCTCGGCAGCTGCTTCTCCAGCGTCAGCACCGACTGGTTCACCTGCTCCTTCTGGCGCCGCAACTCTTCCAGGTTGATAGCCTGCTGGATCTTGGAGCGGTACTGATCCTTCAGCGTGTTTTCCTGGTCGCGCAGCCCCTGCAGCGTGGTGAGCTGATCGTTCCAGACCAGGAAATAGCCGGCGATCGCGCACAGGATCACGACGACGATCCACAGCGCCATCTTCGGCACAAACGGCCAGGTGCCGACGTTGTCGGCGGACAGCCCGCGAAACTGGGCCAACCAATTCTTGGGGGCGGTCGTCGCCATGGTGTCCTTCGGTGAGGGCCCTTAGCCCTTCTTGGGCGCGGCGCCAGGTGCGCCGGGCGCGCCGGCCGCGACGCTGGAGGGCAGCTCGCTGCTCGGCTTCATGGAGAAACTCATCGAGAAATCGAACAGGCGCCGCTGGATGCCGTCCGGACTCTGGCCGGCGAGCTTGATCTCGATCAGCTCGGGGCGCTCCACGTAGCGGCCGTTGTTGGTCAGGTTGCGCAGGAACTCGGACACGCGCTCGTTGGACGCGGCCCAACCGGTGATCGTGACCTTGCGGTCCTCCTGCCTGATCGATCGAAGATAGATCCCCTCGGGGGTCTGGCGGGTCAGCTCGTCGAGCAGATACACCGGCTGGTTGCGGTCGGCCTGCAGATCCTCGACCGCCTTCTGCCGGGCTCTGAGCGCCTCGATCTCCTGCCGCAGCGTTGCGATTTCCTTGATCTGGGCGTCCAGCCGACGGTTCTCGTCGGCGATCACCTTGTTCGTGGCCTGCTGATTGACCACATAGCCTTCCAGCACCGTCCACACCAGCGCGACCAGCGCGGCGCCGGCCAGCACGCTCAGCCCGGTCATCACATAGAACGTCTGCTTGTGGCGCTGCCGCTTCAGTTCCCGGTGCGGCAGCAGGTTGACGCGGACGATCATGGGTCAAATCTCCGCATCGCCAGCCCGCATGGCGTCAGCAGGGCCGGCGCGTCCAGGCGCAGCTGCTTGTCGCGCACGCCGCCGGAGATCTCCATGCCCTTGAACGGCGATATCACCGAGGTGGGCACCTGGGCCCGCTCCATCAGCGCCTCGGGCAGGCCCGGCAGCACCGAGGAG
>Ga0187846_10002207_pt1 | contig 10770 bp, 6 predicted proteins | sample TC_taG_FD_161473 | JGI IMG/M metagenome (GOLD analysis project Ga0187846, IMG submission 161473) | Biofilm microbial communities from the roof of an iron ore cave, State of Minas Gerais, Brazil - TC_06 Biofilm (v2) | ecosystem: Environmental > Terrestrial > Deep subsurface > Cave > Wall biofilm ... | reverse complement strand
ATCGATTGGTCGCTGACGGCGGAAGAGATCGCCCGGCGAGTCCGTGCGCTAAGACCTTGGCCGGGGGCGTACACTAGGTTCCGCGACAAGACCTTGCACCTTTGGGCTGCCGATGTCGTGCAAGCTCGAACGGGCGACGCGATCGACCCCGGTGTAGCGGTCGCAGAGGGTGGAAGGCTGTTGGTGGGCTGCGGCCAGAGCACTGTGCTCGAGATCCGCGAAGCGCAACTGGCGGACCGCAAGCGAATGTCGGCAGGCGATTTTCTGAACGGCGTGAGGCTGCTGGCCCCGGAAAAGCTGGGTCCGTAGAAGGAGTCGAAAGGTCGAGAGTCGAAAAGTCTAACAGCGTGGACTCTTTCGACCCTTCGACCTTCACTCTTCCACTTGTTCACTTTAGATTTTGGATTTTGGATTGAAAGAAGTCGAAAAGTCGAGAGTCGAAAAGTCGGGTAGCGCAGACTTTCGCTTCCCAGAAAGTCTGCGGCTTGTCCCGACGAAGAACCGCAAAGTTCGAAAAGCACGAACTCTGCGCTATCTCTCCTCTTCGACCTTCAACTCTTCGACTTCTTCAATCTCGCCGGCGCGAGCGGCGGCATACCGGATCCTGCGAAAGATAGAGCAAGGCCGCGCGTTTGCCGTGGAACTGCTCCAGCGGCCGCCGATCGCGGCGCTCACCGAGGTGGACCGCAGGTTGGTGACCGAACTCGTCATGGGAGTGTTGCGCTGGGGTGGCGAACTCGGTTACCGCATTGAGCAACTCTCCGGCAGGCCTCTTAGATATTTCGATCCCGAGGTAGCCACCGTCTTGCGCCTCGGTATCTATCAGATCCTTTTTCTCGGCAAGATCCCCAAGTCTGCGGCAGTCAACGAGTGCGTGGAGCTGGTGAAACGCGCCCGCAAGGGCTCCGCCGCGAACTTGGTAAACGCCGTCTTACGCAAGTGCCCTGTGAGAGTTTCCGAGCCAGGGGAGAGAGAACCGGTTTGCTCTGACCACGAGATACTGGAAGCGGCGCTTCGCTCGTTGCCGCAATGGCTACGGGAGCGCTGGACAGTAAACTTCGGACTCCAGGTCGCCGGGTCGCTTGCCAGGGCTAGCGTCTCTACCCCTCGCACGACCTTGAGGCTGGCTGACTGCACACGAAGCCGCGAGGAAATGCTGCTTGAGCTTCGCCAGGAGGGCATTGAAGCCTTGCCAGCGCGATATGCCGCGAATGCGCTGGTGGTGCAGTCCGGCACCGTGCACGCCTCAAAGGCTTGGCATGACGGGAGGGTAGTGATCCAGGACGAGGCCTCGCAGCTTGTCGCCGGACTTGTGGCCCCGCAGCCCGGCGAGCGCATCCTGGATCTGTGCGCAGCCCCGGGAATGAAGACCGCTCAGCTTGCTGCCGCTCTCACCTCGGGCACGCTGGTGGCTTCGGACAGCAGCCTGCGGCGCTTGCGCATGATGACCAAGCTCTTGCGACAACAACACCTGCCGCACGGCGTGCGGGTGCATGTTGTGTGCCAGGACGCGGCGCGCTCTCTCACGCTGGGAATGCAGTTTCACCGAATTCTCCTCGACGCGCCTTGCTCGGGCACGGGCACACTCGCACGCAATCCCGAAGTGAAGTGGCGGCTGAAATCATCGGACCTGCTCCGGCTAGCCCAAACGCAGGGGAAAATGCTGCGTAATGCTCTGGGAGCCCTGGCGAAGGGCGGGCGGCTGGTCTACGCCACCTGCTCGCTGGAGCCGGATGAGAATGCGCAGGTGGTGGAAAGCATTCTCGGTGAAAACCCGGATTTCCGTCTGCTCGATAGAGTCGAACTTGGGGAGGAGTTTCCCTTTTTATCCGAGTTCTTTGACGAGTACGGCTACTTTCGCACCCGCCCGGATTTGCACCGCGTGGACGGCTTCTTCGCGGCCGTGCTGGCCAGAGTGTGACCTCCTGCGCCTCCTAAGCCCTAATCAGGCCGGTGGGCGACGGCGATGAGGTGGGCGCTGGCGCCCTGGAGGGAAGGCTCGCCTTCAACCAAAAAACAAAAACTCCATAAGGCTCGCTCGCTCGGCCGGATTATGCCAAGTATCCACGCTGGCCTTTCCAGCGCCAAGACGCGACCGTCAACGAAGCCGGCGTCGTGAACTGAGGACGAAAGGGGATAGGCCAGTGACAAGCGGAACCTTGAACTATCCCTCAGGGAGGCAGCCTATCCGATCTGATACTCCGGAGCTTGGTCCGCCTCACTCGATTAGCTTACAGGTTTCCGCCCTTGGTCGCGGCATTTTATTGAATTTACGACATTTCGCGGAAACAGGGGGTGGGGTTGCAATCGTGCGCGGAGGGAAGGCACTCGGATTGCTCGGATGTCAGCTCGGAAGTCGAACATGGCACGCACCCCGGAGCAAACCAGCGCGGATTAAAACCCAGGAGGGACAGCATGAAATGCCCGATGCATTATTTCGCCGCTCGCCCCACGGCGAACTGCAAGTCTTTGACGCTACCTCCTAGGCCGGAGGGGCATCGCTTTATTGGCTTGCTTCCGGGAGCGCGCGATTGGGCGTCCTTCCTCACGGGCATGGCCCGGACTCACGGCGATGTGGTCTTTTTCAAGTATCTGTCCCAGCCAGCCTGTCTCGTCAGCAATCCGGAGTTGATGGCAGAAGTCCTGATCACTCGCCAGTCCGCGTTCAACAAGTCGAATATGTTGCGGTCTATCTTGGGAAGCGGTCTGGTGACGAGCGAGGGCGAGCTGTGGCGCAGCGAGCGGCGGCTGATCCTTCAAGCTTTTCATCGCGCCTGCCTGCCGGAGTACTCCCGCGTGGCTATACGGCGCACCGAGAGGATGCTCGCCGAGTGGAGGCCCAGCGAAACCCGCGATCTGTATCGCGACATGACCGCCCTGACCGTAGGCGTGGCCGCCGAGGCCTTTTTCGGCGCGGAGCTTGGCGCACAGAAAGACGCGTTGCACGATGCCCTCCAGATTACCTTTGAGGCCCTCATCGTCATGGCCTCCCACGCCTTCCTGGTGCCGACCTGGGTTCCGACCCCAAGCAACCTGCGCTTTCGCAGAGCCGTTCGTGCCCTTCGCCGCATTGTTGCGAACATCATCCGGCAGCGGAAGTCGCGGGCTGCGGCGGGAGGCTCTTGCCCGCGAGATCTGTTGGGCATGCTGCTGGAAGCCCAGCAAAACGAACCCGGCGTAACGGATGAGCTCGTCCACGACGAGGTGATGACCTTTCTGGTCGGCGGCCACGAAACAACGGCTAATGCTTTGGCATGGACGTGCTATCTCGTAGGACAGCGCCCTGACGTGCAGGCCAGAATGGCTGCCGAAGCGCGTGGCCTCCTGGCGGGTGAAATTCCCTCTTTCGAGGATCTGCCGCGCCTGAGTTATACGGAAAAGGTGATGAAAGAGTCCTTGCGGCTTTACCCTCCGGGCTGGTACATGACTCGCAGGGCGCTAGAAGACCTGGAACTCGGTGGTTACCGTATCCCCAAGGGCGCAACGATGGTAATAAATCTTTGGGGTCTGCATCGCGACTCGCGCTACTACGCGGACCCCGAGAGCTTCAACCCCGACCGGTGGACGCCGGAATTCACCCGGAGCCTGCCGCTGCTGGCTTATATGCCCTTCGGTGCGGGGCCCCGGCGCTGCATCGGGGCGTCGTTCTCCCAGATGGAAATGCTCACGGTGCTCGCGGGCGTAGCCCAGCGGTTTCAGTGGGATCTGCTCCCCCATCAGATTGTGACGCCGCTCTTCGCCACAACGCTGCGGCCCCGCGAGGGCGTCAAAGTGGTGCTGCTCAAACGCGACCAAGAGGGGCGCGCAACGGCGTTCCGAGAAGCTGCCTGCGTAGCGCAATGCCTATCCCCCGCAGGCCGCACTTCGGCGACTGCCCGGAATGGTCGGTCAATTCGTACCGGGAACGTGGGCGGCACACTTCTGACACCGCCCCAGTGGGCAACTACAGGATAACCGCGCAGCGAGCGAGGCGGGCACACCTTCGCGGCGGGCATATGTCCGTTCAATCGATAAGGCTGCTGAAAAAAGGGTGCCTGTCATGCTGAGTGTAACATGGGCCTTCGGCCCACCAATGGAGATGAAAGTCGCGACCGACGACCTGGTGAACGACTAACCCGCAATGACTGTAGGGGTACGGGTTGCCGTACCCGTCTGCCTGGGAGTGGCGCGGACCCAGGGTACGGCAAGCCGTACCCCTACGGCCCTTCAGAGCTAGCCTCACTTCGAGGGAGCGTAGCGAAGCATCTGCTGTTCCTTGTCGAAAATAAACAAAAGCAGATCCCTCTCCCGCATGCGGGATCGGGATGACACGATCGCAGGCTTTTTCAGCAGGCTTGATAGGCTAGCTAGCTAGTCTATATCCGGTTACGAGTGAGCCGTTGCGTCCGACTCAGCCAGGTGCTTAGCAAGTGCTTCGATGTTTGGGAAGTCCCAAGCAAGCCCTACTGGTAAGTCTCTGTCCAGCCACTCCTCCAGTTGGCCGACCAGATACACAGCCGTGAGCGAGTCAAGCCCATATTGGGCAAACGGTGCCTGAACGTCTATGTCTTCTGGCCGGATTCTCAGCAACAACGCAAGATGCACAACCAGCCATCTCTCGATAGCTTTGCGGTCTCGCTGCAGATCTGTGCGCGGCTCCATTGCCTGGCCCCAGACGGCTCATTCTTACTGCCCGATACTCCCTGTCGAAAGTCTCTTGTTCGCTAAGTCGCAACTGCATGTCTCACGGACGGTAGCTTGAAAGGGTTCGTGGAGAACAACGCATTGCTATCATGCAGGCCAAGAAGACCCTCTATAACGGAATTAGCAAACCGGGAAGTCACATCCAGGCTTCGAAGTCCGAGAAGCCGCTGCATTGCTAGCACAACCCACTCTCCCCCAGCGAATGGCACCGGAAGCTGTCTGCGGTTTGTGAGCCAGTACTGAAGGCACGCCACAGCGGCGTGCAGTGCGCAGTAACGCTTAGCAACATCGAAGGTCTCCGCGTTCTTGTGTACCTGACCATCTCGTCGTAACACCGCTGAGAGCGTCTGCGCTTCCTTAGATAGTTCATTCGCTGTAAGGCGCGTCTGTCGACCAAGCTCTTCGATGACATCTGCAGCGGTCCCGTCCACCGCGAGGCCGGTCTCCACTTGATCCAAGGCAAGAGGCAGCGAGTCAAGCAGCGTGTTGCGTCCATGAGCTGTCAATTCCAACTTATCTGGATCGAACGGCGGCAACGATTCACCCATTGAGAACAGCTTCTCGACGCCAGCATCTGACCGGATAGGATGCGATGGTGTCGGTCGCCTGGCAGTTAGCACTCGGTCTAACTGGAGGGTAAGCATGCCAAGGCTTACTTCTGTGCTGCCATCGAAGAGTCCGACAACCGCATTGTCGCGAAGCAACTTTTGAAAGATGCCAGACCAGTGCTCCTCCCGCAAATAGAAGCGAGCTCCCAGAACTACCCCAAGTGTCTGGACGGCCCTTTCCGCTGTGACGGGTACAAAGTGCTTCGTGATCGCCGACCAGATACTCGACTGGTCCGGAATGACGTGAATCGCGCGAGTAGCAGCCCTGGCTACACACTCACAGATCAACAAGTCCAGGAATGATTCAAGCAGCAGCCTACGGGCGTGCGGTATATCGAATACTGTTCCACCAAAAATCCTTCTGTTCAGAGCAAAATCCAGGGTGGCTCGCAGGGCGGTATCGACTGCTCCAAGTGAAAAGGCAGCGCAGAGAGTGCGGGTCACGGACAGTGTTCGAAGTGCTGTCTCAAATCCTGAACCTAGCTCGCCTATCAGGGAATTCACCGGAAGGAATGCGCTGTTGAACAGTATCCCGCTGATGTCCGCGCCACGAATCCCGTGCGTCTTGACTTTCGGCAGAATACTGAACTCATGGGGCCGCAATCGTGATTTCTCCACCAGAAAGACCGAAAACCCGCGTGCTCCCCCTTTAGGGTCCGTGCGGGCGAACACGGTGAGCGCCTCAGCGCTGTTGGCGTTGTTGATTAGCCACTTCTCGCCGGAGAGCAGATACCCGCCGTCGGTCGCACGCGCATGCACCTCGCCGGCGAGTATGTCACCCCCATGGGTGCGCTCTGTCAGGGCGAAAGCCATCAGTTTCCCTTGTCTGATCAATTGACTCACTCGAGCCTTCTGCTCCTCGGACCCCTTGATCCAGAGGTGCATTGCGCCTAGGAAGGTCTGGCCAAGTGCGATGGCGACAGTCAGATCTCGTCGGGATACTACCCGCATGAGGCACAATGCCTCCTCAAAGGACTCGAGCTTCCCGCCACACGCTGATGGAACAAAGTACTCTTGGAGCTTGAAATCCTGCACCAGAGCTATGAGAGGTGCGGGAAACTCTTCCCGCTCGTCATACTCCAAGGACCGAGCGAACGAGAAACCGGTCGCTTCGTCGAGGGGATCGCCGAGACAATGCTCAAGTAATTCGGCGCTGGTGGCTAGGGCTGGCATCGTCTGTCATTGCGCGGCGCTCAAGGTTCCGCTTAGGTACCTTTCTCGACAGATATGTCTCTGGATCTTGCCGCTCGAAGTTTTCGGAATGTCCCCCAGGCTCAAGAATGCGATGTCGTAGACGGGAATGTCATGCTTCTCCGTGACAGCCTGTTGAATCCGACGGCGAAATTCTGGAATGCGATCCCTTTGATGTCGCTCAAACTCTTGCAATACAACTAGTCGTTCGCCGCCGTCGATTTCCGCCGAAAACGCTGCTCTGCACATTCGCTGCAACAACGGGTGGCTCTCCGAAACGGTCGCCTCGATATCTTCGGGACAATGATTCCTCCCATAAATGATGATAAGATCCTTCCGGCGCCCAGTTATAAACACTTGCCCACTGCGCACGAATCCGAGATCCCCGGTTCTCAGAAACGGACCCTCACCGGTTTCCGCAAGGAATGCGGAGAAAACTGCCTCCGTCTCGTCAGCAAGGCCGAAATATCCCTTGGCTACACTAGGCCCTGAAACCCAGATCTCACCAATCTCATCGGGAGCACAGCGGATCAGTGTTTCAGGATTGACGGCCACAAGCTTGTGCTCCGCAGCAGCAGAACCACATCCAACGAGCGTCTGGACATCATGTTCTGATGAGTGACACTCAAGGACTCGGTGCTGTTCGGCAGCGCTGCGATCAATACGGCAAGTAACAGGTGGACACGACATTTCCCCTCCGCTGACCAGCAACGTCGCCTCCGCTAGGCCGTAGCAAGGATAAAAGCTGTTCTTGCGAAAGCCTGAGGTCGCGAATACGTCACAAAACCTCTGCAAGGTGGCAGGGCGGACTGGCTCAGCCCCGACGAAGGCTATCTTCCAGCAAGTCAGATCTAGGCATCTCTTCTGCTCCTCGGTGACCCTCGAAACACAGAGTTCGTAGGCGAAATTGGGCCCTCCGCTGGTAGTGGCATGGTAGTCGGAGATTGCCTTGAGCCAACAGAAGGGCTTCTGGAGGAACGCCCAAGGGGACATTAGGACAGTATGGAAGCCGCTGTACAACGGCTGAAGGATGCCCCCAATTAGGCCCATATCGTGGAACGGAGGCAGCCAGATGACGCCGCTGCTTTCAGATGTGTGTCCGAACTTCTGACGAATGATTTCGGAATTGCAAAGTAAATTTTTGTGCGTTAGCACCACGCCCTTCGGACTGCCTGTAGAGCCAGAAGTGTATTGCAGCATCGCGGTAGAGTCGCCCCTGCCGCTAGGGAGCGCTTCCGTGGGGGTGTGCTCGACGCAGGACCCGTGGCCTTCCCACACCAGCCAGTTCAGCGCGCCGAGCTCTGGATAGCACCTCACCGACTCCTGGATCTTCGCAAGCACGGTGTGTACTGTTATCACCGCTCGTGCACGAGCACTCGCCGCAATTGCCTCGAAGCGGGTCAAGCCGTGAGCGGGACGCGTGAACGGGACCGGCACGGCCACAACGCCCGCGCACAGGCAACCGCAGAGCGCAACCACATAGTCAATGCCCGGCGGGAGCAAGAGCAGCACACGATCGTCCGGGCTCACGACGCTCAATAACCAGCCGGCGAATTGCCTGGCCTTCTCGTGCAGTTCCCCGAACGTCAAATGGGTTTCTTCGACCTCGCCACTCTTGAGATAAGTGAAAACACATTTTGTCGGCGTTTCCGTCGCCCTCAACCGGAGAATGTCGACGAACGAATCCATAGAAGATAGCTTTTCACCGTTCCCTTTTTTTGTCGCAGCTAACATTGCGGGTGAATCCTCACCATGGCTGCCGAGGCCCTTGTCGATGGCAGTTCGGGCCGTCCAGACTGGATAGCACCCATTCCAAGGGGCTTTGAGGTGTTTGAGTTTATCCGCGTGAGTTTATGCCTGTCAAGGGCTGTGGGCCTGTGGGCTGTGATGGGTGAAAGGAGTGTGCAAGGCATTCATCCTATTATGGTCCCTAAAGTCGAAAGTTGACGTTACTCCAGGAGTTCTGCCAGAAACACGGAACGCCCGATCGCAGCTACGAATGGTGGGATCACGTGACGCACAAATCTCGTATGTGGTATGCCGTATACGGGGTTCCGGCTTCAATGGGGCAGCGATCTAATGATCGCGGCGGTTTAGGAGATTAGACTACGACATCTGGCTACTTAAAGCCCGGAGCCGTTTATTCAAACGCCGGGCAATCTCGCTAAGGCAGATCGAGTACTTGCGGGCCTTCATGGTGGGGCGTCTAGGCTGGAACAACCTCGGCGGCAACCTCATCATTTCTGGTGCCTTCGGCCTGTTCCATCGGAAAGCAGTCATCGCCATCGGCGGCTATGAAAAAGCGACGGTGGGCGAAGACCTGGAAATCGTCACACGCCTCCGTCGCCACGCCCACGAACAGAAGGCTCCGCATCGCGTCACTTTCCTTCCTGACCCCGTGGCCTGGACCGAGGTCCCCGAGTCTCTTCGAGTTCTCGCCCGTCAACGCGATCGGTGGCATCGAGGCCTCTCTGAAGTCCTCTGGCGCCACCGAAGCCTGTTGTTCCGTCCACGCTACCGAGCTCTGGGAATGGTTGTGGGCCCCGATCTCCTGACGAGGAAATGTAGAAGCGCAGACCCGAGCCTTTCAGGTCTGTCATGTAAGGCTCGCGGCCCGCGAAACCCTATGAAAATCGCTTCGACGTGAGATAGGAGCCTGCCGGAGCGGCGAGATCGTCAACGCTGTTAAGTCGAGGCCGCAGGTCTATGTGGTCCAAAGCGTGCGGAATCCACCACCAGAACGGCACCTCCGCCAGCCGCTGCACCTGGTCCTCATAGGGTGAAGGCTACTCGATCATGGCGTCTTCCGCACTGGGCAACCTGTCGCCAGGACGCGCGATCCAGACATAGAGGGTGGGCAGCAAAATGAGGCTCAGTACCAGATCGGTGACCAGCCCGCCCACGATCACAATGGCAAAGGGTCTTTGCGAGTCTGATCCGATGTCGTGCGAGAGGGCGGCGGGCAGCAGTCCCAGCGTCGCCACCAGCATGGTCATCATAATAGGACGCAGGCGTAGCACTGCACCCTCGACCGCGGCTTCTTCCAGCGTGTGCCCGCGGGCCCGGAGTTGGTTGATATACTGCACCATAATCAAGCCCGTCTGCACGGAAACGCCGAAGAGCGCCAGAAAACCAATGCCGGAGGAAACACTGAAATGGGTTCCCGAAACCAGCAAGGCCAGAAGGCCGCCGATGGGAGCCATGGCCAGATTCATGAGGATGAGAAAGGCCCACTTGGAGGAGCCGAAGGCGCTGTACATGATGAGAAAGATGAGCGCGATGGTGATCGGCACGATGACCGTCAGACGGGCATTGGCCCGCTTCTGGCTTTCGTACTCGCCTGCCCAGTCCAAGGTGTAGCCCTGCGATAGCTTCACCTTCTCGCCGACTTTGCGGATGGCCTCTTCCACGGTGCTGCCCAGGTCGCGCCCACGTACGCTGTACTTGATAGCGATGTAGCGGGAGTTAGTCTCGCGGTAGATCATGGAGGCGCCGTCCACCACTTTGATGTCGCACAATTGCCCCAGGGAGACGCGTTCACCGGAAGGCGCGAGGATGCGGATATTGGCAATATCCTCGACCGTGCGCCGGTAAGGCTCCTGGTAGCGGACCACGAGGTCGTAACGACGCTCCCCTTGCAGGATCTGGCTGACGGCTTTGCCGCCCACGGCGGTTTCGATGGCGTCCTGCACGTCGCTAACGTTAATGCCGTAGCGATCCGTTTTCTGGCGATTGACGGTCAGGTTGACATTAGGCTGGCCGATTACGCGAAACACTCCGAGATCGGTGATGCCGGGGACAGTGCGCATGACGTTCACAATCTCATCGGCGACGCGCTCCAGCTCCTTAAGGTCCGTGCCAATCACCTTCACCGCCAGTTCACCTTTTACGCCGCTCACCGCTTCCTCCATGTTGTCGGCAATGGGTTGAGAGAAGCCCCAGATGACGCCGGGGATCTTCTCCACCTCGCGGTCCATGGCAGCGATGAGCTTTTCCTTGTCGCCGTGAAACTCCTTCCTCCACTCGGAGCGCGGCCGGAGGTCGACAAAGTACTCCGTGTTGAAAAACCCAGTGGCGTCGGTGCCGTCGTCGGAACGGCCGACTTGGGAGACCACCTGGGTGACCTCGGGGAACTTGGCGAAAGCAATGCGCGCCTGGTCCATGATGCGTTCGCCTTCGGTGGGACCCGTCGAGGGGGCGAGCGTGCCTCGCGCCCATATAGCGCCTTCGTCCAGATGAGGCAGGAACTCAGAGCCGATCACGCCGCTTACCGGAAGGTAGACCGTCG
>Ga0187846_10002206_pt1 | contig 10772 bp, 10 predicted proteins | sample TC_taG_FD_161473 | JGI IMG/M metagenome (GOLD analysis project Ga0187846, IMG submission 161473) | Biofilm microbial communities from the roof of an iron ore cave, State of Minas Gerais, Brazil - TC_06 Biofilm (v2) | ecosystem: Environmental > Terrestrial > Deep subsurface > Cave > Wall biofilm... | reverse complement strand
TCAGCAGGTCCTGGTAGCTGGACAGACTGTCGCAGTGAACCCAGGCGATCAGCTTACATTTGGAGGCTGGGTCTATCTCGAATCCGGCACCGGCGGTCCTATTGGCACGGGTGGCTGGAACGGCTGGTGGCTCGCTGTCTACAATTCTAGCGGGGCGGCGATAAATTACATCACCGCGGGAGGAACGATCACTCTAGCCGCGTGGTCCTATCAGTCGGCAACCTATACAGTGCCAGCGGGAGCGGCATCGGTGATGTTATACGCGCAGGTTTATCAGCCGACGACAAGTCCCACCGCGCTTCGCGTGGATGACGGTTTCCTCAGCACCGGGACCGCCTACTATCACGGCGACCACTTGGGGTCGGCTCGCGCCCTGACCGACACCGGAGGCAACGTCATGTGGTCGGGTACCTACCTACCCTTCGGCCAGGAGTGGAACCCGCAGCCTACGACGAACCACTACAAATTCACCGGCAAAGAACGCGACTCCGAGTCCGGCCTCGACAACTTCGGCGCGAGGTACGATTCGTCGCAGTACGGTAGGTTTATGACGCCGGATCCCTCCAATCAGAGCGTAGATTTTGAACTTCCGCAGACGTGGAACCGCTATTCCTATGTTTTGAATAATCCCCTAAGCATGGTAGACCGAAACGGACAATGGCCAACATACACCCACACGGAAATTAACAACGAAGCCTTTCCGGGAATGAGCGCCAGCGACCTGAAAATTCTAAACGATGCGAGCAAAGAAGCAGATACCCATCAAGAGTCATACAACTCATGGATGCACGGGATGAGCAATGGGACCGATCCCAACCGTGCGGAAGCTATCTATGTTGCGATGCAATTGGGAGATCAGCAAATCACGAAGGATGAGGCTGAGGCCAGAGTAGACCAGGCTAAATGGGTAGCCGAAGGTCACACGGGACTTTCGCCAACAGCGCTTCTAAAATTTGGTAATGCCCTGCACATAATCACTGACAGGCTCTCGCCCGCGCACGCCGGATACCAGCCGTGGTACGGGCAATCGTGGTTGAATCCGAGTGCCTGGCTGCACTGGCTGCACGAGTGGAACCCTAGGGATCCAAACGTGAATAGTGCTGTGCAGGCAAGTCAGTCTGCGTTCCAGCAAACTTTTGGAGATGAATTTGACTGGATGATGCTTGGAACGCAGCAGCAACAGGAACAAGTTACGCATCAGATTTGCTCCTATGATGAGAAAGGAAACGTTGTCTGCCAGTAATATTGGGGCCTCAAGGGTGCTAGCATGTACCGACTGATAGTGTCACTGGTTGTGGGTCTCGCGTTCGCGTATCTAACGTGGTTGATGATTGGTGACTACCCTCACCCTCACGCTCGTCCCCACCTGACTGGAATTGGATTCGAGTACCTGGGTGAGGTAATCATGATTCTGCTTTTGCCCGGGATGGTCACTGGTGTATTGGTTAGCGGCAACATTCATGTGACGAACACATGGATCGTGGCGCTGGGAAACTTTGTTTTCTACTTCGGAGTCACGTACCTGATATTGACTCGCATCGAGAACCGAAAAGCCAGATCACGTCGAGACGACGGAGCGCACGCAATTTAGCGCCGACTCCAGGAGGTGACTGATGAAAGTACGGTTAGATTTGATCGCCATCCTCGGCATGCTGCTACTCCCGAGCGCTGCCATTTGTTTCGGGCAATCAAGTAACAGCCAAGATGTGATTGCTGATCGTGCACTGCAAGAGTACAAATCGGGCCAATATGCAGCGGCTGAGCGGGACTGTCGAGAAATAGTAAAACAGAACCCATCGAACATCCTTGCTCAAATCTATCTGGGCCAATCCCTCTTCATGCAAAAGAAGTATGCCGAATCTGTAGCACCGTTTGAGAAAGCTCGCCAATTGGAAACAAACGGCATGAAGTTGAATGCTGACCAGCACCGTATCCTTGTTGACCAGCTCGTGATCGCCTATGGGATTAGTGGCGACTTGAAAAAAGCCCATGCACTCCTCGACGAAGCGATTCGCCAAGACCCAGATTATCCGTTGAACTACTACAATCTGGCGTGCGCCTTCGCTGAGGAAGGTGACAAGCCAAAGATGCTTGCAAACCTCTCCACTGCGTTCCAGCACAAGGATCACGTTCTTAAGGGCGAACAGATGCCCGATCCGCGCACGGACGACTCGTTCCAGAAGTACGTCCACGACGATGACTTTGTAAAGCTTATGAAGCAGCTAGGCTTCAACTGAGACCATCGTGAGTTTCTTCTACGAAATCCGTAGCCCCGACAACACCGTCCTCAAACGGCATGGCGGCTTTGCCACGGTAGTCGCCGCTAAGGTTGCCGCACGCGAAGATGCCAAGAAGATGAAGCTATCTCGCCATTTGGGTGTGCCGCGTGTTGGGCGTATTCTTGTTGGGCAGAACGTGGAGAAGGCAACGCCGTATTGATCCAAGGTTTGTCAGTTGGGCGGGCTGATCCCGATTACCCGTTCTCCAGCGCTTACAATGATTCTCGCGTCCCCAATCCGGCGGCGGGGTATTTACACTGAAGATAGGAAGTCGTTCCTGAGAATCCTTCTCTGCGCGTTTGAGAAACGATCATTCAGCGATTAATGGACTTGACCGCCGGAATCTCAGGCTTGACCTTGTGAGTCGCCTTTGCGGGGGGCCTCGGTTGGATTGGCTTGCTTGGTTTTGACGTGCCCCCCTAAATCCGCACAAAACTGAGTATGATTTCACACTGCGGAAAGGGGGAGGAGTATGTCGAAAAGTCGGCACACAGAGGCGGAGATCATCGCTGCGTTGAAGCAGGTGGAAGCGGGGCGCAAGGCGGAAGATGTGACACGGGAAGCAGGCGTGTCCGAGCACACGATCTACGCCTGGAAGGCGAAGTATGGTGGGATGGATGTCAGCTGCGGATTCCTGCTGAAGCCGATCAGCATTCCGGGCTGATTCCGATCACGATTCCGAGCTGATTCCGGTCACGATTCCTGACAGATTGCGAGGTTTATTCCTGAGTGACGCTGCCCTTCTCTTTAAGTTACGCCAAACAAGACATCCGCAAGGCTTGCGAGACTCAGCCAATGCCGTGGATGCGGCATTCGCCTCCCCGCTCGAATGTCCGCAGCATACGGCTCCGACACGCCGAGCGCACGTGATATCGTCGAGACCGGAACTCCAACAAGTCGCGGTTGAATATTCTTCCGATAGATTTCTTCATTGAGCCAACCGGGTAAATCCGAAGGCCGCCACGCTCGCCTAGCCGTGTGCTGTCGGCGCTGTGTTTCCGCCCGTCGCGCCTGGGCTTCCTTGCTGTGCGCAGCCACTCGCCCGCGCCGCGCAGCCTTCACGAGTTCCGCCTTGGAAATCACAGGGGCGCAGGACGCGCAATACCGCTGGCCAGCCTTGATGAGCGCCCCGCAAACCCCGCACACGACCGGCAACTTTGGCGGGTGCTCGACGGGAAGGCCGGATGACCTGCCATTCCCTCGACGCCGGTGACTCTGAGTTAGCCTTGTGGCGGGGATGAACTGACGAGACGACCTCGATCTGCTCGACCAGAGCGTTCGTGAAACCCACTCCGCGATGGGCGCGACAGCGCGGCCCCACGTGGATGCGGTTTCCGCGAGCCGCACGGCAAACGATCCCATCAACCGGCAGTTGCCGTCGCGCTTTTCGAAGAACCACTCCCGGCGCAAAGGCTGCTGCGTGATCCAATCCAGCAGGTACACATCCACTTGCGGCCGAACCGGCTCCATTAGGTCGCAGGCCAGGCTATCGCGTGAGTCCGTGTCAACATGCAAAATGCCCATCCCGGGATCAAGCCCAAGCGCAGCGGCGGCAAGCCGGGCTTCCGATTCGAGCACCGCATATAAGTAGTTCAGCATCGCCTTCGGGGGATTGACCGCAAGCCGAGGGGACCCGGTCAGCGGTGACTGGCGCGTTCCAAAGACTCGCCAATGCTCGGGCACGCGTCGGAGATCGTTCTTTGGGTAAAAGACGGGAACGGCCCGCCACGCAGACCAGTAGGCATGGGCAGCCTGGGATTCCAATAGACGAATCCTTGGAATTGTCTCAGCTTTGGTCAGTTCGCCGCGAGCCGAGGCAATCAGCTTTGCTGCGAATGAATCATTGAGCCTATCGCGGGCAAGTTGCTCCTGCCCTGCCAGCTTTTGGTCAACTAATTCCCGCGCGATCTGCACGGCAACCCCGGATTGATGAGCCAGGGCTTGGGCGCGTCGCAGCCGTGCATCGGATGGCCGGACCGGACCGGTTGTGGCGAGCACGGAGCCGTCGCGTTCGAGCATGACGAATGCCGCACCTTGATCCGCCAGCCAGCGGAGGGCCGCGAGCGAAACGTAGCCATCGGACCCGATAACGACCAGACGGCGCAGACCATGTCCCACACGGGAAAGTCGAGTTTCATGGCGGTCTGCTCCGATTCCATCCTTAATGATCAAGTGGCCGCGATCCACCTGGACGGTGATCCCGTATCCGAAGAGAGTCAGAACGCCGTGCCGGGGAGCAAGCGAATTGCGGGGCTGCGGGAGTTGAGGTACGGTTTGCGTAGCTGCCATGGGAGTCATTCCCTCCTGTGGTGGTCAGGGCTTGCCGTCTGCTGACACAAACGGCAGGCCCGTCTTGTTCTAGGATTGCTTTACGTAAGTCTCACCTTTTTGACCTCGTTCCAGACTGCTCGGCGTGCTTTGTATGTTTACGGAGTGGTTTCGAGGCGCGTGACTCTTCAAAGACCTGTTCAGGCCTCTTCGACCCGACCAGATTTACGGCCGTGCGCGTCTGTACTCCGAAGACCGCGCCAGCAAGCGCCCGCGAAAGAAACCAGAGTTGTTTGTATTGACTTGTCGAGCGGTCAGACCGAGGGAAGCGCGGGTCTTGCTTGGCGGCAATAAATTGCGCGGCGTGTTGGGACAAATACATTGGAAGTACGCTGCCTAAGGAGATGGGCCAATTCAGCATTTCCCGAGATTTGATATTGCCTTTTGCGTCGTGGGATTCCACAGATACATAAGCGTCTCTGCAAATTTTGCGCACTTGCCGGGGCGTTCTTGCCCGCAGCAGCGCACCGAGCACATCCGGTTCACCTGGAATCTTCAACTGCTTTGTCGCCATCCGACTCGCTTCCATTAGAGAAAACTCACGTTCCACGGCTAGCTGGGATTGTTCTGCTTCACGGAGACGCGCGGCGCTGTCAATTGCCCTTAGTCGACCAGCCCGCACTTCGCTCTCCACTTGTTCTCCTAGCTGCTGTTGTTGCCCTGTAGAGATTCGAATGATCTTGGTTCCGGAGGCCAATCGCTCGTATTCCCTCATATCCAACTTCCATCGATAACCTCCCTCTGCGAGTCGACGAAAGTCCCAATAGAACTGATGGGCGAAGGCGTAGAGCACTCCAGCGTCGACTTTTCTCGGGCGTCCGGCAGGCATAATTATGGGGCAAGAAGTACCATCACTTCTTCTAGCGCACCTCTATTCTGCATCTAACTGTTGTAGAATGCAAGGGCAATATCGAGGAGACAGTGTATGCCACAAGATGAAACGGTACTGGCTGTGGGAATAGCAGAAGCCGCGCGACGGTTGGGATTGTCGCCTCGGACGGTAGCCACACTGATTTCGCGGCAGGAGCTGCCCAGCCGCAAAGTGGGGCGACGGCGAATCATCCCGGTCAGTGCCCTAGAAGGGTTTTTGCTTGAGTCGGAGAGACCGAAGCGCAACGAGAGATAGGGTCGTATGAAACGGCGAAAACCCACCCAGCGAAAGGCAAGTAGAAAGACCAGGCCCCACCTACGGTCAAAAACCAGGAAGCTCGGACCGCGAACTGCCGAGCAGTTTTTCGCGATGTCCGCGCAGGAGCAGCAAAGATGGAATCAGACCAGTCACGCCATCTCGAAAATGCGGAGGGAGGGCGTTTCGCTTTCGCAAGCCTCACGCGAATTTAAGCTCGACCCACGCAGGGTAGTCCGGCTGGCAGGTCCAGCTTTGCGCAAGCGTAAGAGCGGAAGATACGTGGCGACGCCAACTGACCGGCGCTTGCGCGTGGTCACGATTGTTGATGAGAAAGGGCCTCTGAATGTCGCCACGCGTGATTCTAGAGAAGCGCAGGTCCTTTCCGATTGGTGGCGGGCTGTCGGTGAATACTTGCGGACAGGTAATGAGGACGTTTTGAGGAACCTTCGCCGGAAAACCGTGGTGGACGCCAGCGGCAAGAGAATCCGCCTGTTGCTTGATCCCGATATGGTGCGAATTCTTGACGAGGCTGGGCTGTTGAATCCGGAATCGATTTATGCGCACATCGCCTGACCCTCCGGATGAGCCGGTCCCGAGCCCGCGTGCTGCCGCCATCCGGCGCAAGGCAATCGCGGCCCGTCGGGCGGGGGAGAAGGTTTGCGCGTGCGGCGAAAACAGGCCCGAGGCTTTGATCAAGTATCGTGATCCGGCGATTTGCATGGAGTGTGATCGGGAACAGCGTGGGGTATCGACTGTGGATATCCACCATGTCGCGGGCAAGGCAAACAGCCCAGTCACAATGCCGGTACTGGCAAACGATCACCAAGCAGTATTAAACGTAGCTCAATACGAGTGGCCCCAGAAAACGCTGGAAAATCCTGATGGAAGCCCCCTGCTTGCCCTTGCTGCACGTGCCCGTGGATATATGGATACAGATGACTACCTCAAGAAAAAGCTCTTGTCACCAAATCCAGAACTGCTCGAATTGCTGGATGCGTTTCTGACGGAAAAGTTCGGGCCTCAATGGTGGCGTAACACAGAGCTTGAACGCTTCATTGCGAGGCACTAATCAAATGATCTGTCGCGAGCTAGACCTGTTACCAATTGCGATTCGCGTTTACCCTGAACCGGAAGGCGCCGAGGAGAAGTCTGCGCAGAATCCACGCGCGAACAAAAAGCTTCCCGAATTGAGTGCAACTTATCTGGCTATCGACACCGAAACCACGGTAGACACTTCGCAAAAACTTTTGTTTGGCAGCGCCCGGCGCGTTGCCGACGGGGAGTGCTACGAAGAGTGGTTATTTTATCCGGACGATCTGCCGCACTGCGATCCCGCCGGATTTGCGGTGCTACAACAATATGTTGCCGAACATAAGCGTAAGACAGATCATCGACTGCTTTTGGCACCGCTGTCGACTTTTCTGAAGATGGTGGTCTATCCGGATTGCTACAAGGCGCGCCTGCCGTTGGTAGGGTTCAATTTGCCGTTTGACCTCAGTCGCATTGCGTACGAGTGGAAAGAGGCTCGGAAGGACTATGCGGGTGGATTTTCCCTGGGCATCTGGTATTCCACAACTCCGAAGGCTTATGACATTCTCGCACAGGCCGGAGAAAAGATTGGAAATCCGTTTCGTCCGCGCATTCCCATCAAACATATTGACAGCAAGCGGGCGCTGATTGCTTTCTTATCGAAGCGCCAACCTGATCCGGAAGATTTGATTCCGGAAGGCTCGCCGACCGGCATGCCGTGTGACGGGTATGTGTATCCGGGACATTTCCTTGACTTGCGCACGCTTGGATATGCGCTTACGGCAAAAGGGCTTTCTCTTGCTTCCGCGTGCAAAGAATTCGGCCTGCCTGACAAAAAGTTAGAAGTGGAGCATCGTGGCGTGATCACTCCGGAGTACATCGAATACAACCGAAACGATGTAAAGCTCACCGTGAAGCTTGCCAACGTGATGCTGGAAGAATACCGCCGCCACGGGCTACCCCGGCATCCTGCGCGGGTGTTTTCGATTGCCAGCATCGGCAAGCTGTATTTGCGCAAGATGGGAATCCTGCCTGTGCTGGAGCGCCAACCCAATTTCCCCAAAGCCTATCTCGGGTATGCAGAGTCGGCCTTTTTCGGAGGGCGCGCCAGCACGCATATTCGCAAGATTCCTATGCCAGTGGTGTTCCTGGACTTCCTTTCCATGTACACCACAGTGAACGGCCTCATGGGGCTGTGGGATCTCGTCAAGGCTCGCGAGATTAAGGTTATTGAGCATTGCCCAGCAGAGATCGAAGCCTTCCTTCGTCGGATGACGGCTGAGGACCTCTTTAAGCCCGAAACATGGAGACTCATGAACGCGTTTGTTCGCATCATCCCGGACGGCGATATTTTGCCGCTGCGAGCGAAGTATGGTGCGGGCGAATCATGGAACATCGGTGTCAATTGCGCTTACGGGAACGTGGACAAACCAGATGATGCCTTGTGGTACTCGCTGCTGGATGTGATCTCTTCCATTCTGCCGACAGGAAGGGTGCCGAAAATTGTTGATGCGTTTCGGATCGAGCCCGTTGGGATACAGGAAGGTTTGGGCAAGGTCCGGTTGCGCGGAGAGATTGAAGTAGACCCTGTGTCACAAGACTTCTTCCGCGCGGTTGTCGAAGAGCGTAAACGCATCGGGAAACAAAACGAACAACTCAGCTATTTTATGAAGATCTTTACGAATGCCGCGAGCTACGGGATTTACGCGCAGATGGACCGGCGTGATTCAGATGAAAAGATCAAGACGAAATGTTATGGGATTGACGCGGAGCCCTATCCATGTTCTGTGACGCATCCCGAGGATCGTGGAGAATTTTTCTTCTCACCGATGGCATCCCTGATTACGGGTGGGGCTCGCCTGATGCTTGCACTTTTAGAGCATTCTGTCACGGAGTTGCGCGGCACCTATGTGATGGAGGATACCGACAGCATGGCGATAGTGGCGACCGAGCAGGGAGGCTTGGTTCCATGCCCCGGAGGCCCGTATCGAATGGGGGATGGAAGAGAGGCAGTTATGGCGCTGTCGTGGAAGCAGGTGGAGCAAGTGCGGCAGCGCTTCGCGGCGCTCAATCCCTATAACCACGATGTGGTTCCGGGAAGTGTTCTCCGGCTGGAAGAAGACAATCTAGACCCAGTGACTGGTAAGCAGCGGCAAATCTTCTGCTACTCCATCAGCGCCAAGCGGTATTGCCTGTTTGTGCTGGACGCAGACGGGAATCCCATCCTGCTTGAGAAGGGTGCAAACAACCCGAAAGATCATTGGTCGCAGCATGGTCTTGGACACCTGCTCAGTCCCACGGACGGCGAGGGGGAAGGTAACCCAGAAGATGAATTTGCCACGCTTCTAAGTCCAACCGATCCCAAGATCGGCAATCGAAGGTGGATCGGGATGGTGTGGCAAAACATCATACGAAAGGCACTGGGCCTTGCAGCAAAGGAACTACCGTTTGCCAACCAGCCTGCCATTTCCTGCCTGACAGTCAGCTCCCCAGCTGTGATGAAGCCTTTCGCAGCCCTGAATAAAAGGAAGACGTACGATGCCAGCATCAAGCCTTTCAGCCCTCTTCTAGCAGCACATGTAAGCGGCCTTCATATTCCTGCAAATGCGAACCCGAAGCACTTCCATTTGATTGCACCCTTCGACCCCAACCCGCACCATCGGCTCAAGCAGGACTGGATTGATCAGCACAGCGGCAAGTGCTACCGGATCAGCGTAGAGGAGAACGAAGAATCGCATATGGTCGGAGGGCCTGTCGTTGTGCAAACGTATGCCGATGTCATAGGAAGGTACGAAAGCCATCCCGAACCAAAGTGCGCCGGTGCGGATGGCAAGCCTTGTACCCATACCACGGTCGGCCTTTTGCAACGGCGGCACATCCGCATCGGGCAAATCAAAACCATAGGGAAGGAATCGAACAAGCTGGAAGAGCAGATTGCCGGACTCATCCACGATGAACAGGAAGTTTTCACGGAATATACAGACCCAAAACGCGACGAATGGCAAACGAAAATATTGCCCGCATTAAAAACAGTGGGAAGGTCGCAGCTTGAAAAGATGAGTGGAATGTCTCCCAGCGCACTTAAAGATATACTTGCCGGACGCAGCAGACCGCATCGCAAGAATCAGGAATTGCTTATTTCCATCTTGAGGAAACTCTGTTTAATTTGAAATTTCTTGCTCTTACCTTCTATAGCCAGCGCACAAAGTTGTACCGATCTTTTTGATCTTTATCTTTTTCAACGGAAACTATCGCAGAAACGCTTTAAAGCGCAGGCGCTAAGTCGCTTCTTTTCAACATATACCGAGTTGAAAGACGGTGCGCTCGCGTAGAATTATGCATGCTTTTCAAGCAGGAATGCGATTTGACCGCCGAAAGGTAAATCGAAATACCAACCACGCGCGACTAGAAAAGATCTCCGTTATGAACTTGCTTTCCACTCGCGCACGCCCCCGGATCGCGCCCCCCGGCCCAGGCGCGCTCCACGCCCAGAGGCCAGTGTGCACCACAACGAGGCAGACGAATGAAAGACGAACATGAACGGGCAGGAGGGGGTGGCCGGTTTCGGAGGGCCGTACTTACCTATCCCCCCACTGCCTTGACGGGGTTCTCTACCTGCACCCCAAAAGACCACACAGCGCATGAGCGTGCTCGTTCTTGAGTTGCCCCCATGGCAGCCGCGTGCGTGTGCGGCGGGCGACAGACATATAGCCAGTGTGATGTTACGGAGAACTCAATTTTTCCTGATCCGCCAGAACTTGCTCAACAGTGGACTTGGGCCGACTGCGGTTCTGGACAAATTTGGCGGTAATATCAAAGGGTACAGATTCGGCGGGAGGCTTCAAGTTCCAGCACTCCTCGATTGCTAGTCTCAAATCGCCCCAATTCTCCAGAAGGGACTGCCGGACATCGCCGACCTTCTTTGGTAGGATGAGAAGTGCGGCCCGAAAGAATTCTACAGGGGCCTCGTCGAACTCTTGATGGCGGTGCCTCCAAATTTTTCGGAT
>Ga0187846_10002205_pt1 | contig 10774 bp, 7 predicted proteins | sample TC_taG_FD_161473 | JGI IMG/M metagenome (GOLD analysis project Ga0187846, IMG submission 161473) | Biofilm microbial communities from the roof of an iron ore cave, State of Minas Gerais, Brazil - TC_06 Biofilm (v2) | ecosystem: Environmental > Terrestrial > Deep subsurface > Cave > Wall biofilm ... | reverse complement strand
GTTCGAAACGATTGACAGCTTGCTGCTCGAGTTCCTCCGCAAAGACGTCTTCGCTGGGGCGCCCGGCAGCGAATTGAGCGGGGCCTTGCAAGCTCAGCGGGAGCTGGCGGGCTCCGCACATCCACTGCGCGCGGAAATCACGCGCCTGGAGGAGGAGCGGGATACGTTGGCGCGGCGCTTGGAGCGCAGTGAAGGACTCATCGGCCGCGTCGGGCTGGGAGCGGATCCTTCGACCACGCGGGCGGCCTTGTCCGATGTGGAAAAGCGCCTGCGTCATGCGCGGGGAAAACTCGAGGGCCTGAGCTCCCGCATCCACGCGGCGGGCGAAAAGACGGAGTTCCTTTCCGGGCAGTATCAAAGTAATTTGGGCGATTACCTCAGCGAGCCTGAGAATGCCCGCCGCTTGTTCGATTCCAGCGCCTCCCGGCAAACGGACGGCGTGTCTGGGAGCAGGCAGGATGAGCTGTTGGAGGAGTGGATTGCACAACTCGAGCGGCGGGAACTGCTCCCGCACATTCTGGCGAGCTACCAGTTGCGGAATATCTGCCACGACTATTGCCCCCCGGTGCATCTGCAGCAGTTGCGGAGAGCGCTGGTATCGCGCGAAGAGTACAAGCGGGTCGAAGCCATTCTGAAACAGTTCCCGGCGCGCCAACTCTCGATGGGGCGCATTGACGAGTTGGCAAAAAGCATTCGCAAGATGCCGCGGGATGAAGTCCGCACCGTTGCCCTTCGCTTTGCCGAAGATTTCATGCGCCTCCGGCGCGACAAACGCAATTATGAAAAACTGACGGCGGCCACGGAACGCGTGAACCTGGTGCGCAATGAACGGACCCGGGAACTTTCGCGCCTGAATCACACCCTCTACGAGTATCTTCTTCCGGAGGAGGCCCAAGTCGCGGAAGATCGCGTCCTCTCGCACACCATCATCAAGGCGGATGTGCGGGGTTCTACCAAAATTACCCAAGATTTGCTGGCGCGCGGCCTGAATCCCGCCTCTTTGTTCAGCCTGAATTTCTATGAGCCGGTGAAGCGCATTCTGGACCGGTATGGAGCGGCGAAAGTCTTCATCGAAGGCGATGCTCTCGTGCTGGCCATCTTCGAGACGGAATCCAACCGTTCCTACCAGCGGGCCGTCTCGAAGTCCTGCGCGCTGGCCCGCCAGATACTGGCGGTTTCGGCGGCGTACAACGAGCGCGCGGAATCGAGCGAGCTGCCGCGATTGGAGCTGGGCATCGGCATTGCCTTCCAAGGCTCCGCGCCGACCTACTGGATGGACACCGACTCGCGCATCATGATTTCGAAGGCGCTGAACCTTTCGGACCGGCTATCGAGCTGTTCGAAGGCGGCCAAGAGGCTGCTCGCGCAAAATCCCTCGCCGTTTCGCTTGTTCTTGTTCCAGACGATGCTGGAAGGTTCAGCGGAAGACGAAGCCGACGAATTCCTGATTCGCTTCAATCTCAATGGGGTCGAATTGAACGCCGAAGGCTTTCAGAAGCTCCGGGAGGAAATTGCCTTGAACCAGGCCGAGGTGGATTGCGTGCTTCCCTGGGGCCGCGAACGCGTCGTTTTCTATCTAGGCGAAACGCCCGTGGGGGAGGGTCTCGAACCCGTCTTGATACGGCAGGGTTTCGTGCGCCAATTGCTTCCCGATGGCGGCATTGGCGCGGCGGGCGCCCGCCCCTACTATGAAGTCTGTACCAGCCCGCGTGTGTTTGAGATGCTCGATTATCTCACTTCGGCCGTGTCCACCAGCGCCCGGCGCAAGTGACGCCGCGCTCGAAATCTCCGCGCACAGCGCCGCCTCCATTCGGCCGCGATATTGTCTCCCCCAACCGCAGATTTATAATCGAACTGGCGGAGCGGTATCAATGCCCCGGAGGTCCCCCTTGAAAGCGCGCAAACCCAGGGCGAAGAAATTTGCAGCGGGAAAGGAGGCGCGGCGGCGCGCGCGAGAACTCGCCGGAGCACCCCCGGCACAGCGAGTGATCCCCGACAAACGGTCCAGGCCGCCGAAGCACAAACAGAAATTGCTCGAACTCGACCCGCCATAGCGATCTGTGATTTTCAGGGCCGGGCAATCCCTTTTTCCGCGTAAGAGGACAGCAGAAATTCTTGAAGAGCGGCAAACTGGTTGGGAAATGCAATTGCTTGTTTGGTCCGGTGGAGCGAGACGGCGAGGCGTTCCGGCATGTCCGGGCGGGCGCCCACGGCGCGCTCGACGGTCTCAGCGAATTTTGCGGGATGGGCCGTGGCTAGCACGATTCCTTGTGCGGGAGCGGAGTGCTGCTTCAAGAAGCTTTCCCATCCGAGCACGCCGATGGCCGTGTGAGGGTCGGGCAGGTAGCTGTAACGGTGGAGCGCCTCGCGCATGGACTGCAATGTCTCCTCGTCGCTGAAGCCACACCCCAAGATGTCTCGGCGGATCGCCTGCAGGTCGTTGTTGTAAAGGTCCAAAATGCGCGCGAAGTTGCTGGGATTGCCCACATCCATCGCATTGGACAGCGTGTGCTGGGAGGCCCGGGGGATGAGGTGGCCCGTGCGCAAGAATTCTGGGAAGACGTCATTGGCGTTCGTCGCGGCCACAAACCTGGCGACTGGCAAACCGATCCGCTTCGCGAACAGCCCCCCGGTGAGGTTGCCAAAATTGCCGCTCGGCACCGAAAACACCACCGGCGTGGAGGTGTCGCGGAGTTGGGCGAAGCCCGCAAAGTAATAAAACATCTGCGGAATCAGCCGGCCGATATTGATCGAGTTGGCTGAGGTAATGAGGAGTTGTTGGGTGAGCACCGGGTCCACCAGGGCCTGCTTGGCCAGCCGCTGGCAGTCGTCAAAGGATCCGGCTACTTCGAGTGCCGTGATGTTCTGCCCCAGCGTGGTGAATTGCTTTTCCTGCGCCTCGGTAACTCGCCCCGCGGGGTAAAGGATCACAACCCGGATTCCGGACACGCCGAGAAACGCGTGCGCCACTCCGCTTCCAGTGTCTCCTGAGGTCGCCACGAGCACGGTGAGCCGCCCGCCCATTTCCTGCACAAAATATCCCATCAGGCGGGCCATGAAGCGCGCGCCAAAGTCCTTGAAGGCCAGTGTGGGCCCGTGGAACAACTCTAAAATGTGCAACCGGTCCGTGAGTGAAACCAGAGGGATGGGGAAATCGAAGGCCTCGCGGATGACCTCGCCGAGAGCGGCGCGGGGAACTTCATCTCCGACGAACAAGCCGGTAACTTCTTGGGCTAACTCGGGGAGGCTCAAGGACGGCCAACGGGCGGAAAAATCGGCCGGCAAGTGAGGCATTTCCGCCGGCATATACGGCCCGCCGTCGCCTGGGGAGCCGTGCAGGACGGCTTCGCGCAAAGAAACTTCGGGGCTGCGATGGAGCGTGCTTCGGAATTTCATTGCGCGTGCCGGACCTGCGCCTCCACGAGTTCGAGGAAGGCGCGCGGGTCGCGGGCCGTGTCTCGCAGGTGCGCCAGCGAGACGGTGCGCTCAGCGTAGCGCTCGTAGAGCTTTCTCCGGTGAGCCATGAGCGCGTGGTAACAACGCGCCACGGCGTCCTGCGCCGATTCGCCAGGGTGCTTTGAATACTGCTCCCCCCACAATACCGGTTTGGGGTCGGAGAGATAGCGCGCGATCAATGTGCCTTCTTCTTGTTCCGGCGCTTCCAAGTACACCACCGTCGTCAGGCGCTTCAACCGGCGGCAAATTTCGTCACCGGTGTAAACGACGCTCCCGGTCGTGTCCAGCACGAAGCCTTCACTCGCCGAGCGGTCCATTTCATCCAGGGCTTCGCGCATGGAAACCATTTCCGCAGCGAGATATTGCTGGGCGCGATCGCAATAGCCCGGCTGGTCGGGCCAACCCATCCAAGTTGCGACTCCGCGGGTGCCGCGATAGCCACCGGCGGCCAGCTCCGGCGCTAGTCTTTCCTCGATTCGGTCGTCAATGCTGATGGCGCGGAATCCAGCCGTGGCGAGCTTCCTCGCCCAGTAGGATTTTCCGGTCCCCGACATTCCGATAAGAGATAGTGAGATCACACGCCCTCATCCGTTCTCATGTCCGGTCCGGTTGGAAGGCGGCGCTAGCTTGGGAAATCGGACCCTGCTGACAGGAGGCGCCATCCCGGAAACAGACCAGCGCTCATTCTCTGCGGCAGCCTTCAAAGGATAGCGTTCCGCGACAGTCCCCGCAAGCGGAGACCCCAGAGCGTGTCACGACGCGGTACTCGCTTGCGATTTCATGGCCGAGGTTCCTCCCGGCACGTTCGACACCAGGGCAAGCGAATCCTGAATCACTTCGTACGCGAAATTTAGTTGGCTGCTGGTGATGACGTAGGGCGGCAACAGGTAAATTACATTGCCCAAGGGTCGGAGGAGCACTCCTCGGTTTAGATAGAAGTTATACAAGAGCGGCCGAAGCGAGGAAAGATAACCGGCATCCGGAACGTCGAGTTCAATGGCCGCGACGGTTCCAATTTGCCGGACATCTCTGACGGCAGGATGTTTCGCGAAGCCGGCCAGCCTCGCGGCGTGGGTTTTTTCTATCGCCGCAATCCGCTCGAAAACCGGTTCTGTCTCGAAAATCTTGAGATTGGCGTTGGCGGCTGCACAGGCGATCGGGTTGGCCGAGTAGGAGTGCCCATGGAAGAAGGTGCGCGAGCGATCAGGCCCGGCGAAGGCGTCGTACACACGATCCGTCGCAAGAGTCGCTGCGAGTGGAAGGAAGCCGCCAGTCAAGCCCTTAGCCACGCAAAGAAGATCAGGAACCACCCCTGCACGATCGCACGCGAACATGCGCCCCGTGCGGCCAAAGCCCGTGAGAACCTCATCCGCGATGAGCAGGACTTCGTGCTCGCCCGTCAGGCGCCGGATGCCGGACAGGAATTCCTCCGGGTGTACGATCATCCCTCCGGCGCCCTGCAAGAGCGGCTCAACAATCACAGCGGCGATCTCCTGGCCGCGTTCGTTCAAAAGGCGTTCGAGGCTTTCCAGGCATTCGATGTGGCACGTGGCACGCTCGCGGCCGACGGGGCACCGCGCACAATAGGCAGAATGCGCGCGAAGAATGGGCAGTCGAAGCGCGCCGAACGCATCCGTGAACGCCGAATCATCGCTTACCGACATCGCGCCCACAGTGTCTCCGTGGTAGGCGTGCTCGAGCGCAACGATCCGGCATTTTTCGGGCCGCCCTATATTCCTCCAAAATTGAACCGCCATTTTCAGCGCCACTTCGACGGCCGTGGAGCCGTCGTCGGAGAAAAAAATGTGCTGCAGCGCCGGAGGGACGATCTTCCCTAACCGCCACGCCAACTCTTCCGCCGGCTCATGGGAGAAGCCCGCAAATAGTACGTGCTCCAACCGCTTCGCTTGCTCGGCGATAGCCGCAGCGATCGCGGGGTGCGCGTGGCCATGCAAGTTGACCCACCACGACGAGATCGCGTCGAGAATTTGCCCGCCATCATCGGTTTCCAAATAAACGCCCTCGGCGCGGCGAATTCGCAGCGGCGCGGGGTCTGCCCCCTCCTGCGTGAACGGGTGCCAAAGATGGAGGTTCCGTGCGCTCATGTCTTACCGAAATGCCCCCGAGTCGAAATGCCTCTCGAATATTTCGAGAAGCGCCGCGCGATTGATTCGTTCTAGAACAGGGATGTGTCCCACGACCCGCACGCCGCCATAGTGCTCGATGGCGCAGCGGTTTTCCAGGTTTTCTTCGCCGATTAGGACAACCCCTCGAATCTCAACTTGCGCGCTGCGGAGCGCCGCGAGCGTCAGCAGCGTGTGATTAATCGTTCCCAGGGAGGTGCGCGCGGCGACTATGGCTGGAAGCCCGAGATGGCGCATCAAGTCGAGCAGCAGGTCGCGCTCATTGAGCGGAACCATCACGCCGCCTGCGCCCTCAACAATCCAGGGACGCCCCGCCGGCGCCGCTGGATACTGGATGGACTCCAGGGCAATTCGCACGCCCGCTTCCCGCGCCGCCAAATGCGGCGAGACAGGCGGCGCCAGCAAGTAGCTTTCCGCGGGCAGATTTTCCTCGAGAGGATTCACCCACCGCCGGACCCAGTTGCGATCCGTTCCCTCGGCTGCGCCCGTCTGCACCGGTTTCCAATAGATGGCGTCAAGCGCCGCCACTAGAAGCGCTGCAAGAACCGTCTTTCCTACGTTTGTGTCGGTGCCCGTGACGAAAAAGCCGTTCATAGGGCGGCATGGGCCGTGGCGCGTTCCATGCGGATCTCCAGCAGCGCGGCAGCGAACTCCGCGAGCTGGGATTGTGAATGCCTCGCGTTCACGGACACCCGCAGTCGCCCCGCGCCATGCGGAACGCTGGGCGGGCGGATGGCGCGAACACCGAAGCCGCGGCCCTGGAGGCGCGAGGCAATGGCGAGCGTGGAAGCGTTGTCGCCCAGAATGACCGGAACGATTTGCGAATCGCTTGCGGCAGTGTCAAAGCCCGCGGCCCGCAGTTCCTGTCGAAGGAAATTGCTGAGCACGTGAAGCTGAGCGCGTTCTTCTTCGGCCGCTGCAGCCAGGCGCATGCCGGTGGCCACCTGCGCTGCGAAGTAGGGCGGCAGGGCCGTGTTGAAAATGAACGGGCGCGCGCGGTTGATCAGGAATTGCCGCAGGGACTCCGAGCCACACACGAAGGCGCCCGCTGCGGCGAGCGCTTTCCCGCACGTATGAACGGTGGCGAAAATACGGCCGGAAAGTGCCGCCTCCGCGATGCAGCCCCTACCGTTCGGGCCGCAGACGCCCGTGGCGTGCGCTTCGTCCACAATGAGCGCGGCGCCGTGCCGCGCGGCAAGACCTGCGAGGTCCGCGAGCGGCGCGCGGTCGCCCTCCATGCTGAAAATGCTCTCCACAACGATGAACCGCTCGCCGGGACCTGCTCCACGACGCCGAAGCGCGGCCTCGAGAACGTTCAAGTCCAGGTGCGGAAAAACGACGCGCTGGCATTTTGACAGGCGCAGGCCATCAATCAAGCTGGCGTGATTGGCGCTATCCGAGAAAACCACATCTTCGGGACGGAGCAGTGCGCTCAGCAAGCCGAGATTGGCCGCGTAGCCGGACGTGAAATAAAGGGCAGCGTCGGCGCCAATCCAGCGCGCGAATTCGCGCTCGAGCGCGTCCCACGCTTCGTCGTGGCCCGAGAGGAGACGCGAACCCGTCGAAGCCACGCGCGGAGCTGCCTGCACGGCGTCTAGGACGGCTTGTCTCATGCGGGGATCGGTCGCGAGGCCGAGGTAATCGTTGGAGACGAGATTGACCCCGCGCACCATTTCGACCCGCCGGAATTGCGCCTGCGATTCGAGCGCAGCAAGTTCAGCACGAATGCGGTTTTCGATGCCCATGAATGCGCCTTCAAGCGCCTTGATATTGATGCGAGATGCTTTGTAGGTCGCGGCCCGCCTGCCGAATGGGCAGGGCGAGGCAGGCTTCCGTCGCGCAATAAAGCCGGCAAAATTAGAGTGGCTTTAGCCTCTGGCACTCCGCAGCGTTACTCGCCGCGCACGCTCTTCAAGGAAGCGGCAGCGGTTGCAAGCCCAGCGAGGCGAGTAAGGCAGCATCGTCCTCGGGTTCGGGATTCGGAGTTGTCAGCAGCTTCTCGCCGATGAACAGCGAGTTCGCGCCCGCAGCAAAACAGAGAGCCACGGCTTCGCGGGAAAGCGACCGGCGGCCTGCGCTCAAGCGCACCATCGAGGCCGGTATGAGCACCCGCGCAGTGGCGATCGTGCGCACCAGAACCAACGGGTCGAGTGGCGCCGCGCCCTCCAGCGGTGTGCCCCCGATCCGCACAAGCGCATTGATGGGAACGCTTTCGGGATGCGGATTTAGCGTCGCGAGCTGGTGCAGCAGGCCGATGCGGTCGTCGTCGGACTCACCCATTCCCACAATGCCGCCGCAACAAACCGTAATGCCCGCCTTGCGCACCGCGCCAAGAGTCTGCAAGCGGTCGCGGTAGTTGCGCGTGGTGATGATCCGGCCGTAGAACTCCGGCGAAGTATCGAGGTTGTGGTTATAAGCGGTCAGGCCCGCGCCGGCCAAGCGCCGTGCTTGCGCCTCATTCAGCATCCCCAGCGAGCAGCACACCTCCATGCCTAGTTTCGCCACACTGCGCACCATCTCCAAAACGCGCTCGAAATCCTCTCCTTCGTTGATCTGGCGCCAGGCCGCGCCCATGCAAAAGCGTGTCGCGCCTTCGCGGCGAGCCCGTTCAGCGAAGGCGGTGACTTCGTCGAGGGGAAGAAGACTGCCGCGCGCCACTCCGGTGGTGTAGTGCGCGCTCTGCGGGCAATACGCGCAGTCTTCGGGGCACCCGCCCGTCTTGATGGACAGCAGGCGGCAAAATTGCACACGCGTGGGGTCATGGTATTCGCGGTGCAACTGTTGCGCGGAGTAGAGAAGGTCGGTCAACGGCTGGCGGTAGATTTGGCGGACCTCTTCGCGGGTCCAATCGCAACGCATCCCACGTTTCTCGGATGGGGAGCGGGTCAAAGTTTTCGCCACGCAGTTCCTCCAGAGAATGAGCTCTGTGGCAGGGCTGTTGCTCTCGGCGCGCACACATTCTAGCGCAGATTCGGGGAGAAGACCGTACGTGCAGCAGGAATCGCGCCGCAGCGCGCGAATGTTCCCGGGCGCGTGCTTGTGCGACTGAGCGTCCGGCGAGGGCTGGAGCAATTGGGATTTCCAAAAAGTGATTGGCCGTTTCACCACCGAAGAAAGTCTTCCGCGTTGACACCCTGCCAACGCAGGCTCACCGTCGAGACGAAGGGGCACATTTCATGCGGGGCTGCCGCGCGGCAGGCCGCTTGGCGTGTCGCGAGGGTTCCAAAGATGAAGGCCGTTCCGCACTTTCTCGTGTTGTTCATTGGTTGTTGTCTGCTTGGAGCGCCCGGCTCGCCCGGCCAGGGCCTTAAATTTCCCAATAGGGACGCTCGACCGCAGGGGGTGACGCCCAACGCCGTCCTGCCAAGTCCTGGTTCCCTCTCAGCGTCCACGAACACAGCCGAGAGTTGGCTCCCGCCGGATGCCGTTGGCTTCACCCCGCCGGTCGTGGCAGGGGTAACTTGCTCTTTGCCTGAGGTGCTACGCGGCGCCGGGCAGCGGATTGAAGAGCTGGTACAGAACGTGGACCGTTTTACCGCTACGGAAGTGCTCTCTCATCAGGCTGTGGACCATTCAGGGAAGCTGGGACACCCTATCAGCGTAAAGTTTGACTACCTTGTCTCGATCACGGAAATGCTTAACGGCTATTTCAACGTGGATGAAATGAGGGACCGCGGCAGTTCGCTGGACCGGTTCCCGGCACACATCGCCACTACTGGGACTCCGAGCTTAGTGCTAATTTTCCACCCGCGGTATATCGGCGGCTTCCGGACCACTTGCGAAGGATTAGGTGAATGGCACGGCCAGCCAGCGTGGCAAGTCCGGTTCGAGCAGCTCTCAGACGGGCCGAACCGAATTTGTAGTTTTTTTGTCGGCGGCAGGTCATACGACGTCCGACTTCACGGAAGAGCCTGGATCCTCGCCGACTCGTATCAAGTGGCCCGGCTCGAGGCCGATATCCTGCAGCCGATCCCAAGGATTCGCCTTAAGGTTAACCACGAAGCCATCGAGTACAGTCCGGTTTCATTCTCGGGAAGCAAAACTTCACTCTGGCTGCCATCCCACGTAGACCTGTTCATGGATTTTTTGGGACATCGCTTCTACAGGAAGCACAGCTTCACGGATTTTATGCTGTTCTCAGTAGATACCCACTCCCAAGTTATCCTCCCAACAGCAGCCTTGCTGGGACAGTAAGCCTAATATCTACAGTAGAATAGGCCGACTTGAACGGAAGCTAATCTTGTTGGGAGTTTAGGGTCGGCAGGGGCGGAAGGCTGGGCTTATCGGCGCACCTCTTCGGGATAGTTCGTCTTCCTGGAGTTCGAATTCGGGGATTGGGGCTCACCGGGCATTGCCAAGGCGTTTTTCTTGTGGCATGACCTAGCCCAAGAACGACTCTCATACTGCGGAAGTTCGCACATCATGGTGCAATGCTTTCCCCCGGTCCCATGTTCGCAATGGCAATAGCAGAAGGGGGTTCGGGCGCCAGAAAATAGTGCTGGAGCTTGGTTCGCAAGGGCCGCAACGGAGGCGGCTCCCACAAGAACTGCGATGCGGATGGCTTGGCGAACTTTGAGAGTTGTTGATGTCATAGTTCATTCTGGCGCCGCAAAGCGACAGGTCCCATAGGGCAGGGGATGGGGATAGCGTGGTAGAGAAGTGGTGGTAGTCCTATAACCTGCCCGCGCTAATAGCCGCCATTAGTTGCGAATAAGCCTCATGCCTTGAGTGGCTTAAGGGGTACCCCTCCTTGGTCGCCATCGCGCCTAGGATGTGAGGCCCCGCAATCGCGACCATGTTGAAAGTTGCAGGGCAAACCGTTCGCAACTGCCAGAGCCTTTCTAGCGTCTGGTTGTTCGATTTCGAAGAGCGAAGTTTATTTCCAGTTCGATTGCCCGGGCCGCTTCAGGTTCGATCCCGATGAACTCGACGCCGATCCCCACTCCGGGCAGGCAATATCGAACCTCTCCTCGCGTCCGAACCTCGAAGTTGGACCGGCTCAATCGAAATCGAAGATTCACTACGGCGCCCTCATGGAATTGGACCGTGGTGTTCAGGAACATTCCCCGGGGGCTGATGTCCGGGGGGTGCAGAGCGATGGATTTCTCCGTGCCCTCGTAAGTCATATGCAGTTCTCGCAATTGGGGATAGCGCTGCTCGCGGCGTGTGGAAAC
>Ga0187846_10002204_pt1 | contig 10777 bp, 9 predicted proteins | sample TC_taG_FD_161473 | JGI IMG/M metagenome (GOLD analysis project Ga0187846, IMG submission 161473) | Biofilm microbial communities from the roof of an iron ore cave, State of Minas Gerais, Brazil - TC_06 Biofilm (v2) | ecosystem: Environmental > Terrestrial > Deep subsurface > Cave > Wall biofilm ... | reverse complement strand
TGGCTGCTGCCAGCCTGGGTGGGGCCTTCACGATTGGGGGCATCCTGGCCGGCGCACTGGGGCTGGGTGGTGTGCTGACGGCGATGCTGCTGGGCCACTGGTATCTCAATACCCCCACCGCCTCTGGCAAGCCACTGGAATTTGCTACGCTGTTGATGCTGATTGGCGTGGGCATCGAACTGGTCTTCAGCTTTTTCACTCACAGCACCCTTCCCACTGGTCTAGCACAACCTGGTGCGCCGCCTATCTCTGCTGGTGGGCTAGAGGTGATGCGCTTTCTCTTTGGCTTCATTTTAACTTTGAGTATGGGTGTCCTGGCCTACCGACTGACCAGGGGCCGCTCGTTCCAGTCGGCCACCGGCATGCTCTATCTGGCGGTGGCTTTTGCCTTCACCGGCGAGATTATGGCGCGTGGCCTCTTCTTTCTACCGCCGCTCGGTTGAACTAGGTCGTCGCCTTACCAACTCTTTAGTGGCTAGTGACTCAAAACCGTCTGGTCTAGAAAGCTGCTGAGCGCCTGATTAAATGCTCCTGGCTGCTCCAGGTTGGCGAGATGCGCGGCATGGGCGATAGTGACGAGCTGCGCCTGTGGGATGCGTTCGGCCATGAGTTGGGCATCTGCGAGGGGCGAGAGTGTGTCTTGCTCACCAGCAATGACGAGTGTAGGGCAACCGATCTGGGGCAGCAGATCAGTTGAGTCCAGGCGAAGCGCCATACCGTGTAATGCGCCGGCAATGCCGGTGGCTGTCGCGGCCTCCATCATGGCGCGCAGACGAGCGCTCGTTCCAGTTGGCTCTTGCAGTGTGGCTGCGGTGAGCATGAGGGGCAGATAGTGTTCGGCAATGGCCCGACTGCCTTCACGTTCGGCCAGTTGGGCGGCTTCTTCGCATCTGGCCCGGCCCTCCTCAGTGTCAGCCTGGGCGCGTGTGTCAGCCAGGATCAGTGTGCGTACCCGGGCTGGGTATTTGCGATAGAAGGCGAAGATAGCATAGCCACCCATAGATAGACCACCAAGCATGCAGTGTTTGATTTGCAGCACGTCAAGTAGCCCAGCGATGTCATCGGCCAACATCTCCATCAGATAGACGCCCTCTGGCACATCCGACTCACCAAAGCCGCGAAAGTCAGGGGTAATCACCCGCAGTCGCCGGTTGTGGGTGAGTGCGTTGATCTGGTGTGCCCACATCGAGCGGTTACAGGGGAACGCATGAAGCAAGACGAGTGGTTCTCCGGTCCCCCATTCTTCATATCCCATATGAATACCGTTCACCAGGATGCGCATACACATCCGTCCTTTCGCTGCACCTCTCTTGAGAAGAGGTACTTGAGCAGATTTCTAAGAGACCTGTTGCAAACAATGTACCGTTCACATAGCATATACTGTCTATCTCAGACATCAAACAGTGGGAGGAGCAGACATAATGAATCAGGAGCGCATCCAAGCAGCCATTTGCAACGCAGACACAGATGGCTGGCTTTTTTTTGATTTCCGCAAGTCGAACTCGCTGGCATATCGGGTGTTGGGACTCTCGCTCGATGGGTTCTATACGCGGCGTTGGTTTTATTATGTGCCCGCACAAGGCGAACCAACGGCGATTATCAGCGCGGTTGAGCCTCATGTGCTGTGCGAATTACCAGGTCGGCGGCTGTTCTTCCGATCCTGGGGCGAGCTGCATCACCTGTTGGAAGAGACATTGCAGGATGTGCGCCGGGTGGCAATGGAATATTCGCCAATGAATGCCATCCCCACAATGGCAAAAGTAGATGCTGGCACGCTGGAACTGGTACGTTCGCTTGGCAAAGAGATCGTCAGTTCCGCCAATCTGGTGCAATTGTTTGTGGCCGTTCTGAGCCAGGCTCAGATGGAGCAGCACCGCGAGGCTGGCCGCCGGTTGATCGCGGTGAAGGATGCGCTGCTGCGGTCTATCGCGGAGCATCTGCGTGCCGGCCAGCCGCTCACTGAGTATAGTGTACAGCGGGATTTTTTGGCGCGGATCCATGCGGCAGGCGTTGAGACGGATTCCGCGCCGATTGTGGCAGTGAACGCGCATGCTGGCGACCCGCATTATGGCCCCAGCGAGAGCGACGCTGCACCACTGCGCGAGGGTGATCTGCTGCTGCTGGATTTCTGGGGATACCTTCCCCAGTCGGGTGCGATCTTTGCCGATTATACCTGGACAGCTTTCCTTGGCGCTCGTATGCCAGAGAAGCACCAGCGGGTGTTTGAGATCGTACGCCGAGCGCGCGATCAGGGCATTGCCTTCTTGCGCGAGCGAATCGAGCAGGGCCAGCCGGTGCAGGGTTGGGAGGTGGATCAGACTGTACGCGACCTGATTACAACTGCTGGCTATGGCGACTATTTTGTGCATCGTACCGGCCACAGCATCACGACGGTGGAACATGGCGACGGCGCCAACCTGGATAATTTGGAGACGCGCGATGAGCGCCTGGTCTTGCCCAATACCTGCTGCTCAATTGAGCCAGGCATCTATCTGTCAGAGTTCGGCATCCGCAGCGAGGTGAATGTGCTGGTGCTTGAAAAGAGTATCGAGGTGACGGGCGTGCCGATTCAGGAAGAACTGATCCCATTGCTGGCGTGATCTGCGCCTTCGGCGGATTTGGCCTGATCCCAGGCATGGTAGGAACTGCGTACCAGCGGGCCGGATTCGACGTGGCGAAAGCCCAGCTTCTTGCCCTCGGCGGCGAAGTGGCGAAACTCTTCTGGCGTGACGTAGCGCTCAACGGGCAGGTGCTTAAATGATGGGCGCAGGTATTGGCCGATGGTTACAATATCCACGTCATGCACGCGCAGGTCGTGCAGTGTTTGGATGACTTCATCATATTCTTCGCCCAGCCCCAGCATAAAGCCGGACTTGACGGGGCGCTCAGGGTTCCTCGCTTTGGCCCATTTCAGCACTTGCAGCGAGCGAGTATAGACGGCCTGGGGGCGCACGCGCTTGTAGAGGCGCGGCACTGTCTCAATATTGTGATTGAAGACGTTGGGCCTGGCATCCAGAACGATATGCAGGGCGTCCTGGTCGCCCTTGAAGTCGGGGGTGAGTACCTCAACAGCACATTCGGGGTTCAGCCGGCGAACCCAGCGGATCGTGGCGGCAAAGAGCGTGGCACCTCCGTCGCGCAGTTCATCGCGGTTGACCGAGGTGACGACGCAGTGACGCAGGTCCATCGCCTTGACGGCTTCAGCCACGCGGCGCGGCTCCTCCCAATCAAGCGCCATCGGGCGTCCTGTGGCGACGGCGCAGAAGCCGCAGTTGCGCGTGCAAACGCTGCCCAGCAGCATAAACGTGGCTGTGCGGTGGCCCCAACACTCGCCGATATTTGGGCAGCGCGCTTCTTCACACACGGTATGCAGCCCTTTATCGCGCATTAGCGTTTTTAGCTCTGTATAGTTCTTACCCTGTGGCGCATGTATTTTCAGCCATTCGGGTCGGCGTTCGAGCGTGATTGCCATAGATACACCTCTTCCCTCTGTTCTCTTCTTGCCCCCATTGTACACTACTGGGGCTTATTGCGCAGACCAGAAGCGGCGCAGCAGGTCGTCGTCGGGCATAGGGACAGAGGAGCGCAGCAGATGGCAATTTACGCCATCCAGCGTATAGGAGCCAAGTTGGGCGGGCAGGACGATAGTATTGCCTTTGCCCAGCCGGAGCAGTTCATCCTGGCCGCTGCTCAGGGTACATTCACCATCAAGCATGGAGAGAAGCTGGCAACTGGTCGGGCGGGTAATTCCGCTGAGTGGCCCCTGGAAGACCAGTTCTTCAAGCACAAAATAGCGGCAGGCCACCAGACATCGACGTAGGTTGCCGGCGCCGGCGTCGTTCAGAACCACTGGGCGTACTTTATGAAGAAACGTTGGCTCGTAGTTCATGACATCTAGCGCGCGATCTATATGCAGTTCGCGGGGCGCGCCCTCAGCGGTCAGCCGGCCATAGTCATAGAGGCGATAGGTAACGTCGGAATATTCTTGTAATTCGTAGAGAACGATGCCTGCGTTAATAGCATGCACCGTTCCAGCAGGAACAAAGACGACATCGCCGGCCTGCACCAACTCTTCATGCAGCAGGGATTCAAGCATCACGTTGCTAATAGCTTGTTTAATCGCTTCGCGCGTGACCCGGCGTTGCAGGCCATGAATCAAGGCGGCGCCGGGTTCGGCGTGCAAGATATACCAGGCTTCGGTCTTGCCCAGCTTGCCGTTTTCGTGCTTCTGGGCGTATTCATCGCCTGGATGTACCTGTACGGAGAGCTTCTCCTGGGCGTCGATAAACTTGGCGAGCAGCGGGAACCGAGAGCCAAAAATAGCGATGGTCTGACTCCCCAGCAATGGCTCGCCTATCTCAGCGACCAGATCGCTCAAGCGCCGGCCCTGGTAGGGAGGGTTAATCGCCAGATTGTCGATCTCAGTCTCCCAAGATTCACCGATCTTTGCGTCGGAAGGCACAGTTTTTCCGGCATAACGGGCCAGGTTTTGGCCCCCCCAGATGGTTTCATGCAGACTGGCGCGCAGGTATATCGGGTGCAGCCTTGCCCCGAATGTCGTCATCAGCGTCGCTCCTCACCAGGATCATGCGATCTTGTTGATAAGTTGGACGGCCCGGCTGATGGCGCTTCTGGCCTCAACTGGGTCAAGCTCACTCAAACATTGGTCAACATGGTGTTTGAGGATCTCAGCCGCGACTTTGTCCATTGCTGAGCGTGCGGCCAGCACCTGAGTAATCACCTCTTCGCAGTGGCGCTGCTCATCAAGCATGCGGATGATTCCACGTATCTGGCCTTCGATGCGTCGCAGGCGATTGCTTATATCATCATTCTGTTCTTCGAGTGCGGCCATACTTCAGACTCGCTAGCGAGCATGATTCAGACGCCTTTGCAGGAAGCGTGCCAAACCAGTATTTTTGACTATGAACCTGATCTGGAAGGGCTGCACCGATAGAGTCGATACAGTCGAGCAACCCTCCCAAGTCGGAAACAAGTGCCTCACGCTGTTTAGACAGCGGTGGCGAGAACCTTATCAATCTGGCTCTTGAGTGCCCCGCGCCCACCAAAGCCAACCACCCGATTCACCTCGCGCCCATCCTTGAAGAAGATCAGCGTTGGAATGCCTTGGATGCCGAGCTTGCCGGGAATCATCGGGTTCTCATCGGTATCCATTTTGGCAAAGAGCAACTTGCCTTCGTACTCCTGGCTCAACTCCTCAAACACCGGCGCCATAGCCCGGCAGGGGCCACACCAGGGCGCCCAAAAATCAACGACCACTGGCTCAGAGGACTTTAAGACCTGCTGGTCGAAATCCTGATCACTCACATGCACATAGGAACCCGCCATTGAATAGACCTCCTACTGGCGACACTGATTCTTGCTATTCTGCTGCCAGGAGGGGGTTTCAAGATACCCTCCCTGGGTATTACTAGCATAGCATTGAAACGCAAGTCTGTCAAGCTGAACCGTTTAGAGGAGAAAGCCTGGTCTGCTCCGATCAGACTTTCCCCGGCTCGTGCTATAATCTCTGAGAGCGTTGTTCCTGCTCCATCAACCAAGTGCAGCAGCCTATTTTACTATGAAATCTTCGCTCCCCATCTATTTAAACCGGGCGGAATCCTCGGAGACCCATCAAACCTCGCACGGGCGTTTGTGCCTCTCGCGGTCACAGATGGTTGATCTAACGCTGACAGCGGTGCTATTCCTGGTGGCGCTGGTCCCGCGTTGGCTGCTGCTTCATCGGCTTGATTTAGTGACAGATGAGAGTGTGTATGTGCCAGTGGGACGGCTGGATGTGTCACTGTTGGCACACGGACAGTTCTTCTCTCCATCCTGGCTCATCAACTATGAGGCGCCCCCGTTGCCGAAACTGTTTATGGGCCTGGCGACGGCGCTTGCTGGCTTTAGCCAACCGTCGTATGCGATGGTGCAAGCAGCACGTATTCCTGGCGCTTTGGTGAGCGCGCTGGCATTGGCGCTGCTCTATCCACTGGGCAAGCCGATCTATGATCGCTGGCCGGCGCTACTGGGCGCGCTCTGCCTGGCGCTGAGTCCCTGGTACAGCTACTTTAGCAGCATCGCCTATCTAGATATTTATGCCGCCAGCTTTATAAATTTGGCGTTTTTGCTTGTGTGGTACGCGCCGCGTCGTCCGAAATTGTATCTGCTGGCGGGCGCGTTGTTGGGACTGGGCTTCGCCTCGAAATATACGGCCGCGCTTGCGCTGCCGGGGATCGCGGTATTTCTCTATTATCGCTATCGTCTGGTGGAGCGCGCTCGTCCGCCCTGGAGGATGCTGGGGCTGGGAGCGCTGGCCGGGCTGGCGGCAATGTATCTGGCTGACCCTGCTATCTGGGCCAATCCAGTGGTGCGACTGGCGGAGAGCATAGGCTTTCAGTTTGAGCATGCCGAAACGGGACACCAGACGTTCTTTGCTGGCTCCTATGGGGGGCATGTGCCGCCGGGTGCCGTGTTTTTGATCTTGCTAGTCAAGATGAGTTTGTTTGTGGTCATTCCCGCGCTGCTTTTCCTGCTCTGGGCGGCCTGGCGGCTGGCGGGGCGCGGAAAGGCGCAGCGCGTCGAGGCTCTGCCGCTGGCCTTTAGTTTCTGCTGGTTGGGTGGTCTGCTTCTGCCCTTTAGCTTTTTAAGTATTGTGGTGGGTACACATTATATGTTGCCGTTGGCGGCGCCGGTTTGTCTGGTGGGCGCCTGTGCGCTGGTGCAAGCTCTGGGCTGGCTGGCGATTAAAACTGCAACTACAAGCTCTTGGCTATCAATTCGACCATCGCCTGCTTTCTTGGCCTCCAATGTATCAACCCCTAACCGCATGCCTGCGCAGGTGAAGGCGGATACGCCATCAAGACCATTGCTGAGTCGTCTTTGCCTGGCACGGGCGTTCGTATTGGCAATCGCGGCAGTGGCGTTAGTCCTGCCGCACACGCTGGGGTTGATCTCTACGCCTGATGCTGAGGGCTATACAAGCGAGCAGTTCTCCTCAGAAAATGGGGTGTTGCAAGTGGCCTATCCCGGCTATGCAGATGCCGTCGTATGGTTGCACGCGCACGCTCATACCAGTGGAACAGTGGGGTTGGTGAGTCTGCCACACGCGCTGGATTATTGGGTGCAGGCGCGCCAGGATTTACAGACAAACGCGCTGCCGCTTGCTCCAGTCACACCTGATGAGGTTGCAGGGTATACGTATCTGGTCTGGCCGATGCACCTGATTCAGCGCGGCTATGCTCCGCCCGCCGCGTGGCAGGGTAAAATCGTACATGCTATTAAAGGCGGGGCAACGATCTATTGTTATATCCTGGCCGCCAGTCCTGCCAGTGTCGGGCCATAAGCGCGATTGGATGTTTCCTGGGAGTGTCGTAAAGCATCATGCAGCACGTTCGTGATTCAGAAAGGGCGCCGCAGACGGAGGCGGCAGAGGAGTCAGCACTGACGCTGAGTAGGAGGCGAGCTTCGCTCTCAACCATGCGGGTGCTGATGCGGCATCTGCCACCGGCCTTGCGGCAGACGTTGGTACTCTTTGGAGTGACGCGCCTGTTGTTGGCGTTGGTGACATATTTTGACTATGTGCTGCTCAACGTTGGCAAATACTCTTTGGCCTCGGTGGGTGTGCAGCGTCTGCTGTTCAGTTGGAATCATTGGGATGCTCTCTGGTATGAGGGCATCGCTCGCGCCGGCTATGAGCAAGCGACACAAACAGCGTTCTTTCCACTCTATCCGCTGCTCGTTCGCCTGGGGACATTACAAGGGGATACTCCAGATGCCGGCTGGTTCTATTTCTCTGGGCTGCTCATCTCCAATCTGGCTTTTTTCTTTGCGCTGTGGGCACTGCGGGTGCTGGCCGAGCGCGAGTGTGGGCCAGAGACGGCTTCGCGGGCTGTGGTCTATCTGGCGGTCTTTCCTACAGCGCTCTATTTCTTTGCGCCCTATAATGAGTCGCTCTTTGTCTTCTTGACGGTGGCCTGTTTTCTGGCGCTGCGCCGCGAGCGTTGGTGGCTCGCTGGCACGCTTGGGCTGCTAGCCTCAGCCACACGAAGCGCGGGCCTTTTTCTGATACTGCCCTTTGCGGTGGAGTATCTAAGCCGGCGCAAGTGGCAGTGGCGCCGAGTGCGAGCGGACGCGCTGGCTGTCATGCTGATCCCTGGTGGGCAGGCGCTCTATAGCCTCTATTGCTGGATGCGCTTTGGCGATCCCCTGGCCTATGCCCACGCGCAAATCCATTGGGACCGCGTACTCAATTGGCCCTGGACGGGACTCTGGCGGCAAGTGGTGGGACTCTGGCAGGCTGAGCCGGCGTCCTTCTTTCAGGCGCATGATCTGCTTGATCTGGCGGCGACGCTCTTTGTGTTGGTGTTGCTGGTGCTAGGTTGGCGACGATTGCCTCGCTCGTATAGTCTCTACACTCTGCTGCTGCTGGCGACGATGGTGCTGCTGCCCGGTGGCGGCGCAACGGGCTATCTGGACCCTCTGGCTTCCAATCAGCGTTTTGCGCTTGAAGTCTTTCCGGCGTTTATGACGTTGGGGCTGCTGGTGAAACGTCCAGCGACGCACCAAGCGCTGGTCATCGTCTTTACAGGTTTGCTGGCCGCACTCTCTATGGTCTTTCTGAGCGGGCGCTGGCTGGTATAATACTGGCAGAATTGTACACTTGCCGCGCCAGCTTCCCGTCGGTTTACGTTTTTCGCCAACTCTGGCAACGATACAGGAGCGCATCCAATGATGCAACCGATCTATCTTGACTATAATGCGACGACGCCAATTGACCCGGCGGTGATGGCGGCGATGCGCCCTTATCTGGAGCAGCACTTTGGCAATCCCTCCAGCGGACATGCCTATGGACACGCCGCAAAAGAAGCCCTGGAGCAGGCGCGGGGTCAGGTGGCGGCGCTTTTGGGCTGCGCGCCCGATGAAGTGATTTTTACCAGCGGCGGCTCGGAGAGCGATAATCAGGCGCTCAAGGGCGTTGCTTTTGCACGACGTGAGCGCGGCAACCATATTATCACGAGCCAGATCGAACATCCTGCCATTCTTAACACTTGCCGTTATCTGGAAACGCGGCATGGTTTTCATATCACCTATCTTCCAGTTGATGCGGCTGCCCTAGTAGACCCAACAGCGGTTGAGGCAGCGATCACCCCGCAAACCATCCTTATCACGATTATGCACGCCAACAATGAGGTTGGTACGCTGGAGCCAATCGCTCGGATTGGGTGGATTGCGCGCCAGCGTGGGATCGCTTTGCATACGGATGGGGCGCAGTCGGTGGGCAAGGTGCCAGTGAGGGTGGATGAATTGGGCGTGGATTTGCTGACGATTGCCGGGCATAAGCTCTACGCGCCAAAGGGTGTGGGCGCGCTGTATGTACGGCGTGGGACGGCGCTAGATACTTTGATTCATGGCGCGGGCCACGAGAGCGGGCGGCGCGCTGGGACGGAGAATGTGGCCTACGCGGTGGCACTGGGTGCAGCCTGCGCGCTAGCGCAAGAACAACTCCCAGTCCAGCGCGAGCGTTGGTTGAAACTACGTGAACGGCTCTTGCGCGGCCTGACGGAGCGGGTTGGCCCAGTGAAAGTCAATGGGCATTCTGAGCAGCGCTTGTCCAATACACTCAATATCTGTGTATCGGGCGTGGTTGGTGAGGAGGTACTGACGCGGGCGCCGGGTGTGGCGGCTTCCACCGGCTCGGCCTGCCATGCCGGCCAGACCGAGCCATCATCAGTGCTGCTGGCAATGGGTATCGAGCCAGCACTGGCGCTGGGCGCGCTGCGCCTATCGCTGGGGCGCTGGACGACTGAGGCAGAGATTGATCGTGCTGCTAAACAACTCAGCGACGCCATCCTGGCGCTGCGCAAAGGGGCGCAGCCGCCAGCGTAATTCACAAACAAAGGAGTTATTTTCAATGAGCCTTGATGTGTCCTCTGACCGTAATTTGCTGCATCCCGAACTGGAAGCCTATCGAGCAGAATTTCCAATTCTGCAACGCAAGACCTATCTTAATAGCTGTTCGCTTGGTGCCCTCTCGCAGCGCTCGATGAACAACCTGAGCCGTTTTGTCGAGAACTGGAACGATTTTGGGGCGCATGCCTGGTACAAAATCTGGCTGGGTGAGATCGCGGCAGTCAAAGAGAAGTTTGCGCGAGTGATAGGTGCCAAACCCAGTGAGGTAGCGATAGCGCCGAGCGTCTCGGCAGCACTGAGCGAGATCACCAGTGCGCTCGATGTTGGCGAGCGCAAGAAAGTGGTGATGGCAGATATGGATTTCCCCACGCTGGCTTATCAGTGGCTGGTCAAGCAGCGGTTGGGCGTGGAAGTTGATTTCGTCGAAAGCCCCGACCGGGTGCAGGTGCCACCGGAGTTGTTAATTGACAAGATTGATGAAAACACAGCGATGGTTGCTACCTCGCGTGTCTTTTTCACCAGCGGCTATATTCAGGATGTGGACGCAGTGGCCCAGGCGGCGCATCAAAAGGGCGCCTACGTGCTGATCGATGACTACCAGGGCACCGGTCAGATTCCAATTGATGTACACGCGCTCGATATTGATTTTCTAGTGACGGGCACGCTGAAGTGGCTCATGGGCGGGCCGGGGCTGGCGCTGGTCTATGTGCGGGAGGATTTGATTTCTGGCTTGCAGCCGACGATGACCGGCTGGTTTGCCAACCGCGAGCAGTTCCAGTTTAATAGCCGGGAATTTCATTTCCGCGATGATGCAGGGCGCTTTGAGTCGGGCACGCCGGCGCTGCCAACAATCCATACGGCCAGTGGC
>Ga0187846_10002203_pt1 | contig 10784 bp, 7 predicted proteins | sample TC_taG_FD_161473 | JGI IMG/M metagenome (GOLD analysis project Ga0187846, IMG submission 161473) | Biofilm microbial communities from the roof of an iron ore cave, State of Minas Gerais, Brazil - TC_06 Biofilm (v2) | ecosystem: Environmental > Terrestrial > Deep subsurface > Cave > Wall biofilm ... | reverse complement strand
CTTGCAGGTAGCCGATATCGGCTCCAAGCTTGGCGATGTTGCCGACATAATGCTCGGGTCCGACCGGCCCCGAATAGGTGCAGTTGAGGGGACGTGACGACCCGATGATAAAACCTGGGCCGCCCCCGACGTCGCAGGCGAGCGTTCCTGCTCGGATATCCGCGTGCGCGGATGTCCCGAGCAAAACGGCGATTGCGATACTGGCGGAGGCAATGACTGGATAAGCAGTTCTACGCATGGTGCACACTCCTATTTCTGTTCGACGACAGGGTCACAGTGCCGCCGGCACGGTGTCTGTCGCGCATTTGCCGACTGGATCAAATGCGCCAAACGGCGGTCGATGTATTGTCGGACAATTCCCACATGGACGATCCATCCGGCCGCGCTCGACAGAATAACCCAGGTATCGGTCGAGAGATGTGAAGCAGTTCACACTTGACAAAAAAATCTTGCTAAAGTCGCTGGTGGTTTATCTAAATTGATTGTCACAATTGGAAAATAAAGAGCGTGCGTCAAGCCAGCCGGCTTTGCCGAACTCTGCAGTGGCCTGGTGCACTATGCCTGGATTGCTGCTTCGCGTAAGCCGAAGCCCGCGTTGCCGCGGGCTGTCTAATCAGGGAGGATCAACGTTTGCGCATTCTTGCCGCATTACCGCGAGAATAGCCTGCGGCCGGTTGCCATTCCGCTCGGCGACGCCTTCGAGCTCAGAGCGCCCGTTCACAGCCATGCTGAAGCCATCGATGATAACGTCGCTGATCTTGTACGTGCCGTCACGCCAGTCCAGACGCCAATCCACCCTGATCGGCTGAACGGTCTGGCCACGGATGACCTCGCTGGAGACGATCGCTCCATCCGCATCGAGGCGGCTGCCAGTAACCCTGGGGATGCCGCCGTCGGCGGCGAGCTCCGACAATCGGCTACTGTACGTGTACACGACGTAAGTCTCGAACAGCTCCAGAAATTCCTGCTGCTCCGATGGATTTAGGATCCGTGCGAAGCGGCCCAGAACAAACCGCCCAAGACCGGGGACGTCGAAGTTCTCACGAAACAACTGGTGAAATCCTGCAAGTCTCTGTGCCGCAGAGGGGTTTCTCGCAACGGTCTGGAACTGGTTGCCGAGGTTATTGATGACGGCGACCGGGTCACTACCCGCCATAGCAGGGATAGTAGGTGCGAGTGTCCCCGTGACGAGGGCCACCACAGTGGCCAGAAGGGAGCTTCGCAGCATGGGATAGCCTCGGAAAGCCTATTGGATCCAAAATAGCAACTAGGCGGCGGGCGCCGTGTGAACCGGTTCACATTGTCACCGATTTTTCGTTTTCGGCATTCTCCCGCTCGCGTTTCAGTGCATCGACATAAGCGCGATCAGCAGACACGCCACCAAGGAGAATGAGGCCATTATTGCCGGCAATATTGCGGAGCAGCAAAGCTCGAACAGTCGGAGGGAAGGTTCGGGCGGGTTGCCGATATGTTCGCCCTGCCGGATTTTGGTGCGGGGCCAGGGAGAGGGGCTGACGGTAGCAGGTGACCGCCCCGCGCGACAGCCGGCCCACCGTTTAACACACAGGGGCAAAGATCAGTTGTTACGCTTTACTCTAAAAAGGGGGGTCGCGCCGAGCGATCGAAATTGACGCTCATTTGCCACTCGGCGACCCAAGCCGATGCAGCCGGAAGAACTTCGTAACGGCGTTCGGAGCCGGCGTCGCCCGCTGAGGCTCCGGCTCTCCCGCTCCTTGCAGGCTACCGGGTCTAGCGGGCCGGATAGCAGTAGCCGTTATAATAGGTAAATCCCGGACCGCACATCGTCGGTGCCGTGGCCCCCGTCAGCGCATTGGCGGTGCCGGCGACGGTGCCGGTCGCGGTGCCGATTGCGCCGCCGACGATAGCGCCAACTGGACCGCCCGTCGCGGCGCCTTGCGCGGCCCCTGTCTGCTCTCCGGAGATCGCGCCGGACACCGGGTTCGACGGATATGCGGGTGCCGGCACGGGCCTGCAGACGCCGCCATAAAGGGCGTATCCTGCGGGACAGGCATACTGCGCTAACGCCACACTCGACGTGCCTGCCACCAAAGCGGCGGCGATTGCAAAAGTTTTGAACCTCGTTGGCATCACTACCTCCGCGAAATACGCAAAAGAGCGGCAGAGCGCCGCCTGCTCGAGTGAACGTCGTTTAATGGACTTGCGTTCCGCCGGCCGGCACAGCTCAAATTCTCGCGCAACTTGGCTGCATGGCGGGCGCAAGTCGGCTATGATCCGGGTAGCGGGGGCACAAACCCTGGTGAGAGGAGACGCGAAAGATGTCGGAACAGCCACAGCCAGAGCGGATGCAGCAGACCATGCCCGAAGACGGCGGCGGGTGGCATCGGATCAATGCCGGGCCGCATCTGCACATGATGTTTCACCCGAACCGGCAATTGCTCGGCCGGGAGGCAGACGGCGTCGTGCGGAAGTCGATTGTGATCGCCGTCACGGGCAAGCGGGAGCAGGCGCTGCGCTTCGATCCGTTCAGCGTGGGCAGCCACTACCACATCCGTCCGAGCCTGCGCGGCAGGCAGATCCCGCTTTGGGTCGAAGAAGGGCAGAAGCCGCTCGACATTGCCCTGACGTTCTTCGAAAAGCCGCTGCGGTTCCGCGGGCTCCTCGCACAGGCCGAAGAGGACGATGTGGCGGCGCGGCTCGATGACGCTGACCTGGCCAGCGCCGCCCGGCAGATTCGGGAGCTCGACGCCGCGGCCGGGCAAAAGCCCGCTGCCTGACAGGGAGGAACAGGCCTGAGGCGGGCGCGGGGTTGTGCCGCGGCCGCTCGCTTGCGCCTTCTAGATCCCGCCCATCGTATCGGCCTGCATCCCTAGTTTAGTTCCCCAGCCGGTAAAACCGCGATGCGGTGCCGGCAAAGAGGTCGGCTTTTTCCGCTGGCGACGCGCCGTGCGCCAGCCGCTTGAATGCGTTGAACAGCACCGGATAGCTGCAGGCGCCCTTGTCGACCGGGAAGTTGCTTTCGAACATGCAGCGGTCGGCGCCGAAACTCTCGATGCAGGCCTCGACATAGGGCCGCCAGGCATTGGCCATCTCACCCGATGACGGCGGCAGCGGCGCCAAGTGAAAGTCAAAGGCGTTGACGATCATCGCCAGCCCGCCGAGCTTCAAATGGACGTTCGGGCAGGCCGACAGCGCCTTGATGTCGGCGCGCCAGCCGGGAAACACCTCGTTGCGCTTGTAGGGGCCGACCCCGAGCGGACCGCCGAAATGGTTCAACACGATCTTCACGTCCGGGCATTCGCGCGCCACATCGGTCAAGGTCTTGATCTGCGGGTGATAAATCCACGCCTCGAAGGTCAAATCGTGCGCCGGCAGCCTCTTTAAGCCGCGGCGGAAATTCGGGTCGTCCATCAGCCCCGGCGGCGGCACGTAGGACGAGGCACCGATGATCGCCGGATCGTGCGCCGCGATCTGGCGGATGCCGCGAAACCGCCCGCCGGCAGCGGCGATCTGCTCTTCGAGCACCGCATCGACATTGGGCAACCGCAAATCCGCGAAGCTGACGATGCCGGCGCAAATCTTGGTCTTGCCGCCGCGCCGATCGCCCTCCTCGGCGATCGCCCGAACAAACTCGCTTTCGCCGATCGCGCGCATTTCCTCGGGGCCGCTGGTGCGATAGCCCGAACCGCACTGAATGAACACGGTCTTGATGATGTTGTGGCCGGAATTGACGTCGGCCAAGAGTTCGTCGAGCAGATAGCGGCTGCCCGGGTGATCCCAGAGATGATGGTGCGGGTCGACGATCGGCAGCGCGGGCTCGAGGATCTCCTCGGAGAGCTTGCCGAGCCATGCGGAATTGGGCAGCGGGCGAGGATAGGCGCGGGCTTCGCCAGTGGTGTTTGGGGGCATCGCATTCTCCGTGACGCGGGCTAACGGTAGCGGCAAAATCTACTCCGAAATCTATCGGAGGCGACGATGAACGATGCGGGCACCATGCCAAGACACATGCTCGACGTCAGGGAGCTGACGGCGGAGGCGTTTGCACCCTACGGCCAAGTCATCGAGCCGCTGCGAACCGGCGGCCAGGGTGCGGAGACCGGCTATGACCCCGAGGCCTCGGCGAGCGAGGCAAAGCTCGTCCTAGGCAATGGCGAGCCGCGGCTGTGGATCATGCATCTGCCGCATGTCGGGCTCGGCTTCACCCGGATCGCGCGCCACCGGCGGGTCACCCAATGTCTGGGCTCGCTCGGCGGCAAAGAATGGTTGATCGGCGTGGCGCCGCCCGGCGATCTTGGCGACGACGCGCGGCCGCGCATCGAGGACATCGCTGCCTTCCGGGTGCCGGGCGATCGCCTGATCAAATTGCACGTCGCGACCTGGCATGCCGGGCCGCACTTCGTCCACGACGATTGCCTGTTCTTCAACTTGGAGAACCTCGACACCAACCGGCGTGATTTTCACGCCGTGCCGCTTTCGGTCGAGTGCCGGTACCGGCTCTGAGCCCTTCAGGACGAGGATAGCGGAGGACTCAATGCCCACCCCCGCGGGCGCGGCGAGGGTCGCCTTTTGCATCAGCCCTGGATCTCGGCGATGGCGCGCCGCAATTCGGCCGCTAACAGGCCGAGCCGATCGCGGCAGCGGTCGCGGTCACCGGCCTTGCCCGCCTGCTCCAAGCCGTCGGCGGCGGCGCCGAGACGAACCGCACCGACCGCTTGCGCCGCCCCTTTGAGCCGGTGCGCGGCGGCCGCCAGCCCAGCGAGGTCGGGGGCGCGCCACGCGTTGTCGATCTCCCGTTCGGATTCGACGGCGCTGTCGCGGAACTTTCGCAGCAAGTCCTCGATCCCGTCTCGGTCGTTGCCGAGCCAGGCGGCCAATACATTGCGGTCGATCGCGGCGCCAATGCCGCCGGATCGTGCCGGTGCGACGTCCTCCATTGGCAGCCAGCGCTCGAGGGTGGCGCGCAGGCGGTCGATTGCCACCGGCTTCGCCAGATAGGCGTCCATGCCGGCGGCCAGACAGCGCTCCTCCTCGCCCCGCATCGCATTGGCGGTCACCGCGACGACCGGCGTGCGGATGACGCCATGCTCGGCCTCCGCCGCGCGCAGCCGGCGCGTCAGCTCGTAGCCGTCCATCCCCGGCATGTGCAGATCGGCCAGCACCGCCGCATAGCGTCCGGGCGCCCACGCCTTGAGCGCCTCGCTGCCGTCCTCGGCCGTATCGGCGGCGAGTCCGAAGAGCCCCAGCTGTCGCACCAGCACATCGCGGTTGACCGGATGGTCGTCGACCACCAGCAGCCGCGCCCCATCGCCGCCAGCACTTATCAACCCTCTCCCCCCTATTTCGGGGGGAGAGGGAAGGGTGAGGGGGGCAGCCTCCGCCGAAACGGGTGCCGCTTGGTCGAACCTTCACCCGGCGCGCTATCGACCGCGACGTCGCCACCCATCAGCTGCGCCAGCCGGCGGACGATCGAGAGACCGAGCCCAGTGCCGCCATAGCGCCTCGTTGTCGAGCTGTCGGCCTGCGAAAACGGCTCGAACAGGCGCGCCCGCTGCGCCGCATCGAGGCCAATGCCGGTATCCTTGACCGCGACCGTGACCCGCGTCCGCCCGGCGCCGAGCGGCGCCGTGCCGGCACGCACGATGACCTCGCCGCGCTCGGTGAACTTGACGGCGTTGCTCAGCAGGTTGAACAGGATCTGCCGGATGCGGGTCGGGTCGCCAACCAGCGCATCGTGGGAGCCAGGTTCGATCTTGGCCCCGACCGCCAAGCCCTTGGCATTCGCCTGCGGGCGCAACGTATCGACCGCACCCGCCACCAACCCCGACAGCGAGAACGCCGTCGTTTCCAGTTCGAGCCTGCCGGCCTCAATCTTCGAGAAGTCGAGCACGTCGTCGATGATGCGCAGCAGCGCCTGCGCCGAATCGCGCATCGTCGCGACGAGCGGGAGCTGGTCCTCGCCGAGCCCCTGCCGCTCCAATACCTCCATCATGCCGAGCACGCCGTTCATCGGCGTGCGGATCTCGTGGCTCATCGTCGCGAGAAACGTCGATTTCGCCTCGTTGGCGGCCTCGGCCTCCGCCCGCGCCGCTTCTGCCGCATCCGTGCGCTCACGCAGCTCGGCGATCAGCCGCGCATTCTGAATTGCCAGCACCGATTGGCTCGCCAATGTCTGCATCAAGCGCACCGCTTCGGGCGGAAACTCGCCGGCTGCGTGCCGCTGCAAGACGAGCGCGCCGAGGAGGCGCTCCTGCCCGACTAATGGCACGATCAGCGCGGCGCGGTATCCGGCGGCGAGGCTCATGTCGCGCAATGGTGCGCTCGGCCGCTGTTCAAGATCGGCCAGCTGGAGCGGCGCGCGCTGGGCCGCCGCCTCGCCAAGCGCGGTCTCGCTCTCGTGGATCTGCCGCTCACCGACAGAGCGCAACAGCGGTTCGTCCCAACCGAATGCCTCGACCAGGCTGAAGGTGCGGTCGGTGAGGCGGTAACGGAATACCGCCCCGGCATCGGCCCCGGTCATCCCGACCGAGCGCGTCAGGATCGTCGACAACACCGCGCGCACATCCAGCGCCGAGCTGACCGCCTGACCGACCTCGGACAGCAACTGCAATTCCTCCACCGAACGCACCAGCTCGGCGGTGCGATTGCGCAATTCGCCGAGGAGCCGCGCGTTCTCCATCGCGATGACCGCCTGCGCCGCGAAGTTCTCGAGCAGCGCTATCTGCTTGTCGGTAAACGGCCCGGGCTCACGGCGATTGGCGGTGATGTAGCCAAGGAGCCGCCCGTCTTTACGAAGCGGCAGCATTAGGAGCGCGCGCAGACCCGCTTCCCTGGCGGCGCGCGTTCTCGGGGTTTCCCAGCCTGGCCCGGTCAACACCGATGCGTCAGGGATATGAACCAGGCCCTCCCCGCGCAATAGCTGCTCTTGCGGGCCGCCCGGTTCCGGCCGAAATGGCTGACGCAGCAATTCGGCGAACGGCGTGGGCAGTTCATGTGTCGCGACAGCGCGAAAGTGCTCACCGTCATAGGTCGCCAGAACGCCATGAGACGCGCCGCACAGCGTGTGTGCCTTCTCCAAAATCGCGTCGAACACCGGCGTGAGGTCGCCGGGCGAGGAATTGACGACCTGTAAGACCTCGGCAGTCGCAGTCTGCTGCTCCAACGCCTCGCGCGTCTCGTTGAACAGGCGGACATTCTCGATCGCGATGACGGCCTGGTCGGCGAAAGTCTTGAGGAGATCGATCTGCGCCTGCGAAAACGGGGCAACCTCGCGGCGCGTTACTGTGATCACTCCAACCGGATTGCCGTCCTGCAGGATCGGCACTGAAAGCACGGTATGCACCCCCGTCTGGAGCATGGCCGGCAGCGCGTATTCGGGGTCCGCGGCCGCATCGGGGATATGGGCGACCTCCCGCGTCAGGATCGCGCGCGCCGCCGCGCTGTGGCGGCCGGGCCGGATCGGAAAGCTGCGCTGAACGGCTTCCAGGACATCAGCCGACCACCCGTAATGCGCAACAAAATGGATCAGAGAACCATCGAACCGAAATACTCCGCCCGCTTCGGCGCGCGATAGAATCGTGGCATTCGCGACGATCGCATCGAAGGTCGGCTGCAGATCGGTCGGAGACCCGGATATGACGCGGAGGATTTCCGCCGTGGCGGTCTGCTGCTCCAGCGCGTCGCGCGTCTCGGTCAAGAGCCGCGCGTTCTCCATCGCGATGACTGCCTGTGCGGCGAAACTCTGCAACAGCGCGATCTGCTTTTCTGTGAAAGGGCGGACTTGTTGCCGGTAGATCGTGAAGTGGCCGAGCACCACCTCATCTTTAAGCAGCGGCACGCCAAGCGCGCTTCGCGCACCACCGAGATCGACTATCGCGCGTCGGTTTGGCTCGCCCGCTCGATAGGCCTCCGTATCCACCATATTGACGATGTGTACGACCCGCTCACCTGCAAGAACCCGGGCGGGTCCCGTGCCGGAACCAAACTCTGGAGAGTCGCGCTTCAAATAATCGGCATAGGCGCCAGGCACGCCCAGCGTGCTGACCGCGTGAAAGCGTTCTCCATCATAAATATGCAGGACCCCAAAGGCGGCCGCGCAAAGGCTCGTCGCTTTTTCGAGCATCGTGTCGAAAACCGGTGTGAGGTCGCCGGGCGAAGAGTTGATGACCTCCAATACCTCGGCGGTCGCGGTCTGCTGCTCCAGAGCCTCGCGCGTCTCATTGATGAGCCGCGCGTTTTCCATCGCAATGACCGCCTGCGCCGCGAAACTCTGCAGCACCGCAATCTCACTGTCCGAGAATGCCCGTACTTCGGTTCGGTACATCGAGATAACACCGAGCAGCTCTTTCTCCCTGCGAAGCGCCGCCCAAATAACTGTCCGTGCCTCAGCAAGGTCGCCGAGCAAGCGCCGGCCTGCATGCTTGCGAACTTTGTAGTCCTCCAATTCAGTTATGTCGGCTATATGCACTATCGCCTCGCCATCTATAAGGCGCCGAGTTCTCGCCGATACCGTTCGCGACTCTCGGAAGAACTCAACCAACGCGGGCGGCAAGCCGCGAAGTGCTGCAACGGGAAAACGTTCGCCGTCATAGGTGTAGAGACCGCCAAAGGCGGCGTTGCACAACCGCATTGCTTTTTCGAGTATTGCGTCGAACACGGGGGCGAGGTCGCCGGGCGACGAGTTGATGACCTGCAATACCTCGGCGGTTGCGGTCTGCTGCTCCAGTGCCTTGCGCGTCTCGGTTATGAGCCGCGCGTTCTCCATCGCGATGACCGCCTGTGCCGCGAAATTCTGCAATAGCGCGATCTGCTTGTCGGAGAATGGCCGTACTTCCTGGCGGTATGCCGTAATTGCGCCGAGCACCGCCCTATCACTGCGAAGCGCCACCGTCAGCAAGGTGCGGATACCGCCGCGGTTCATGAGGTCCCGGTAAACTGGATTATCGCGGTAGGCATCACTCGCCCGGACATCGGGGAGGTGCACGATTCCCGCCCCGCGTATCAGTTGCGCGAACGGGGGGTCTCCCTCACGTGGAGGCCGAACCGGTGTTTGCCGCCAATATTCGGCAAAGCCGGGCTCAGCGTGGATCGCGATAGGACGGAACTCTTCCCCGTCATAAATTAGCAGAGCGCCCAACGCCGCACCGCAGAGCGTGTGCGCCTTCTCTAATATCGCGTCGAACACCGGCGCGAGGTCGCCGGGCGACGAATTGATGACCTGCAACACCTCGGCGGTGGCTGTCTGCTGTTCCAATGCCTCGCGCGTCTCGGTGATGAGCCGCGCGTTTTCCATTGCGATCACCGCCTGCGCCGCGAAGTTCTGCAATAGCGCGATTTGCGTGTCGGAGAATGGCTGCGCCACCTTTCGATTGGCCGTGATCGCGCCAAGGAGCAAATCGTCTTTGCGCAGCGCGACGACCAGCTGAGTTCCGATGCCCTCGGTCTCGACCAGGGTGCTGAGGCGCCGCCGGGTTGCATCGTCCGCGAGCTGCGCGGCGAACCCCACCATGTCGTGGATGTGATCGAGGTGTTCCCCCTGCACTATCCGTCCAAAGGAGGGGGCGACGCCGGGGTCGATGCCTTCCGATCTCGCGTCGGCGAACTGTGTAGACACCCCATGCCACGCCACTGGCCAAAAGCGCTCACCATCATAAGTCAGTAGGGTGCCGTTATCGGCGCCGCAGAGGCTATGGGCCTTCTCCAGCATCGCGTCGAATACCGGGGCGAGGTCGCCGGGCGATGAATTGATGACCTGCAAGACCTCTGCGGTGGCGGTCTGCTGCTCGAGGGCTTCGCGCGTCTCGGTCAACAGCCGCGCGTTCTCCATCGCGATCACCGCCTGCGCCGCGAAGTTCTGCAATAGCGCGATCTGCTTGTCGGAGAACGGGCGCACCTCCTGGCGGTAAACAGTCAGGGTACCGAGCAGAAGATCATCTTTGCGCAATGCGACGGTGAGCAGGGTACGGCCGCCGCCGATGTCGACAATCGCTCGGGCGCTCTCGTGGCCGCTGTGATAAAGGTCGGTGTCGGCGAGATCGTGAATGTGGACGAACGGCGCACCACCGACAATCCGCTGCCAAGTGACGCCGATGGCCGGCCGCAGTGGCCCGGTTGGGTGTTGTCGGAGAAACGGCGTTTCGCCGTGCTTTGCAACGAAACGGAAGAATTCGCCGTCATAGGTCGCAAGCTGGCCGTAAGTGGCCTCGCAGAGGCGAGTGGCCTTGTCGAGCATCGCGTCGAACACCGGCATGAGGTCGCCGGGCGAGGAATTGATGACCTGCAATACCTAGGCGGTCGCGGTCTGCTGCTCCAACGCTTCGCGCGTCTCGGTGATGAGCCGCGCATTTTCCATCGCAATGACCGCCTGCGCCGCAAAATTCTGCAACAGCGCGATCTGCTTGTCGGTGAGGGCCGCACCTCCTGACGCTGGGCACTGATATAGCCGAGCAAGTTTGCATCCTTGCGCAACGGTACGAACAGCGCAGTGCAGATGCCGGCGAGCTCGACAGCGGCGCGCCGCATAGGGTGATCTTTGTCAGGCCACCCCGCGGCAGGGTCAGGATCGTGAACGCACGGCTCGCCGCTCAGCAGCCGCCTGAAAACCGAGGTTGACGAGAACCCTTGGCGCGCCATTGCGTCGTATTCTTGTGGATATCCTTTCGTGGCGACCGCGCGTAGCTGCGCGCCGTCGTAAAGCACCAACGAACCTAGGGGCGCGCCACAGAGGGCGTGCGCTTTTTCCAGGATGGAGTCGAACACCGGCGCTAAGTCGCCTGGCGAGGAGTTGATGACCTGCAAGACCTCGGCAG
>Ga0187846_10002202_pt1 | contig 10787 bp, 18 predicted proteins | sample TC_taG_FD_161473 | JGI IMG/M metagenome (GOLD analysis project Ga0187846, IMG submission 161473) | Biofilm microbial communities from the roof of an iron ore cave, State of Minas Gerais, Brazil - TC_06 Biofilm (v2) | ecosystem: Environmental > Terrestrial > Deep subsurface > Cave > Wall biofilm... | reverse complement strand
GGGAGGGCTGGGCACTCCTCCTCCGGTCCGGTTTCGATGGATTGGAACGGGACGGAATTGGCAACGAAGTAGTGGATTTATTAGAAAATCTAATGCTAAGATTGCTAAGTATAAGCAAAAAAAATGCTTGACATCGCTGATTGATAGGGTATACTGCTAGTGTCTGGTTAACATGTGGCGTGCAGTAGACGTTTTTGATGAACTGTTTTGATCAAATTTAGTGCGGTTGTTTTACACCAACGCACACATGTAATGAGGTGACTATGACTACTCTCAGCACAGAAATCGACGACTGGTTCCGAAACAGTCCTAGTTGGCCAATTCCAGCCAGCGAAATAGACATTGAGGCGGAAACTTATGCATTCATGGCTGACGGTACAACGTTCAGCAAAGCCGATATTAACGATGCGATTACAGCATTCGTGAATGAGAATTGCACATGAGCGATCTTAGACGGTTCCACGAATCAGTGTGTAATTTTCTGAAGACGACGCAGAACGGGTTGTTTTCTTCATCTGAGCTTCGCCTCATTGAAGACGGCTTCCTGATCATAGAAAAGCTAGTCGATACTAATGACGTGTTTGTGACCGGGGGCGGAATAAACTTACGAGATTTAGACTACCTAATAAACATTTTTCGCCGTCGTGTTCACGCAGAATTCACACCAATAACCACAGCACCACAACATGGAGGCAGCTAAAATGTCAAATGGTTTCCTCTTCTGGCTGCTCCTGATTCTGTGGCCGATATTCAGACTCTACACTTATGGCCGCGATTAGCAACGCAGTTTGCAGCAGGCAGTTTTGGCTGGCGAGCTTGTGCTGTACGTTCTGCTATTCATTCTCGGCTGGCAAGTGTTCGGCTTCGTGATAAACTGATAAAGCGGAGTGTAGCATGCCGGGTACAAGCACTAGTGTGCAGCTTTGGAAAGCAGCCGGCATGCACCTCCGCGTGACACCGAGGTGCGGACAGCGAGTCAACGGACGGCTTTGTAATTGGCCGCTCACATCGATGGTTGACGATACCTGGCTTTGTAGCAACTGTATCTCGCAGCGGAGCTATCGTGCCGCAATCCGTCGTGGGATTTCTATTGGGAACGCGGCACTCAGGAGGGCAACATGAGCTTGCGTTACGCTTGGACAATTTGCCGTTGGGTTGATCATCCTCGGTGGAAGGATCAGCTTATACTTGACATTTCAGATATTAGAATTACCAAAAGGTCGTGTGATGGCATTAATTTTCTCAGATCACAAGGGATAGCCACCGATGGCAACGATTTTTGCGTATCTATTGACTTGCATTATCACGATGGGCCGCGGGTAGATTATGTTTACGGATATATACCGTGGCGGTATTGCGACGATTTAGAACACGTACACAGAGAGCTTAGAAAGGTACGTGACATGATTGTCAGCCACGTTCTCACGGCTTCTGCAGAAGACTCTTCTAAAAAGGATGGCGTGTAAATGTCAGAAAACCTACCAGAAAAACTTGAACACACTCCAGAAGGTCTGCCTGTAAAGTGGTCGCCGCTTGAGAACGTCGCCGACTTCGCCGTGCAGTCTTCATTACCGACGCTTACAGTTGAAGATCGTGCCAAGGTACTGTCGATGATCGAGGGCGATGTGACAAAGGGCAGCGATGTGATCAACAGTAAGTTCTCTATCCGAGACTACATCGCCCACCCCGTAGAGATTGTCGACCCGGAAACATCAGAAGTAACCGACGCCGTCAGGATTCTCCTGATTACCGGTGACGGAATTGTGATAGCTTTTGTGTCGCTGGGAATCCTGAAGTCGATGCAGCGTTTGGTCTGGCAGTTGGGCCGGCAACCGCCTTTCGATCCACCTGTATGGGTCACTCTCAAGCAACAGTCAACACGTGGGGCACGCAGGACATTTAAGCTTGTGCCGGTTACGGAGTAGAGTGTGAATCTACCACCTGTGTCGCTTCGGCCGAGCGAGTATACGGACGACGAGCGTGCCGTAATCGCCGGCTACCTTCTGAGACAGAGATCCTGGACTCTACAGGCTCTTGCCTCATCTGACCGGATGGCCGAGATCTCGACAGACTACGGACGTGTCAATCAGCAACGGTACTACCAAGCCTGCGAGCAGTACTCGCGGCTGCTACTTTATAGGATCGGCTATGCCGTCGAGAAAAAAGGTATGTACGGACAACCGGCCGGGGTCTAACATGCGTGTCCTTTGTCGCGGTGGTACACTGTTGCGTGCCGTCCGCGATATTGTTCACGGCATACCGGACTGGCGAATCAAAGAGCTGATCCTCGCAGATGAGGTCGCGGCAACGCCAGAGCAGATCGATCAAGTGATACTTCTGGCTCATGCAGGTCTAGTCGCCGGCGGGCAAATGCAGAGATCAGCAGCCGACGACAGGCTGCCACGTGAGCAAATACCGTCTATTCCAAGGTAGGAAACGGTGGCCTACAACGTCTCGATCGTAGCCGAGGTAACGTCTGCTCTCGGAACTCGGGAGATTTCCGGCGACATAATCTGGGAGGGCGATCAGGTGCCGACGAGATCGGAGCTGCAATCTGAAGTGCAAGGAATCGTAGATACCTACGTTGATTTCCCACGGGCAGGGAGATACGCTCGCCCTGGCGAATCCTACACTTTTACATGGGAGGTGCAGAGTGTCTTCGAAATCGGACCTTGAGGCTATATTGGCAAATTGTAAGAACAGACGCAGCGACCCAGTCGTTCTTGAGTACGACAGTTTGAAGGAAGCTGACGCAGTTATCAATCTTGTGCGGACGATCGGCGGAGATTATCCAGCCTATGATGTTCGGCTTATGGCGTCTGGAACTTGGTTCGTTATAATTCTTCCTGCAGACACGGAGGTTTTACAAAGTGGCACGGAGCATAACTCTTAAGCCTGGTGGCAGGTGCACAGTCCCAGACGTTGTGGTGTTCATAGATGTCGAGCCTTCGGTTAGTGCTGTTCCCGCACGACCTGGATCTACCGTACACAAGTTTTCTCGTGCCGTCGCAAGTATTTGCCGGCTTGAGCGAGGTTGTCTGGCCGATAAGGGCACGTATGAGCTTGCCAGGCCGGAAATGCTCTGGGGACTGCTTAGTGAATTCAGAGATACTCACAAGGCCACCTGGGTGTTCGCCCACAATCTCGGATATGATCTGACGCTGATCGGCTTCTGGGATTGGCTCAGGAGATCAGGGGCACAGCTCGTGAGTGCAGTCCTAGACGACCCGCCAACAATGGTCACGATACGATGGCACGGGAGACTAGTAAAGTTCGTAGATGTTTTGAACTACTGGAGGCTCCCGCTTACGGACCTCGCCTCGGCTACAGGCCTGACGTTGAGCCAGTCATCCAACGTGCGTGGCCTCCAGTCTACAGATTTATCGTCATGTTCACAACACGTTGAGGTAATAGAGCAATGTATTATAAAGCTGATCGCCCTGCTATCGGAGATAAATTTGTGTTCGCTGAGGCCAACGGCGGCCTCATTGTCCTGGGCGACGTTTATCAAGTCCTTTCTCCAGACATCGATATCAGTTTCCTTAGACGAGAGGGAGCGGAGTCTAGCCCGCAGAAGCTACTTCGGTGGGCGGAGCCTGGTAAATGCGTCTGGTTACGTGAAACATAGCGTCACAGCTCTTGACGTAAACAGCCTGTATCCATACGTGATGCAGGCAAACCAATACCCCTGTAAGGTCGCGTTTCACAAGCTGCGGATGCGACCAGGCGACTTGAAAGCATGCTTGAGGTATTACGATGCAATCTGTGAGTGCACTCTCTCTGGTTCTCGGTATCCTTACCCTTGTCGTGTTGGTGGGCGGCCCGATTTCGTTCGTGGTGTTTCTACTGCTGTACTTGCGGGCGAAGAGCTTAGACACGCGGCGGATAGCGGCGACATTAGAGAGGTTGGAGAGACGTATTGCTACTACCGGGCCGACCTCTTCTCCGGATTTGTCAAACACTGGTACCGCAAAAAGTGTGAAGCTGTCGCAGCCGGCAACCGGCCGGACGCCTTGATGGCGAAGTTGATGCTCAATTGCCTACACGGTAAGTTCGCTCAAAGAGGACGTAGGTGGCAGCCAAAGCACAACGTAATGTCGCACGGCTACTATTCGTACTGGTGGCACCGCGTTGCCGGTCGCGGTGCGCCGGTACGGTGCCGGTCTATCGCTGGCGTAGTAGAGTCACAGGAGGATGGACCTGAGCCACTACACGCCTTCCCAGCTATTGCGGCCTGCGTAACCGCCGCCGGTCGCGTCGTTTTGAACCAGGACATCGAGTACGCTGGAGAGCACAATGTCTACTACGCAGACACAGACTCGATCCACACAAATTCTGATGGACTCGCACGTCTGTCTAGGATGGATCGACTGGATGATGAAAAGATCGGGCATTACCGCACAGTTGCTGCTGGAGATTTTGCGATCTATTACGGCCGACAGCACTACGCTGTCGGCGATAAGTTCGTCTGTACGTCGATCAAACCAACGGCAATAGAGGTAGCAGATGGAGTTTACCTCCAAGACGCCTATACTGGAGTTGAGCGGTGCCTGGAGGATGGAACGTTAGACAGCGTTCAGGTCAGTCAACGGATAGTTGACCTCAGTGAGAGGACGCGACATGCCAAAAGACAATCCTACACCACTGGAGCGTATGCTCACTAACGCGACAAACGTCAAGCGTGGCGGCCCGATCGTCATGGCAACCTGCCCGAGGTGCCTACGGAAACACGACTGCGTCGCACTGGCAGGGCAGAAAACGTACGGCGACGGCACGGTGTGTCGCTTGTGCGATTCGTGTTTTAGGATTAGCGTGCTCGGTGTTCGCGGCGAATATCGCGCACGAGACGATCAGTTATTTCTGCCCGGCCTGTTTGACCTGTAGTGAGTCGCGACAAGACCGCGACTTAAGACAAGCAGTAGCTAGCTCGTTGAGAGCAGCGCGCGCGTAACAAGCAGCTCCCTGGCACTCGGCCGGCAGCGAGGTTGGTGATGTGTCTGCCGGTTGTTTGCTACGCCCGTTCGACCTACTCTTGTACAGGGATTCGTCGATACCAGACGCGAGCAACGATGTGGCGTCGGTGTCCTTGAGATCGGCTTGCGAATCAACCGCCAGCCCCGCCCCCGGATGTAGGGCCTGAACTAACTGGTTGACCACCGAGGACTGATCCGCCCCGTTGACCACCGCTACCACTCCCGGTAGATGCCTTGCAATCGGATATCAGGCGAGTTATATCAGGATCTGGCCACCCGAGGAACCGTAACCGTGAATAGACTTCAGGACTGCCAATGTGACCCGCACAAAACCACTTACGCAATTGAGATGGAGATCCATGTGCGGCGAGCTGACGGCGCGCCGCTACTATGGCCTGAGCCGCAGCCCGTTGTTGCTGTACAAGCTGACGTTGTGTTTGCCGAGCCTGGCGATCGGCTAAGTTGGCTGCTCGTGCTGCAAGAACTACTTGGCAAGCTTGTGCTTCCGCAACTAATGCGTCAACATCCGGGGCCAGATAGCCAAGATTGCCAAGCCTCTTCCTGAGCTCGTCGATGGTTATCAAGGCCTTGCACGCCCACTGCTGTGCTTTTTGAGCGGAGATTTGCTTGTGCTTTACTGTTATGTCAAGAGCCCAGTCCTCGACATAGAGTGCGATGCGTTCCTGGACAATCCCCGCCTGTCGAAGCTGATCCGTCGCCTGGGCAGCGTTGATTGCCCCGCTGATAAACTTACGCTTGACGAAATCAATTATCTTCTCAAGTCTCTTAAACTTGAGGTCAAGCTCCGCCAGGGCAACCGTTTGGTCAGCATCATCTGGAGTTAGACCGTGCTGTATCAGGAGGTCCCGATAACCAGCACGGTCTATGGTGCCTTGCTCCCAATATTTCGCCAACTGGCCCTTCGCTTGCTGCTCTATCCCCCTTCGCCTTTGTGTAACGTCGTTACGTTCGACGGATTCGGCGAGGATAGAGGCGTCACCGTCGGAGTAGCCTTGCCGGAGGAGGAGTTCTTTGACATCGGCTTGCGTAAAAGTTTGCGTTGACCGGAGCTGACGGAGGAAGCGGATGCCGGGGATACGATGTGCGATTCCAGCAAGGAGGGCTCTAAAGCTAGGTGGGTAATCGTTAGCCCGCAGAAGCAAATTGAGATCGTCACCGGTGAAATTGAGTCCTTCGGTGCCCGGCGGATCAAACGCATGATTTCGTCCAGGTCTAAACCTGAAATACATTTCGTACGCCTGCGTAGCACTCGGAACAACCCAGTGAGACCACCAGAAAGCCTGCGCCCACGTTGGGTCTTGGAGGCCGCGATCTGCATAAGAGCGAAGGAAAGATCCGGGAGCGAGTCCTCTGGACTGCTCGAATTGTCCGATCTGCTGGGCGAACGGTCCGGAGAAGAGGGGGTAGTTGAGACCCTGGAGACGGTGCCAGAAATCGAGGATTGGCCGGAATTCATCATTGTAACCTAGCCTTTCTATCAGATCCGGCTCGAATACGTGGCGGACCGAGAAACGTACCAGATCCGACGAACCAGGTATCTCGTACCGGAGATTGGACATTATACCACGAACTTGATCAGAGTAAAACCCCAATCTCCGCAAGTACTGGTCGTATGACCCTTCGTTTATGAGTCCCCTGTTGAGCAGAGTGTTCAGATCGACAGGCGATGGTAGCTCTTGGTGGGCGAAGAATTCTTGATTCCACAGCCTCCTCATGTCCTCTGGAGGATTAAAACCTCTGGCTGCGGTGTGTGTTCCAGACACGTTGATAAAAATGCCGTGGGCCTCAAGCCATAGTTCAGCTACATCTATCCGTAGCCAGCCACGTATGGCCATGTCCATTATTCGATCAGGGGACGGCAGCTCACCGAGTGACCAGGCACTGAGTGCGTAGCCTATTCTTTGGGTGATTGGCTCGGTCACACCAACAGTAGTATGCAGTGCTGCATGGCCGACAAATGTACGAAACATATCTTAAGACGTGTTAATTTAATAGTTACTACACTACAGGGTCTGGGCCGAAATACCCTGATCCGTCTGTAACTGGCATTGCACTGTCAGATGATGCTCTGAGATCATCGATGTTGTCAAACGCCAACGTCTGGCCGTATGCAGACCCCATGTAATCCTTAATCCCATCACCAAATGATCCATCACAATCCTTGAACGTGTACGCAGTGTCGTTATCTAGAGCACAGTCTTCCTTGGATTGTACCAAGCAGTTCATAAGTGTCTGACACAGCTTGTCCCAGTCGCACAAATCGATCATCACGCACGTCGGCAGCTGCAAGTCAACCGGCGGACAGGGCGGAACGTTGATTACAGGCGGCGGACAAGTAACGTCGATGACACAAGGATTTGTGGGACAGGTTGGCTGAACTGTGATTGGGATCGTGTCGATTCCGTTGCCACCGCTTGGTGCACACTGTCCAGATGGCGTCGTATGGGTAACGGCCAATTTGAACGCCTTGGCTACCGTGTCTGTAATGCCGTATGCTTGGTTTTCCTCCATGAAATCGTCTACCAAAATTGCCTGATTACCGAGTAGATCGACTGTCTGATCAGGAGGAGGATACTTGAAACCTAGGGCGGTGAAATCAGCAGTGTGCAGTTTACAGTCTTGGTCGAGCCAGATTATCCAGCGGCATGAGTCACTTTTGCCGTCTGGCGGATTTGCCGGTATTGCCGCGAACAGGGCAGCCTTGATCTGGTCGAGCTGGCTGGCCTGTGGGCAGAAGCCGGCCGGCGGCGGCTGACTGCCGCCGGCCGGCGAAGAAATTATGGTGCCGCCGGCAACAGAACCGGCGACACCACGCAGACGGCTAGCCAACGTCCCGGCCCGCAGGGACTGTGGGACCGCCGTTTTTATTTGGGGCGCAGGAGGCTCAGACACCAACTGCGCCCCGCCGGTGCCGGCGGTATCGGGAACAGCAGATACCGTTGGTGGCACCAGGCCCCGCTTTTCAAGATCCTCGACCGCGATCACTGACGGAACCATGTTCGCCGCTATCTGGTGCCTTAACAGCTCTTCAGTGTCGTTAAATAACTGCTCCGGAGCGGTGAGGCTGTTGCCTATCCGTTGGACCACCTTGTTTTCGATCGCTGCTCCGACATCGCCGGCGTCCTGGAGGCCATCCCTTATGTGTTTCCTCGCCCGGCCGTCCAACGTATCGAGGAGTTTTTCAGCACGAGATGTGACTTTGCGAATGCCGGCATACGAAATGGCTGGCCCGATCGGCGAGGGCACAACAACAGGCAAAACAGACGGAACTGGCGATTCGTCGTTCATGGGTGCATCGGGAAGTAAACAGATTTGATAGCGTCGAGCCTTTTTTTGAGGTCTTGGCAAAGCTGGTCTTCTTGCGAACACTCCAAGCCGGCAGCCTTGGCCATGCCGATTTCTGTCTGTGTGTTCTGCAGCCCGGTGAGAGCGGCGTTTATCTTCTCATAATCAGCCATACTCAGCGGACCCGCTGTTTGACGCGCCATTACCTACCCCGCATTCACTCCTCGAAGCACTCTGTTACACAGATACCCAGTGGGCCGGCGTTCGATGTTGCAAACCATGACCCTTGGACAAGTGAGCCAAAGTCCTCGTAACGGAATATTACCAATGCCATATTTGGCTGAGTGGTGAACCCTATCTGCGTTCCCAGAGTGAAATTCACAGGTGCGAATTGGACAGTGCCAGACTGGGGCGTCGTAGAAAATATAAGAACTCGCCGCTTCTCGCTTGGTCCTACTATCTCATGTACTCCACCGTCAGGCAGAGTAAACAAGAAGTGGCTTCCCCTCAGCACTGGGTGGAGGCTTAATGTTCGAGGGTATCCGTAAGTTTCCATTATGTTGGTAGATACATTATCTCGTTTATACCTAACACTTGGCCCGCTATCAATGCACAGGCGAACCAGGCGTCACCGACAAGAGGCCCTACGTCTGAAAACGTGAGTATCAGATCCTGCATGCTCGCGTTGGCGGCGTTGGCCAAAGTTAAAGAGCCGTTGCCGGTGGCGTTTGGATTTCGGCTCAGGTTCACCTGACCACCGAACGTCGAGCAAAAGACGATAGCGTAACGGTTGGTGTTGCTTGGCAAGACCTGAACGAAGCTGCCAACCGGCAGAGCAATTTGATACTCGGCAAGCTTGAATTGTGATGTCAGGTACGGCAGCGTAGGTCGCATTATTACTGAGCCCTAGCACCGACACGAACGTCAACGATATCAAAGAATGTTTCATTAGCTGCCGTTGGCGGATTGCCAACTACCTCAACTTGTGGTAGTGCGAAACTCTCAAATTGACCGTACTCACCCTGGACACCGTAACGGTGTTCGTAACCGGCCGGCTGCGTATCGCTTGAAAAACTGAGGACTCCAGGCCGGATTTGTGGTAGACCACCCGAGATCGGGGCTCCAGGGAATATTAGACGTGCGGCAATTGCCGTCGCATTAATGTTACGGAGGCCGATGATGCTGTAGCGGCCGACTTGGAGCGTGTCGTCTGGCGTGACAGCTGCCGGCTGCCAGGCGAGCGCAGTCACGCCGTTTGTCGATGTCACGCGCAGCACATACAGGTCTCCCTGCGGGACGTTGCGTTGGTTGTCTCCCACCGTCAGTACGGCAACGTCGGTCTCAGCAACGACGCTAGTCTTAGTGACTAGGATCTGAATTTCCTCGACCGGATTAAGCTGAATTGGATGTCTCCACCAATGCACAGTTGCCTCTACCACGCCAGACGGCTGACCAGCATCAACAGGAGCAATTACTGGTCGCGTTATTGGCCGCAACCTTGGCGCGGAGATGCGGCCACGTGTCACGGTGGTGCCACCAAGCCAGGCCCACTGTATCCATGTAGGCACAGGAAAAATTGGATGGCCGTTTAGATTGGTTACCGACGGGTCGCTGACCAGCGTCATGTCCTGATCAGTAGCCGCTGCGGCTCCGCTGGTGAAACTGTATGCTACTGTAAGAAACACTTCTTGATTCCTTTTTTCGTTGAGCGGGCCGTCCGATTATTCGTACCTTATGGAACCCAAGGTTTCGTTTCTGTTCGGCAATTTCGTTAGCCGTGCCCGGCCCGTAGCAGCGTACTCGCACCATAACTCTACTTACCGGACACTCGTACTCCACATATTCGTCCCAACGACGGCTCATTTACGTTCCTCGACGAAACTGTGCAACCCCTCGCACCTGGGAAACCATCCTGGCAATGCGATCGTCGAGCGTAGCCTTTGGCATTTGCCGGACACCTTGGGCAACGTTGTTCACGAACGGGAGGAACTGGGTCATGAATGCTGTGAACTTGTCCTTGGCCGCTTGTGCTCCGGTGCTGATTCGAGGTACGCCTTTTGTCAACATCGCATTCTGCCAGTCGGTGAGCGAGACACGTTGGAGGCCCCGCTGGAACTTCTGGAGAGTTGCCGGATCTGCTACTCGCTGCTGCCACAGGTTTCCAGCAGCAGCGGCGGCCTGTGTTGGAGAGGTTGTTACTGCTTGTACGCCTTGGCGAATCTTGTCAACTGCTCCTCCAAGATTGGAGGCCCAACGTGCCGCAACTACAGTAGGGTCTTGCTGAGCCATAAATAGATATCTCCGAGACGGGCCAAGACGTGACCGCCGGCCGCGGTCAGGAGGTAAGTCGGCCGGCGGTCGAAGGCAACAGAGAGACAGTGTAAAGAAATAGAAACAAAATGTCAAGTGTAATGTTAACAAAAATAAACGGCCACCCTGTCAAATCGCCAATTCCGTCCCGTTCCAATCCATCGAAACCGGACCGGAGGAGGAGTGCCCAGCCCTCCC
>Ga0187846_10002201_pt1 | contig 10791 bp, 10 predicted proteins | sample TC_taG_FD_161473 | JGI IMG/M metagenome (GOLD analysis project Ga0187846, IMG submission 161473) | Biofilm microbial communities from the roof of an iron ore cave, State of Minas Gerais, Brazil - TC_06 Biofilm (v2) | ecosystem: Environmental > Terrestrial > Deep subsurface > Cave > Wall biofilm... | reverse complement strand
CTGGGGTGGAAGTGGAAAATTTCGGCAATTCCTCCCGAGGCTGTGCCCTATATGACCAGCGAGTACATCATGAACACCGAGCGCCTGCGCCGGTTTCTCGGCGACCAGTACGAGCACGTGATGCAGTACACCATCCTGGATGCGTTTCAGGAGAGCTTTCGACCGGCGGGCGAAGCGCACGGCGCGCGCGCGAGCTGAGTTCTTCGCTTATTTCCTCCCAAACCTTATCGCAGAGTTCGTAGAGGACAAATCGGCGCGCAATTTACCTCGCGCTAAGGCGGCAAATCCTTCGCCTGCGCGGGAATAAATCAGGCCCTGGCGCGGTTTATTCTATGGAGGTGGCGGACCGACGCTTGCCTGCGACATTCGACGATCTGGCCTTACCTCTGTTCGATCAGCTCTACAACTTCGCCCACTGGCTCACGCAGGATCGGGCTGAGGCGGAAGACCTGGTGCAGGAGACCTACGCCAAGGCGCTGCGGGGATTCCCGTCGTTTCAAGCGGGCACGAATTTTCGCGCGTGGATGTACCGCATCCTCCGGAACACATTCCTGAGTTCGCGAACCGGGCTGAAGACCACGGTTGCGATAGACGACGAAGACGCCGGCGCTCTGCCGGCGGAGAGCGCGAATCCGGAGAGCCTGTTGCTCGAACAGGCGAATCGCGAGATGGTGCAGGAGGCGCTGGCAGAGCTGCCGGTGCGGTTCCGCGAGATCGTGCTGCTGTGCGAGGTGGAAGAGATGTCGTATCAGGAGATCGCGGAGACGCTGGGGATTCCGATCGGGACGGTGATGTCGCGGCTGTTTCGGGCGAGGAAGGCGCTGCGGGAGCTGCTGAAAAACAAGATCGAGGGAGGGCGGCATGGCGTGTGAGCAGTGGCGCGGGAAACTCGATCTTTATCTGGATGGAGAACTCGCGGAGGAGGAAGCGGGCGAACTGGCAGCGCATCTGCGCGGGTGCGCGTCGTGCGCCGGCGATGTGCTGGACCGCGTGCAACTGAAGCGCGCGGTGAAAATCGCGGGCAAGCGCTATGAGCCGAGCGCGGCTTTGAGGAGCAGGATTGCGCGCGGAGCGCGAGTGGAATCCGGCAGCCTGGGGTGGCGATGGAGATTGGCCGGCGTCGCGGCCTTGATTCTGCTGGCCGCGGCGGCAGCGGCAAATTTTTATGCGGGACGCGAGCGCGCCGCGCGGCAGCGGGTCTACAGCGAGCTGGCGGATTTGCACGTGGCCACGCTGGCCAGCGCGACGCCGGTCGACGTGGTTTCGTCCGATCGTCACACGGTGAAGCCGTGGTTTCAGGGACGGATTCCGTTTACCTTCAATCTGCCGGAGCTGCAGGGATCGGAGTTTACCCTGGTGGGCGGGCGGGTTACGTATCTGGAGCAGACTCCGGGCGCGCATTTGATTTATCAGATCCGGAAACATCAGATTTCGGTCTTCATTTTTCAGGAGCGCGGGGGCCTGCCGGGCTTCGCGGGCAGCGTGGTGAATGCATTGTCGTTCAACGTGGAATCGTGGACGCAGAATGGGCTGCGCTATTTTGCGGTCGGGGACGCGAGCGCGGACGATATTCGCGGTCTGAGCAGGCTGTTGAAGAGTGCGCGATAGCAGACGCAAAGCTTTGGACCGCGTTACTTCCTACCCCTATAGAGGCCGGCAATGCCGAAGGTATAGGGCGTCCACGTGGCCTCGGCGAAGCCGGCGCGGCGCATGCGGGCCAGCAATTCGTCGGGCTCGGGGAAGCGTCCGACCGAGGCGGGGAGATAGGCGTAGGGGCCGCGCACGCCGGAGATCAGGGTGCCGACGCGCGGCAGCACTTGCTTGAAGTAGATACGGTACAGGCGGCCCATCAGTCCGCGCGGTTCGCCGAAATCGAGGATGCCGCATTCGCCGCCAGGGCGCAGCACGCGGGCGATCTCGCGCAGTCCGGCGTCGTAGTCGGCGAGGTTGCGGAAGCCGAAGGCGGAGGTGACGAGATCGAAGTGCTCCGCGGGAAACGGCAGGTTCAGGGCGTCGGCTTCAATCCAGCGCGGAGCGCGGATTGCGTCAGAGGGCGACTTGGCATGCGCGCGCTGCAGCATGGCGTGGGAAAAATCCGCGCCCAGAATCTGCCCTGAACAGTTCCCTGCCCTGCGGCGAAGCGCGAAGGTCATGTCGCCGGTGCCACAGCAGAGGTCGAGCGCGCGGGCGTCGGCGCGGCGGAGAATGTGGGTGAAGGCGCGGGCGGTGCGGCGCCACCACAGGCGGTCGATATTAAACGACAGGATGTGATTGAGCAGGTCGTAGCGCGGCGCGATGGAGGTGAACATCTCGCGGACCGCGCGCGCGGCGGAAGCGGTGTCCGGTGCGCCTTCCGGGGCGGCGCCAACGATCTCTGGTTTCGAAGTCACGGCCACGACGAGGGATTCGCTCCTGGCTTATTTGCCCCACACCCAGCCGCCGCGCGACAGGCGGCGCAATTCCTCCACGGCGGCAAGGACGGCTTCTTCGGGAATGTCGCCGGCGATTTCGACCTTGCCGATCTCGCGAGGCAAGACGAAGTGCACCACGCCGCTTTTCGTTTTCTTGTCGGATTTCAGGCGCGCGAGAATCCTGCGCGGATTCGCCCTAACTTCCGGCAGGCGGCCGAGGCTCAGCACGGCGTCGGCGATGCGGCCGGCGGTGACGGAATCCGTGCGCCCCACGGTGAGCGCGATGTTGGTGGCGGCGATCATGCCCCAGGCGACCGCTTCGCCGTGCAGCAGGCCCCGGTAGGCGGTTTCGGCCTCGAGCGCGTGGCCGATGGTGTGGCCGAAGTTGAGCACGCGGCGCAGGCCGCCTTCGCGTTCGTCGGCCGAGACCACCTCCGCCTTGAGTCTCACCGATTGCGCGATCACCCACTCCAGCTCGGCAGCGTCGCGTTTCAGAATCTTCGCCCGGTTCTGTTCGAAGCGGAGGAACAGTTCCACGTCGCCGATGACGCCGCACTTCACCGACTCATAGAGCCCCGCGCGAAACTGCCGGTCGGAAAGAGTTTTCAACACCCCGGGGTCGATCAGAACGACGCGCGGGTGATGGAAGGTGCCCAGCAGATTCTTGCCTGCCGCCAGATTCACTCCGGTCTTGCCGCCGATGGAGGCATCGACCTGCGCCAGCACGGTGGTGGGGACCTGCACCAGTTCGACGCCGCGCATGTAGAGCGAGGCGAGCAGTCCGGTGACATCGCCGACCACGCCGCCGCCGAGCGCGATCAAGACCGCCTTGCGATCGGCGCCCAGCCGGGCGAGCTTTTCTGCCAGTGTTTCTATCGTGGCGAGCTTCTTGGCAGGCTCGCCGTCGGGAAGCTGCAAAACTTGCGGCTTGAATCCGGCGGATCGCAGCGAGCTTAGCAGCGTTGTGCCCCAGCGCTTGCGCACCGGCGGGACGGTCAGCACAAAGATCTGGCTGGCCTGGGGAAGAAGTTCGGCGAGGAGCCCTCCCGCGCGCGGGAGCAGGCCGTTCTCGATGCGCGCCTGGTAAGGCCGCGGGGGAACGTGAATGGTAACCTGCGCCATGAGTGTAAATAATAGCCCAAAGGCGAAGCGGTTTTGATCGGACAGCCGCGCGAAGTGGTACCATTTTTTCGGCTATGAAGGGTCTTCCAGCCGAGGCCGATTTCGTGGTGATTGGCGCGGGCGTGGCGGGCCTGCGCGCCGCCGTTGAACTGGCAAGCGCCGGCCGCGTGCTGGTTCTGGCCAAGCGCGAAGTCACGAATTCGAACACGCAGTATGCCCAGGGCGGCATCGCGGCCGCGCTCAGCGATGAAGACGAAGTCAGCCTGCACCTGCAGGACACGCTGAACGCCGGCGACGGACTGTGCAATCTCGACGCGGTGAAGGTGCTGGTGGAGGAAGGCCCGGAGCGGATCGAGGAGCTGATCGCCTGGGGTACCCACTTTGACCGCAACGGCACCAAGCTGGTTTTCGGACGCGAAGGCGCGCACAGCCGCAACCGCATTCTGCACGCCCAGGGCGATTCCACCGGACGCGAGATTCTGCGGGCGCTTTACGCCAAGGCCCAGAGCTTGAAGCATATCTCGGTGCTGGAGTTCGAATTCTCAACCGAACTCCACGCCGAAGCCGGCCAGGTCAGCGGTATATCGCTGCTCGACGAAAAAGGCCTGCCGGTGGAGATCGCCTGCTCGGCGGTGCTGCTGGCCACCGGCGGCATGGGGCAGCTCTATCGCAATACCACCAATCCCGAGGTGGCGACGGGCGACGGCGTGGCCATGGCCTTTCGCGCGGGAGCGGAAGTCAGCGACATGGAGTTCGTCCAGTTTCACCCCACGGCTTTGTATCTGAACAAGGCTCCGCGCTTTTTGCTCTCGGAGGCGCTGCGCGGCGAGGGAGCGCTTCTGCGCAACATCGAGATGGATCGCTTTATGGGGAAATATCATCCGATGGGCGAGCTGGCGCCGCGCGATGTGGTGGCGCGGGCGATCGTGCACGAGATGGAAGTCAGCCGCGCCAAGGATCCGTTCGTCTATCTCGACCTGACGCACCTGAATGCCCCAAATGTGCAGAAGCGTTTTCCGCGCATCTACGCGACCTGCATGCAGTACAACGTCGACATCACCGAGGACATGATTCCGATCCGGCCGGCGGCGCACTATGCGATGGGCGGGGTACGGACGGATCTACAGGGGAAAACGAATCTGGCCGGTTTGTACGCGGCGGGCGAAGCGGCGGCGACGGGAGTGCACGGGGCGAACCGGCTGGCGAGCAATTCCCTGCTCGAGGGGCTGGTGTACGGCGCGCGCGCGGGCAAGGCCATGCGGGATGAACTGAAGCAGCGGCGGCATGCTCCGCCGCCGAAGCGAGCCGCGTCGCAGAACGGGCCGGTCGACGCGTCCATGGAGGAGACCATCGGGCAGGTTCAGGACCTCATGTGGAACAACGTGGGCATCGTGCGCACGCGGCGAAGCATGCAGGACGCGATCAGCCGGCTGCAGGAGCTGGAGCCGCGCGTCGCGCATCCGCACACCCGGCGAGCCTGGGAATCCGCCAACCTGCGTCTGGCTGGATGGCTGGTGGCCCGCTCGGCGCTGGCGCGCGAGGAAAGCCGCGGGGCGCACTACCGCATCGACTATCCCGATCACGACGACAGGAAGTTCCTGAAGCACTCGGTGGTGAAGGGGGAGACGGTTCGATTTGTGTAGGCCGTGGGTCCTGGCTTGACCGAAGCGCCGGCGGCAGAGATTGCCGCATTTCCCGCCGGGGCAGTATCATGACGAAATGAGTTTTTCGGAGACGATCTTCCTCTTCGTTTTGGCCCTGCTGGTGTTTGGGCCGAAGAAGTTGCCGGAGATCGCCCGGCAGGCCGGGCGCCTGCTCGCGGAATTGCGCCGCGCCTCCAATGAATTCAAGTCGCAGATCGAGCAGGAAATCTCCCACCTTGAGGTCCAGGAAAAGCAGCAGATCCTGCCGCCGGAAAAGCCCGTTACCAGCCGCAGCCTGAGCTCAGCCGGCGAGCCGGTAGAGGCGCAGTTGCAGCCGGTCGCCGGGGCCGCGCCGGAAGGCGAAACGGTGGCCCGCTCGCAGGGAGCGGATGCGCCGGAGAGCGGCGCGCAGGCGGCCACGCCCAACGCCGACCCGCTGACGCCCTCGACGCAGGAGTTCCATGCCTGAGGTGGCGGAAGCTCCTTCCGAAGAACGCGAATCCATGCCCACCATGGGCTTCCTCGATCACCTCGAGGAATTGCGCAAGCGGATCATCTATTGCGTTCTCGCCGTCGCGGTGGGGTTTTTCGCCTGCTGGGGATATGCCGAGCGGATCTACGCGTTCATGCAGCGCCCCATCATGACCGCGCTGCGCAACCATCACCTGCCGGAGACGCTGGTCTATCTGAACCCCACCGAACCCTTCAACCTTTACTTGAAGGTGGCGGCGCTGGGCGGCTTGTTCCTGACTTGTCCGTTTGTGCTGTATCAGGTGTGGCTGTTCATCGCGCCCGGCCTTTACCGCAATGAAAAGCGCTATGTGGCGCCGTTTCTGTTGTCGACGGTGTTTCTGTTCGTGGCCGGCGGATATTTCGGCTACAGGCTGGTTTATCCCGCGGCCCTGGACTTTCTGATCGGCTACGGCTCGCAGTTTCAGCCCATGATCACCATCGCCGAGTACACCTCGCTGTTCCTCACCATCATCCTGGGCATGGGCTTGATCTTCGAAATGCCGATTTTGATTTTCTTTCTGGCGCTGATGGGGATCGTGAGCGCCGGCTTCATGTGGAAAAACTTCCGCTACTCGATCCTCGTGATATTCATCATCGCAGCCATCATTACGCCGACCACCGACATCCTGAACATGTGCATTTTTGCCGCGCCGATGATTGCGCTGTACGGGCTCAGCATCGGCGTAGCGTGGGCGGTGCATCCCAAGCAGCGCGCGAAGCGGAGTGCGAAGAAGGCGGCGTAGGCGGTCCGCGGCGCGTGCCACGATACGAACCTGAGGTCGACTGAGTGCTCGCAAGAACGTTCTGCACTGCGATTGTTCTGCTGGCGTGCGTGCTCCTGGCCTGCGACCGCGGCAAGACCGCCGAGGCCGAGGGACAGAAACCCGCGGCTCCGCCCGCCACCGATCTGTCGCTCCCCACGCTGACGCTGCCTCCTGATTCCGGGCCGCCGCCGGTTTTCGACGGCGACCGCGCCCTGCAGTACGTCAAGGACATTGTGAAGTTCGGCCCGCGACCGGTGGGCAGCGCCAATCACAAGAAGGTTGAGGACTACATCAGCTCCCACCTCAAAGGCATAGATTTCGAAGATGATTCCTTCACGGCCGACACTCCTGAAGGCAAGCTCCCGGTGCGCAACCTGATCGCCAGGTTTCCCGGCACCAAAGACGGCATCATCGTCATCGCCAGCCACTACGACACCAACTATCCGCTGCGCAAGACGCCGTTCATCGGCGCGAACGATGGTGGGTCGTCGAGCGCGCTGCTGCTCGAAATCGCGAACCAGCTGCGCACCAGGCCGCGCGACGGCTACAGCGTCTGGCTGGTCTGGGACGACGCGGAGGAAGCGATCCAACCCGAGAGCGAGATTCCGTTTGAAAAGGACAGCCTTTACGGCATCACGCACCTCGCGGAAAAGTGGGAAGGCGATGGGACGCTGAAGAAGATCAAGGCATTTCTCCTCGCCGACATGGTGGGCGACGCCGACCTGAACATCGAGCGCGACCTGGCGTCGACGCCGTGGCTGGAGGCAGTGGTCGGCGAGGCCGCCACGCGGCTCGGCTACCAGTCGCATTTCTACGGCAAGACCACGCAGATGATCGACGATCATGTTCCGTTCATGAAGCGCGGCGTGGCCTGCGCCGACCTGATCGACTTCAACTACGGCTACAACAACGTGTTCTGGCACACCGCGCAGGACACTCCCGACAAGCTCAGCCCCAAGAGCCTGGAGATCGTGGGCAGCGTAATTCTGGAAACGATCCGGATACTGGACCGGATGGAACCGATTCCGCCGAAGTGAATCCAGCCGCGCGGTTTTGCGCTTTTGGCGGAATTCGTTTCTAATGCCGCCATATGCGGAACGCGAAAGCGTTATTGCTCACTCTGTCCCTGAGTTTTGCCTGCCTGGCAGCCGCACCTGTCGCGGACTCGAACGACGCGGCGCAAGTCATCATTCAGACGGCGCTGCAGCCCTCCTCCCTGGAGAACAATCTGCGCGGTTTGACCGACGAGATCGGCGGCCGCGTTCCCGGCACTCCGGCGATGCAGCGCGCGGTGGAGTGGGGCGGGGAGGCATTCAAGGCTGCAGGCGCTGACAGCGTTCACACCGAGGAGTTCACCATCCCGCATTCCTGGGCGGAAGGCGCGACCGAGATGACGGCGACCGCGCTTTACAAGGCAGCCGACTCCAGCCGCAGTTCTAAAGTCACTGGTTTTGTGCCCTCGACCTTCCCGGTGCGCGCGGTTTCGATCGCCTGGGCGCCGGCGCTGGCCGCGACCAAACACATCCCCATCGTCGACGTGGGCGAAGGCTCGGAAGCGGATTTCAAAAAGGCTGGCGATATTTCGAGCAAGCTGCTGCTGGTGCACACGGTGGTGCTCCAGACGTGGGCTGACCTGTTTGCCGAGTATTCCAATGCTCCGCCGGTGATTGACCGCGCGGTGGCGGGCAAGGCGAAGGCGGTGGCGTTCATGGCCACGCGCGAGCACGACATTCTTTACCGGCACACCAACGCCAGCGCGGGCGAGATCGACAAGCTGCCCATGGTGCTGGTGGCGAGGGAAGACGGCGAGCGCATCGCGCGGCTGCTGGCCTCCGGGCATCCGGTGTGGGCCGATCTGGCAATTCCCAACCAGCTCGGCGGGGCGATCAAGGCGGCGAACGTCGTGGCGGAGATCAAAGGCAGGGAAAAGCCGGACGAATTTGTGGTTCTGGGAGCGCACCTGGATTCGTGGGAACTCGGCACCGGTGCGCTCGACAACGGATGCAACGCGGCGCTGGTGATCGACGCGCTGCGGGCGATCAAAGCTGCGGGATTGAAGCCGCGGCGGTCGATCCGGTTCATTCTCTTCTCCGGCGAAGAGGAAGGTTTGCTGGGCTCGCGCGCCTATGCCGCGGCCCACCGCGCGGAACTCGATAAGGCCGCGGGCGTGGTGATTTATGACTCGGGCACGGGCAAGACGACCGGCTTCTCTGTGGGCGGGCGCCAGGATGTGCTCGACGCGGCCAGGCGGCTGATCGCGCCGCTGGCGCAGTTCGGCGTCACCGATCTCGAGGCCAACATGGAGTGGGGCACCGATCACTTCGATTTCATGCTGGAAGGCGTGCCCACATTTGTCGCCGACCAGGTGGAAGGAAACTATCTCGAGAACTATCACGCGGTCTCCGACACCTACGACAAGGTGGACTTCGTTCAGCTCAAGAAGCACGTGGCCGAGGCTGCGGAGTTGAGCTTCGCGCTGGCCGACCTGCCGCAAAAAATCGGCCCGCGGCTCACCCACGAGCAGATTGAGCAGACCATGCGCGACAGCAACAGCCTCGAGCTGTTCAAGGCTTTCGGGATTTGGGACGATTGGGCCAGCGGCAAGCGAGGCCGGCAGAAGTAAACTGAGTTCAATTCGTGATTGCCGATTGCAATCCGGCCGGCCGCGCAATCGGCGATCGCTCGGTCATTCCACTTGCTCTACTTCTGGATTCTGTTCAATCTGTTCGCGCTGGGCATGCTGGCGCTGGATCTCGGCGTCTTCCACCGCCCCGGCCACGAGATCGGCTTTCGCGAGGCGCTGGGCTGGAGCGCGATGTGGGTGGCAATGGCCGGCGCTTTCGCGGCGATTGTCCTTTTCTGGCTGGGGCATCAGGCGGCGCTCGAGTTTGTCACCGGCTACATTCTCGAACTCTCCCTCAGCGTCGACAATCTCTTCGTCTTCTTGGTTATCTTCCGCTACTTCTCGGTGCCCGGCGAGCAGCAGCATCGCGTGCTGTTCTGGGGCATCATGGGCGCGCTGGTCATGCGCGGCGTGTTCATTCTGGCCGGCGTCGGCCTGATTCACCGCTTTCACTGGGTTCTCTACCTGTTCGGGGTCCTGCTGATCTACAGCGGCATTCGCGTGTGCGCGATGGGCGAGCACGAGATCGATCCCTCAAAGAATCCCGTGGTCAACGCCCTGCGGCGCATCGTGCCCGTGACCGACGACTATCAGGGCGGCAATTTCGTGGTCCGAAGCTGGCAGGGGAATGCGGGCCTCTACGCCACGCCGCTGCTCATCGTGCTGGCGGTGATCGAGACCACCGATGTGCTGTTCGCGGTCGATTCCATTCCTGCGGTGCTGGCCATCACGCTGAATGCGTTCATCGTGTACACCTCGAACGTGTTTGCGATTCTTGGCCTGCGCTCGATGTATTTCGCGGTCGCCGGACTGATGAAAGTCTTCCGCTACCTGCATTACGGGCTTGCGGTAGTACTGATTTTCATCGGGCTGAAGATGCTGGTGGCGGATTACTTTCCTGTGTCGACCCTGGCCGCGCTGGGCATCGTGGTGGTCGTGCTGGGAACCGCGATCGTGGCCTCGGTGATGAATCCCAAGGAAGAGGTTCCGAAACAGTGAACCGTCAGGATTGCAATTCTGTCTCAGTCGACGGCTTCAGGCTGAGCACTGCCGATCGCCGCTGCGAAGCCGCACCCGGTTTCCTCCAACGCCGCCCCAGCCTTAAGATAGTCCTCCATGCAACTCTGGTTCGCCCGTGGCAGTGACGTCACCATCCGCGAGCAGCTGGTCACGCAGGTCATTCTCGGCATCCTGAGCGACGACCTTGCGCCCGGCCAGCGCCTGCCCAGCACCCGCGAACTGGCGCGACGATTCCAGCTGCATCCCAACACCGTGAGCGCCGGATACCGCCAGCTGCAGCGCGAGTGCTGGGTGGAATTCCGCCGCGGAAGCGGGGTCTACGTGCGCGCGCAAAAGCCGGAGGCGGCGCTTTCGCCGGCGCTCGCGGTCGACCAGATGATCACGCGCGTGTTTCGCTCGGCGCAGAAGCTCGGCCTCTCGCTGCCCGCGCTGCGGGCCCGCCTGCGCCACTGGCTGGAGCTGCAGCCGCCCGATCATTTCCTGCTGATTGAGCCCAACCAGGAGTTGCGGCGGATTCTGGCCTCGGAGATGGCACGCGCCGTGCAGTTTCCGGTGAAGAGTTGCCCGCCCGAGGACTGCCCCAAGCCGCCGGACGGAGCGATTCCGGTGGCGCTGCCGAATCGTGCGGTCGCGGTGCGCGAGTTGCTACCGGCCGGGACCGAGCTGGTGCTGCTGCAGGTGCGGTCGGTGCCGAC
>Ga0187846_10002200_pt1 | contig 10791 bp, 6 predicted proteins | sample TC_taG_FD_161473 | JGI IMG/M metagenome (GOLD analysis project Ga0187846, IMG submission 161473) | Biofilm microbial communities from the roof of an iron ore cave, State of Minas Gerais, Brazil - TC_06 Biofilm (v2) | ecosystem: Environmental > Terrestrial > Deep subsurface > Cave > Wall biofilm ... | reverse complement strand
TGAAATCAGCCTTGCCCGCGGCGGGGGGGCCAGGTTGGACTGCGCTGCCGCGGGCATCTGCGCCGTTAAGAAGCGGGCGGCGCCCAACTCCAACGCGGCGATGCCACCCAGCTTCACGAAATCTCTTCGTTTCACGGTTGCCCCCGGCCTGATCCGCACTGCGAAAGCGCCTATTCTTTCGCAGGTCCACCAGAAGTGGAATCGTCTCACGCCGAAGGATTGCGTACAAGACCATCTGCCCGCTCCTGCCCCTGCGCGCTTACCAGGCAATTCTTAGGAATGATTCGGCATCACTCAGGAATGTATGTGAATGGAAGCTCTTCGATGTCGTTCCCGGAGTTTATGGCCGACGGGGTTCGGTAGCACAGGCTTCAGAGTTTGTGTGCCCGCTTAAAAATTGGACCGCCAGCGGCTAAAGCCGGGTTGATTTTGCTGGTTTTATGGCACGGCTGAAGCCGTGCCCTACAAACAATCTCGTGTTGCCACACAGGCTCTTCAGCCTGTGTCTGTTGCCCTACATCCGGGCAAATGCGCACGGGCTGAAGTCTGTGCTACTCAACGCCGGTCTACCCGGTGGGGCTACTCGACGCAGCCATTCGGCATCCATGCGGGCGCCTATTAAGCACTGGTGAGAAATCCGCGTTCAGCGTGTGGTGCCTTGAAGGCTGGCGCGCTTGGACTGCTGCTTCATGGCATACAGCGCGCGGTCTGCCGCCTCGAGCAATTCGGAGACGGAAGCGCCATCTCGCGGGGACGTCGCGGCCCCTGCGCTCAAGGATAGGCGGGGCTCTTCCGCTTCTTCCTCCAAGCGTTTTCGAATGCGCTGCGCCACTTGCTGCGCAGCAAATTCGTCCGCTTCCGGAAGGACCAGCGCGAATTCGTCGCCGCCATAGCGAGCCGCTGTATCAATCGAGCGGCAATGCAGCCGCAGCACGTCGGCGACGCGGCACAAGGCGCGGCTTCCGACTAAGTGGCCGTGCTGGTCATTGAGGAGTTTGAGCCCGTCGAGATCCATCAAGAGCAAGGAGAAGCTGCGACTGGTGCGGCCGGAACGGTCCAGTTCATTTTGCAGGACTTCGATAAGGCGGCGATAGTTCGCGAGGCCGGTGAGGCTGTCGCTGATCGCGAGGGTCCTCACTTGACGGAACAGCCGCGCATTGTCCCACAGGGTAGCGCCCAGCAGCGCGAGGTAACTGCTCATGTTGAGAACCTGCGCGGCGGCCGCCGAAGCGTCGAGCAAGCGCACCGATTGCGAAGCGATGAGGTGGCCGGCCGCATTCATCCCCGCGACCCAGACCAGGACGCGGTCGAAAGCGTACCGGTCGCTGCTGATCTTGCGGCGCAAGTGGAAGGCCGCTGCGACAAAGATAAATGCGGGAAGGATGTCCCACGGGCGCGGCAGCGCGCTATGCGGATGGATCGGCGGCTCCCGAGGGAAGGCCAGGAGCACTGCAATAATCGCCCCGGAGATAGCCGCAATGATCGCCAGCCCCACGAAGATGCTGCTCCGCGCCCCGCGCGGCCAGTGAAGATGCTGCGCGGCGGTGTGCGCAATCAGGAACAGCAGCCCCAGAAGCGTCTGCCCGAGCATCCAGGCCAAAGGAACGCGCAAGTGCTCGGCTCGAATCTGGAAATGACGGTAGAACTCGGCAAGGTCTGCCAGTTGGATGAGGCCGCTGAAAATAAAGGCGAGACCCAACAGTAAGGAGACGCGGTTGCCGGTGCCGTGGAATCTCACCAGGACGGTGGCTGCGATGGTGAAACTCACCAGCGCGGCAATAATTTGGGCGCTCGACCAAACCACTGGGGGGACGACCGCGTTGAGCTGGCGCAAGAAATGGCCGAGCAGCACGAGCCCGCCGCATGCCAAAACTACGGCCGACACGCTCCGCATGCGACGCCTGAACATTGCTAATCCTTCGGGTACAACTAAATAGGCTTGGATTCCTAACCCTATTCTCTCGCATCGGACGTTCCTCAACCCCTGTCCCTTGGTGCAGATTGTGGACAGCCGCGCGTTCCTGTCCTTCTCTTCGCTTTTGGTAGCACAGGCTTCAGAGCCTGTGTGGCCACTTAAAAATCGGACCGCCAGCGGCTAAAGCCGGGTTGATTTTGCTGGCTTTATGGCACGGCTGAAGCCGTGCCCTACAAACAATCTCGTGTTGCCACACAGACTCTTCAGCCTGTGAGGCGGTCCTGCCGCCCGCCCGCCGGACGAGCAGGGTATCCAGGTCCGCGTGAGGGGTGGTTGCGCGCACGTTGCGCTACGTCAGAGGAACGCCGGCCTCACAGGCTGAAGCCTGTGGCTACCCAGGGCCAAAGGCTCGAAGGCGTCGCGCAGAAGCTCCGCATATTTGCGGCGGTCGTATCCGAACCAGCCGTCCCAGAGCGCGTAGGCGCGCACGCGGTCGTTCGGGACGCGATTGCCGGCGTCGGTGATGATGTATTCGACGGTCTGTCCGGGCCGGAGGCGCGCGCCGTGGCCAAACAACTGCTGCGCGGCAATGGCGGTTTGATTGGCCTTCTGGTATTCGCGGGGCTCGCGGGTGAGCCGCTTGCTCACAATCAATTCCTCGATCGCCACGCCGCCGTCGGCCAGGCGTTCTTCATAGCGGCGCAGGATTTCCCGCGCCTCTTCGCGCCTTCGCGCATAGCTTGGCCAATCGTGCGCTTCGGATAGAAGCACGAGAACCTCCTGCTGCATGCGCGAGACGAGCGGCGGCGTGTCGTGACGGCGCAGCTCAAGGCCGCGCACCTTCAGCTCGCCATCCTCGGCAACGGCGAAGAAGCGGTTGGGCACGGGCACGTCCTCAAACTGCCGCGAGGGCAAAAATACGACGTAGCGATAGAGCGCTTCGAGCGCCAGCGGCAGGCCCGTGCGCGCGGCAATTTCTTCCGCGAGCGCTTCGTAGTCGCTGCGCGCCGCGCCGGGCTTCTGCACGTAGAGCGAATCCACCAGCGCGTGCAGCACTTCATAGCCGCGCTCCTCGGCCATTTCTTTGGCGACGAGCAGCGTCTCGCGCGCCACAGCGTTGATGGCTTCGTGCGCTTCGATCTTGCCGAAGCGCGCGTTTTTGTAGCCGGTGTAGCCGAAGCAGCAGACCAGCAGCCATTTGAGCGCGTCGCGCTGGAGCTTGTAGCACTTGCAGCGAGCACTCTCAGCGAACTCTTGTGCCGATTCCCCGCCGCCGGAGAGGCGGGCGACAGCTTCCGCTGACGCTGCGCGCAGGCGCTGCTTGAGTTCCGTGCGCTTGGCGATAAGCCGCTCGACCACGCGGCTGGTGATGCCCCGCCGCATGCGGCAAACGCGGTAGCCCAACTCCGGCACGCGCGGCGCATCGGGACAGCACGGGCAATTGATCGTCTCAGGAGAAATGTTGAACCGCGCCATGATGCTCGGGTACTCGCTGACGAAATCGAGCTCGGCGACGTTGGCGTGAAAACCTGTCTTCGGCGTGAACACCAAGCCGCCGCGGTCGGCGGCGAGTAGCTCATCGGGCGGCTTCGGGTCCTCGGGCTCGGCTTTTTGCTCGGGGATGAGGACGCCGTCGCGCCAGGCGAGTTCCATCTGCATGTAGGAAATGCCCGTGCCCGTCGAAGTGCGTGCGGCGTACTGCACGGGCAGCTTGGTGACGCGCGCCAGCTCCCACAGGCCGGGGAGATCGCACTTGTCGGCGATGAACGAGTTGTGCGTGTCCACGTGCAGCCGCCCGAAGAGCGTGGTCGCGCTGTTCTTGAACAGGATGCGGCCGTAGCTCATGAAGCTGCGCGCGCGGCTCTGGTGCACTTCGGCGTCGAGATCGCGGTTGAGCCGCAGCGGCCGGCGCAGTCGCGCGGCCTGCTGGCCCAGGCGCGGCAAGATGGTGGCGTCGCCCCAGTCGCTGAGGATCAGGTCGGGGTTGTGCCGCGCGAGCAGGTGTTCGAACGCGACTGCGGCGGGCTCGCCCGATTCGTCGAGTTCGAACGCGCGGCCGTCCACCTCGACTTCGAGCGCCGCCCCGTGTCCCAGCGGGGCGCCGTGCGTGGGGTCCACGCGCTGGTGGCTTCCGAAGCGCACGCGCAGGATTTCGAGCGGCGGCAGCTCGTAATCGAGCGCCCATTCCGTGTCGCGGCATTCGAGCGCGAGGACGCGGCCGTCCGCGTCGGCTTCCGCTGCGACGCGCGCCAAGGGGAACACGCTGCGCTGCCAGCAGTAGAGCGACGCGAGCATCAGGTCGCTGTTGTAGAGGCGAAGCGAAGGATCGAAGCGCCGCGCCCAGTGCGTCCACGAGGAGTATTCGTTGGGATGCGCGACCTCGATTTCCAGCACGGGGTGCGCGCGGCGCTCCCACAAATCCATCCGCTCGGTGGGACGGCAGGCGAGCGCGTGCGGCTGCCGCGCCGCTTCGTCGCGCAGGCGGCGCAGCACGCTGTCGGGCCCGGAAACGTAAAACGACGGCGCGAAGCGGTCAATCAGCAAGCGGTGCGTCTGGTCCGGGGTGATCAGCCACAGCTTCATCCCGTGCGGGCTCGGGTAGAGATCGAGGAGCCAGCCCTCGATCCGCGTCCGGGGCTGGAGTTCCGCCTGGCTGCGCATTGGCGTCTGCAATTCGGGCGTTTGCGATTCGGGGCGCATCGAGTTCCTCCCCAGAGTTTTTGGGCGGCGGCGCGGCGCGCTCAAGCGTGTCCAGGCGCTTTTCCTGGTCGAGCGCGATGGCGAGCAGAATCGCTTCCATGGGGTTGTCGCTCGCCTGATAGGTGGCCGCCTGCGTGTACGAGCGCACGTGGCGGAACAAACGGTCGAAATACTCCTGGTCCTCGCGGCGCAGCGCGCGGCGGAACTTCGACCACCGCGCCATCGCGTCGTCAATCAGTTGCCGGAATGTGGGTACCGTGCGTCCCATAAAGCTTCTCTGCCGCGCGATATCGAAACCGCTGTAGCCGTTGCTGTAGCCCGTCTCTTCAGAGGCGGGGAATTTTGTGGCCGCGCTAAAAAACGCCGGCTCAGAGAATCTCGTATGGCAATCCTTAATCCATCGCACAGGGGCTAAAGCCCCTTTCATTTTGTGGCCCATAACGGCACGGCTGAAGCCGTGCCCTACAAACCGTCGTCGCACAGGCGTCAAAGCGGCCTGCACGAGAAAACCCCCGCCCCGGTCTGACCGGGACGGGCTACAGCAATTTTGCACGACGCAAAAAATCAGCTCGCTTCGGAGGGCCGGGCTTCAGCCCGGCCGTAGCCTCGCGCATCCAACCTCAAACACGCCCGCCTGTCGGCGGGCCTCACAGGCTGAAGCCTGTGCCACTAGGCGCAGCTTGCTCCCTTCCGCATCGAGCGCGAAGCGCCACAGCGCCGTGGACTGCGCCGCTAGCCGCCCGAACATCGCGCGGCGCGGCCCGCAGTGGCGGGACGTCGCGTCGGAGAAAACCGCGACGCCCACCGGCAAAGGCTCGAGCGCCCGCAGCGCCTCAAGCGCGTGGCCGAACGCGACCCACGCATCGTGCTCGCGCACGTCCTCGTCGAAGTACAAGTCCGGCAGCGCCGTCACCACCAACGCGTCGGCGGCAAATTTTTCGAGAAAGCACGGCGCGCGCACCAGCAGCTCCGTCAACTGAAAACAGGTGAACGCCCGCGCCACGCGGATGCGCCGGTTGAACTCCGCCGCTTCGCGCCCGCGCTGCCGGGCCAAACGCGCAATCAGCAGGGGGTCGAAACGATTGGCTCCATCGAGGCATAGCACCTGCTTCCCTTCGGCCAACAGGCGCGGCAAAAAATAATGGAACAGCCGGGGCGTCTCCGGCCGCCCATAAAACACCGCCAGCCCCGCCGACGGCAGCATCCAGGGGTATCCCCGTGCAGTCAGCCCCGCCGCAGGCCCGGCCGCGCCTGCCGCCTCCGCACCCACTGGCAAAGTGACCGTCGCGCCCCTCCGCCGGGCTGAAGGCGCTCGCTGCGTTGCCAGCGCCGTAGGGGTAGTGGTCGGAATGGAGTCTGGGGCCATGGCTGTTCCAGGGGACCGGGGTTGGGCTCCATTATAGGCGAATAAAAAGCGAAAGTAAATGGGCTTGTTTATGACCCTCCAGAGGGGCCTACGGCCGCGCCTAGTGGCCTGAGTCAAAAATCCGCGAAGGAATCCAGCCCGCGTAGTGACACATAAAACTATGCGATGCTATCGTGATCACATGAAAAAAGCTGCAGGGCGCGAAGACGAGGAGGCTCACATTACCAGCCGGAAACGAGTCAAGGCGCGGTCCGGGCCCGCAAAGCCACAACTGCCCGCTCACCGGCCAGATTTCTTGGCGCGGCTGCATGAGATTTACCGAGGCAAACACATGAAGGTGAGCGGGGCGGAGTTGCTCAGACAGGAACGAAACCACCGGTGAGTTTGGCGCCGCCACTGGTTAGGGGCGAGCAGCTGCGGCGGCGCGGCCTTCGATGACTTGGTCTAGATCCAGGCGGGTCTTGTCCAGGGTGACGCCTTCGGAGCGGTCTAATTCCACCAGGGCCTTGGCGTAGGTGGTTTTCGACTGCACGGAAGCTAGCTCAGCGGAAAACAGATCCCTCTGCGCCAAGACCACGTCATAGGGGGTGGCCGCGCCGAGCTGCAATTTTTGTTGCTGTGCGTTCACGACTTCTTGGTTGTACTGAAGGGTTTTTTCCGCCGCTTCCACCTGTGCTCTGCCCTGCAGCAAACCGGTAATGGCATTGCGAATTTCGCGGCCGATTTGGTCCTCGGCCCTCTGCAAGGCGACAGTGTCTTGACGGTCGTTCAACTGAGCGCGAACGCTGTCGGCCTGAGCGCTGCGGTTCTTGATGGGGATCGTCAACGCGAACCCCGCGGCGTATTCCGGGTATTTGAATCGAACGAGCTGGGTCAGTTCCCGCCCCAATCCTCCGTAAACTACGGCCGGAGGCCCGCCGGAAACTGGAACGATCTGGTTTCCAAAAAGGCCCGCGGTGGCAAACTGCCCAAAGATGTTGAACGTGGGCTTGAGTAGGTTTCGCGTAAATGCCACCGCCACTTCATCGTCCTTCATATTTCCTTCCGCCTGCGGCAGCTCGGGGCGATTCCGCCCGGCTTGGCGCAGGGCCTCTTGCAATGACGGGATGTCGGCGTCCCGCGGCTCGGGGAAGGGGTCCGTGGCCACAATTTCCGCCGCGCCCAGCGCGTCGTTGATCTCCTTGCTGAAAATGCTTTTCAAATTCAACTCTTGCGTCTGAAAGTTGGTCTGGGCAACGATTCGGTCGCGATCCCGAGCCGCCACTTCGGATTCGGCCGTCGTCACATCCAGCGGAGACATAGCGCCGATTTCCACTTTCCGCTTGTTGTCTTCGGAGAGCTGCTGCGCCACTTTCAAAGCCTCCTCCGCGGAGCGGAGTTGTTCCTGGGCGGCCACCAGGTCCCAATAGCTATTCTGGGCCTGAGCCAGGATGGTGTTGACCTGTTGGCGGAACCATTCCCGGACGATCTCGCGATTGTTCCGCGCCACGGTCTGAAAGCGGCGATTGACGCCGAAGCCGAATCCATTGGTCACCTGCTGGACCACGTTGACCGAAACCCGGCTGATAACGTCCGGATTGAACAGCAGAAACTTTTGCGTGCTGCTCTGGCGCTGATTGCTTAACTGCACAGAGAAGCTTGTTCCAGACGTGAAAGCCTCCTGCCAGCCGACCTGGTAGAACGCGGTAGCCGGAATGACGACGGGAGAGCCCGCCACCACCAAGGTATTCAGGGGACTGGTCGTCCGGTCCCAACTGAGATTGAAAATCAGGGCCGGGTCAAAAGCACCGCGGGGGGTTATATTCAAACTTCGCTGCGTTCCTGATATGGACCCGGTAACCCCGATTCCACCTAGCGCTGCCAGGTTTCCCACCCCAGCGCCTATCGCTGAGGAGAAGAGCGAGTCGGGAACAGCGGCTCCGGCGCCGCCGACGCCGCGGGCTGCCTGCCCTCCCTTGGCCCGCAGCAGATCGGCGGCCGCAAAGTAGTTGTTGTAGCGATCCACAGCGAGATTCAGATTGTTTTCCACGACGGCCGCTACCAATTGCGACACGGATAACTCTATCTTGCCTTCGTTGATCATTTGCGCGAGCGTCTTCGTGTTGTTCAAATCTACCGGAGGAATGACCAGGGGCCGGTACGGCCGAAAGATTCGCGGAAATCCCGCTGGGCCCACGCTGTAATCGGGCGGCTTCGAGGGGGCCGCTTGCGCCCTGGCGGTATGCATGCCGAGGAGGCAGGCGCAAAGCAACCAGCAGCCCCTGGCTACCAACCAAAGGCAAGAGGGCCTGTGAAGACTTTCCCTGAGGCGCAAGCGGAACCTGCTCGTATCCACAAATCTCAGCATGGCTCCCTATCGGCCTCCGGGGGTGTTGGACTGGGATTTGAAGGGGGAGACCGGCGTTTGAGTAATGGCGCCGCTCAAGGCATCCTGGATAAGGATCCCATTCCGCTCGGCTATCCCTCCGCGAGCGTTATCCAGGGCCACCAAGGACTTGGCGTAGTTGGCCATGGCTTGCACTTCCGCTTGCTGCGCCGCCACAAAGTCTCTCTGCCGCAGGATGACGTTATAGGGAGTGGAGACGCCCGCGCTGAGTTTTCCTTGCTCCGTTTGCAAAGTCTGTTGAGCAAGGCGCGTCGCTTCGTGGGCGGCTTGCACCTGGGCTTTGCCTTGAACCACTCCCGTCATGGCTTGGCGGACATCGAGCGAGACTTGATTGCGTATCTGCTGCATGCTGACTTCAGCCTGCTGCGCTTCGAGTTGCGCGCGCAGGTTGTCGGCTTGCGCCGTGCGGTTCCTGATTGGCAGCGTCAAGCTGAAGCCTCCCGAGTATTCCGGAAAAGAGCCTTGAATCACCTGGGTTAAGGAGTCCGACACCCCGCTTTGAGACGCCGATTTCCCCGACACGGCAGCCGTATTGCCCTGGAGGCCCGCACCCGCGTACTGCGCAAAAACGTTGCCGACCGGCAGCAGATTGTTGGCAGTGTATTGAGTCGAGATTTGCTCGTTGAGCAGATTCACTTGGGCGATCCGCAAGCTTGAGCGGCGGTTGTATGCTTCCGTCAGCGTAGTTTGCAGGTCGGGAATATCGGCATCCCTCGGCTCGGGTAACTGATCCGTCGTGACGATCTCCGCTGCCTCGACGTCGGGATCCATTCGCTTGCTCAAGATGGTCTTGAACTGGTTCTGCTGAAATTGCAGGTTGGTACGAGCCAGCACCAAGTCGCGCTGCGCGGCAGCTACGGTCGCTTCTGAAGAAACCACGTCTAGCTCCGCCAGAACCCCGATTTTCGCCATCTCCTGGTTGTTCGCGAGCTGCTGCTGAGAGGCGGCGAGAGACTGCTCCGCCAATTTGACGTTTTCCTGGAACGCCGCCATATCCCAATACGCGTTTTCCACTTGGACAATTACCGAATCCAGGTTTTGGCGGAAAATGGCTCCGACCACGTTCTGGTTGTTTCGGGCGACCAGCAAAAATCTTTCGTTAGGTTTAAATCCCAATCCGCTCAGGAGCGGCTGGTTGAAACCCATGGACATGCGGGTGGCCACGCTCGGATTAAACAACAGGCCGAGTTGCGTCGAGGAGCCGCGCAGCCCGTTCAAGCTGACGAAATAGCTGGTGCCGCTCGGCATCATTTGCGTATAGCTGCCGGCGTAGCTGGCCGAGTAGCTGGTGACAAAGGGAACGCCGGCCACCACAGTCGTGTTCAGAGGTGCGGTGGTGCGGTCCCAACTGAAGTTGTAGTTGATGGTGGGATCAAATGTTCCGACGGGCGGGATCACCACGGCCCCGCCGCCCCCAGTGATTCCTCCTGTGGCCCCAACGCCGCCGCCCGCCACCGTCGTACTGACGCCCAAACCCAGTGCGCCAGCGGACAGGCCCAAGGGAATATTCGCGCCCGAAAAACCGCGCGCCGCCGAGCCCGCCTTAGTCCGGAGGACGTCGGTCTGGGCCATTGGAACCACGTAGCGTTGGACGAAAATGTCCAGATTGTTCTCGATGGCCAGGGACAGAGCATCGGAGAGGGAGATTTCGAGTTTTCCGTCGCGGATCAAGTCGTGAAGCCGCGGAGAATTCTCCAGCACGACGGGCGGAAGGGTCTGCTGCCGGTAGGGGCTGAGCACATTGGGAAACCACCCTGGCCCCGAAGAATAATCCGGCACCTTTTCCCGGCGTCCTTGGGCCGCCAGCGGCGCCTGGAGGCAAAGTGATATGCCGATCAACAAAAGTGCAGAGAAACCACGCCTTACGCTCATTTCGAGCCTCCTCCAAAATGGAGAGTGTTGCCGAACCTAAATTCTAGAGACTCCCGAAGGACCCCTGCGAAGGATGCGGTGGCCTTTCTAGATCAGTCCCTGCGACCGATTGCTCGATAGGTTCACTCACGAACCCCCTCAGCGATCGTCCGTAACAGGCATTGGACGCAAGCGAGCGGAATCGCGGTGCGAATACTCTTGTCCCCCGTCAGCCGGCCAATTCTGCGCGCTTGTGCAGCGCAGACCCGCCCGCCCGCAAGCCGACAGGCTTGTGCTGCCAAGCGGCCCGCTGAAAAATACGGGATAGTTTCTCACTAAAATCCGGCAAAACGCTATTCCTCATCGAACTTCTTGTTGGCCAAGGGAAACAGAGTGGGCTCGGCGGGGGGCTCTGACGCGATGCGGTCTAGCTCCGGATAATGCTGACGGAGCGGCTCGGGGACCTTCACCTTGGTTCCCGCGAGGATGCGGATCAACTGCAAGGCATTCACAATGGCCTTCCCCTGGAAGTGGTTGTTCGTGACGACGAAAGTAGAATCGCCGCCGGCGGCC
>Ga0187846_10002199_pt1 | contig 10793 bp, 8 predicted proteins | sample TC_taG_FD_161473 | JGI IMG/M metagenome (GOLD analysis project Ga0187846, IMG submission 161473) | Biofilm microbial communities from the roof of an iron ore cave, State of Minas Gerais, Brazil - TC_06 Biofilm (v2) | ecosystem: Environmental > Terrestrial > Deep subsurface > Cave > Wall biofilm ... | reverse complement strand
CGACGAAGACGCGCTCGCCATGCTGGCCGAGGCCGGCGACGGCTCGATGCGCGACGCGCTGTCGATCCTCGACCAGGCCATCGCATCCTCCAGCGGAAAGATCACGGCAGAATCGGTGCGTAACCTGGTGGGCGCGGCGCCGGCGCATATTCTCGAAGAAGTGATGCGGGCGGTGGCGCGCGGCGCCAGCGACGAAGTGCTGCGCCAGGTGGACCATCTCATCAGCGAAGGTCACAGCCCCGCGCATTTCGCGCGGCAGATGGTGCGCTTCCTGCGCAACATCACGGTTGCCAGGGTGGCGGGCAAAGATTCTTCCCTGCTGCAGATTTCCAGCGAAGAGCGCGAGCGCGTGGCCCGCGTGGCGGAACTGTTCGGCGAGGAAGATCTCGCACGGCATCTGCAGATCATGCTGCGCACGCACAGCGAACTGGGCTACCGGCAGGAGCAGCGCTTCCACCTGGAGCTGGGCCTGCTGAAGATGGCGCATGCGCAGCGGCTGTTGCCGATCGAGCAGTTGCTGGGCGAGGCGGTTGGATCGCCGGGCGCCGGCGGCCCACCAGGAAGTCCGGGCCGGCCGTCGATTGTCGGCGCGGAGACGCGCCGCGCGGAACCGGCTTCGCCCGCGCGCAGCCAGATTTCCCCCTTCGCCGCGGATACGGCGCGCAAAAGCGGACCGCGGCAGGAGTCGAGTGCGGATTCGGGCACGCCTCCGGGACCGCGCATCGTGGCCGGCACCGCAGCGCCCGCGCCCGTCGTCATGGGTACGGCTGCACTCGATGAGCGGCACGAGGCTTCCACGAAAGCCGAGCCGCGCCGGGAGATTCCGGTTGAGGCTGCTCCCGCCGTTCAGATGGCCGATTCACGGATCGGGAATGTGCGCGCGGCGGTGCTGCAAACGCTGGCCGACGGGAACCAGCGCATCCTGGTTTCCATGCTGGAAGCGGGCGAGTGGTCGATCGAGGGGAACGAACTGGTCGTCAAGGTGGCGGAATCGGCGACGGTCGTGGACATGTCCCTGAGCGCAGAAGCGAGAAAGCTGGCGATCGCGTCGGCCGCCGGAGTTCTGGGCCGCGCGATCAAGCTGAAGGTGGTCCCGGGAGCAGCGGCGAACGCGGAAAGCAACCATAACGGCTCGACGGTGCGGCCTGCCGAACCGGCGGCCAGCGGGCGCAGCCGGGCAGAGCAGGATCCGGTTGTCCGCCGGCTGCAGGAAAAGTTTGGCGCCGCGATTCGGACGGTGATTGATTACCGGGAGAAGAGGTAGGTGGAGTAGCCGGGGTTGGGTGTCAGTGTCAGGTTTCAGGTCTCAGGTGTCAGGTGCTCGGTCTTGGGAGAGGGCTCTCGGCCTGACCCGCGCGGCCCAAGGCCAAAGATCTGAGAACCAACACCCGGGATGAGATCTAGCACCTGAGACCTGACACCGGTTACCCGATACCCGAAACCTTACACCGCATTCACGGCCGGGCACACGGAAAGGCATTCATGGGCGGATTCAATCTGCAAGAATTGATGTCGAAAGCGAAGTCGCAGTATGACGCCCTGCAGAAGAAGATGCAGGAGACGGTGGTCGAGGCGTCGGCGGGCGGCGGCAGCGTGACCGCGCGCATGGACGGGCGCAAGCAGTTGCTCAGTCTGCGCATCGATCCCGAGGCGGTGAAAGCGGGCGATGTCGAGATGCTGCAGGATCTGGTTCTGGCGGCAGTGAATGAAGCGGCCCGCAAAATCGACGGAGCCATGCAGTCGACGGTGGGCGGAATGCTGGGCGGCCTGGGCCTGGGCGGACTCTGACCGATTGAGTCATCGTGCGATTGAGTAATTGGGTCATTGAGCAATTACGAAATTCCACGATCACTCAATCGCCCGATCACACAATTTCTCGAACTCCTATGTCCCGATTTGCGGAGCCGATGTCGCGGCTGATTGACGAACTGAAGAAGCTCCCCGGAGTGGGCGCGAAGAGCGCGCAACGGCTGGCGTTTCACATCCTGCGCGCGAGCGACGAAGACGCCGAGGCGCTGGCTGCCGCCGTGCGCGACGTCAAGGCCAACCTCCGCCTGTGCTCGGTGTGCAACAACATCACCGACGTCGACCCCTGCGTCTACTGCACCAGTGCCACGCGCAACCAGCGCGTGGTGTGCGTGGTCGAGGAGCCCACCAACATCGCGGCCATCGAGAAGACCAAGCACTTCAACGGCGTCTTCCACGTGCTGCACGGCGCCATCTCGCCGCTGCACGGCGTCGGTCCCGAGCAGCTGCGCATCGCGAACCTCATCTCGCGCGTAGATGCGGGGAATGTGGATGAAGTCATCGTGGCCACCAATCCCACGGTGGAAGGCGAGGCCACCGCGACTTATCTCTCGCAACAACTCAAGCGCGCGGGCGTGAAGGTGACGCGCATCGCCATGGGCATCCCGGTGGGCAGCGACATCGAATACACCGACGAGATCACCATGCTCAAGGCAATGGAAGGCCGGCGGGAGTTGTAGGCAGCGGCGGCTGGCTTGCACGGATTCCTGTGCAATTTGTGCAAGATTTTGCCGCGATGCTCTCGCGGAGGGCGCGAAGAAAGTCCCCAACCCTCCCTGCAATGCCGGCATAAGATCTTATCTTTCATTCGCTTACAGTCGATCCTGACGCTGGCGGTTGAACCCTTCTCTGGCAGAGGACGTGCACTTCCGCCCCTGTCTGTTTCCTCTGCTCCTCGGATCTGCAGACGATCCGCGAATCTGGACTGGCATGGGAGGAGGCGCGAACCGGGCAACCGGACTGGCCCTAACCCAGCCAGCGGGCCACCTTAGCGCCAGTCGCGCCGAATGGAATGTAACCGCATTTCAGACGACGCATTGAAGAAACCGGGCCAACCAGCCCGGTTTTCTTTTTGACGCAACGAGTTACAAAGCTCAACCCTGACGTTAGAGTAGGGTTGCACCGCTCTGCGGGCGGCAAGTCCTGTGAAATCATCGGCTCAGGGGGATCAAGCTCGCGCGAGTCGATGGCGCACGCTTCGCGAACGGAGCGCGGATTCCGGCGGAATGAGATAACTCATTTATCATCTATGAGATATACCGTCTTTCAGGGTGCAGGCCATTTTCGAGGGCAAAATCTCGTTGGCAAGCCTCTCTAGAATGCCCTTTATTTGCGTTAGGAAGCCCGCAGGACGACTCCAGAGGGTGGGGATGAGGGAGAAGCCATGCGGACGGCGACCCTGCCCTCAGAACGCGTTTAAATCGATTCTTTGCTGGAAGCTAATTTCTGGGATCCCCGGGTTCAGGTCATCGTCCGCGAAGCTAACACGGCCTCTCCGGTTCCAGAAACACGTTCCGTTCTTCCTCAACCGCGGACAGGCCTTCGGGCATCGCGCCGCGGTTGTACTCCGCCATGCGGTTCTTCCACTTGAGGAAATCGGTGATGCTCTGCGGCTCGATGCGAACTTCCACCCGGCGGAGACTGGCCAGGAGGAGGTTCATCTCGTAGCGGAAGCCGGCGGCCGAGCGCAGGTCTTTCGCCGAGGGATGGACCAGCGCGACCTCCCGCCCGCGAATTTCGAGCAATCCCCAGCCGGCGGGAAGCTCCCCGCAGCGCAGCAGCGCAGGCGGAGTCAGGTAAAAGCGTTCGCAGCCGACTCCATTCTGCGGCTTCAGGCGGGAGGGCTTGGCGCGGTCGGCGAGGAAGTCGGCGCGCGTGATCTTGCACTCCACCAGCACGGAATGGCAGGCGCGCTTCCAGCCGATGGCGTCGGGCATCTCTCCGCTGACGCAGGCCTGCTCGGAGAGCACGACGCCGCAGCGGTAGCGCCGCAGCCAGCGAACCGCTTGGTCGACAAGGTGGGCGTGGGTCATAGGGTCAACCGCTGAGCTGCTCTATTTGTATCTGCCGATGCCGACGCGTGGAAGTGACTTGATGGCTTCCGTCGGGAGCAGGCTGACCTATTTCAGGAAGCGAAAGGAGGTGAGGGCTTGTTCCAGGCTGGATCGAACCCTGCGCTGGTCTTGTGTCGTGTATTCAAGGAAACTCCCGGGATCGTATCCGCCGGTGCTCGCGTAGCCTTCCTGGAGTCCCAACTCGTAGCAGGTGCCGTCGCGAAACACGCGATAGATTCGGGCAGCCTCCCCTCCGCCTAGCCAAGCGTCGCTGGTATGAAAAAGTTGGAACCTGGCTCCGTTGATCCTGATGCCTTCCACTTTCTCGACCAGCCAATCCTCTCCCGCGAGGCAGGCTCTTTCGCTGACCGCCACCTTGGCCACGAAAAATGTCGCGCCCCCAAAGGCGAGTTTCCCCTTGAGTCGATCGCTCGGATAAGCCAAGCAAACAATTGTGGTAGAGCCATACGCGCCTCCGCAGAGACGGCCTTGGCTCGAACAGTCTTTCGCCCACTGCCCTTGACCTAAGGGACAGCGCGTGAGAATTGAGGGGTACGTGAACTGGAAAGCCCGGTCGGGGCCATTGAAGGTCCGCACCGTTTGGGGGTAAACAGCGACAGACAGCAAGCAGAAGCTGAGAACCAGCAGAGTTTTCACAAATCACCTGCTGATCCACCGCAAGTGGAACGCCGAAGCCTTGTGCATCCAGATCAGGCATTTGCAAGCACAGTGGCAGGGCACGTTGTGACACGATGACACTATGTGAGCAGATGGACACGATAACAAGCGCGCAACGGGCGCCTATTTCATGGCTCTTACGATCACCGGCCGGCGCAGCACCGTCTCCAGCAGGTGCCGCTCGGCGGCGATGGCCTGGGCGGTAGGGCCGGTGGGGCGGTATCCATCGGCGGAGATGATCACAGCTTCGTTTTTGCGTAAAGCGCCGGCCTTGCGCAGGAATCCGTTCGCGCGGCGCTTGGGCTCGCTCCGGTTTGCGATGCGAATCTGGCGGATGCTGCCGTCGTGCCCGGCGTCGAGCGCATTGGCCAGGCGCAGGATGGCGGCCAGCCGAATCGTAAGCTTCTGCTCGTCGGGGAGCAGATCGCGCAGCAACTTGTGGCTGCGTGCGGGCAGCGCTCCGCAGTGGAAGCGGGCGACGATGGCGGCACGCTGCATGTCTTTCGCGTCCCATCCCAGCGGCGTTCCGTGGGTGCGGATCAGATCCAGCGAAGCCTTGTGGTGTGCCTTGTTGCCTTGCGACTTTCCCACATCATGCAGGAGCGCGGCCGCCGCCAGGCTGGAGCGCGCGCCGTCTCCGTTGGCCGCCTGCAGCAGGCCGCCGGCGGTGAGGCCGTCGTAGAGTTGCAGGGCGAACCGGGCGACGCGCTCAGAATGCGCCAGGTCAGGGTCGAGCGCCCGCGCCCACAGCTTCATGCGGCTCGCCGCAATGGCTTGAACCTGCCTGCCTTGCGGCAAAGCCGCGCGCCAGACCTGCCACAGCGAACCGGGACCGGTCATCTTCTGGCGGTAGCGTTCGACCCGCTTGTTTCTTTCCTTGACGATGCGGGCGTGCCAGAGGCGGCGGGAATCGGCATGGGGAAAAACCCGGGAAGAAACGGCAGTTGCCCAAAGCACGTCGAGGTCGTGGACTTCGCCGAGCAGATCCTGCAGGTGCTTGAGGTCGTCGCTCCAGGCCTTGTGCTCGGCGGGAAGGAAATTCTCGACGACATAGCGGAAGCGCTTCAGGCCAATGCGCAAAGCGTGAAGCGCGGCCTGCGATCGGTTGCGCAGGGCGCGGGCGTGAAGTTCGCGGGCTGCGGTCCAGCGCTCGAGGGCGAGGTGCTTGAACAAAGGGCTGCCCAGGCGGAAGCGGGCGGCGCGGCGCGGAAGGGAGCGGCTCCAGTGGCGCCATTGTTTGCGGTCGAACTCCGAGAGGGCGGCGTGAGCTTCGCGCTTTTGTTCGGACTCGCGGGCGGCAAGCAGAGCGAGCAGGGCGTGCGCTGCGGGATCGCGATCAACCTGATCCTGCGGCTTCTCATCCGCTTCTGAGCCCTGGGGAGCCTGCGCTTCTGCCGGGGACGACAGCGCGGGCGAGGGCGCCCGCGCCACACCTGGTTCGGCGGGATGCAGTTTCTCGATCCACTCCATCATGATCTGAGTGTCGCGCAGGTCGCCCAGCCGCTCGAACAGGCGCTTCCCTGCCTTCTTCATGGCTTTCCAGTCAGGGCTGGGATCGATGGCGATCAGGCCATCGGCCATGGAGCGGCAGCGGCGCAAGGCTACGCGTAGGTCGTGAACCGGGTCGGCGCTGAAGTCGGCGGCAACGCGGTCGCACTCATCAAGCACGCGCGCCATCCAGTGGCGGAGGCCGGTGGCGCGGAAACTGCTCCTGGGGTTGACAGTGGTTGGCACGAGCGTTTGCCGGGAGTTGAGCCGGACCTAGGTATTCTCTCCTGAGGACAGCGACAAAGGCCAGTTTTCAGGGGTCAGGGGTCAGGGTCCCTCACCTGCCACCTGTGGCCTGACACCCAAGGCCTGGCCAGCGCAAGCGGGCTCCTGGGCTTTCACTGAGAACTGAGAACCGACAACAGAGAGCTGTTTCCAATTACCTCCGTAACATGCGGGGGGCTTACCTTTGCATTTAACCTTTTATTGCAGACTGCAAGCAGAGGAGTCCGCCATCACTACCATCGGCACATCGCAGGAGAGCCGCGCGGCGTCCGCACGCGCCTTCGTGCACAGCCTGAACATCCTCATCAAGTACGCCCGCATGTATGGCTTTGAGCACAAGCGTACCGAGGCGCAGTTTGAAACCACCTGGAGCGAACTGCAACAGGGTTTGCCCAAGGCGGGCGAAGGCGGCTTCCTGCTGGGCGTCACCGACAACAAGCTTCTGCTGGATGGAATCCCGCTGGAGGCCGGGCAGGCGGAACGCAGCTTCGCCACGCTGCTGAACACGGCAGGACTGGCCAGCCTGCATTTTTCCAAAGACGTGACGGTAGAGGATTTCACGCGCCTGGTGCGGGCTTTCACGGTCGCGGGGTCGAAGGCGCAGGACGTGTCCAAGCAGATCAAAGAGGCTTTAAGCGCCAGCAAACAAGGCACCATCAAGATCAATGAAGTGAAATTCGTGGCGGCCGATCCGTTGACCGGCGACGTGAGCGTAGCGGCGCAGATCGCGGCGCAGACGCTGGGGCCGGAGTTCAAGCAATGGCTGAACGATCCGCAGAAGCTGCTGCAGTTGATTGCGGCGGCGGAAGGCGCCGGGGCGGGAGGAGGGGCGACGAATGCCGAAGGCGTGCCCATGGTTCCGCTGGGCAGCGTGCCCAACTTCGGCGGAAAAGGAACGGGAGGCGGTTTCGGAACCGGCACGGGAACGGGGACAGGAGTGGCGCCCGCCTGGCAGGGCGGCGTGGTCCCGCTGCAGGAAGCGGAGGTGGTTCAGGCCATCCGCCTGCTGACGCGCTTCGGCCAGGTGCAGGACGATCCCAGAATCGGGCAGGAAGACCTGCAGAAGGAGATCAGCGCGACCGACAGCAACACGCGGCTGAACCTGCAACAGCTGCTGGCCGGATTGGCGGCGCAGGCCGGGAGCGCAATCGAGCAGGATACGCCGCTGCTGATGAAGGCGGCGGAGCACATGGCGATCCGCTTCGCGCTGGAGCGTTATCAGAAGGGCGAGGTCAAGGTCAACGCCGTCCACCAGATGCTGGAGCACATGAGCCGGCAGATGGACTCGCTGCGCCAGATCCTCAGGCTTCAGGAAGACAAGATGAGCAAGGCCGGGATTCTGGTGGAATCGCACGCCGACATCCTGGACCGCATGTTCTGGGCGGAAGTTCCCGAGTCGGGCAAGAAGAGCGTGCTGTTGTCGCACGAGGCCCCGTGCGTGCCGCCGCGCAACCTGCGGCAGTTCGTGGAAGTGCTGCTGGACCGCGAAGACAAAGAGACCTCGGGGGCGATTCTGCAGAACTACTACAGCTGCCTGGATGCCAAAGACATTGAGCCGCGGCGCAAAACGGCGATCGGGTTGAGCCAGCTGGCGGATTTGTACTCGCGCCTGGGCGGGGAGACCATGGGCGCGGCGATCCGCAAGCTGAGCCAGCACCTGAGCGCGGAGAAGGATCCGGAGCTGCAGAGCCTGCTGAGCGCGGCGTTTGTGCGCTTGAGCCAGGAAGCCAGCGAGTCGAAGAATTATGCCGCCGTGAACGAAGTTTGCGCGGGGATGGAATCGATCCAGCAGCAGCGTCCGGTGCTGATGAGCGATTTGCGTCCGCGGGTAGGCGTGGAGAATCGCCTGCCGGAGTACATCGAAGAGGCGCTGCATGTCGACCCGTTGCCGGCGGAGCTGATGCTGGTGTTGCGGCGCACCTCGCAGGCGGGTACCGAACATCTTGCCGACCGCTTTTTCCGCTGCATGCGGCGGGATGAGTGCGACCGGATGATTGATCTGGTAAAGGAAATGGGGTCTCCGGCCCTGGCGCAATTGCGGGAGATTCTGCGCACCGGGCAGCCGAGGCAGGCGTCGGCGGTAGTTGGGCTGATGAGCCGCCTGGATGTAAGTTCGCTGCTCGAGCTGCTTCCGACGCGCATGCCGGAGTGGAACCGGTTCTATCATGACGTGGTCGTGCGGCAAATCGCCTATGGGGCGGCCATGGACCGCGGCCGCACGCTTCTGGAACTGGCCGAGGTGCTCGATGCGGTGTGCCTGCCGGAAGCGGTCGACGAGATCGGCATGAGCGGCGACCTCACGGCCGCGCCGCCGCTGATTGCGATGGCGCGTCCGGGAGAAGCCGCTTCGCGCTCTCCGTTTGTGCAGCTGAAGGCGATCGAGTCGCTGGGGCGTTTGCGCGATCCGGAAGCGGTCACGCTGCTGCGCGAGATCGTGGAGTCCAAGAAGACGTTTGGCTGGGTTCACCACCGCGAGCTGCGCGTGGCGGCGGCGCAATCGCTGGCCAAGACCGATCCGCGCTACAGCACGCAGATTCTTTCCGACAGCGGCCTGGAGCCGGCGGAACTGGCGATCGCCCCGCTGGACACGGCTCCGGCGTGCCCCTGGGTGCGGCAGCGGCGCTACGAGCGCATGGTGCTGGCCAAGACGGTGGCGGCGACGATCGGCAGTTCGTGGGGTAAATCGAAGATTCTGATCCGGGAATTGAGCCTGGGCGGCGGCATGGGCACGAAGGAAGACAACCTGCGCATCGGCAGCGAGGCCAACCTGGAGATTTCACTGGGGGTGCGGGCGAAGATTCGCGCCCACGTGCTGCTGCGCCGGGCGCGGGTGAACGAAGTGGGATTTGAGATCGTCAACACTGACCTGGAAAGCCGCTACAAGCTGCGCCGCGTGCTGGTGGAAGCGATGAACCGCGCGCCGCAAAATAAGGAAAAGGAGTGGAGCGGGGATCGGAAGGTGTAGCCGCGGCGAGTTGCGAGTCCAAGTCGCGAGCTCTTTGCCCGTAGTTCAAGGCTCGTAGAAAAAGAAAGGCCTCTGCCGCCGGCAGAGGCTTTCCCGTTTCGGGGACCAATTTGACGTCGGCTACTTCACCACTTTGGCGAAGATGATGACCAGGGTGTAGAGCGCCAGGGATTCGATCAGCGCCAGGCCCAGAATCAGCGCCAGCTGAATACCCGGACGGGCGGAGGGATTGCGCGCCAGGGCCTCGGCGGCAGAGGCGGTCGCCTTGCCCTGCGCCAGAGCACAGATTCCGGAGGCGAAAGCCATCGAAAACCCGGCGGTGAGGGCAACCCAGTTCACCTCGCTCGCAGCACCTCCCTGCGCGAACACCGGGACAGCAAACGCGAGTATAGACAGCACCAGGAACAGCCTGCTCAAGTTACGCATTGTGTTTTCTCCTTGAATGAATTGCCGCCAGTGGGTGGTTGACGCCATCCCGTACAGGCGCCCTCACGCTGGAGGCTCGGTTCCAAGTTCTCAGTTCTCAGTTCTTGGTTCTTGGTTCTCAGTTCTCAGTTCTCAGTTCAGTTCTTGGTTCTCGGTTCTCAGTTCTCTCAGTGCTCTTCTGCCACCGCGCCCGAGAGATAGACGGTGGTCAGCAACACGAAAATATAAGCCTGCAGCAGAGACACGCCGATGTGGAGCCCGAGAAACAGGACGGGGACTCCCAACGGAATGAGCGAAAAGAAAACGAGCGTCACCATGTCTCCCGCAAACATGTTGGCAAACAGACGGATGGTCAGCGAAAGCATCCGCGCCAGGTGGCTGATGAGTTCAATCGGGAGCATCAGCAACGCGAGAGGAATTCGGATGAAAATCGACATCGTGGGATCGGAAGGCCCCAGGAAGTGTTTCAGGTAAGCCGGTCCGGCATGCTTGAAGCCTTGAGCCTGGTAGTAAACGAAAGCACAGATCGCACAACCCAACGGCACAACCGGCACCGCCGTTGGCGATTCGAACCCGGGGATGACTCCGATCAGATTGCAGAACAGAATGAAGAACAGGAGCGTGACCAGGAACGGCGTGTAGCCCTCGCTGTGATGGCCGATGATCTCGTGGCTCTGGCCCTGAACGAATCCCTCGATGCTTTCGAACATGTGCTGCAGGCCGCCGGGACGGTCGACCGAAAGGCGCGAGCGCACGAGGATAAACAGGAGCAGCAGAACTCCAAATACCAGGAGTTCCATGGCCAGGGAGTTGGGGATGGGCTGCGAAGGATACTTTGGCTGGATGCGCAGGGCGCGGAGGAGTGCCGTGACCGGAGCGGCAAACAGACGGTTGAGGATTTCGGTGAACCAGAGTTGTTCAGGCATGAACTTTGTGCTCTTGGCCGGGTCCGAGCTCCCATGTCTGGCAAAAGCGGCGCGACCTGGGGGCACCCCACGCTTTGTTCAAATTCCGCGAGTGAGGGCCACGTACAACTCATACACGGCTTCACAGACGATGGCGGCAACGGGCAGGAACAAGCCCGCCAGAAG
>Ga0187846_10002198_pt1 | contig 10798 bp, 8 predicted proteins | sample TC_taG_FD_161473 | JGI IMG/M metagenome (GOLD analysis project Ga0187846, IMG submission 161473) | Biofilm microbial communities from the roof of an iron ore cave, State of Minas Gerais, Brazil - TC_06 Biofilm (v2) | ecosystem: Environmental > Terrestrial > Deep subsurface > Cave > Wall biofilm ... | reverse complement strand
CCATCTCGGCCTCTCCCATGCCCAGACGCGTCACCTCGGTCGTCCCGAGCCGCAGTCCACCGGGCGAGTCCCAATCCTCGGGACGATCCACAGGAATGAGATTCTTGTTCGTGATGATATTGGTAGCTGCCAGGCGTTGAGCCAGTTCGCTGCCGCCGCCGAGCCTGCTGACGTCGGCGATCACCTGATGCGTACGCGTATAACCCCTGGCCTTGCCGAGGACCGGAACGCCGCGACAGTCCAGAGCTGCGGCAAGCGCGCGTGCATTCTCTACGATCCTCGCCACATACACTTTTCCGAATGCGAGCATCTCGGCTGCAGACACGGCCAATGCCGCGACACGATTCACCTGATGGGTCGCGGCGAGTACTGGGAAAATCGCATGCGTGATCGGCCCGGTTAGGGCCGGGTCGTTCCACACGATGATACCGCTCTGCGGGCCGCTGAAGGTCTTGCCCGCAGAACCAGTTATCACGGCGGCGCCTTCACGCAACGGATCCTGGAACTGCCCTCCTGCGATAAGACCGGCCTGATGGGCTCCATCGAAGAAAATCCTGCCGCCCCATTCCGCCACGATTTCGCTCATCGCCTGAACTGGATAGGAAAACAGGGTCATCGAGAGCCCGAGCGTGACCAGCTTCGGGCGAACCTGCCGCGCCAGTTTAGTAAAGAGAGCGAGATCTACTTCGAGCCCGGCCGGATCGAAAGGAATATCCACGATCCGGAGACCGCGCAGGCCCGCAGGACCGTCGACACGATTGCTCGAATGACCACCGACCGGCTGGGCTGCGCTGATGATCGTGTCGCCGGGCGCAGTGAGTGCTTGATAGACCGCCAGATTGCCCAACATGCCGCCCATCAGCCGATGGTCGGCGTAGGCGGCACGAAAGACCTTCTTGAGCAGTTCAACGCAGAGTGCCTCGATCTCATCGATATGCTTGGTTCCAGCGAACCAGCGGTTGGCAAAGCCGATATTACCCTCCGCAGCGCGCGTGCCCACTTCCGCGGCGAGCAACGTACGCACGGTTGGGCTGCTCGGCGCTTCGGGAGCGAGCAGATTGATACAGCGCCGGCCGCGCCATTCCTCGTTGCGTCTGACCGCGGCGACGACGCTATCCGCCATCTCTCTGGGCGAACGACAGCGGTCGAGAAGCTCCCGCGCGGCGGCAAGAACGGCCGGATCGTGGACTTCGACCTGATCGATCGCTTTGGATGAAGCTGTCAAAGCACTCGCACTCGTCCCTACTCGATACTTGCCATATAGCCCTTTCTCCCCCTCGGGTCGCGTGCCCGGACCGGTTGCAACCGCCCCTGCTACTGCCCGATCTTCATGAGTCCGTCGGGGCTTCCATATCTGCCCAAATCGTGGCAGGGGCGCCGGTTAGATTGCGGCCCGGCTCGTCGAAGTAGCGCATCAGCGTGTGTGCGTGAAGTGTGAAGCCGTGCGCGCGACACGGTACCCAGAAGCCATCCTATCTGCCCGACCAGCTCGCTTTTCGTTTCTCCAGAAACGCCCGCAAGCCTTCCTGCTGATCCGCGCTGACGAAGCACTTCGTCGCCGCTTCGTTTTCAAGCATTAGTGCGCCGTCGATGTTGACGTCGCGGCTGCGGGCGATGCATTCCTTGACACACGCGACTGCGATCGGGCCCACGCTGACCAGTCTCGCGACCAGCTCTTCGACAGCGGGCAAGAGACCCCGGTCTTCGACAATGGAGCTCACCAGCCCGATTCTCGCGGCCTCCTCGGCACTGATGATCTCTCCAGTCATCGCCAGTAGCTTCGCTCTGCCCTCGCCGATAAGACGAGGTAGCAGATACGTCGAGCCGTTGGTCATCGGCTGATTGATATTGACCTCGTGCGAGCCGAGAGTTGCCGAGCGCGCGGCGACTCGAAAATCGCAAACCAGGGTGATCTCGAAACCGCCACCAACGGCGACGCCATTGATCGCCGCGATCGTGGGTTTGGGAAACTCCCGTATCAAGCCGCACAGATCGGTAAAGGGCAGCAGGAAGGCGCGGAAACTTTCCAGGCTGGCGTTGTCCATCACGTGGATGTCGGCGCCGGCGCAGAAGCCGCGCCCCGCGCCGGATATCACGACGGCCCTAACGTTGCGATCCTCGCTTGCGGCCTCATAGGCGCGCCTGAGGCTCGCGAGCATCTCCGCTGACAATGCGTTGAGCATTCGCGGCCGGTTCAAAGTAATCCACGCCGCCTGAGCGCGGGTTTCATAAAGTACGTCCCTCAACTCCATGGGCTGTTCCCATCCTCCTCGAAAAAACCTGGACGTCCGCATCTCGGCGATCCGGCCGCGCAAAAGAGACGCCCCCCTAAATGGTCGCCACGGCCAATGCCGACACGCCGGGCACGGTAAGCTCCCCGGTCAGCGGATGACCGCGTTGTAACGGTAATGGGCGGGCTCCTCGAACAATCGCTCCTCGAACCGTCGCCGATAGGGCGCGATCGCCCGAAACAACTCGGCTGACTCATCCCGCCGCGGAAGGCTCGCAGCGGCCTGTTGCGCAAGCTCAGCCTCTACCTTCGCGCGATCGAAGCCTCGCCAGGCGCCGGCGTGATACACGACTTCGCCTCCAATGATCACGGTCTCGATATCCCGCGCACTCGCGATGTTCATCAGCGCGTCGATCCGTGGCATCTCGGGCGCGAGAAAAGGGCTGGTGATCCGCTCGTGGCGCAACAGCACCAGGTCCGCGGCGGCGCCTGGCGCGATCCTGCCGATAGTGTCGCCAAAGCCAGCCGCGTGCGCGCCCGCGACCGTGGCCATCGCGAAGACCTCTCCCGCAGCGGGTGCTGCCGTCTCGAAACCGGGTTGACGGTGGAGATTGGCGCACAGGCGCATCTCCGCCAGCATGTCTTCCTCGCCGCCCAAAACCGCGTTGTCGCCGCCTAGAGCGACCCGTATGCCGCGCGCCCGCATTCGGGCGACCGGCGCCAGGCCGCTTCTAAGCCTCAGGTTAGAACTGGGATTGTGGCACACTGTCACGCCGCGCTCCGCCATGCAGGCCAGATCGTCGTCATCGGTCCACACGGCGTGGGCCAGGGAGACGTTTGGGCCGAGGATTCCCTGGCGATCGAGCTCCACCGCCCACGGCCGCCCGTACTCGCGCCAGGCCCGAGTTCGCTGATATGGGGTCTCGAGCAGATGCATGTGAATTCCACCGCCCAGCTCGTCGGCCTCCCGCCGGCATCGCGCAAGCTCCTCCGGCATGACCCACTGCGGAGCGACCGGGCCGTGCAGTATACGAACCGCAGCAGCGCCCCGGCCGCTGCCCGCGTAGCGCGCAGTCAGACGGCGCACTTCGGCGAAAAACCGCTCCGCTCCGGCGGCGCCTTCGCGGCCCACGCGCGCGGCACGCTCGCGCAAGTCCTCGGGCAGAATCTTGAGGAACGCCGCGTCGTCGTAAGAAAAGAAATTGCGGGTAAACAGGCTCGCCGCAAACCCGACCCGCAATCCCGTGTCAGTGTAGGCGCGCAGTGTCGCCTCCGTCTCTTCGGCGTCGGCGGGATTGCGCGGGTAGTGACTGTGCAGCACGGTGGTGACGCCCGCCGCGATCAGCCGCAGGTTCTGGTAGACCGTGTCGAGGTAGGGGTCGAGTCCCGGCTGCGTCAGGATCTGGCAGATCCAGGGCTCCAATGCGTCATCGGGCGTGCCCAGCCGAAACCATCCCATCCCACGCCCGTGCGAATGGGCGTTGACCAGGCCCGGGATGATCCAATAGCGGTCGCCGCCGACCTCCAGCGCTCGAGGATCGGCGGTCGCCGGATCAGCGGCTGCGCCCACGCCGGCGATTTTGCCGTCGCGGACGAGGATCGCAGCATCGGCAATCGCCCCGGCGCCCGGTCTGGTAGCGTCAGTGAAGGCCAGCGCGCCTCGAACTCTCAGCACCGCAGCATCGCGACCGAGCAAATCGTCCGCGGGCTTATTCATCTGACGCTCCTTACTTGCGCTCACCCAAACACACGGGATAGTGGGCGAGAAGCCTGAGAGAGTCGGACTATAGTACCGACCGCCGTCGAAATACAGATTCCATTTAAGTCGTCCCGGCCGAGTTCTTACGCGCGAGCGCCGTAAACGTCGAAGGCCCGGCCTTTGACGCGACCCGCATCGCGGGCGTAGTCTCGCGAACGCTGGTCAGTAGACAACGGCGAAAGCTGACGGAGCCTGGCCAACAAGTCAGCAAAACTTCATTGCAGGCCAATCGGCAAAAACCCAAGCGAGGTGCGGATCATGGGCGCTGCGGAAAACAAGGAACTCGTCCGCAATATGTTTGCGGAGCTATCCAAGGGTAATGGCCAGGCGTTTCTGGAAGCGATGGCCGATAATGTTCGGTTCACGATTTGTGGCACGACGAAATTTTCCGGCACCTTCAACGGCAAACAGGAATTTATCAGCAAGGTGCTTGAACCTCTCTCAGCGCAGCTCGAAGGGGGATTGACGATCACACCGGACAACTTCATCGCCGAGGGTGACTACGTCGCGATGCAGGCGCGCGGCAAGTCCAACACGAAAAAGGGTGGCACCTATAACAATACCTACTGTCAGATCTTCCGGATCGCCAACGGCAAGGTGCAGGAGATAACCGAATACCTCGACACCGAACTGGTGACCAAGGCGTTCGGTTAGAGCAGCATTGGATGGGCGGCGCGACGCGGCGCCTCATCCATCCCTCTCTGCGGGTCTCTAATCCACGATCTGAAGCGAGGGTCACGGCGCCGTTCGCGCAAGCTTGGACGCGCTGGCGGATCTTCCATGCCAGCGCAATGCAACGCCGAAAAGTGCATCCGCTGACCGAGAAATCCTAGATATCGAGAAAGACTTCGATGAGCTCGTTGACTTCCTGCGCCTTCTCCATATGCACCATGTGACCAGCCCCTGGGACGAGATGTACGCGGACCGCCGCAGGCACACCGTTTACATGAGCGGCCGGTATAATTTGGTCGCCCTCTCCCCAGATTATCTGAAGCGGCACGCCGAGCTCGGCCAAGCGTGGCGCCAGGTCCACCGCCTGACGCCCATCCTTGAAGACCGCTGCCGCGATGGTGTTTAGCGCTTCCACTGCGCCGTCGAGCCGCTTGTAGCTGATAATGTCATCGAGCATCTTGCGAGCGACCAGCGCAGGGTTCGCGAAGAGCTGTTCAACAAACGGGCGAAGCTGCTTGTGTCGGCTGGCTCGCATGAAGCCTTCTACAAATCCCATGTTGATCTCGGGCCCGAACCCGGCCGGCGCGATCAGGGTGAGCGACTTCACGCGCTCCGGATGGCTGAGGGCCAACTCGAGCGCGGTAGCTCCTCCAAGCGAATGACCCACCAGGTGCGCGCTTCCAATTTCGAGTGCGTTCAACAGCTCAAACACTGCCGAGGCCAAAAAGGCCAGATCACCGCCGCCCACCTGCTTGCTCGATTCGCCATGGCCGGGAAGGTCAGTGGCGTAAACGAGATGGGTTTGTGCGAGCGCGGGTTGCGAGAAAAGCCAGCTGTTGAGATCGCCGCCGAAGCCGTGGATCAGAACGACCGGTGTGCCTTCCGCCTCGCCCATCTTGAGATAGCGTATCCGCCGTCCACCGATTTCTATCATCTGTGGCTTAAACGCCTGCGCCCCGCTCTCGACTGCGGACTCAGGGATAAATTCTTTGACGAACCGTGCCACGAAGGCGTCGATCTCGGCCTCCGGAATTTCTTCATCCGCGACCACGGCGAGCAGCGCACCGACCGGCAGGGTCTCGCCCACCTGGGCGACGCGCCTGCGCAGCACACCGGAGGCCGGTGACTCGTAGAGGTTGGTAATTTTTGGGGTCTCGATTTCGACCAGGTCGCTTCCGGCCTTTACCTGGTCGCCTTCATTGGCATACCAGGCCACGACCGTACCCTCGGTCATCGCAAGGCCCCACTTGGGCACCGTGACCGCTCTGATTCCGTCCGCCATCAAGGGTTATTCCATGATCGCGAGCGCCGCGGCCTCAATCCTAGCGGGACCCGGAACGTAGGCATCCTCGAGCGCTGGCGAGAAGGGCACTGGAGTGTGCGGCGGGGCCACGATAGCGGCCGGCGCCTTGAGCGCGCCGAAGACCTTAGTCGCAACCAACGCCACGATATCGGTAGCAAGGTTGCATCGCGGGCTTGCCTCGTCCACTACCACGAGCCGGCCCGTTTCCTTCACTGATTCGAGGATCGTCTCCTCGTCAAGCGGCGAGGCGGTGCGAGGGTCGATAACCGCACATGTGACGCCTCGGGCCGCGAGCCTGTCGGCCGCCTCGTTGGCGAACTTGACCATCCGGCCGATTGCCACGATGGTGACGTCCTCGCCCTCGCGCGTGAGGTTGGCCTCTCCGAATGGGATGGTGTAGGCCTCGTCCGGCACCTCTTCCATCTCGTCATACAGCATTTTGTGTTCGCAGAAGATCACCGGATCGTCGTCGCGAATTGCCCGGATAAGAAGCCCCTTGGCCTCGTAGGGCGACGAAGGAATGACGACCTTGAGGCCGGGGATGTGAGTAAAAATGGGATAAAGCGCCTGGCTGTGCTGGCTTGCAGCACGGAGTCCCGCGCCGTACATCGTGCGAATCACCAACGGCATCGTCGCCTTGCCACCGAACATGTACCGCAGCTTGGCCGCCTGGTTAAGAATCTGATCAAGGCATACGCCTACAAAGTCGATGAACATCAGTTCTGCCACGGGTCTCAGTCCGGTCGCCGCCGCGCCTACCGCCGCACCAATAAAGGCGCTTTCGCTAATCGGTGTGTCCAACACCCGCTCCCGACCGAACTCTGGCATGAGCCCCTTGGTCACTCCCAGCACACCACCCCAAGCGTCTTGCTCGCCCGCAGCGCCCATGCCGCCGGCCACGTCCTCGCCCATAACGATGACTCGTGGATCTCGACGCATCTCAAGCCGCAGCGCCTCGTTTATCGCTTCGCGAAATGATTTTCTGGCCATCTTCGCGTCTCCATCTCCTTGCGTTAGTCCCCTAATAGGAGCCGTAGACGTGAGTCATGAGGTCAGCCGTGTCGGGCAGGGGAGCCTCTTTGGCTGCTGCTACGGCTGAACCGATGAGTCTCACGACCTCGGTATCGATCTCGTCAAGCTGAGGAGGCTGGAGAACTCCCATCGCAGTCACCCGGTCGCGGAAAAGCTTAAGGCAGTCCCGCTCGCTCCGAGCCGCTGCCACCTCGCCCGGAGCCCGATAAGTACAGGCGTCGCCCTCGAAATGGCCATAGTAGCGGATGAACTTGACGTGCAGAAAGCTTGGCCCGTTCCCGGCCCGCGCATACTCGATAAGCTCGCGCGCCCTTTGGCAGACGGCGAAGAAATCGTGACCGTCTACAGAGTGGCCGACCAGACCGAAACCGGCGGCACGCTTGATAGGATCGCCACCGCCGATCGACCAGGCGCTGGCCGTCGACTCGGCGTAGCCGTTGTCCTCGAGCACAAAGACAGCGGGCAGCTTACAGGCCGACGCGAAGTTCATTGCCTCGAGCGTCGTGCCCTGATTGAAGCCGCCATCGCCAAAAAACGTCACGGCGACGCCGCCCGTCTTGAGGATTTTGGCGCTCAGCGCGGCGCCGCAGATAAGCGGCGGTCCGCCGCCGACGATGCCGTTTGCACCCATCATTCCCTTCGACATGTCGGCGATGTGCATCGAGCCACCCTTGCCGCCACAAAGTCCGTCGCGGCGACCATATAGCTCCTTCATCATCGCGCCGACGTCACAGTCCTTGGCGATACAGTGCCCATGGCCGCGATGGGTGCTGGCGATGTAGTCTCGTGCGCCGAGATTCATGCAGACACCCACAGCAGAGGCCTCCTCGCCGGCGTAAAGATGGACAAAGCCGGGGATGTCTCCTGTGGCAAACTCAAGATGGATCCGTTCCTCAAATTCCCGGATCGTGCGCATGTAGCGGTAGGCATCCAAAAGCTGTTCACGTGACAACTCCATTTCGAACTCAACCTCCACTTAAGCTGCGCTCATCACAGGAGTACCGAACCACACGGGCGACCGTCAAATATCATCTTCGCGGTCGGCTCGCCTCCGGCCCGTTCTTTGACGCTGACGGAGTGCGCAAAGCGAAGCGCTATGGTATACAAGGCAGTCTGGGTAGGGACTCAAGAGTCATACCTGGGAAATCCCGAAGAAATATCGGCGGCCTTCAGTGTACATTCCAACCTTCGATGAACTCCGGGTTTCTGCCGTTTGCTGCACCCGTCTTCGACTTCGCGGATGGGCGGTAGTCTGGGTCGGACCCTTGCTTTTGGCCTGCCTGCTGACGTTGGCTCGGCCCGCGACGAGTGCGGCCGCCTCGGCTGGCAGCCCCGAGGGAGCTCCTGCCGGTCAGATAAGCCTGGCCCAAGGGATGGGCTGGGAGGGCTGGAACGCGGTCCGCGACCAGCATTCCCCCCGCGCGAGGGTCAAGGTTTTCGTGCCAAAGGGCGAGGCGCCCGACGCCGCAAAAGTCCGCGTGGTGCTAGTGCAGACACCCAAGCCGAAATTCGATTCGCCCGAGGCGGTCCTCGATATCGAAGTTGCGAGCGCGAAACGGCAGTGTGAGAAAGTCAGCACACGGACGATTCGCAAGGGCGGCGCGGACCTGATTTACGAACTGCGCGCCTTTGGATGCCCGGGCCAGAAAGGCGAGCGCTACCTCCTGACCCGAATCGCCTTCATCGGAGAATGGCAGCTCGAGGCGACTTACGCGCCGATGACCCCGACCGACGACCTGCTCCGTGCCGAAAAGGAGCGAGCCATCAAACTCCTTTCGTCGGTCACGATCGTCCCCGGTTAGAGTCGCATGGGAATCCGCCATAGCGATGAATGAGATTCCTACTTGGAAGGATCATTCAAATAGGAGTGTGGCCCTATCCGACCCAACTAGCTATTCGATGGCGCGCATAAATGCAGCGGCAATCGCGGCGCTGCATGCTCTCCTCGCGGAGCACTCATCGCCAGCTAAGCGCGGGGATCAGTAATTTCCAGATATTGCCGAAGCGTCTTGCCCTGAGCGAAGCCGCGATGGTGGCTAAATCAGTCATCCTTAAGGTAGGCGAGCGCTTCCAGGCGCTCGGCCAGACGGTTTAGCTGCCACTCCTTAGCAAGAGCAGAAGCTTTCGCCCAGGTCGGCGTCTGGTTCTGTAGGGAAGGGAGAGGCGCCGATTTGTCCATTGTCGCTATCCGGCGATAGAGCCGCAGTTTATCCGCCTGGTCCGTAAACCTACCCTGCGCGAGCGCGTTCTCGAGCGTACCGTACGTACTTAGAAGGCTCGCTGCGCCCTTGGAACCGACGCCCGCGGCACCCGGCAACTTGTCCGACGGGTCGCCACGGAGCGCGATGAAGTCGGGCACCTGCTTAGGTTCGACTCCGTACCGTTCGCGCACTTCCTCGGGCCCGATGCGTGCCATTTCACCGGCGCGCACAGGCTGGAGAATCGTCGTAAATTCCGAGGCAAGCTGGAAAGCATCGCGGTCTCCGGTCGCCACGATTGCCATCCCTCCCCGGCGCCCCTCCTTGGCCACGGCGGCCGCCAGAAAATCATCGGCCTCGTAGCCTGGAGATTTCGCGCAGACAAAACCGCACGCGGCAACGAAATGCGGCAACACTTCAAGTTGATCGAGCAACTCGGGGTCAAATTGACGTCCGCTTTGGTAGTCCGGGAACGCACGGTGACGGTAGGTCGGCACATCCAGCGTATCCCAGCCAACCAGCACGGCTCGGGGTCGCTCGCCCTGATACAGTCGCAGCAGAAAGTTTGCGAAGCCGACGATTGCGCCTCCGCCTCGATTACCTTGTCGGCGGATCGACTTGGGAAGTCCGTGATAAGCCCGATGCGCAAACGAGTCGCCATCAATAACGAGCAGCGGTCGACTCGGCCGATCGGTTCCTTGTTCGATACTCAAGACAGCCCTCGATCAATTGTGGCGTAAACAGGACCAGCGCAGTAGGCGCGCTCTTTCTCCGCGGGACTTCAGCGCTTAGAGAAGCGCCAGCCGCCCTTTTTGCAGGATTGCTCGGCTCTAACGCTGATCGGTGACAAATCAGTTGGCGATCTGCACCCAGCTAGGGGCGTGATCGCTCGCCTTCTCCCAGCCGCGAACCTCGCGATCGACGCCGGCGCCGACGAGCCGCGGCGCGAGCAAGGGACTGAGCAGCAAATGATCGATGCGCAGCCCGCGATCGCGCCCGAAGTGATTTCGAAAGTAATCCCAGAAGGTGTAGATGCGCTCTTCGGGATGCATCCTGCGCAGCGCGTCGGTCCAGCCGCGCGCGAGCAGTCGCGCGAAGGCGTCGCGCGACTCGGGCCGGAACAAGGCGTCATCGACCCAACGCTCCGGCGCGAATACGTCGAACTCGGTGGGAATAACGTTGTAGTCGCCGGCCAGCACGACCGTCGACTTCAGGGCGAGCAAGGTCTCGGCATGCTTCTCGAGTCGCTCGAGCCATCGAAGCTTGTAGTCGAACTTGGGGCCGGGCGCGGGATTGCCATTCGGAAGATAAAGGCACCCGACGAGCACGCCGCCGGCCTGCCCCTCGATATAGCGGCTATGGAGATCATCAGGATCGCCGGGCAAGACGCGGCGAACCTCGACCAGATCGGCACCGCGCGCAAGGATCGCGACGCCATTGAAGCTCTTCTGGCCGTGCCAGATAACGCCGTAGCCTGCCTCGCGAATCGCGACCTCGGGAAATTTGTCATGCGGGACCTTCAATTCCTGAAGGCACGCGACGTCGGGCCTGGTCTCGGCGAGCCAGCGCAGAAGGTTCGGCAAGCGGGCGGTGATACCGTTGAC
>Ga0187846_10002197_pt1 | contig 10798 bp, 7 predicted proteins | sample TC_taG_FD_161473 | JGI IMG/M metagenome (GOLD analysis project Ga0187846, IMG submission 161473) | Biofilm microbial communities from the roof of an iron ore cave, State of Minas Gerais, Brazil - TC_06 Biofilm (v2) | ecosystem: Environmental > Terrestrial > Deep subsurface > Cave > Wall biofilm ... | reverse complement strand
GATGAAGCCGCGCGCCGATTGGCGGTTTGCGGCTCCACGCGACACCGCGCTGGTGATCGCAAGCGCGCCGAAGACCGGCCGCAGCTCGCCGGATAGCGACAGCTCGCCGGCGAACTCGAACCGCTCGAGCACGCGCGCCGGAACCTGTCCGGTCGCCGCCAGGATTCCGATCGCGATCGGCAGATCGAAGCGCCCGGATTCCTTTGGCAAATCGGCGGGAGCCAGATTGACGGTGATGCGGCGCGAGGGAAACTCGAGCCGGCAGTTCTGAAGCGCGGAGCGCACGCGCTCGCGCGCCTCTTTCACTTCGGCTTCGGCCAGGCCCACCAGCGTGAAAGCTGGAAGTCCGTTGGCCAGATGAACCTCGACCGTGACTTCCGGCGCGGACATCCCGGATAGCGCGCGGGTTCGAACGACGGCGAGGGTCATCGCGCAGAACGTACAGGCTCGTTTCCGATTCTACGGGGCGCCACCCACGGGGCGACATGGCCGATCCGACATGCTGCTGCGCCAAAGGGCGCCATTTGCGACAATCCAGGTTGCGGAAAGGGGCGCTTGCAAATGCTGCAGGCCATTTTCAGTATCGATCCCCGAATATTGGCGACATCCGTTGCCCTGCTGGCGGTCGCGCTCGGGCTTCTGGTGCGGCGCCGGATCGCAGTGGCGCGGGAGCGCCGCGAGCGGCTGGAGCTGGAGGCCGCCGACGTCAGCGGGGAGACTTCGGTTCTGCCGCTCGCTCAGCTGGCATCTTCGGTCGAGGTCCTCGACCTGGACGAACTGCTTGCCGGCGAGGAAGGGTCGGTCGTGGCTGCAGCCCGCCGACAGCTGGAGGCGCCGACCGACGTCAGCCTGGCTCCGGATACCGTGTTTCCGATCCCGCCGGCTCCGGTAGCCCGGCCGGCTGTGGCTGGAATGCAGCCAACCGGGGCTGCAATGCAGCCGGCCGCGATGACGGTACCTCCGGCCACTCATGTTGGAACTGCCGCCGCCGCAGCCGTGCTGGCGCGCCGGCCGCAGGCGGCCGCGGCCGCACCAAGCGGTGCGCCCTCGGGCGTGGTCCAGGGACGGCCTGCGGCCGCCGAGCGGGGCGGTACTGCGCCGCCGGAACGTCCGGTCCCCGTGAGGGAACTCGCGCTCGCGTGGTTCGAAGCTCGGGGTTATCGGCCGTCAGCGGCATCCCAGGCGGTGCGGCCGATCGAGCTGGTGCTCCGCCATCAGAAGGACCCGGGCCGAGCGTATGCGTTCATCGTCGAGCGCGAACGTGTGACCGCCGAGCGCATTGCCGCGTTGGTCGAGCATGCGCAGTCGATCGGGTTGACGCGTGTGTTGGTGGCTGCGGAAAATGGAAGCGAGCCGGGAATCTTGAAGCTTTTCCGCCGTCAGGGAGTGCGCCTGGTCGACCAGGACGAGATGCGGCGCGAGTTTGAGAAGCTGGACCTCGGCATCGCAGCCAAGATCATTGCAGTGGCGCGCAGTCGCGCGCGGCTGCGTTCGTCGAGCGCCTAGTGGCATGTAATACCCGATTCGCGAGTGCCTTGCGCACCTGAGCGGCCGACTGCTTTGTCGCTCGCCTCGCGAATACTCGCCTGATATTCGTCGCGGCTCGCTTCGCGCATTCGGCTCGCCCAGGCGCGCCTTTCCCTCCCGAATCGGGTGTTACACGCCACTAGCGACCCGCTCGCCTCAACTGCGGGTCCGCGCCGCCTCGAGCTCCGCTACTCGCGCTTCGAGCGCTTCGAGCTTCTCGCGCGTTCGCGCCAGCACTTGCCGCTGCAGCTCGAATTCCTCTTGCGTGACCAGCTCCATTCGGGCGAACTGCTGCATCAGCAGTGCCTTTAAGTTCTTCTGAATGTCGGCGGCCGGACTGGAAGCAAGCAACGCGCTGATGCGTTGTTGCAGGTCCTCCAGCATGCGGGTTTTTTCCATGGAAACTCGCCTGCGCTGCGCGGATGGCAACTGCGGCCAGTCTAGCCTACCCTCCCGGGGAGCCGCCCGCGGCGCTACCGGCGTTCACAGCCCCGCCGCCGAGCGCCTGGTATAGCGCCGCCGTATCGGCGTACCGGGCGGCCTGCGCTTGAACGCGCGCGATTCGCGACTGCTGATACGCCTGCTGCGCGTTCAGCAGCGCCAGCACGTTGACCGCGCCGGCATCGAGTTGGCCGTGCGTCAGATCGAGCGTAGTGCGGGCGGCCTGCTCGGCTTTGATCGCGGCCGCCAGCGCCTCCGCGTCATTGCGCAGCGCATACAGCGCATCGGCAACGTTCTGGAACGCATTCAGCACCGCGCTGCGGTACTGCGCGGTCGCCTGGTCCAACGCAGCCTCGGCTGCATGCTGCCGGTGCTCGAGCGTGCCGAAGTCGAGGATCGTCTGCGCGCCGCCGCCACCGACGGACCAGAACCGGTTGCCGTCGTCGAACATCCGCGAAATACCGGTCGCGGTGCCGCCGTACAGAGCCGATATCGAGAACTGAGGCAGGCGGTTGGCCACCGCCACGCCGACCTGGGCGCTCGCCGAGTGCACCTGCGCTTCGGCAGCCCGCACATCGGGCCGGTGCTCGACCAGTTCGGACGGAACGCTCAGCGGCAACTCTTCCGGAAGCTTCAGCGTCTCCAGGTCGATCCGCTCGGGCGCAGCTTGCGCCGGTAAATCCCCAGCCAATACCGCGAGCAAATCGCGCGTCTGCTCGAGTTGCCGTCTCAGCGGCGGGAGCGACTGTTCGGCCTGGGCCAGCAGGGACTGCTGCGCGGCCACGTCCAGCGCAGAGGCATACCCCAGGCGCTGCTGCTCGTGCAGCAACGCAAGCGATCGCTCCTCGGACGCGACGATGTCCGTCGTCGCTTCGATCTGCGCTTGCAACGCCGCTTGCTGAATCGCGGCCGCAACCACATTTGAAGCGAGCGTCAGTTTCGCCGCCTCGAGCTCGAAGCGTTGCGCTTCCTCCTGAGCGGCGAGCGACTCGACGGTGCGCCGATTCAAGCCGAACACGTCGGGAACGAACCCAACGCTGACCTGCGCCGTGTGCAGTGTGTAGACCGCCGTGCCGGAAGACAGGGTCGGCGCGATCGTGCCGACCGCGTTTTCGGTGCGGGTCGCCGAGTAGCCGGCCTGCAGCACCGGAAAGTACGCGCCGAACTGCGCCGCAGTGGACTCGTGCGCCTGGCGCAGCGCCGCCCTGGCAGCTGCGACGGTCGGATTGTGCTGGAAGGCGCGCTCGACCAGCTCGTCGATCGGCTCCGATCCGAAGCCGGTCCACCAGCGCTCGGGCACTGCGGCTCCCTGCTGGAACGCCTGCGCCGCGCCTCCGGCTCCGGGGGTGGCGGCGGTCGGGATCAGCGGCTCGCGGATGTAGCTTTCGGCCTTGGGCGGTGCGGGACGATGAAAGTCCGGGCCCACGGCGCAGGCCGCGCACAGCAGCGCTGAAGAAACTGCGATCACCCTCGTTCGCTGGCTCGTCTCACACCTCATCTGCGACCTCCCGCGGGCGCTTGCGCGCCCTCTCCCGGCGCGCGGCCGCCGACTCGAGCACCATCACCTGCAGCGCCGGCGCCACCACCAAGAGCATCACCGGGCCGAGCAGCATGCCGCCGACGACTACGGTCGCGAGCGGCCGCTGCACCTGGCTGCCGATGCCGGTGGCAAGCGCCGCCGGCAGCAGGCCGATGCAGGCCGACAGCGCCGTCATCAGCATTGGCCGCATCCGCTGCTCGGCCGCGTACCGCATCGCTTCCAGCGGCGGGTGGCCTTCGGCCAGCAGGTGGTTGAAGTAGGTCAGCATCAGGATCCCATTCATTACCGACACACCGAACAGCGACACGAAACCGATCGCCGCCGAGACGCTCAGATCGAGCCCCGACGCGTACAGCGCGATCAGCCCGCCGGCCACCGAAAAGGGAATCCCGACCAGCGTCAGCAGGCTGTCGCGCAGCGAGTTGAACAGCATGTACAGCAGCAGCAGGATCGTTCCGAGAGCGACCGGCACCACCACCTCCAGGCGCTTTTTCGCCAGCTGTAGCTCCTCGAATTCGCCGGCCCACTGGATCCGGTAGCCATCGGGCAGCTTCAGGTGTTCGTGGATCCGCTGCTGTGCCTCCTCCACGGTGCTGCCGAGGTCGCGCCCGCGCACGCTGAACTTCACCGGGATGTAGCGCTCGTTGCTCTCGTGGTAGATGTAGGAGGCGCCGGTGTCCAGCGAGATCGTCGCGAGCTCGCGCAGCGGCACATAGGCGGTGGTTCCCGCTGGCGTCGTATAGCCGACCAGGATGTCGCGGATCGAGTCGAGGCTCGAGCGGTACTCGGGCTTCAGCCGAACGACCAGCGCGAACTGCCGGTCGCCTTCCAGCACAGTTGTGGCCTGTGTGCCGCCCGCGGCTGCCTGCACCACCGTATTGACGTCGCCGGCGTTCAGGCCGTAGCGAGCGGCCTTCTCGCGGTCGACGGTGACGTTCAGGTTCGGCTGCCCCAGCACGCGGAACACGCCGAGGTCCTGCACGCCCCGGACCTGGGCCATCTCGCGCAGCACCTGGTCGGCGAGCCTCTCCAGCACGTTCAGGTCGGGGCCGACGATCTTCACCGAGTTCGCGCCTTTGACGCCCGACAGCCCTTCCTCGATGTTGTCCTGGATGTACTGCGAGAAGTTGAATTCGACGCCGGGGAACTCGGCTTGGAACTGCCTCTGCAGCTCGTCGATTAGCTGCTCCTTCGTGTAGCCGCGCGGCCATTCGCCGAAAGGCTTCAGCGGCACGAAGAATTCGGCGTTGTAGAAGCCCGCGGCATCCGAGCCGTCGTCGGGGCGCCCGTGCTGCGAGACGACGGTGATCACCTCCGGGTGGCTCTTCAAAATCGCCCGGATCCGGTCCACCTTGTCCATTCCGGCCTCCAGCGAGATCGTCGGCGGCATCGTCGCCCGGATCCACAGGTTGCCTTCCTCCAGCGCGGGCAAGAACTCGGTGCCGATCCTCGCGAGCAGCAGCGCGGCGATCGAGAGAAACGCCGCGCCGACGGCGAGTGTCGCCCAGCGCCGGCGCAGCGCCCAGCGCAGCACCGGGGAGTAGAGCCGGCGGATGCCCGCGACGACGAACGTCTCCGCCGCCTTGACGTGCCGCGGCAGCAGCCACGACGAGAGCACCGGCGTTACCGTGAAGGTTGCGAGCAGCGCGCCGGTCAACGCGTACGCGTAGGTTCGCGCCATCGGATTGAAGATCTGGCCCTCGACACCCTGCATCGTGAACAGCGGTATGAACGCGGCCACCGTGATCGCGGACGAGAACAGCACCGCCCGATCCACCTGCAGGCTGCTGACGAAGATCATCCGCAGCCGGTTGGTCCAGGTCCGCTGGGACTCGGCCGGAAGGCTCGGGTCGCTCCAGTGTTGCGCGAATTCGGCGACGAGCGACTGCCGCTCCTCCACCGGCCGCTGCAGGTTGTGGAACACGTTCTCGACCAGGATCACGGCCGAATCGACGATGATGCCGAAGTCGACCGCACCCACCGACAACAGGTTGGCCGACTCTCCCATCAGCACCAGCGCGATCACGCTGAAGAACAGCGCGAGCGGGATGTTGGCGCTGACGATCAGCGCGCTGCGCAGGTCGCCCAGGAAGATCCACTGGATCAGGAACACCAGCAGGCAGCCGATCGCCAGGTTGTGCAGCACAGTGTGCGTGGTGACGTCGACCAGCCTCGAGCGGTCGTAGAAGGGCACGATCCACACGCCCGGGGGCAGCGTGCCGTCGTGGTTGATCGCGTTCACGGCGGCCTTCACGCGCTGCACGACCGGGTCGGTCTGCAGCGTGCGGTTCATCACGACGATTGCGGTGACCACGTCGTCCTGGTTGTCGCGGCCGGCCCGGCCCAGCCGCGGCAGGTAGCCGACCCGGACCGACGCGACGTCCCTCACGCGCACCGGGATTCCGTCCGACTGCGACAGCACCACGTTGCCGATGTCGGCGGTGTCGCGGATCAGGCCGACGCCGCGGATGTTGACCGACTGCTGCCCGACGTTGATGGTGCGGCCGCCGACGTTGATGTTGGCGTTGCCCACGGCCCCGATCAGCTGCGGCAGCGTGATGCCGTAGCCCTGCAACCTCGCCATATCGGCTTCGACTTCGTACTGCTTGGTGGTGCCGCCCCAGGTGACGACCTGCACCACGCCCTGCACTGTCAGCAGGCGCCGCTGCACGACCCAGTCCTGGATCGTGCGCAGATTGGTCAGCCCGAAGTGCGGCGGCCCCACCAGCTGGTAGCGGTAGATCTCTCCGACCAGGCTGGAGGCCTGGATCTGCGCGGAAACGCCGTTGGGAAGGTTCACGTTCTGCTGCAGCGCCAGCGCCGCCTGCGTATAGGCGAAGTAGTAGTCGACGCCGTACTTGAAGGTCACGCGGACGAACGACAGCCCGTAGAACGAGGTCGAGCGGATGTTGTCGACACCGGGAGTCGTGGCCAGCCCGATTTCCATCGGACGCGTGTAGTAGCGCTCCATCTCCTCGGCCGACAGCCCGGGCGTCTGCGCGGTGATCTCCAGGATCACCGGCGCCGGGTTCGGGTAGGCCTCGATGTTCAGGTGCGAGTACGCCCCGATGCCCGCGATCACGAAGGCCAGCACGGCGATCAGCACGACCGGGCGCCGCGTCAGGACGCTTGCCAGCAGGGCTTTGAGCATCTCGTTATTCCTCGCGCGCAGGCCGGGCTGCCGACGCCACTACGGCGTCTGCCGGGCCAGCTCGTTGGCGAGGAACAGCGCGTTTTCGGTAGCGACCCGCTCGCCGGTCGTCACACCTGCCAGAACCTGGTCAAGCCCGTCGCGCTGCATGCCGAGCTTCAACGGGCGGCGCACGAAGCGGCGACCATCGGCCGTCACGAACGCCTCCATCGTGCCGTCGCCCTCGCGCACGACGGCGTCCAGCGGCAGCGCCGGCGAGCGCACCGGCGCGCCGGTGCGGATCACGAAGGTGCCGAGCATCTGCGGCCGCAGCTCGTGACCGGGATCGCGGATCTCGGAGCGCACCGTGACGCGGTGCGTATTCGGGTCGACCGAAGCCCCGATGTTGCCCACGCGCCCTTCGAACGTGCGGCCGGGGAAGGCGGCGAGCGCGGCTTCGACAGGCTCGCCCAGGCGGACATGCGGCAGCTCGTCCTCGGCGACGCTGGCGATCATCCACATCGCGGAGATGTCGGCGACCGTGAATGGGGCGGGCGCGTTGCCGGGCTGCACCAGCAAGCCCGGGGCGGCGTTGCGCGCGGTCACGCGGCCGGCGATCGGGCTGGAGATCCGCAGCTCGGCGGCGGTCGAGCGGCTGGCGATGATCTGATCCATCTCTGCGTCGGTCTTGCCGAATATGCGCACGGCGGCGCGCGCCGCATCCAGGTTGCCCTGGGCGGTCTGCTGGTCCGATACCGCCTGGTCTAGGTCTTTCTGCGCGATGCTCTGCGATTCGAACATCGCGCGCGCTCGTTCCAGGGCCCGCGTGGTGAGCTTCAGCACGCCGGCCGCGGCGATCAGACTCTGCTCGGCGGTCACCAGGTCGGGGCTTTCGATCGTGAAGAGCCACTGCCCCTGTCGGACGTCGTCGCCCGCCCTGGCGAGCACCCGCGCGATTCGCCCCGCCCACGGCGAGAACACCTGCACGCTGCGGTCCTGGTCGAAGTCGACGAAGCCTTCCGTTTCGTGCCGGGCAACGAAGTCGTGCTCGAGAACTGGCCCCACCTTCACCTGGCGCGCCTGCGCATCGGTCAGGGTGACGCTGTCGCCGTCGACTCGCGCCGACGCACCTGCTGCTTCGGCGGCGCGCAGCGCGCCTGCGCCTCGCGCGCCGAACAGTGCCACGGCGCCGAACGCGGCGATGCCGACCGCGGCGATTGCAGCGGTCAGAGCCCCAAAATGAGTAAACCTCGTTCCGGATTGCATGGATGATCCTCGTCGAGCGCGCGGGAGCGCGCGCCGCTCGCTACTTAGCAGTCCCCGTTTGCCTCTGCGTTTCCCGCAAATTACGGATTGGAAAGGGCGCCGTCGGCTGCCGAATCGGCCCGCGCAGGGTCGAAGAATCCCTAGCACCAATTCCCGAGTTGCCGTCTCGGTCTCCATCACCCGCCACCTGGCGATGGCGCACCAAGTTGGAGCCGGTATCACCAGGCCGGAAGCGCTTTCGCCGCCATCGCCGAAGTGGGCGACGCACCAAAAGCGGGCGCCAGCGGGGCGGCGATCTACCGACCGATCGAGCACACGATTCTCGCGCCAATTCAATGACTTGCGGGTGAGGAACGGGGCGCAACGCCGGTGCAAGCGAGCGATCCGATCCGACTGGCACGCAAGTTGCAGAAAGGCTACCCCGAGGCACGCGATGGTGTCGCAATCACAGGGGGAGGGCCTTCATGAAGAAATCGGTTTCCACGCACCCACGCACCCACGCACCCACGGTGAGGACGCTATGAAACTCATCACAGCAATCATCAAGCCCTTCAAGCTGGACGAAGTGCGCGAGGCGCTCTCCGGCGTCGGCGTGCAGGGCGTCACGGTGACCGAGGTCAAGGGCTTCGGCCGGCAGAAGGGCCACACCGAGCTGTATCGCGGAGCCGAGTACGTCGTCGACTTCCTGCCGAAGGTGAAAGTCGAGGCGGCCATCAGCGACGAGCTCGTCGAACGTGCGATCGAGGCGGTCGAGAGCTCGGCCCGCACCGGAAAGATCGGCGACGGGAAGATCTTCGTATACGACCTAGAGCAGGTCGTTCGCATCCGCACCGGCGAAACCGGCAAAGACGCGCTCTAAACCAAGAGGAGGACGGCAGAATGAAGAAATGGATTTTGGCGGCGGCGTCGGCAGCGACACTCGCGCTGACCGCGCTCGCCCCTGGCCTCTCGGTCGCGCAAGCGCAGGCACCGGCTGCGGCGGAACAGAAGAAGGACGCTGCGCCGGCGGCGGAAGCTGCGAAAGCGCCGGAAGCCGCTGCCACTGCTGCTCCTGCGCCCTCCCCGAACAAGGGTGACGTGGCCTGGATGCTCACCTCGACCGCTCTTGTGCTTTGCATGTCGGTACCGGCACTGGCTCTGTTCTATGGCGGGCTGGTGCGCGCGAAGAACATGCTGTCGGTGCTGATGCAAGTGTTCATGGTGTTCTCGCTGATCACCGTGCTGTGGGCGGTGTATGGCTACAGCTTGGCATTCACCGAGGGCAGCGGTTGGCTCAGTCCGTTCATCGGCGGGTTGGATCGCCTCTTCCTGGGCGGGACGTTCACGCCGGCCACCGGCGACTTCTCGATGGCGTCGACCTTCGACAAGGCGACGCCGCTGCCCGAGCTCGTGTACGTGGCGTTCCAGGCGACATTCGCTGCGATCACCTGCTGCCTGATCTTGGGGGCGACGGTCGAGCGCATCAAGTTCTCCGCGGTGCTGATCGCAATCACGATCTGGTTCACGATCAGTTACCTGCCGGTGGCGCACATGGTGTGGTACTGGCCGGGCCCGGACGGCTACACGTCGGACAAGGTGGTCGACGCGATGGTCGCGAAAGCGGGCCTGCTCAACGGCTGGGGAGCGCTCGACTACGCCGGCGGAACCGTCGTTCACATCAACTCCGGCGTAGCCGGTCTCGTCGGGGCGATGCTGCTGGGCAAGCGCATCGGCTTGGGCAAGGAGCCGATGCCACCGCACAGCCTGACGATGACGATGATCGGAGCCTCGCTGCTGTGGTTCGGCTGGTTCGGCTTCAACGCCGGCTCGGCGCTCGAGGCCAACGGCATGGCCAGCCTCGCGTTCATGAACACGTACCTGGCAACCGCTTGCGCAGTGCTGTCTTGGGTCTTCGCCGAGTGGATGATCAAGGGCAAGCCCTCGATGTTGGGCGCCGCTTCCGGTGCCGTTGCCGGCCTGGTCGCGATCACGCCGGCCGCAGGCAATGTCGGCATTCCCGGTGCCTTCGTGATCGGTCTGGCGGTGGGCCCGATCTGCCTGTGGGGTGTAACCGGGCTGAAGAAGCTGATCGCCAAGGACGACGCGCTCGACGTGTTTGGCGTGCATGCGGTCGGCGGCATCACCGGAGCGCTTCTTACCGGCGTCTTCAACGATCCGCACCTGGGCGGGCCGGGAGTGACCAACTACGTGACGATGAAGCCCGACGCCTACCCGGGCATCTTGGCGCAATTCATTATCCAGGCCAAAGCGGTGGGCATCGTGTTTGTGTGGACTGCTGTCGCCGCCTTCATTGCTTTCAAGATCGCCGACCTGCTCGTCGGGCTGCGCGTGGCCGAAGAGGAGGAGCGCGAGGGCCTGGATACCACCTACCACGGAGAGACCGCCTACAACCTGTAAGCGGCTTGCCACCGACAGATAGACAAGCGGAAGGAGGGAATTTCCCGATGAAAAAAACCAGTGCTTTCATGGCTGCCCTGACGGTGGCGTCGCTGCAGCTGGCCGACGCGCCCGCGTGGGCACAAGCAGCTCCTGCTCCAGCTCCGGCGCCCGCCCCGGCTCCAGCGGCAGCGCCGCCTCCAGCCCCTGCTCCAGCGGCAGCGCCGGCTCCGGCGGCGGCGCCGGCGCCGGAGACATCGCCGGTGTCGATGCCCTCGATGAGCGCCACCCTCGCTGGCAATGTCAAGCCGATGAAGGTCGATGCGGGGCCGCTGGGTAGCGTGTACGTGACCGGCGTGCTCAGCGGGATGGCGATGTACGAGAGCAATTTCGTCTTCCCCGACGAGCACCGCTTCATGGCCGATGTCACCAACGGCCAGGTCGTCGTGCAGAAGGTCGATGGGCCCATCCAGTTCTACGCGGAGGGCGGCGCTTATTCGCTTCCCGTGGTCGGTGTT
>Ga0187846_10002196_pt1 | contig 10800 bp, 9 predicted proteins | sample TC_taG_FD_161473 | JGI IMG/M metagenome (GOLD analysis project Ga0187846, IMG submission 161473) | Biofilm microbial communities from the roof of an iron ore cave, State of Minas Gerais, Brazil - TC_06 Biofilm (v2) | ecosystem: Environmental > Terrestrial > Deep subsurface > Cave > Wall biofilm ... | reverse complement strand
TCTTGCTCTGCTGATCGGTACTCTGTGGACAGTGCCCGCGGGCGTGGCCATTGGCTTCAATCCCCGCCTGGCGCGTATTGCCCAGCCGCTCGCGCAGATCGCCGCCTCGGTGCCGGCCACCGCGTTATTTCCCGTCGTTCTGCTGATCCTGATCCGCCTGGGCGGCGGCCTGGGCATCGGATCGATCGTGCTCCTGTTGCTGGGCACGCAGTGGTACATCCTGTTCAACGTGATTGCGGGAGCCATCGCGATTCCCACCGACCTGAAAGAGTGCTGCGCGGTTTTTGGCCTTGCCGGTTATCAACGCTGGAAGAAGCTCATCCTCCCGGGAATCTTTCCTTACCTCGTTACCGGCCTGGTAACCGCTTCCGGTGGCGCCTGGAATGCCAGCATCGTAGCCGAGTACTTCCACTTCAAAGGGCACATCTACACCACCATCGGTCTGGGAGCGACCATCAGTCAAGCCACCGACTCAGGAAACTCCGATTTGCTTCTTGCCGCCACGATGATGATGGCTGCGGCGGTTGTAACTATCAATCGCTTGGTCTGGAGGCGGCTGTATGCGTTGGCGGGAACACGTTTCCGCCTGGAAGCCTAAAGCGTCGACGGCTGGCTACTCTTTGCTCGCAGCAGGCCGGAAGCAGGCTTGCGCGGCGTCCTTCAGCCCATTCTCGAGTTGACCGCCCAGCGACAGGAGTTTCTCCTTGCTCATGCGCTGCTGCAGGACTTCGAAAAGCTGACGTTCTTCCTTGCGGATGTGGTTGGAAAGCTGCCGAGCGAATCTCAGAACATCGTCCGGCGACATCGTCCTCGCCTCCGCGGCTGAAAACTGATGGCGCAGGGAAGCGTGCTCCGCCAGCAATTCGTCGACTAGCGGAGCCAGCTCCTGAACCTTGAGCGCGGCAGGGAACAGAACCTGCTCCTCGGCGGCAAAGTGGACTCCAATCTCGGTCTGGAAGTGCTCCGTGATCTCCGCCTGCCACTTTTCCAGATCTCCCGCTGCAACCGGAGACGCTCGGTCGATGCGTACGCACAACGCCAATGCATGTTGGTGTTGTCGCGACAACGGAATTAGGCTTTGGTCGCGGAGCATCGGCTGTTCGTGCTATGGGCTTGCCATCGCCGGTGAAGGCGCAACTCCGCCGGCATCCTGGGTCGTTTCGCTGGGTGCGGTTCGTATGGTCAGCCAGTCGGTGCGCACGCGCTCCCACTCCTGAATCAGACGGCCATTCGCCTCGAAGAAGCTCCGTATGCGGGAGCGCTCCCATCCCGCCACTTCTTCAAGAATCGGCGCCAGCACCGACAGTGCACTCGTGCTCAGCACGGTGCGTTTGGCGATTTGCGAGACATTTCGCGATTCCGAAACCGCGATCGTAAGCCCGTCGCGCGAGTTCACATGCAGCATGACGTGAATATCGGAGCTCCCGTCGCCGGTGTAGATCACATGATCCGGCCCCGCCACGTGCTCGGCCAGCAGCTCATCAAGGACCGCAACTTTCCCGTACCCGGCCGTGGCGCGCACGATCGAGTCGATTTCTCCAGACGGCTTGTAGCGGAATTGCGTGCCGTAGATCTGATCTTCCGGAACAATGCCCTCCAACGCCGCGTGAATCACTTCGACCGGCGCGGCCGAGAGCACGAAGAAATCGAAGTAGTGCCCGTCGATCCCGGACTCCAGAATCTGGTAGAGCAGCTTGATGTCGCCTTTCAGTCGAACGTGCCGTCCTGCTTCGTAAAGGTGCTCCTTGCGCACCTTGCTCTTGAACTCGGGATCGTGCAGCAGCAAATACGCGAGCTCGGCTCCCTGTTGCACAAGATTGAGCTTCGCCATACCCTTCGCTTTGCGCTCAAACTCAGCGGTAGGAATGCCGACCAGTTCCGCCAGAACATAGCCGGAGTCGTTAAAGGTGAGCGTCTGGTCGAAATCGCTCGCGAAGATGTAACGCTTCAGAGGTTTATCAGCCATATACCCATTCGATTCCGCGCCGGGTCCGATGGCCCATAAAAAGAATCGATGAAGATTATATGCTTTGCGGTTTAACTTGCGGTTAACAAGGGATGACTGAATTGGCGTTGCCGTTTCTGCTCGCGACCTGCCTTTACTAAATCCCCCGCACCGTCCAAAATAGAAAGTTCGACCTGGCCGCTGTGAATAAGTCCTGCGCGCCTGAGTCGCAAGAGCACAAACAGGAGCCTTCATGCCCGCTACTGGTGAACTTATCCGTTCGATGAACTACGTGGACGACATCACCGCCACACTCCGCCGTATTTGCATTTCCATTCCCAGCATGACGACCGAAGAGCGCCAGCGCCTCGCCGAGCACCTGCGCTCTGCCGGCGATGCCATCACTGCTGCGCTGGCCGATCTGCAAAAGGCGGGCAAGTAAGTGGCGCAGATCAAGACCGTTGCCGTCATCGGCGCCGGCATCATGGGCCGGGGCATCGCTCACGCTGCTGCCCTCGGTGGCTATTGCACGATCCTTGAGGATATTCTTCCCGCCGCCTTGCGCAAGGCCGAAGGCGAGATTCGCGCGAACCTCGATAAAGCAGTTGAGTTGGGGAAGGTTGCCGCGCCTGACGCCGATGCCGCCTTCAAACGTCTGCAATATGCGGGTTCGGTCGAGGAAGCCGCGCGCCCGGCGGATCTGGTGATCGAGGCGGTCCCCGAGGAGATGGAGTCGAAGATCGAGATCTTCACGCTGCTCGACAAAATCTGCCGGCCGGCAACCATTCTCGCTTCGAATACCTCTTCACTCAGCGTCACCGAGATGGCCAGCGTCACCTATCGCGCGAAAAAGTGCGTGGGCATGCACTTCTTCAATCCCGTGCACAAGATGAAACTGCTCGAAGTCGTGCGCGCTCTTGAAACCGACGATGACACGCTGGCCACCGCGGTGGAAGTCGGCCACCGCATGCGAAAAGAGGTTGTGGTTATCAAAGAGTCCCCGGGATTCATCACCAGCCGGATCAACGCCATGATTGGCAACGAAGCCTTCTACATGCTGCAGGAGGGAATCGCCTCGGCGTCGGACATCGACAAGGCGCTGAAGCTGGGACTCAACCATCCCATGGGCCCGTTCGAATTGGTCGATCTGGTCGGGCTCGACACGCGCTTGAGCATTCTCGAATACCTGCACAAGTCGCTGGGAGAGAAGTACCGTCCCGCGCCCCTGCTGGTGCAGTATGTGAAAGCGGGGAGGCTGGGGAAGAAGTCAGGACGGGGTGTGTACGACTATCCAGAAGCGCAGCAGCCCAGGTAGGCAATCAATTTCCTCCGGTGTCATCCTGAGCGTAGCCAAGGACCTCATGCCCTTGGGGGCTGCCCGCTGCGGTTCAGGGAGTTTCTAGGCCGAAGAGCGCCTTCCGAAATTCAACCCCGCTAGTGCCCCAACCTTTCCCGCCTCCACGCCCTTGCTCGCCACCAGCACGTGAAAGCTCTCCCCCATTCCCGCAGGCGTGACCAGATGCTTGAGTTGCAGCGCGACTTTGGCCCGTTCCTGCGGCAGTGCGCAATCCTCGAATGCGTCTGCGAATTGATTGGCCTCGCCGATTCCCATCAGAAACTGTGACTGCGTGACCAGCCTCTGTGTGAGCATACCCTGTTTTTCGGCGGCCGCGGCGAGCGCACTGAAGTTCACGTCGGCAGTGATGTCCTGCTCGCCCGGCGCTTCATAGGGATTTGCGCTTACCGAATGCTGCCGGATCGCCTTCAGTGTCCCGCGATGGCGGCCCGCCAGTTGCTCCTCCCGCGTATAGCCGTAGTCGATCGCCACCAATAAGCCGCGCTCGATCGAAGAAGCAACACGTGCCATGACATCCCGCGCGCAAAGTGGGACCTCAAGGCGTTCGCCTTCTCCTGGCTGCACAGAATAACGGTCGAGGAACTCCAGCTCTTCCAGGGAAGGTTGTGCCCAAGTCTCGACCAATCGATCGTTGTGAGCGCCGATGCGGAGAGACCCGCGTTGGCTGAGGATCTCGACTGGCAGCGCGTCGAAGAATTCGTTGGCGAACACAATCGATGAGATTCCAGGGGCTGAACTCCAGTTGTTCAAGTCACCCCGCACCACGGCCTTTTTCCCTTCCAAACGAAGGCCTAAGCCTTGCTCGATCTTCTCCCGCAGCGCAGGCGAACTCTCCACCAAAACGTAGCGCAAGGCGCGAAAAAAATCGGGGAACTTCTTCTCCGACCAGTCCAGCACATCGCGCGCGAACAGCCCGCGCCCGGGGCCGAGTTCCACCAGTTCGATCGGTCGAGGACTGCCCAGCACGCGCCACAGTTCCTCGAATTGTCGCGCGAGCAGCCGGCCAAACACCGCGTGCACGTCGCTGGATGTATAGAAATCTCCGGCCTTGCCGAATTGCTCGGCATTTCGCGAGTAATGCCCGAGTTCCGGGTCGTAGAGGCAAAGTTCCATGTAACGGGAGAAGGGAATTGGCCCGCGCTCACGGATCTCCAGTTCGATCTTCCGGCGGAGTCCGCTCACAGGCCCTTCCGCTGGCGATCGGCGCGATCCTGCGGCGTGCGGATGAACATGTCGACGAAGTAGTCGTGCAGCGCATCGTAAAGCTGGCGCTGAAAGCTCCATTCGAACTGCGGATCGTCCAGGTCGCGCGGATGCAGATCGAAGTAGTAGGTGTGTACGGGAACGGATGAGTCTTTGAACTGGATGATTACCTCGACCCCCTCGCCCTTGCCCTGCGCCGAAAAAGCCAGCAGGGGGTGCTCGTAAAGTCGCAACTGGGCGAGGACGCGCTCGAGACGGGAGTTGGCGAGTCCGGACACCCGACGATTGTAAAATAAACTCCCGTTCCGTCAGCCATTGGCAAAGTCGGTGATCGAATCCCCGTTAGGCCGGTGCTTATTTCGAGGTGTACGAGGTCCGTCGACTTCGTTCCGATCCGCTTGGGGAATCGGCAACTTCCCTCAGGATGACAGGGGTAGGGAGAGTGCGCTTATTCGTATCGCAGCGCCTCGATCGGGTCCAGCCGCGCCGCCTTGATCGCGGGCAGCATTCCGCTGACGATGCCGACGAAGCTCAGAATCGCCGTCGACCAGATCAAAGTCGCCGCGTTGATGGCGAGATGAATGTCTCCCTCGCTGGCGTTCTCTTCAAACGCGCTCCACAGGGTCAGCGATCCCACTGACCACGACACCACATAAGCCAGCGCAACGCCCAGGAGCCCGCCCAGAGCGGTAATCACCAGGGCTTCGGCCAGGAACTGGAACAGAATGTGCCAGCGGTGTGCGCCCAGCGCCTTCTCGACGCCGATCTCGCGCGTGCGTTGCGTCACCGAGACCAGCATGATGTTCATCAGGCCAACGCCGCCGATACCCAGGGTCAACAGGCCAATGAAGCCGAGCATGATCTTGATGCCGGTCGAAATCACCTGCAGATCCAGCAGGTCCGCGAAAACGTCAAACACGAAGATGGCGCGCTGATCCTTGGGATCAAAATTGTGATGGAAGGCCATCGAATCGCGCACGGCCTTCACAACCTTGGCGTGGTCGCCTTCGTACTCCATGACGACCGCCGTCAGGTAGTAGGTGTTCGCGAGGTCGCTCATCGCGCTGAACGGCACGTACACATGCTCGTTGATGTTGTCGTCGCCGTTCTGCACCTGGTGCCTGAGCACGCCGACAATCTGATACGAGATCCCGTCCAGTCGAATACTCTCCCCAAGCGCTTTCTGCCCCGAGAACAGCTTCTTTTTCGCGTCCGAGCCGATCACCGCCACTCGATTATGGGCAAAGTCGTCGGCTTCGGTGAAGAAGGTGCCCTCGGCCACGTCCAGGCGCCGCATGGTGCCGTAGGCAGAGTAAACGCCGCTCACCCCGTAAGTCGCGCTGCGGATTCCCCAGGCCGTCAGGCACTGCTTGCTGACTTCGGGGGAAAGGTGCTTCAGCAGCGGGACTTCGTTGCGAATGTAGTCGAGGTCGTTGATCGTGAGGCGGACTTGCGTCCCGGCCTTCGTGCCGCCCGCCTGCAGCTCCGTTCGACCGGGGAAGATGAATACCAGGTTGGTCCCGAACGAGCGAAACGCGGCCCACACTCCCCGCTCGAAACCGGAGCCATAGGCCAGCAGCAGAACAACCGTCGCGATCCCCCACGCCATGCCCAGCATGGTCAGCACGCTGCGGCGCCGGTTGTAGCGCAACGCATTGTAGGCCTGGCGTCCGAGATCGACGATCATGGTTACTCCTGCCTCAGGGCTTCGACCGGAGCCATCAGCGCGGCTTTGCGAGCGGGATACAGGCCGGCCGCGATTCCCGCGAGGGCCAACGACCCGATGGCCGCCAGCGCCGATGCGGGAATGATCCGCGGCGTGTCAAAGCCCTCCGGAGCCGGCAGCATGGCTAACAGTGTGACCAGACCGATCGCGACCGCCAGACCAATTCCGCCGCTGAATGCCGTCAGGAATGCTCCTTCGATAAAGAACTGAGTCAGCACATTGCGGTGGGTCGCTCCCAGCGCCTTGCGCAGGCCGATCTCCTTGGTTCTCTCGGTAACGGACACCAGCATGATGTTGATGATCCCAATCGCGCCCAGACCCAGAGTCACCACCCCGACCACTCCCAGGAACCAGTCCATGGCGTCGAAAATCTTGCCCACCCGCTTCATGTTTTCGATCGTGTCCCAGTCCTCGAATGCGTCTTCCAGCTTGGCATCAAATCCATGCCGGCGGGCGATGATCTGGTGAATCTCGTTCTTGGCTTCGATGTGCAAACCCTTGTTGACCGGCTGGTAGTTGAGGAACGAGATCGCGTCCTCGGAGTTCGCTTTCGTCAGCGGAAACAGAATCCGCATCGTTTCGATCGGGATGAAAATCCGCGAATTGGTTCCGTTGTTGCCGTCGCGGCCGACCTTGGCCACGACTCCAATCACGTCGAAACTGATGCCGTTCAGCAGGATGGTCGAACCGACCGCCGGCCTCCCGGGGAACATGTTCTTGAGCAGTTCCCATCCGACGATCGCCACCCGCCGGTGCTCGGCATTGTCCCGTTCGTTAAACCACCGGCCCGGATCGACGGGCACGGTGCGAATGCGGTTGTAGTCGGTGGCCACCCCGAAAACCTGCCCGTTGGTCGAACCGTAATCGCTCACCGCACGGATATCCTCCCGGTTCAGTACTGGCGACAAGGCGCCGACAAACTTCGCCTCCTGCCGGATGGCCAGGTAGTCTTGGTAGTTGAAGTAATAAGTCCGCCCGGACTGGGTGCTTCCCTCGACCGCCGGAATCCGGCCGGGGAACATGAACATGATGTTCTGTCCGAGATTGCCCAGTTCTCTTTCCTGGCCGCTGCGAAACCCTTCGCCCAGACCCACCAGCAGCAGGAGCGAGCCCACTCCCCAGGCGATGCCGAACATAGTGAGAAACGAGCGCAGCTTGTGCGCCCACAAGGTGGACAGCGACTGCCGCACAATGTCGAGGAGCATTCGCATGGAGTCATGCCCCCACGCCTCCGGGGAGGAGCGTGGGGGCCCCGGGTAACGTTCAGGCGAGGGGTCTCAATTCCCGCCTCACATCTGATCAGTAATACGCAGCCGGGCTATGCGAAGTTCCCTGCTGTCGTTTGAATAGTTAGACCCCAAAAGCGTCGAAAAGGTTAGCCGGAGGGCGGACCTTGGCTGCGCAACTGCCAGATCACGCTATCCCAAATCCGGCGTAAAACCGACCTGGAATCACGCCTCTGAGGTAACTGAAGTTACCGCACGTTGGGCCGATAGAAACTGCAGGATGGACCATTCACAATCCAGTCGTCGAGGTGTGTTGTCAGCCAACAACGCGCCCGAGCCGGGCGCGCCGGCAGGATCAGCCGTCTACTGCGCTTCTTTGGGCCGCTCGTAGGCCTTCTGCAGATATTTCCGGGCTTCTTCGAGCGCACCAAAAGTGTCGTCGTTGGTCTGCACCGCCTGGCGGTATTCGTTGATGGCCCGCTCGCGCTGTCCCGTGACGTCGAAAATCTTTCCCAGCTGAATATGGCTCCAGACCTCGGTCCACCGCGGGTCGCCGTCGCCGTTGATCGAAGATCGGTAGGAGTTTGCCGAGGATTGGTAGTTCCTCTGCCTGAAGAACACTTCTGCGATTCGGTAATGCGCCAGCGAGCTGTTCTTGTTGATGTCGAGCGCCTTGTTGAACTCAGAGAGCGCGGCCGCCAAGTCCCCTTGCTGCTGCAAAGCCATGCCTCGCAGGATGGAAGCCCGCAGCTTCACGTCACTCGAATTCTTCAGGACGTGGTGGTCCGGGTCGATGGATATACGCCGTGGACGTCCGAAGGTTTCCACGGTAAACGGAGAGTTCGTGCCCACGACTTCAATCTTTTTGTCTTCCGTCTTGCCGTCGGTATCGATGCGCAGATCGACCGGCATGCGAAACAGATCCAGATCCTGCGAGATTTCGCCGGTCACGCGAAAGCCTTTGTCGCTGCCCAGACGGTAGGTCGTGTACTTCAGCTTGAACTCGGGAGCGCCCGTGGAATCGAGCCACTGCGAGAAAAACCAGGTGAGCTGATCGCCGTAGTATTTCTCGGCGACGGCCCGGAAATCATCCATGCTGGCTGGTTTTCCGGAAAACTGCGTGAAAAACTCGCGCATCGTCTTGAGGTATTTGTCCTCGCCCAGCACCCAGCGCAGCATATGCAGGATCATGGCGCCCTTGTCGGTTACCAGCGACTGGAACTCGGTGGAAAACATGTCGAGCTTGCTGGCGCTGGAAAGGGGCACCGTGTCGTAGGCCAGCGCTCCCACCGACATATCTTTCACCACTTCCTCAAGGCCGGCGGCGCCGGCAGCATTCTCCACGTACATTGCTTCCGAATAACGCGAGAAACCGTCGGTCAGCCACCAGTCATCCTTGCTCGCGGGACTCACTGACACTCCCCACCACTGATGCGCAATGGCATCGGCCAGCAGGCGGTAGTTCACCTTTTCCGTGATTGAAGGTCCGGCAAGGCCCGCGATCTCCGGCGCCCAGGCGTACGGCACCGTGTCATTCGGCAGCTCGACGACGTTGAGCCTCTGCGAAAGCGGTAAGCCGTAAAGCGTGATGAAATACGTGAATTCCTGCACCGCAGTGGTCGTGTATTCAGCAGCCTGCTTCTGGTGCGTGGGCTTGAAGAAAACGTGCAGGTCCATGCCCGCTTCGTCGCTTTTGTACTCCTGGAAGACGCCGGCGATGATGGTTCCGGGAAAGCCCGGCTTCGAGTCAGTGAACGTAAATTTCTTTTGCGGGAGCCCGTTGGAATTTGGCTTCTTCGACGGCGGCGCATCTTCTGACGCCGTCGTGCCGCTGCCAATCGCGAACATGTGGGCCGGGACCGTAACGCTGATGGTCGACGTGAAGCGGTTGATCCCGTAGCCGCTCACCGGAAACCAGCGCCCCGCATACAGCAGATAACTTGTGTCGTCGCCAACGTAAGCAAGTTTGAGTCCGGGAACCGGACTGTCGTCGGCGGTTTCGAGCTGGCCTTCGTACTCAAAGGTCAGCGTGGTCGACGCGTCTTTCGCCAGCCCCGTGGGCAACGGGACGCGAACGGTGAAATCCTGCGTCACGCGCTCGGCGGAAAGCGGCTGGTTCTTCTCCCCCAGCACCTTGGTGACGCGCAGCCCGTTGTTGAGTTCGAAAACGGCGACATTCAGGTCCTGCAAGGCAGTGAACTTCACCTTCGCCCGCGCGGAAATCTGATGCAAGTGAGGCGTCAGTTCGGCTTCGATCTGGTAATCGTCAACCCGCAGGCGAGGCTTTTCAGTTGCCGCCCATGACGGCAGCGACAAAAGCACAAGAATCTGCGGGACAAGCCAGCTCAACGAGGCGCTCTTGTTGCGCCGGAGGTCAATCAACATTCAGGAGAGTCTCCCGGAAATGAGCCTACCATTTCCTATGATGAAGATTCTGACGCAAAAGATGCTGGGAGCACAAGGTTTATGCGGTATTTTGCGCCTGCAGCATCGCCCAGATGATCTCGGCCGCGCGCTCATCCGGGTGCATTGTGTCCGCTGATGGAGCCCGGAGCCGATTCTTGACTTGCGCCAGACCGGCCAGTACGCACTGCCGGGCGGGGCCTTCCCGCACAAGCTCCCGCAGGCGGGAAACGACATTGGCGGCGGTGAAGTCATGCTGCACTAATTCCGGAACAATCTCCTCCCCGGCAATCAGGTTGACCATGGCAAACCGGGGAACCTTCACCCGTGGCTTACCGAGCAGATAGGTGAGCGGAGAAACGCGATACACCATAACAAACGGCAGATTCATCATCGCGGCCTCGACCGTTGCCGTGCCGCTGGCGATGATCCCCGCGCGGGAGTGGAACAGGGCCGGCAGGGATTCGGAAACAAGCGTGACCTTCCGCTCGCCGATCATGCCATGGATCAGGCCGGTATTCAGGGTCGGCGCCACCGGAAGCAGGAATTCATATTCCGGGCCGAGTTGCGAGGCGGCCTCGAGCATCGTCGGCAAATTCATGCGAACTTCTTTGACGCGGCTGCCGGGCATGAGTGTGATCCATTGTTTGGCGGCATCGAGATGGAACAGTCCCGCGTAATCGCCGCGCGAGATCGCAGGCTGAGGCAGTTCGGCCAGCGGATGGCCGACGAACGTCGCGTCCACGCCGCGCTCGCGGTAAAACGACTCCTCGAAAGGGAAAATCACCAGAGCCTTGTCAATGTATTTGCGAATCAAACGCACGCGTCCCTGGCGCCACGCCCAGAACTGCGGAGCGACATAGTAGGCGGTGGGGATTCCGCGTCTCCTCATCTGCCGCGCCACTCGCCAGTTGAATGCTGGGGAATCGATCACGATCGC
>Ga0187846_10002195_pt1 | contig 10803 bp, 11 predicted proteins | sample TC_taG_FD_161473 | JGI IMG/M metagenome (GOLD analysis project Ga0187846, IMG submission 161473) | Biofilm microbial communities from the roof of an iron ore cave, State of Minas Gerais, Brazil - TC_06 Biofilm (v2) | ecosystem: Environmental > Terrestrial > Deep subsurface > Cave > Wall biofilm... | reverse complement strand
ACAGGCGCATCAACTTCCGAGTAGCTACCATCCGACCACTGAACCGAAACCCAAATACTGCTGGTTTTTGCGGGTAATCGCGGTCATGTTCGTTCCCGTCTTTAGGGGTCGATCCCAGCTTTTCGCGACGCCGCAGGTTGCGCTGAATCCGCGGACCGCCCGAGATCCTGTCTCAAAGCCTGCGTCCCAGTGCATCCGGTTTTTCCTTATAATCGCCGAGGGCGCCGTTCCTCAACAGTAAGGAGAGCAAGGAGAAGAGAAACCGATGAACACCTCAAGGCATTCCGACCCGGCGGAGCGTAACGCATTAAAGCGGCTGCTTTACCGCAACTGGCGCCCGACGCGCCTTGGCCGGTGGGTCAACTGGCTTTCGGGTTGGTGGTCCGGCCTCGGCCTGACCCGAGGTTCCAGGCTGTCCTCGAAGTTCGTGGTCGCACATCCGGCCGCAGACGCTCGAACCCGATAGTGATCGCCACCGTGGAGGGCAAATGTTATCTCGTATCGATGCTGGGCCCGGAATCTGATTGGGTGAAGAATATAGAGGCCGCGCATGGTGACGCCGTTATTCGTCAGGGACGCCGGCGCCGCGTTCACCTCGTGGCAGTGCCCCCGGAACAGAGGGCGCCGATCCTGCGAGAGTACATACGGATCGCGTCGAGCGGCCGACAGCACTTTCCGCTCGCCGTCGGCGCACCGCTTTCCGAGTTCGAGGCAATCGCCGAGCGTTATCCTGTGTACCGGATCGACCGCTCATGAAAGCGAATTGCCCAGGCAACAGCGGATTACCCGACGAAAGTCACCCCGCGTTTGCCAATCTTTCGGTGCGGTCACTGAGTGCTCCAGTTGGATAACGGGTATTCGGAAGTCATCGGATCAAATTCTCAGTTTCTTGTTTGCCGCCTACCCGGTCGGAATCGAGCTGGATCCTATCGGCGCATAGAGCGTTGTACGACTAAGCACCGCCGTAAGATGACTTGATCGGGAAAGCGGGGCGATACCATCATTGGAATACCCTGAGACGCCATTCCCGAAAGGACCGTTTTGCCATGGTCAAGGATCGTTTTTTCCTCCTGACAGGCGCCTTTGGCAGCGGGAAGTCCACACTGCTGCAACATCTGCAATTGCGTGGTATCCGGGTAGTCGTTGAACCCGCTCGACCGATACTTGCGCAACAGCGAAACGTTCAGGGAAACGGACTCCCGGAAAGAGATCCCCGACTCTTTGTTGAACTGATGTTCTCCCGAATGTTGGATACATACCAGCAGAGTGAGCCGTTACTGGGACCGATTCTCTTCGACCGGGGAATACCGGACATTCTTGCCTATGCCGCACTTTTCGGTTTTGAGTTCCCCCCGGGTGAGAATGCCGCCCATCTCTATCGTTACAACCCCGATGTATTCATCGCTCCGGCCTGGGAGCAGATCTATTGCACGGACGACGAGCGCACGCTCCCGTTTTCCCAGGCGCGCGAGTTTGGCAACAGCGTTCGAGCGATCTATGAGCGATTCGGCTATACCCTGATCGATCTCCCTTGTGTCTGTGTGGAGGAGCGTGCGGACTTTATCCTCCGTCACCTCAGAGCCGCCTAATCACCCGGGGCCTGTACATACGGAGTATGGTTCGGAGAGACGGGCCGATGCGGGAGTATTGTTAGATTTTTAGGGCCTGCATAACGGAGTGGCCAATCGATTGTTCCCGGATTCCTCTCCGTAATGCGCCCGGAGTCCAGCAATCCACTTGGACGTGCAGTGCATCTGGTACAAATGGCTCGTCCGCTTCCGGGTTGCTCCCGAGTTTACTCGGAGGTTGCGCCTATCAGCGTTAGCCTTCGCGTATGGCCCCGATAGGAAGATGTTAAGTGCCGAGAACAGCCCCAGCATCCACTAAACGCTAGCGAGTACCTGGGGACCTATCGCCAGCAATCGGCGGAAGTTCCGTCGGCAAATACTGCGCGGTTGGGTCGCGGGTAATCGCCGGTGACTGAGGCTTCTACTCGGCGGTCATCGCTTTGTGCGAAATGGCCGTGATCTCGACGGCCGTCCTCTCAGCCTGCCGACCAGGTACAAGACGACCCCTCCATTGATTGCCACTAGCATCAGCTTGGCAACGCTGAAATGGTGGATCAGTTCGTACATCTCGAGCGGAATAAACGATCCTGTGACGATGCTCGTGAAGTACTCCGCCCAGCGCTTACCAAGCGCAAGCCCGGTTCCCTCAGTAAGAAAAAGCGAGGCATAGAAAAAGGTCCCAACGCTGATTTCTTCCAACTTGCGACGGTTCACCGCGAGCAGCCATGCCACCACTCGATTGATCTGGCGGTTGTCGGGGTCCACTCTCAGCACGGCGACCCAGTGTCCGACGCTACTCGCCACATCATGGCGCAACAATTTCAGCGCGCCGGCTCCGCCCGCCACCAGGAGCAGGCCTTTTGCCAGCTTGAACACGGCGATCAGAACAATGATGGCCCGATCGTGGGAGGCGGTCCCGCGCGACCCGCTTTGCTCCGCGTGGAGCGCGCTGCGTACTCCGTTACGCAGTGGAACGGGCGGAGTAGGTGAGCCTGAAGGCCTCGTCATTAGACCAGCGCTTTCAGACGTGAGATGGCGAGTAGACTCAAAGACAAGATTATGGGCCGTCGAAGTTACGCCCTCTCGAAATGACTCAACATTGTACCAAGCGGCCGATAACTGTTGGGAACAGCCCTTCCCACAACCAATCGGCGAATAGATCCTCGGTGACGGCCTAGCGCTTACTCAGGACCCGCCGCCGATTTCCCTGAGGGAAACCCCAATGTGACTCACCGCCGTTAATTGGATACAAAGGCTGTTCTAGAAGGCGATAGGCCTGAACATTCTGAAAACGTCTCTCCGCGCGCCCCGGCAAATGCTTTCTGCGAACGCCTCGTCGGCACTATCCGCCGCGAGTGTTTGGCGAACACAGGGGTCCATAGGTATTTCTCCAATTATTTCGGCGGCTTTGCTTTTAGTTTCGCCACCAGTTCTTGAACTGTCGCTAGGCTTCCCCACAAACGCTTCGGCAGTATGGCTGGGCCTTTTCAACCCACGTCTTTCAGCAGCCCGTTAATTTAATTCAAGGTTTTCCCTTGCCGGGGACATGTGTCGTGAAGCGCTTCGAGACGAACTCCCGAAAGATGGTGTCGCCGGTCCGGGTGCCAACATCGATGGCGAAGTTGGTGAAGACGAGGCCTACCCCCCGATTCGCGCGCGGATAGTAGAGATTCGACAGCGCTCCCGAGACCAATCCGCCCAGCCAATAGGATTAGTTCGGCATTGGGCGCCCGCTGTCGCTGCGCACTACCGCCACCCAGCTCAGGGCGTGGATGAGGCGGCGCTTGACGGACCCCGATCCCTGGTAAGAATAGCGCGGGTCTTGATGAAAGATCGAGGGGAAGACGGCCTGGCTCAACAAGCTACCGATGACGTCATCGGCCAGCGCAGCGGCAAGGCGTTTCCCGTAGCCCGCAGCTCCCTGTCCATATCCGGCAAAGCTATTGTTCGCCTGCTCGAGGCCAGCGGTCGCCGCCACTCCGACAAGGGAGACAGGATCGAATAGATCGCGTGTTGAGAGCGAGAACTTCTGCCTGGTGTTCAGCGGGGCCGCATTCCAGATGTAGCTTGTGTAGAAATTGGGCAAGACGGATAGAACGCGCTGCTTCTCTTGCGCCTTAATCTGCATCTGGGCGATGACCTCGGTGGGACGCACCACGACCTCCGTCTTGAGTGGCGCGATCGAGAGTTCAATCTTGGGAACTTCAACCGCCTGCCGGGCTGCTACGGTAAACCTCGCTGAGGTGTAAGGCAGAAAGCCTTTCGCCTGGACGGTAACGAAATAGGTGCCAGGAGGAACTTGGTAAAGGCGAAGTTGCCGTTTACGTCTGAGCTCAGGGTTTGGTGCTGGAGCGCGGTAGTCGCCGTAAGTGTGACCTGGGCGTCGCCCACAGGAGCTCCGTCGACAGCCTCGATAGCGCCAAGAACGCTGCCGGACGCTTCCACAGGCCCGGATTGCCCGTGCGAATCCAGCGCAGCCGGCGACGCGAGCGACGCCTGCAGCAGGCCGTCCCCGAACATTAGCGAACCCTGTTCTCTGGTGCTGACCATCATCGAGGCCGCTCCAGTGAAATATGTCTTGACGGCCAGTTTGTTGACGGCAAGATTGTGAGCGACTGGGCCGATACTGTCTTGCGCCCGAACCGCGACCGTTGCGGGCCTTGTGACAGAGACGAGGCCGACTAGTGTAAATCGCGATTCGGCAGCGCGCCGTCATCTTACCCCTCCCTTCCGCACTCATGGTTTACCCCGCCATGTGAGCGGCGGGTTTATCCGCCACAGGGCTCTATCAGTCAGCATGTAGCAGCGTAGAGGCATTTTCTCACCGTACCATTTGACGACTCTTCCCGATCATCCATCCAGCAAAGGATTGCCTCGAAAGAGAAACCACCGAAATTCGCCATCGTGTCGCCGAAATCGGCCTTCCGTTTCAAAGGGCTTTCCGGAATCTACGGCTTCCTGGAACGTCTCCAGCATGCGTGGGAGATCGTCTGGATGAATCGCAACCTTCCAGCTCCAACTCAGTGCTTGCTCCGCACAGAGACCGGTATACTCCAGCCAGCGCTGATTGAAAAAATCAGCTGAGCCGTCCGAATGAGCGGACCACGCCAGGGTAGGGATAGTGTTGACCACAAGACGAATGTCTTGCGCCTGACCAGGTTTTGAGGAACCATGCCTTGCGGATGCCATCCCCCGGATCGGCACTAGCGGTTATTGCGCTAGGCACGGCTTTTGACCGATCTCGCCGAATGGGAGCTTCCATGGCTGCTTTCGACGCTCGCAAGAACCAGTTGCGGCTCTGACGCCGACGCATGGGCGCTCGTGCTTGCTTGCCGGCGACGGTCACTATGAGCCTCCCGCCAATTCACCTGCGGCATCATGGTGGAGGTGTCGATGCGATCGCGAAAGCGGAGGGCGATATTCATCAGCGAGTCAAGCAGAGAATCGGAAAGCAGATGCGGCTTAAGCCCCAGCTCCACCAGCTTGGAATGTTTGGCGTGGTAATAGTGTTCCTCGGCCTCCACTCGCGGGTCAGGAATGTGGTCCACTCGGACGTCTAGGTCCAGCTTCTCACCAGCTGATTCCACCATGCGGGCCAGTTGCAAGACTGAGAACTGCTCCGTGAACTGGTTGAACACGCGGAATTCGCCACGCGCTGCCGGATGCAGACAGGCAATCTCAACGCACCGGACGGTATCACGGATGTCCAGGAAGCCGCGTGTTTGTCCGCCCTTTCCATACACGGTGAGCGGCATGCCCGTGGCGGCCTGCACGCAAAAACGGTTCAGGACTGTGCCGAACACTTCATCGTAGTCGAAGCGATTAATCAGGCCCTCGTGCAGCGCCACCTCGTCCGTCATCGTGCCGTACACCACTCCCTGGTTCAGGTCGGTCGCGCGCAGTCCCCAAATCTTGCAGCAGAACATAATGTTGTGGCTGTCGTGCACTTTGGAAAGGTGATAAAAGGAACCCGGCTGCTTGGGATAGGGAAAGACATCCCTGCGCCCGTTGTGCTCGATCGTGATGTAGCCTTCTTCGATGTCGATATTGGGCGTGCCGTATTCGCCCATGGTCCCCAACTTAATCAGATGGCAATCGGGCTGGAACTCGCGCAAAGCGAACAGGAGATTCAGCGTGCCCAGCACATTGTTGGCCTGGGTGAACACGGCGTGCTTGCGGTCGATCATGGAATAAGGAGCGGCGCGCTGTTCAGCAAAGTGTACGACGGCATCCGGCCCAAAAGTTGTGATCGTGGAAGACAGAGAGTCGTAGTCCGTCACGTCCCCCACGAAAAGCTCAATTTGTTTCCCGCTCAGCCCCTGCCAAATCTTAAGACGATCGGAAAGAGAACGAATTGGCGTCAGGGTTTGCACGCCAAGTTCGTGATCCCACTGACGGCGGATAAAGTTGTCGAAAATCGCGACCGCATGGCCCTTCTTCGACAGATAAAGAGCAGTGGCCCACCCACAGTATCCATCCCCCCCAAGCACAGCGACCCTCATTTTTCCTCCTTTCTCCTCCTTCTATTGCGATGTGCAGCCGGCGGCCGCGCCGGCGACTGAACCCAGCAGCGGCTGGTTGGTGAAAAGAACCTTTCCTCCCCTGCTAGCAACCACGTCGAGGTGCGCGCTTCCCACTATACCCTGCAGCCGAGGCAGGGCCGACTTCTTGGCGACAAGGTAAGCGCGTTCCGCCTTAAGCCACAGAGCCTTGAATTGGGCGTCGTCGATAAAGACGTTCGGAGCTCCGGGAGCGTAGGAGCCATATTCCAGGTTCATAAAGCGGCCGTTCAGCAATAGCGCGGAGCGGTTTGTATAGAAAAAAACCGACGAGAAATAATAGTAGTGACGATCGACGATTAGGGTTCCTTTCGGCGAGTTCTTCAACGCCTCGGCCTCCAGCCGGGAAGACAAATCGGGATCGAAGGCCACCAGGGCCAGGCGTGCCGCATGGAAGAACAAGACCATCATCAGGGCGGCCGCGACGGTGGCGCGTTGCATGTTGGCCTTGAAAGTACCGATGCTGCCCACAACCAAGGCACCCGCCGCGAGGCCGAGCGGCAGACGCAGGTAGGCGAACGAGGCAAGCGTCAGATCCTCCACGTGTCCCAGCGATAGTTTGTAGGCTTTGGGGTGCGAGCTCAAGGCGGAGGAGATGTCGCCGGGTGTGGCCATGCCTCGGCTCAAAACCAGGATAATGATCGCGGCGACCGCGGCGCACCCGGCCACCAGCGAGAGCTCGGTCGTGCCTCGCCGTATCCACTTGCTGTCGGTTGCCATCGCCGAGCCCAGCAGCAGTGCCAGCGCGGGGTAGCAGGGCATCGAGTAGTATTCCTGGGTGGTGGAAAAGGTGAAGAAAATAAGAACAAAACCCGCCCAGCACAAAGCGAGCAGACGCGTGCGGCCTGCGCGGTCTGTCGGCTTGAAGGAAAGCTTCGCGACGGCCGGAAAGTAGAGACTCCAAGGAAAGAGCCATACCAAGTGAAACAGCCAGAAGTAGAGGCGCGGTACGGTATCGTAGTCCCGCGGGTAGCGCAGATTCAGGAACCGCAAAAGTTGTTCATTGATAAAGAAAAACCAAAGAAACCCGTGATACTGGCCCGGGCCGCTGTGAAGGGTGAAGTCGAAGTAGGGCGGATTGCGCAGTGTGGCCAGTATGTGCCAAGGCGCGGCAACCAGGAGTGCAATGAATACCCCGCTGAAGGGATGTATCCTTCTCCAGGCCGCGGCCGAAAAGAGTTGCCGCGTCAGAAGCAGGTAGATCACGCCGGCGGCGACAGGGAAGACGACGCCGATCAAGCTCTTCAGCAGCAGTCCCAAACCTAGATTGACCGCTAGCACAGCCGCCCAAAGGCGGGGGTGAGGCTCATCTTCATCGAGGGCGCGGAGAAATGCCCACATCGCCAAGGCCACGGTGAGGGTGAGCATTACGTCAGGAATCAAAATACGGGTGAAGAGAAACAGGCCAACACAAGTGGCCATGATCAGGCCAGCATAGAATCCCGCACGTTTCCCGAATGCCCAAATGCCCACAGCCGCGGTAAGCCAGCAAAGAGCCACAGCCGACAATGCAATGGGGATGCGCGCCGCCCAATCGTAGGTGCCAAAGATTTTGTAAGAGAACGCGATCGACCAATAGACGAGCGGCGCCTTCTCCAAGTAAGGAACGCCGTCGAGATGAGCGGTCACCCAGTCGCCGGACTGCAGCATGTTGCGAGCGATTTGCGCCTGCACCGCATCCACATCATCCGAGAGAGAAGGAGGCGAACCAATACACCCGACGAAAATCGCGGCCGCGAAGAGAATGACGACCCATTCGCTGCTGTATCTCAGGCTGTCGCCGAGAGGCTGACAAGCTTCTTGCCCGCCGCTTCCCGTTCTGACCGCGTCTGTATGTTCCACCGTTTGATCCATAAGAATAAAATCAGCAAGCCCCACAGGTGATATCCGAGATTGTCGTGTCGTTGCAGGTGTCTTTTGATCACTGACTGCACCCCTTCCCAGCGGAAAATCTGCGTTTCTTTCACGGCCTGCTCGGTCAGCGTATCCAGCAACAACGGTTTCAGTACGCCTCGAAACCAGTCGTGTGTGGGAATGTCGAATCCCACCTTCTTTCTGCGCACAATGGCCGGGGGCAATTTGTCTTTCATCAGTTCTTTGAGTAAGAACTTCATTTGCGACCCCCGAACCTTATAGTTTCCCGGCAGCGAGGCGGCAAACTCTACAAGCCGGTGATCGAGAAAGGGTGGGCGTACCTCGAGCGAGTGTGCCATCCCCATGCGGTCCGCCTTGTAGAGAATATCGTCCGGCAAATAGTACTGCTGATCGAAAAGGAGATAACGGTCGATGCCGGGCACCGGCGGCATGTGCGCGAGAATCCTTAACATGGGTGCCGAATCCGCTCCGTGCAGAATGTCAGCCTTTTCCTCTTCGGAGAACGTCCCGTTCCAGAAAATGTGTCCTTCGTCCGCAGGCAGCAAGGATCCCTGCAAGAACCGCTTGAGCACGTATTCAAAGCTGATCTTCTCGTCCGAGACAGGCCAGTAGCGAAGGGCCGCGATTGCCATTTTTCTCAGAGCGGCCGGCAGCAGTCGCGCCGTTCGCGCATAGCGGGTGGCCAGATAGGTCAAATAGCCACCGAACAGCTCGTCGGCCCCCTCGCCGCTGAGGGCCACCGCGACTTGCCGGGAACTCATTTTTGCCAAGAACCACACCGGCAGGCAGCCGGCGTCGGCGCTGGGCTCGTCGGAATAGTAAGCGAACTCCTGAATGGCGCCTTGGAGGTCGGTATCGGTGCTCAGGTCGAGCTCGTAGTGATCTGTGCCGTAGAGCTCGGCTACTTGATGGATGTAGGTGCCTTCGTCGAAGCTACGCCCCTGAAACGTGATCGAAAATGTCTTCAGCTTCTGGGTTGAGACCTTTGTGGCATAGTGAAGAATGGTTGACGAATCCAGGCCTCCACTGGACCAGAGTCCGACCGGCACATCGGCAACCATGTGCTCCTTGACGGATTCGTGCAGTAGAAAATCCAGTTGGTCTTTAGCGGCCCCGACGCTCCAAGCCTTCCGTGTGGGCCCGATCACGCAGTGCCAGTAAGGCTCGACCTTCGTTGCACCGCACTGCCAGGTGAGGATGTGCCCGGGAGGGAGTTTCTCAATTCCCTGGACCAAAGTAAATGGCGCAGGAACATAGTTTACGCGGAGATAACAATTCAGTCCGTCCAAATCCAGGGTGCGATCGATATCAGCGTGGTAGAGAATCCCCTTGAGCTCGGAGCTGAAGTAAATGTCGTGTCCTTTGCGGCAAAAATACAACGGCTTGATACCTACGCGGTCGCGCGCCAGAACCAAACGCCGGCGCGACTCACACCAGAGCGCCAGACCGAACATGCCTCGCAGCCGCCGGAAACACTCGGTGTCCCACTCCAGGAAGGCGTGCAGCACCACTTCCGTGTCACTGCGGGTGAGAAAGCGGTGTCCTCGCGCCTGCAATTCGACGCGCAGCTCTGCATAGTTGTAAACCTCGCCGTTATAAACCAGGACCACGTCGCCATCTTCGCTGCGCAGGGGCTGCTCGCCCGACACGAGGTCGATGATCGTAAGCCTCACTGCACCCAAAGAAACGTGCTGGGATTCGTAAACGCCTTGCTGGTCCGGCCCGCGATGAATCAGCGAAGCAGTGGCCCCCCGAATGAGGCCGGGCTGAACCGAGCGATCCGCGTGTGTGAAACCAGCAATGCCGCACATTTCAATGCGCTGCGCAGGCCAGCGCCACCCCGGCTGCCACCAGCAGCATGCCGGCCCAACGCACCTTGCTCACCCGCTCATTAAGCAGGAACTTCGCGCCGAGGGCGCCGACGATGTAATTCGCTGCCGTCGCTGGGACCACAAAGCTGACCTCTGCCCAGGACAGCACAGTGATGAACGCGAAGAAGGCCAGGGCCATCAGCCCGACGCCCATCCACATTTGGCCTTGTGCGAGAGCCCGCCCGACTCGGTGCGGAGCGATTCGCCACGTCCATTGCTCCCCGTGTGCGACCTTCTTCATCACGCGGGTCACCATGATGTCTCCGGCAGTCCCTGCCAAAACCACCACCGTCAAAAGAAGCGCGGTACGCACGTTCAATTCTCCCTTTCGGTAGCAGGAGACGTTCGGCCCACGAGCGCAGCGCCCGCACAGATCAACCCGATCCCGATCCATCGCTCGACGGGAACATGCTCGCCCAGAACCGTGGACCCTAAGAATGCCACAACAACATAACTGCCGGCGGAGGCAGGCAGAACGTAGCTGTAGTCGGCCCAAGAAAGCACCAACATGTAACAAATGAAAAAGAGAATCAGAAGGCTGATGCCCAGCCAGACAGAGCCGGATTGGAAGGCTTTCCAAAAGAAGATGCCCAGTGCCTGAGGCGTCCAGTGGGCTGGGGCGCCCGTGTGATTCATCCCTTCCCGCAGAAAGGTATTGCCGAGCGGATTGAGCATTACGACAAGTACGATAAAGAGATTTGTTCTCGCCCGCAAGGACCTTGAAATCTGCTTATCCTCCTGCACTGTGTTCTTGCCGGATCGTAGGAGTTGATGGCGATTCATGGCTTCTAATCGCTTTGATCGCATAAATGGGCTTCCCTTGCGACTCGTAATAAGTGCGGGACAGGATCTCGGACGCTAACCCCAGGCACAGGAATTGAATACCTGCCAGTATCAGCACCGTGGCAGCAAACAAGAGTGGCCCGTTTT
>Ga0187846_10002194_pt1 | contig 10803 bp, 10 predicted proteins | sample TC_taG_FD_161473 | JGI IMG/M metagenome (GOLD analysis project Ga0187846, IMG submission 161473) | Biofilm microbial communities from the roof of an iron ore cave, State of Minas Gerais, Brazil - TC_06 Biofilm (v2) | ecosystem: Environmental > Terrestrial > Deep subsurface > Cave > Wall biofilm... | reverse complement strand
AGCAACTAAGCAACATACCTTTCATGGTGACAAGAACGGGTGCAACCACATTTACTATTAACTGGAACACAAGCCAGTCACAATACACCGCTTTTAACACAGCGTCATCAACAAATGGCGTAGCAAATAACGTAGGGTCTTTCAAAAAAGTTTTGTACCCTCAACTTTATTTGCCACAAGATGATGTGATTAGCGCTATTACAACTGGAGCGACCACAACCATTTCTACTGCTATGCAACATGGGTTTCAAGTAGGACAAGAAGTGGCGTTTAGGATTCCTTCAGCATGGGGAACAACCCAGCTGAACTCGCTTCCTAATTCGGTCATTCCTGGATCGCCGATCTATGGATACGTAGTATCTGTGACGGACCTGCAGAACTTTGTGGTAAGTATTAACTCATCTAGCTACACCGCATATAGCTCTAACCAAACTATTGCGAGCGTGTCTGGATTGTCATACCCACAAGTTGTTCCTGTCGGAGATGTTAATACTGGCGGCGTACCGATTAGTGCGGGATCGGCACTATATCCATCGCCACAGTGGTCGTATGCTTCATTTAATGATAGCAGCACGATTAACGGACCTGCGATTAGAGGAGCTTTTGTCAACAACACTAACCAAGGTTTCTTGATTGGCGTTGGGACTGGCAATACTGACTCGAGTGCGCAGTTATTGACTTCTGGAGACATAGTTCTGTGGCATGCATATGCCCATGATCTTGGCTCGCCCTAATCCATAATTAGGGTATGACGCTCCTCCTTAAAAAAGAGGAGCGTTTTCTCTTGAAAATCTAAAGTGATATGATATGTTGTAAATAAAAGGTTTAGTATGGCTTTCCCTTATCCCTACCGCGGCCCCATCGCTCTTTACAACAACCTTCCCATCAATGCTAATTACTACCAGCCTTCGCAATTCTTCATCTCTACAGTAACCTTGGGAAATCCAACGGTTGTGACTACGACCGTCAGTCACAATTACGTCGTAGGGCAGCTTGTGAGGCTTATAATCCCTTCTACATTCGGGTGTAGACAACTCAATGAACAACAGGGGTACGTAGTTGCTGTCCCAGCAGCAAACCAAGTCTCAGTAAGCATAAATACCACAAGTGCTGATCCATTCACATCTTCTAGTGCGACAACACAGCCTCAGATCATGGCAATAGGGGATATAAACTCAGGACAGACCAACACTATTCCTTCAACGGTTTCAACATTTATCCCTGGCAGCTTTCAAAATATTTCTCCACTCTGATATAGTCCGTTAAGTAAACATTTCACTTAACAGGTATCTATGTCAGAAAAAACACTCTCCAAGCCAAAAGCCTCAAGCGACTTCGCACAAAAAGAACTAGATAAAGCTGAAGCACAGTTTGAAAAATTTGACGAGAGCGTCAAGTCTATGACTCTCGACAGGATGAATGAAGCGCCTGTGATTGAAAGTGAGTCCCAAACGAAACTTTCTACAAGAGAACAGCAAGCCTCAGATGGTATCTGGCTGAAACCATCGAGAACGCTTAGCTCACGAGAGAAGTTTAACGAGAATTATCGCTCTGAATACAACCACGCAAAAGAGTATGTGCCTTTCATTGCAGAGCATAGAGAGATCATCGGTGAGAAAATAGAGATTTGGACAAAACCTTTTGCTGGCGTTCCTGCTGAATATTGGGAGATCCCATCTAACAAGAAAGTCTATGGCCCTAGATACCTCGCAAACCAACTATGTCGCGCCAAATACCACAGATTAAAAATGAATCAGAATGTGCAGATAGGAACAAACCAGTTTGGCACAGACTTTGGCCAGCTTGCTGTTGACCAAACAGTAGAGAGAATTACCGCTCGGCCAGTAACTGAGAAGAAAACCGTCTTTATGGCAGGTAATTTCTAACAAATTTGCAGGAATTTACCGTTTAAGCGGTAAAAGAGAGGCTGTATTAATCTCCTTTCCGACATAATCACCTACATTAGAAGGATAGTAAAAACGCCTTCTAATGCGTCTCTGAGCGATAGTCTCATCATCGATTACATCAATCGATTTTGGTTGATGGACATAGACGCCAGGATTCAGCTCTTTGATCTTAAAACGAAATACCAATTTGTTACGACGCCTGGCGTTGATCAGTACAATATGCCCCTTTACAATATCCAAACTGAGGCTGGAGGCCAGGCCATAAATCTCTTTCCTGTCTATCAGGGCTTTGAGGGGCCATGTTTCATTAATGGCATACAGGTTCCTTTTCATACTCAACGAGAATCTTTTTTCAATATCTGGCCAAGTTATCTACAATCACTTCCTCAAGCGGCAACAGGAACTGGAAGTGCCGGTCCTTACACGATCAATCTGCCATTTACTCCGAATAGTGCGAGTTCCCTCACTACCAATCTCAGTTCAGGGATCATTCGAGGTCATGTCGACATTGCGGGAATCATTGCAACAGGTACAAACCAAGATCCACCATTGGTTGTTCCCAGCGCTACAGCTGTTATCCAACCTATCCCCACTACAAGCGTCTACTCTGGGGTCTATTTTACATCGATTGATGCAACTGGCGCCAATGTGGTGGTCGCAGATTCAGGACAGTTCCTAAGTGGGAATGTGAATTATGGACTCTTAATGCAACCAGGAAATGCACCATTTGGCAATACTTCTTTAGCAGGCGGATACTTGACGACGGTCAACACGATCAATTACCTCACCGGCGTTGCCAATGTTACCTTTCCCGTCTCCATCCCTTCGGGACAACAGATATCATCAAGCTGCGTATTTTATCAGTTGGGATTGCCTAGGGCATGCCTATTCTACAACAATATCATCACACTTAGAAGCCCGCCAAATACACAATATTTAGTAGAACTAGACGCTTACCTTACTCCCGCAGCCTTTTTGAACACCACCAATGCTGTTCCTTATGGGTATATGGCAGAATATATAGCGAGGGGAGCAGCTAGAAAGATTCTCTCTGATACTGGCGACTGGGAACAATTTCAAGCTTATGAGCCCCTCTTTATCGAGCAGGAGCGCCTAGTATGGAAACGATCTCAAAGGCAGTTCACGGCAACAAGAACACAAACCATTTATAGCGGCCAAGGCTTCCAGTCAATGACTGGCAATGCAGGCCAAGGATTGAGCTGATGACAATTACCTACAACAACAATATCCCTAACGCACCTAACAATCCTTCCAATGACCAGCCTTTAATGTTCGTCAACACAAACTCCATCAGTACTTTTTTAGCAGTAGATCACGTAGGTTTTGGAGTCAGTGGGGCGACAAACGGATATCACAACATGTCCAGTTATGCGGTTCAGGGAAGTCCTCCTACTGCAGTGAACTCTGCCGCGAGAGTATTTAGTCAAAATGTGACCTATCCAGGAGGTCATATAGATTTAGAACTATTCATGGGAAAAGCCGCTAATGATAGCGACAATCCAAGTTCTGTGATCCAGTTAACAAATACACGTTTCAGTCCCACAAACACAGGATTGGCCGCAAATCCTAAATATTTCACAACTTATCTTCCTGGTGGTTTGATCATGATAGGATATTCGGATCAGAATACGTACAATGCTAATGCTTTTGTTTTATATAACAATAACACATTCACATTTCCAACACAGATTCTAACAGTTGTTGCGACAGGATTAAAATCTAGTGCTATTCAATTTGTTGTCAATGCGTCTCAAATACAATTGAATGGATTCAAGATTCAGGCTAGTGATAAATTAGATGGGATATCCTATATTGCAATAGGCTACTAATGACCCAGAAAATCGTTGTAGGGCCAATCAATAAAGGTATCCGCACAGATCGAGAGCCATTCGTCATCGACAACGACTCATTTCCAACTCTTTTGAATGCTTACCAATGGCGTGGAAGAGTGAAGCGTAAAAGGGGAACATCTCTTCTTGCAAGACTCACGAGATTCTTCAATTCTGCAAATTCTTCTTATGGAAACATTAGTTCCTTCAATCTAGTTGGGGGAGCAGGAAACCTATTAAATGCTAGCGGATTCAACCTAACGGCCCTTTCTCCTAATGCTACCCTGGTGCCAGGATCAGTTCAATTTACAGACAACAACACTGGGAATGTTTACACGGATGCAAATAAAGATGGGACTTTGCAAGGCGCGCCTGCTGGCTCGGGAACGATAAACTACGCCACTGGGGCGATTACTATTGTAGCAGGCGCTGGAGATACAATTAATACCGCCACATTCAATTATTATCCTATCCTGCCTGTAATGGGACTTGAAGATTTGATCCTAACAGCGGACGAGTTCCCAGGGTTAGTGGCTTTCGATACGGTCTATTCTTATAGCATTTCCACGTCTTCTCCTTTTACCGCATTTGATGTCAGTTTCTACAAGAATCTGGCGACGGGAACGTATCCAGGCTACGTGCAAAAAACTAATTGGACGCCAACTACCTGGAATGGTCAAGCTTATCAACAGTTTTGGACAACGAATTATCAGTCTGCGTTGTGGGCCACAAATGGGATTAATGTCCCATTTTCTGTCACAAATATTGGAATGCAATACAAGGTGATAACCAATGTAGTCATCAATGCGGTAGGACCTCCTGCCTTAGCAACTCTGACTGTAGCGGCACATGGTCTAGTCAAAGGGGATTTTGTTTTTATAAATGAAGTCTCAGGAATAACAGGTATAAATTTCCAAACCGGATATGTAGTAAGTAACGATCCACAAGCAGCAAACTCCTTTCAGGTGGAATTTCCTAATGCTGTCTTGGGAGGGGCTTATTCATCAGGAGGGATAGCGCAATACTTGACTAATCGATCTGATACAACAAAGGATTGTCTTCGATGGTATGATGGTGCTGCTGTGAATCCGTCCGGAGCCTTTAGCACTGGTCCGGGATGGGCAAATTTCGCACCTCCTCTCCAAAGTGGTCCCCCAGCATTTGGTATTGCAGACTTGCCGCCTGCGCAATATTACTTGATCGGCGCACGAATGATCGTGCCTTTCAAAGATAGACTTCTGTTCATAGGACCAGTTGTACAAACATCAGCGGCAGGCAGTCAGGTATATCTTCAGGACTCAGTAGTTTTTAGTCAGAACGGAACGCCCTATTACACAGCCTCTTTTAATGGACAACCAGCAGGAGCCCTCACAAGTCCCACTACGGTTTTCAATTCATTACTGACACCAAACATTCAAGCGACCACAACCACGCAGCAGGGAGCGGCTCCCAATGCCTATTTCCTTGATACACCCGGATTTGGTGGATTCATCCAAGCAGGATATGCTCAGCCGATAACTACTGTAAACTCGAATGAAGATGTGCTGATCATGGGTTTTACGGGGAGATTTGCTCGCTTTGTGTATTCTGGGGATGATCTACTGCCTTTCAACTTTTTCATCATCAATTCCGAACTTGGCGCCAATAGCACATTTTCTTCCATAACCATGGACCAATCTTCTCTTACAATAGGGTCTAGAGGTATTACTGCTACAAACCAAATCTCATCAAAAAGAATTGATTTGGACCTTCCAGACCAGGTTTTCGAGTTTAACCTTCAGAATAATGGACCGGAAAGAATCACGGCACAAAGAGACTTCATCAACGAATGGATCTATTTCACTTATCGATCTAACGACGTTCCAGCTGCTACTTACCTCTATCCCACACAAACTCTTCAATACAACTACCGAGATGAATCATGGGGGATTTTTAATGAGACCTACACCACATATGGAAACTTCACACCTCAAACAGGATTCACATGGGCTACAGTAGGCCTAATTTTCCCCACATGGGCAGATTGGAATCAACCTTGGGATGCAGGAGACTTCACCGCACTACAGCAAAAGGTAATAGGAGGGAACCAACAAGGCTTTGTTCTCCTAAGGGATGAGGGAACCTCCGAAGCCACCTCTTTGATAGTTCAAGGTATCTCAGGCAATACTATCACATGTCCTGATCATTGCCTACGCAATGGAGACTATATAACTTTCTCAGGGATGATAGGATCTAAAGGTCAGTATCTCAACGGACAGGTCTTCACTGTGATGGGCGCTATGGAGAATTCTTTCCAATTAAACCCAACTATACCCTCCGCGGGGACATACTCGGGTGGTGGACTCATCACAAAACTATATGTTCCTCTAATCCAGACTAAACAGTTTCCTGTATCATGGCAGATGTCCAGAAAGACGCGTATAGGTCCTCAACAATATCTCTTCACCACTACAGCAGCCGGTCAGATTCAATTGCTTATATTCTTAAGCCAGAATGCTTCCTCTCCCTACAACACAGGAAATGTTGTTCCAACACCTGGATCAGTCAATAATTCTCTTGTGTACAGCACAGTTCTCAACACTTGTCCTGAAAGCACAAATCTAGGCCTGACGCCTGCAAATATTAATCTGAACATGCTTACCGCACCTCAGCAGGCACAGACATGGCATAGAATGAATACGTCTCTAATTGGAGATACTGTGCAGATAGGGTTTACTCTCTCCGATGCCCAAATGAGAGCTTTCACAACGACTTTGGAAGTCTCCAAAGCCATTACCGGGGCAACTCAAGCATATCCATGCGTGTTAACTGTGAATAACTATTTTTCAGCAGGGCAGATGGTGCTTATCCAAGGGGTCTTAGGGATGACACAACTGAATGGGAATGTCTATCAGATCATCTCCTCGACCCTGACAACTTTAACGATTAATGTAGACAGCACATCTTTTACTGCCTATTCCTCTGGTGGAACTGCAACGGCTGTAGGATTAATAAATCAATTCTCAGAAATAGAGTTCCATGGAATGACCATAGATGTATCTCCAAGTCAAATGCTGAGTTAACATGTCAAGCACAATCAATCAGGTATCTTATCTTCGAAGTACACGAAATTTCCCTTCTGATTCTAACTTACTTTCTATTGAACTTAGCAAAGCGTACCTAGATATCGCTCAGTCTGTGAACAAGCGTGTGATTGGATTATTTCCAACAAACCGGTCCGCAATAACTGGTGAACAATGGTTCCTTGCCACAAGAAAACAACAGGGAGAGCGGCAGGTGTACCAATTTACTGGCGCCGGGAGTGTTCCTCATAACCTTAAGTTTGCGAATATCTTTGGTTTTGTGCGTATCTATGGAACTTTCACCGATGGAACAAAGTGGTATCCTCTCCCCTATGTAGACACTACAAATGCGAACAACCAGGTTTCGTTGGTCGTTACCTCAGCAAATATAGTGATAACCGGTGGTGGTGGAGTAGGACAACCGACCATCACTTCGGGAACTGTGGTTCTTGAGTGGCTTGTGAATCCTTAGCATCAGATGCAAGTTTACGCAAAGTTTGCGCGAAACCGAGAAGATTGTTTACTCGTGAATATTCTTGATCCAGCACTTCATCCGTGTTGTTACCGTTCCATCTTTCGATAGATCCAGAAAGAGAAATCATGAAATTTTCTACAGCTGTAAGGAAAACTATCTTTTTAGCTTTTTCTATATCATTACGCTCTTCTGCCCACTCATCATGGTCATGGTTCATTATAAGTGTTGTTACCATGTCTAATATCTGATCCGAGGAGAGCGATTTATTATGGACAAAATCTTTCGTAAGTGGATAGTTAGTTCTCGTTCTACCGTGGGTCGCTATCATCAATTGTCTGAATCTTTCTTGGTTGTTCATTTTGGCCTTTATCGTATCGTGATGTGTTGATATGCTTTAAAAAAACCCCCACAGAAATGTAGGGGCGCTTACTCGAGGAGATTTATGTTTTCTTTGAGCGGAACTTATAGATTTCCTCGAACATTTCTTTGTAGTCCTTGACAGAGTTTTGTCTGTTAAATCTACATCCATCTACTTCCAATCGATGCATGAACTTCTCTAAGTCTATATTTTTTTGACAAAGAAATTGATCCAGGGCGATGATTAATTTTTTTCCAAAAACTGTGGTTCTGTCTTTTTTTATTTGATTCAAAAAATCAAAAGGTCTCTTTATGTTAAGAAGCCTTTCTCTCAACTTTTCTTCATCTTCTTTGGTGAATTTAAAATCACCTTCATTCAATCCCTTGACGCTATAGGCAATTTTTTCGCTTAAGAGATCTAATACCCAGGAATAAGGAATGCTTAGTGATTTGGCAAAATCAAGGAGTCTCTGATAGTCAGAATTACCTATTTCGCTGTAGTGCTTAATACGATCTTTTGGTCTCCACTTGCAAACAAGATCATTCAAGCTGATTAAATTTTCAGGGGTAACGTTTGGATCTATCATATAGTAAATACCCGTTCCCAGCCTTTTGGCAGCTAAGAAGCGATGTTGGCCATCGATGATGTTGAAGCTGCTATCAATGATAATGTGATGGGAAGGGAGAAATCCTATTTCACTCATGGATTTCAAAAGCTTACTTACATGCGATTCTCTGATGTCTCTATTACATTTCGTCAACTTAAATGATTCTAAGTTAGTGGTATAGCAAACATTATTCTCTGAAGGCTTAGCCTTATAACTACTGGAAAACATACAAATCCATTTTGCTTTGGTTTCTCTATGAAAAAGGAGTACTTTACTCCTAAGGATTCCATAAATCACGGATTCAAGTTAAAAATAGAAAAATTATACATTTTGTGAACACTAAAAAATTATTTAGATGATATCCTAACGCAAAAAGGAGTCCTTATGTCCTCACTCACAGGCCCAAACCCTTACAAAGGCAGCACAGGAAACATTGGTGACCCCACAGGCATGGGAAACAAAGTGCCGAGAGGTTACCGCCAAGGCCAGATGCAGCAGTTCAGCCCTGAGCAGATGCAACTCTTCTCTCAGATGTTTGGGCACGTTGGCCCTGATTCTTTCCTTTCTCGTCTAGCGGGCGGCGATCAATCCATGTTTGAGCAAATGGAAGCGCCAGCGATGAAGCAGTTTGGCCAACTTCAATCCGGTATCGCTAACCGATTCTCAGGAATGGGGTCAGGAGCACGTAGAAGCTCAGGATTTCAGCAAGCACAGACCACGGCAGCCCAGGACTTCGCTAGCCAGCTACAATCACAAAGAATGGGCTTACAGCAGCAGGCGTTACAGGATCTAATGAGTATGAGCGGAAGTCTGCTTCAGCAAAGACCTTACGAGCAGTTCCTGGTTCCGAAATCTCAATCATTCCTGAAGCAATTGGGAGTTGCAGGAGCGCAGGGGTTAGGGCAAGCTGCTGGAATGGCAATGATGGCTTAAGGAGAAAATATGGTTCAAGTTTTACAGAAAGTTCCTAGTTTTGGTGAGCAGTTAGGTCAAAACCTAGGTAGTGGATTTGGTGCCGGTTTGTCATCTGGAATAGAACAAAGACAAAAGAGAAAATTCACTGAGCAACTTCTTGGAAGAGGGAAAAAAGCTACGCAAAAAAGCACAGATCAAATTGCGCAAGATTTTCAACGAGGATTATTGGATGTTGAGAAGCAAATAGGCAGAGATTTAAAGCCGAATGAAGTGGAAAGTTTCTGGGATATGTTCCAGAAGCAGGAAGCACAAGCTCAGCAACCAGAAAGTGATTTTTCGGAAAGAGCAGAGGCTGCCCTTGCAGCTGATAGGCCAGATATAGCTAAATATTTTACTGAAAAAGAAAAACTAAGAAGTAAAGAGAATCTCACAAGAGAAATGCAAGAGAGGAAAGAAAGATTTGCTCGAGAGCAAGAATCTGGAAAACAAATGAAAGAAGCTCATGAAAGAGCTGAAAGTTTAGAAGAAAGTTCACTCAGATTTGAACGATTAAATGAACTATTTAGTCCAGAACTTGAGTCCCAATTTCCTCCTGCCTTGATGACAGCCATGCTTACCAAGCATGGCGAGTTAACTCCTTTGGGACAATCCACCTTGTCTCCCGATGCGCAAGAAGCAGTGAAATTGATTACGGATGAGATAAGAGGGGCTAAAGATACTTTTGGATCAAGAGTCACAAATTTTGATGCTCAGACCTATCTTAAAACTCTCCCTAACTTGCTAAACACAGCTGATGGGCGAAGAAGGGTGCTGAGAGACCTCAGAATTATGAATAAGATCAATCAAAGCAAAACAGATGGTGTGCTTGATGTGATGGATCGATATGGGCCAGGAGAAATAAGTTACGACAAGGCGCTTAACATTTTTAGGAAAGAAAGCAAAGGAAAGATGGAGCAATACCGAAAAGCATTCATTCATCCCAATGAGTTTCCTTTTACTGAGTTAGATGATTTCAATGCATCAATTTATCCAGGAATTACTATAGAAGATCCTGAATCAGGTCAAAGATTCTCAAGCAATGGAAGAGAATGGGTGATGGATTAATATGGCATTCAGAATAGTAAAAAAGGAAGAACAAGAACAACCTAGCATAGGAAAAAAGATATTTGAGACCGCACAACGGCTTCCTGCACAGGCAGGAAAAGGGATTCTATCAGAAATCGGCGGGGTTTTTGGGAATGTAGCAAAGACAGCGAACGATCTGATAGCAGCGCCTTTAACAGAATTGATAACAGGAAAAGAGGCCATTCCTTATGAGCAAACACCTTTTGGAAAAGTTCTTCCCACTACACAGCAGAATATCCGAAGCTTCGAACAGCAATTTCCCTCTTTAAAGCCTCAAAATAAATTCGAAGAATTTTCTAGAGATGTTGCAGCTGATACCGCAGGGCTATTTCTCCCAGGGAAATATTTTAAAATGGGAAAGTATGCACTGACTGGAATGAAGTCTCTCGGAATAGCGACAGCGGCGAATGTGGCAGGCAAGGGAACGGAATTATGGACTGGGGACAAGTCCAAAGGGGATATGGTGAAAGGAGGATCAATGCTTGCTTTGTCTCTATTAAACCC
>Ga0187846_10002193_pt1 | contig 10804 bp, 9 predicted proteins | sample TC_taG_FD_161473 | JGI IMG/M metagenome (GOLD analysis project Ga0187846, IMG submission 161473) | Biofilm microbial communities from the roof of an iron ore cave, State of Minas Gerais, Brazil - TC_06 Biofilm (v2) | ecosystem: Environmental > Terrestrial > Deep subsurface > Cave > Wall biofilm ... | reverse complement strand
TCAGTAGTGCTGGCTACGGCCCTGGCAATCTCGAGGTCGTGGCGCGCAGTGGGAATCGCCTCGATTTCTACTGGCGCGAGGATGCGCCTCCATTTGTCTGGCACGGGCCCTTCGCCATTGCGACCGTATAAGCGAAGCGGCTCTGAATAAAGTATTAAACCCTAACTAACACTTTCAACACCCCTGGCTGCGCTGCAAACTCAATTGCAGCCAGCCCATCATCCAGGCCATATTGCGCGCTAATTAACGGGCATACATCTACGCTTCTCTGACTTAAAGCACGAATTGCCGGAGCGAATGGGCCGCAACGAGAGCCTTGCACGCGAATCTCATCGATCACAATAGGAGCAAGATATAATATGCTCTTCTCTGCGACGGTACTTTTAAGGATGACCGTTCCGCGTGGACGAACCAGGCGCATAGCCAGCTCCAACCCCTTCGCCGAACCGGTACACTCCACCACCACATCCACGCGTCTCCTACCATCTAACCAGAAATCCTCTACGTCAGTCAGCAGATGCGTTATTAGACCTCGCCGTTCCACCAGCGCCAGCTTCTCCTCGTGCTTTCCCACAATCATTACCTCACACTCAACCAGTGCAAGCACCTGCGCTGCCAGCTGCCCCATTTTGCCATCACCCAGCACCACTACACTATCGGTGGGCTTGATATGCACTTGCTCTAGCATCTCAAAATTTGCCGCCAATGGTTCAACGAACACCGCTTCTTCATCGCTCACATTCTCTGGCACGAGGTGCAGATTCTCCAGTGGCAGCATCAGGTAGTCAGCGAACGCGCCATCACGATTGACAATGCCAAGCGTGGTGCGATTTGGACAATGGGTAGGCATCCCACGCTGGCAATACGTGCAATCTGCCCGATGGCAGGCCTCGTTGATCTCGCCAACGACGCGCTGCCCGACCAGATGCCCATATCTTTCCTGGCCCGCATCTCCGTAGACTTCTTTCACGACGCCCACAAATTCATGGCCCGGCACGCCCTGGAAATCCAGATAGCCGCGCGTGATCTCCAGATCCGTGTTGCAGACACCAGAGAGAAGGACACGAATGAGGGCTTCGCCTTCAACCGGAGCTGGCATAGGATAATTGCGATCAAGCATAAGGCCCGTTTCCCGGCGCACCAATGCTCGCATAACATTTCTCCTGATCTTCTTTTTCACTGGTTCTTTTACATACTACCACGCCACTCAATCAATATTTCCCTTTCATACCCCAAAAAGTGCTTTCTGCTGCGTTAGTCATATGATAACAATCGCGCAGTGCTCTTCTTTCGACCCTTTTGGAGGGGAAAATGGGTTCATCATTCTCGCCTGAGCAGGATGCTTTAACACAGATAGGGGCGGCAGGTAGCCAGTTGAGCCTCACTGCTACCAGTGCCCAATTCGTCGCAACCAACCAGGTGCCAGATACCATGAACTGGGTACTGGACTCTGGTGCCCCTACATCTTCTGTCATTTCTTTACTCGAACGCGGCTTAAACTATATCCGGCAAGAAAACTATACAGAAGGGATAATCTTGTTTGCACAGGCTCGCCAACAACTTATTCCCGATCAGATGCAACTTGCCGCGATGCTTGATACATTGATGCAGGATTGCGAAAAATACTGGCATGCTCAACAAGCGCTTATTCAGGCGAGCAAACGCTTTGCAGAGATCGATGCCGGGCTGCAGGCACAGGTAGCCATCCTCGAAAAGGCACTTCCAACCTTAGTTCAGGATAAGGATACGGATAGTATGCTTCACGCTATACCCCGACCACTTCAAAACTCTCACTCTCATCAAATGATGCAGTCGTCATTGTCTTCTGTACAGACATTATACCCACAAGGGACGCCCCAAAAAACGGTTGCCTATATAGACGAAAGCAGCGATACTCTTCCGGCACTTTATATTACCTGTTTCTGCCGCTTCCAGGTAAGACGCTTAGGCCAACCTGTTGTCCTCTGCTCCAATCGCAACGGACAGGCGATCTTGCGCTACCTTGTAGTGCAACCAGAACATCATGCAACAATCGATATACTTATGACGCTATTGTGGCCGGAAGATGAGCCTGCAGTAGCCCACCATAAGTTGCAGGTAGCGATCAGTGCTCTACGACGTTCTCTCAACGATGGCTATGTTACAAACTCAGGTGGCGGTTATATCCTCTGCAAAAATCGAGTTTACGAACTTAACCCGCTCGTCCCCCTCCGAACCGATGTAGATGACCTCCTGGAATATTATCAGGCCGGTCGGCAGAGCAGCGGAAATGTCATGGCCGCTTACTATAAGAGAGCTAGCGATCTTTACACCGGCCCTTTCTTGTCCGAGGACTTGTATGCCGACTGGTCTTTCATTCGGCGTAAACAATTAAACCAGATCTATGTTACGATGTGCGATGCGCTGGCCGAATACTGCCTGGAGACTGGTCGCTACGAGCATGCCATGAGATGGATCGGAGCTATCCTTAAAGAGAACCGCTGTGACGAGGCGGCACACCAGCAGCTTATGCGAGCATATGCTGCCCAAGGCCGTCGTAGCGAGGCATTGCTCCAGTACCAGCTTTGTTTACGCATCCTGGCTGAGGAGCTCGATGCCCAGCCAATGCCGGAGACAACAAGTCTGTTCCAGGCTATCTTGAACAACGAAAACTTGCCTGCAGATGGAACGAAATAGAACAAAAATAGAGCTTCTCTAGAACTCCTCATGGTAAAGTAGATCAGGAAATAGTGTGCAACAGGAGCGAAATTTTTGAAAGGAGACAAACAATGACACAGGACCCTCAGCAAGCTGCAGGCATAGCTGTCGGAAGAACAATGGAAGAGCAGGGTACGAGCCGGATGCACGTATTCAAGCATCCCCATAGCACACTTCTTGACCGGGTTGCCCCAGTGGCTCCGAAGGTCGGATTTGATTACCCTGCAACCCTTCAAGGGAACACGAGTCACTTCAATGTGTATTACGACCCGAGCCTGGGTGCAAACGGTCAGGCGATTGCCAATGGGGTTCTGGCCACGTGCGAGAATGAATACAACATTCTCTCGTTTTTATTCGGAGGCATCACCCCAGGACCGTTCAACATCATCATTGCTCCCCTCGATCCTTCAGGACAAGGCCAGGGGGGCGCGTACCACTATGCTTGTGGAGCGACTGACCTCTACTGCGATGCTAAGACCGTGCCGGGCCTGGACATCGACTACACGCGCTTGCTGGTGGTTGCTGAGGAGGTCGAAGTGTATTCCGATGCCCAGGGTCTAGGGTGGGACTGCGGGGCCAGTAATGGAGAAGGGCTTTCACGTGTCCTTGCCACCCTTCTCTACCCGGCCGAGCTTGATGGCTACGCCACAGCGGCTTTCTGGCTCGATACACCAGACCGCCCAGATTTCATCGACGTGAATGACCCGACGGATAGGAATCCCATCTCGACCGGCTGTTCGGTGCTGTTCTTGAATTACCTGCATTACCAGTTGGATTTTACCTGGGCTGAGATTGTTCAAGCAGGAGCACCAACGCTTGGCCAGACATACACCAGGCTCACAGGGCAGCCTGATGGCCTCACGCCATTCAAAGCGCTTCTGCAGGCTTTCTATCCAGTAGGAACTCCCTCGGGTGTGACGACCGACAATGTGTTCCCCCTGTTGGGCGCAATCAGCTTCCCATTCTGTGGCGTACAGTTTCAGGGAACAGTGCCGGCTAACTCAACTATCACATGGTATACCTACAACTGGCCGGTCTTGTGGGACGTCGCCTGGACCGTGGTCCCGACAGACGTGGGATCGAGCGGACCGCAAATCAGTTGGACTGTGCAGACGCAGAAGAGTTCTGGCGATTACTTAACCTATTGGATTAGTATTACGAACGTCACTTCCTCGCCTGCGGACATCGAAGCGCGCTATTGTGTGTTAGGGGACTAACGCTCTTAATTTACAGTTCGCGCGGTAGCTGTCCTTGAGCAGTGCCAGCAAAGCAGGAAAAAGTAAACAAGTATGCAATAGGAGGATAGGAACGTGCTACGTATTACTATTGAACAGGACGATCGCATAGGAGCTTCACCGCAGATACAGACGTTCACTGTGCCTGATCAGGCACAAGCGAGAGACGGAGGCGGTGCACCGCCGACCCTTTCAGTTCTTAGACACCGGGCTATGAAAGAACCAGCACAAGCTCAGGCTTCTACGTCGATCCCATATCGTGGTAAGACAAGCGCGCGAGACGCGGGATCGGCGCCTCGAGTGCTACTGCATGCTCAAGCTATGCGAGGAGCAACGGTGCCTGTTGTCCCAGCAAGCAGTGGGATAGTCAAGCCCAGCGATGGGGGAGCCGCCCCTAGTGGGAAGGCATAGGAGAGGCCCACTGTAGTTTTAGCATTGGACTGGAGCGGGAACCTGGATAGATGCGACATCAGCAGAGGCACGCAACTGCTTCTGCCAGTTATCGGGGCTGACGTCTGTGGTTGCCACAAGAAGGGTTCGCGACCTGGCGAAGGGGGCCTCCTGTCCCATGGCATGCCAGTTTGCAAGAGTTCTCCTCGTCCTCTCATAGCAAGGATCTGCCAGACGGAGGCCCAGCGTGCTCACCGTAGAGAGCGCACTCTGGTACTGGTCTCCTTGCAGTGAGAAGGTGATGCGGGCATAGGTTCCTGCCTGCCTGGGAACCAGGGCAATCGTGGTACCAGGAGGGGGTGTCCCAGGCATCGCAGGACACATGATGTTATAGTTAGTCTCGACATCGACAACCCCTGAGAGAACCTTGAGGCGATCAGCCCAATCGGAAGGGGCAAGGGCAGTCGATGCGACCCACATGCCCTGGGTAAGCGTAAACAGGTGTTTGTCCCCGATAGGAGACCACTTTATCCACGAGTTGATTGCTCCATGCGAATCTACGCCAGTTCGAATACAGGGATTGTCGAACTGGAGTCCGAGATCGGTAATCAACTGCAGGGCTTCTTCATATGAGGTCGATCTTGCAAAGGATACATGTGCTCCATGAGGCGTCGCCACCTGCGTAGGATCAGCCGGCTTTGACTGTGCGGAAAGGGTGCCCGCACAACCCATGAGGAGGAGCGGAAGGCAACAATAGAAAAGAAAGGGCAGTCTCCTGTGCTGCTCTAGAGACGAAGACGACAATGAGACCGGTGAGGGAATCAAGCGAAGATGTCGATAATTTCCGGCCATAATCAACTCCTTTGCTACAAGCAAAGACGAATTTCAGTGCGTGCATACCGCATACGCATAGAGGAACTTACACTAGAGATACGACGAACGCGACGGTATAAAAGTTCCTCCGATTTAGCGCGACGAATTCCTTTTTCCCGGTCGCATGATAGCATCGACTTCCCTGCCGATCCGCGTGACCAGGACTGGTAAGGCTTCGATATCTTCCAGGGAGGTGCGGAAGTTGACCACACAGGCACGCAGCAGGAACGTTCCTCTAACGACAGCGTTAGAAACAACTGCTTCGCCGCTCTTCTGCAAACGAGTCAATACCTCCGTGTTCAACTTGTTGAGGTATGCTTCGACCCTTTGCGAGCCGGGGGTGAGATCGGGCGGGACGTAGCGGAACGTTGTAATGCTCAACCCCTGGGTAAAGGCTTGCAGTTCCGGCTGGGCGTCTACCAGCCGGTAGAGTTCCTGGGCGAGCTGGATATCGTCGGAGATCATCTCCACATAGCCTGCCCGCCCGACCTGGCGCAACGCCAGCCAGACTTTTAAAGCACGCAAGCCCCGAGAGTTCTGCGGCCCATACTCATAGTAATCGATGGTTGGCTCTCCCTGGGAAGCCCAGTGATAATACGCCGGGTGATAGCTGAATGTATCACGCAGGGTTTGAGGATTGCGTACCAGGGCGCATCCAGCTTCGAGCGGTGCATAAAGCCACTTGTGGGGGTCCACGGCAACCGAATCAGCTTCGCTTATGCCTTTGAGATCCTCTGGAACCTTGCTCTCATTAAGGAGCACGGCAGCGAATCCACCATACGCCCCGTCCACGTGGAACCAGAGGTTATATTCGCGGCAGATCGCAGCAATTTCAGGAAGAGGATCGACAGCGCCTGTGCTGACGGTACCGGCTGTACCTATCACTAGGAACGGCAAATCGCCGGCCTCGATATCCTCTTGAATGCATTTGCGCAGGGCTTCTGTATCCATGCGCATCTGCTCATCCACCGGAATCCAGCGAATGGCATCCGTACCTACGCCAAACATATCGGTCGCCTTGTGAATCCAGGTGTGTGTCTCGCTTGAGGTATACACACGCATCTGGCGACTCTCCTTTCCCTGCATGCCCACATTGCGCACATCCCAGGTGGCTTTGGCTCTGCGAGCCGCGAGAAAGCCCACGAAATTGCCCATGTTGCCGCCACTGACCAGCAGGCCGCCACAATCAGTTGGGTAGCCGATCATCTCAGCAATCCAGCGGATAGTCTGTGCTTCGATTTCGGTGCCCATTGGAGCGCCGAACCACGCGCCGCAGTTGGGATTGACCGCTGCCGCCAGCAGATCACCCAGCGCCCCTATCGGCGCAGCGGAGGAGGTAATCACCGCCATGAAGCGTGGATGACCATTGAAAGTGGAATGATTGAACAGGAGGTCGGCAGCTTCTTCGAGTAGTGATCTGGCCTCGATACCCTGCCCAGGAAGCGAACCAGTGCCAAGAGCTTCCCGGATAACTGCGGGTGATTCATTGGGCGTCACAGGCCGATCAGGCAGCGTGCACAGAAATTCGGCAATGCGCTCGACTAACTGGTATCCCACCTTGCGAAACTCACTGGGGGTCATCTCGAGTGGCGCGATACGATACCTGAGAGCATCTCTTTTTTCCATTTTGTGTTTTCTCCTTCCCGAGAAACCTACCGCAGCCCTTCAAACAGGTCGCCCTCTACCTTGCGTCCGCCATTGACCAGACTGAAAGCTCGGTAGTAGGTTTGAACATCCCACAAGTCCTTTTGATAGTCCATAGATGCATGTTCAAGCTGGCGGTAGAGAACCAGCTGTGACTCGTGGCACAAGATTGCCTGCCACACTATCTGCCGGTATTCCCTGATATCAATTCGTGTCGTGATTGCCCACTCAGGCCACCCGAATCCACGTCGCTCCACGCCATCAACATGCATGACCACGTCCCCAAAAACGGCCTGATACGCTACTCCCAGTTGATGCGTTGGCGCCATGTAATAAAGCTTCGAGACACTATGGGGAGCAAGCTCTCGATGGTACAGGGAGGTTGGATTGGCAGCTTCAACGATTGCAGCCGTGGTGAACTGGCAAATGGCGATATGATCGGGATGCCCGTAGGCTCCGTCTGGACCAAACGTCACCGCCACATCGGGTCGCACGCGGCGCAAAAGGCCAGCGATCTTCGCTATTGCCTCGACTGGATCAGCCTGGTCCAGGTCGCCATCGATGTAACCCAGGAAATCTACACGGCGGATACCAAGCACTCTTGCGGCTGCAAGTAACTCCTTCTCGCGTATCTTACCCAGAGCCTCCAGGCCTGGATACTCGCTTTCGTCAGCAAACCAGCCGCGCTCGCCCCTGGTCGCAGCAACGAGGTACGTTTCGACTCCCTCAGCAGCATATTTCGCGAGTATGCCGCCGTTGCCCAGCGATTCATCGTCAGGATGTGCCAGTATGCACATCAACTTCAGTTTGTTCGGCATGTTTTCTCCCGTATCTGTCCTGGCAGCTCTTGCGGCTGCCAGGACAGGCATCGTTCTCCTACGTCGTCGCTTAGACCTGCTACATCTGGACGATTTCGCCATCATGCCATTCGGGTTCGCGCTCGAATAGCGGCAGCAATTGGCGATAGCGGGCATCCTGCTCAGGACTCCGTGCATTCGCCCAATACGCCTCTTTGCTGGCGAATATCACCGCGAGATAGTAGTCGTTCGGGTCAGCATCCATGCGATAGGCATAGGTTGCTACAAAGCCCGGCACCTGCCCGGCTGCAAACACGCGCCCTTGCTCCTCCAAGATTTGTCTGAGCTGTCCTTCCATGCCTGGTTTGAGACGAAAACGCGCAACTGTTCCGTACATCTTTGTCTCCTTTCTTTCATGCGACTTGTTCAGTCGATTGTGTCTGATCTGTACTACAGTATAGACGGACGAAGGGGCCATTTCTACTGTAGGGGCGCCAGCTTGCCTGCGCCCTACTCCATCTGCCGCTACGGCGTGATCTCGTAGAGGATGTTGAAGGGATTCTCCATCGGCACGCGCCGCACATTACTGAACCCGGCTTTCGCGCACAGTTCGCGCATTTTCGACTCCGGTATGCCTGTGGTGCCCAACCCTTCTCCATGATGCGCCAGCGAGGTCGTCATGCAGTAAAGCACGCTACAGCTGTAGAAGAACGCCCCGAGCAGCCCGATGTCCTCCTCCAGCTTGTCCGAACTGTTGATTTCCAGGCATACATAGCGCCCGTCTGGCCTGAGTGCCTCGCGGATCGCCCGTAACAGCCCGCGTGGATTGACCGCGTCATGCACGACGTCAAAAGTAGTGATTACATCGTACTGTTCAGGCAGCCCTGCTGACACGTCCCGCTGCTCGAAGCGCACACGATCGGCCACGCCCGCTGCCTGGGCGTTGGCTGTGGCTTGCTGGATGAAAGGAGCGAAGCTGTCGTAGCCGACGTAGCGCGACTGTGGGTAGGTTTGAGCCAGCTTGATCAGCGCTTTTCCCTGCCCGCAGCCCACATCGGCCACCAGGGCGCCGCGTTCCAGTTTGGCCAGGACATCTGGCATGGCCGGCAGCCACACCGGCACCAGCAAATTCTCAAACCAGCCACTGGTAAAGCGTGCCACGCCTTCCCAGGTGCTGGGGTCGTATGCCTCCATCGGGACGCCGCCGCCGCTGCGGAACGCCTGCATCAGCTGGTTGACCGGTCCGGCTAATCCGACCATTTCTTCTTGCACGCCGCCGAAGAAGACAGGCCCACCTTCTTGAGCTAGCACAGGAATGTGCTCAGGTGGGAGCGTGAAGCGACGAGAAGCCGGGTCGTACTCTAAATAGCCTGCACTTGCCATCGCGCCAAGCCACTCGCGGGCATAGCGTTCGTTGACGTGCGCACGCTCCGCCAGTTCTTCACTCGTAGCCGGTCCCAGCTCGGCAAGGCTTCTGAAGAGGCCGAGCCGGTCGCCGATGCTCGACATTACTGTTACAGCCAGTCCGGCGGTGTCAGCCAGCACCTTGCCCACGAAAGCATCGGCCTTCGCCTGATCGATACCCTGTTGCGTTGTCATAAGGTCTCTCCTTTTTCTGCTTGCATACTGTTCGTCTATGCGGTGGGCGCTGTTCTGCTCCCAACCATCACCAGCAAGTATGCATGAAAAAGGCAGAGTTGCCATCGTGGAAAAGTACGGAGATTGTGTAATATCAGTACGGAGATTTTCACCAAGGCAGATGAAGAGGTCCTTAGAGGGAGGAATGAGAACAGTCTGGAGGAAAGCGAACGCAACCGACCGCCTCTGCTCTCACACCTTTTTAGTGGTAGGAGATCAGCCCTTTTTCAACTGCCCAGGCCCTGATTTGCCTGCGCGAGTGAACTCCGAGCTTGAACATGATGTTAGCAACGTGGGATTCGACGGTCCGTTCGCTGACCACGAGCGCCTCGGCGATCTCGCGGTTGACTTGTCCCTGTGCAATCAGAGCTGCCACCTCGCGCTCGCGTGCGGTCAGCCCGCCGTAAGCTTGCCTGGCAGCACGGCCTGGTGTCAGCTGGCGTTTCTGGGGAAGCAAGGCAGTGGCTTGTGAGAGGAAATGTTCTTGTAGCTGTTCCTCTGGAACGTTGGCGGCAAGGTCCTCGATGCATGCCCGAGCTGTCGAGAATGCTTGCTCGGCTTCTTCTTGCTGTGCCCGGGATTGATAGAGCCTGCCCAGGGCAACACAAATACGCCAGAGCCAGGGTCGTAGTCCCTGCGTATGCGCAGCTTCCTGTGCAGCTCGCAGCATCTTTTCGGCTTCCTCTGATCGATGAAGTGCCGCCAAGGCCTCACCACGCAGATTCCATAGGCGAGGAATGACACGCTCGCCAGACAGGTTGGCGGCGGACGCAATCAGCCGATCGGTGATGTCCAATGCCTGGCCAGGATCGCCACAGGCAAGGGCAAGGTCGGCGCGTGCCACCCAGACTATCCGCTGCCCCATGGTTTGCATGGGAGCATCAGCTTCAAGCGCGGCAGAGAGTATTGATTCGGTTGATATCTGGTCTTGTTGAAGAAGATGTGCAGAAGCAAGAAATCCCGAAGCTATGCGAATCCAGTTCCACGAGCCGATCTCCTGTGCCAGTGCAAGGGCCTGTTCGAGATGGTGCTGCGCCTCTGGAAGCGCGAGCAGATCGAAATAGAGCACTCCTACTTGCCAGTGTGCAGCGGTGAGCCACTGGCGATGCTCGATCTGCTCGGAGAGAGCAAGGCTCGCTTGCGCCAACTCAACTGCCCGTGCGTACTCACCTCGGTGACCCAGGTATTGTGCCAGGGCGAAAAGTGCGTAGGCTTCGGCAGAGCGCTGGCCAATCTCGCGAGCGGTCTGGAGGGCCAGTTCGCCAAAGTGGAGAGACTCAGCGAAACTAATTGTGGCCGGCACCATGGTATCGGTTTCATACCCCCCACCTTCGCCTAGAATCATCAAGGTCGCAAGGCTAGAAGCCAGCCCTTGACGGTCGTCGAGTTCCCGGAAGAGCGCGATCGCCTGCCGGTAATAGGCGGATGCTTGCAGCAGATCGCCCCCAAGAGTAACTGTCATGGCCAGCAGGTCATATGTTTCGGCCAGTCCATGCTGATCATGCTCCTGCTTAAACAGTGCGAGCGCCT
>Ga0187846_10002192_pt1 | contig 10805 bp, 10 predicted proteins | sample TC_taG_FD_161473 | JGI IMG/M metagenome (GOLD analysis project Ga0187846, IMG submission 161473) | Biofilm microbial communities from the roof of an iron ore cave, State of Minas Gerais, Brazil - TC_06 Biofilm (v2) | ecosystem: Environmental > Terrestrial > Deep subsurface > Cave > Wall biofilm... | reverse complement strand
GGGCGTAGCAAGTCCGCACCCGCCGACCCCGCTGTCTGGCGGCAAAAAGTTGCTGATCTGCCCGAGCCGGCGCAGATTACTCTGCGCCAGGCGTTGGCCAGCATGGCGGCTGCAGCCCCCAACGCGCGCCCGGATGAGCCGCTACTCGTCCGCTTGGCGGAGGATCTGGCGATCCGGTACGCGCTCGAGCGCTATCAGCGTGGTGAAGTCCGCGTCAACGCGGTGCGCCAGTTACTCGAGCGCATGGGCCGTGAAGTCGAGAGCCTGCGCAAGCTGCTCACCGCGCGCGAAGAGAAGCTGACGAGCGCCGGGATCAGCGTCGAATCCCACGCCGATCTGCTCGACCGGCAGTTCTGGACAAGCGTGCCGGAGTCGGGCAAGCGCGCCGTGCTCCTCACGCCTGAGGCGTGGTGCATCCCACCGCGCAACGTACAGCAGTTCGTCGAGGAATTGCTGGACGTCGGGGATAAGCAAACCGCTGAAGCCATTCTGTTGCAATACGCCGTATGCGTTCGTGAAAAAGACCCCGAAGCGCGCCGCAAAGCATCCGTTGGTCTCGGGCAGATGGCCGAGCTCTACAGCCGTGCCGGCATTGCCGTGATGGACAGAGTCCTGCGCGAGCTCGGCTCACAGATGAAGGACGAGCGTGAAGCTGATTTGCAGACTCTGCTCGGTGCCGCCTTTGTTCGCTTCAGCCAGGAAGCGGGCACCAAACGCGATTACGTCGTTCTCCGGACCTCGCTCGATTGTCTGGCTGAAGTGGAAAAGGCCCGGCCAAGCTGGGTGCAGAGCCTGCGGCCGCGCATCGGCGTAGAGAACCGGCTCCCGGAATTCATTGAGGAGGCGCTCAGTTCGCCGAAGGTGCCCGATGGTCTTCTCGACGTGTTCAAGCGCATGCCGCAAGTCGCTGCGGATCAGCTTGCAGGGAGGCTTCCGCGCTGTGTACTGGTTCCCGAGCGCGAGCGGCTGGTCGAGCTGGCGGAACAATTGGGCGCGCCGTGCATCCAGTATCTGCGCGAATCCCTACGCATGCAGCCGGCCTCACGCGCCGTGCTGACCCTCGGCTTGCTGAGCCGGCTGGACTCCGAAGCGGTGGAATCGATCTTGCCGGGACTGCTTCCGCAATGGAACCGCGCGTTCCATGATTCCGCGCTGCGGCAGCTCTCTGTGGCTGGCGCGCCCGGGCGCGGCCACCTGCTCGCTAAATTGCTCGACCGCTTTGATGTCCTGGTGCAGCCGCTCGTGGTGGACGAGATCGGGATGAGCGGTGATGGCAGTGCCGCCGAGCTTCTGCGATTGCTGGTGGAGGATGAATCGGATACTCCCGGCGCGCCCTACGTGCGCGTGAAAGCGATTGAGGCGCTGGGCCGGTTGCGCGTGCTGTCTGCAGTGGATCTGTTGCAGCAAGTTGTGGAAACGAAGCACGCCTGGCGCTGGGCCTATCCTTCCGAGTTGCGCATGGCCGCGGCTCGCGCTCTCGAAACCATCGACGCCGATTGGGCGCGCAGCTTCCTGGCCCACTCGGGCCTCGAAGCTGCGGCACTGGCGATGGGCCCGCAGGATTTTTGCCCGCGGGAAGCGGCGGTGCGCATGCGACGGTATCCGCGCGTGCGACTGACTCGGGGCCTGTCTGCGCAGGTCAGCAATGCGCGCGGGAAGTTCACGCTGAGCCTGAAGTCTCTCAGCCTCGGTGGCGGCGTCCTCTTCGGCGACCACCAGCTTCCGGGGGGCACCGAAGCCCAACTGAAGATTCATCCTGGCTTTTGGTCGATCGGCTGCCAGGTGATGCTGCGGTTGACGAAATCACAGCACACCGTCTTTGAGATCGTCGCCATTGACCTGGAAGAGCGCGCCAAGCTTCGCAAGCTGCTGGTCTCCCTTTGCGAAGATTCGCCCGACCGCCAGTTGCTTTCCCCCAGACCTTAGAGAATTTCTTCACAAGCTTCTAAACTCAGCGCGCACTCGTTGCGTTGACACCCTTGCGGCTGGCTGTTAAATTGCTCGTTTCCCTTCACAGCGGAGGAGTTCACTGAGAGTTCGCGGGCCAATTTGTATGGTGTACCTGGCAGCAGTGACAGCTTTTGCCTCCGGTTGTGCGGTGAGCAAGAAGCATGTCGTGCCGCCGGGGCAGTTGCGGCCTGCGCTTGATGCCACAAAGGACCAGCTCCTGGCGCAGTACAATCAACAGGCTCGGGCGATTCAAAGCCTGAACGCCGCGTTGAATCTTGTTCCCACGGCGGGCTCGACCTATAGTGGTGTGATCGAGGAATATCACGACGTCAACGGCTTCGTCCTGGCCAAGCGGCCTGCCTTTATTCGCGTGATTGGCCAGGCCCCGGTGGTGGCGAAGGACGTGTTCGACATGGTAAGCGACGGCGAAGCCTTTCGCATTTTCATCCCGTCGAAGCACAAATTCATTGTCGGTCCGACGTCGATGACGCGACCCGCCAAGAGGCCGATCGAGAACCTTCGCCCGCAACACTTGCTCGATGCTTTCTTCTGGCCGGAGATTTCCGCTGGCGCAACCGTCCTGTTCGAAGAATGGGACGCTGCTCCAGACCGCTACTACATCCTGACGGTAGTGCAGAAGGGTGAAATCGAGCGCAAGATCTGGTTTAACCGTGCCGATTTGAGCATCGCCCGGCTCGAGATTTACGCCTCGGGCGGGCGGCTCGTGTCCGATATTCGTCACGAGGATTGGCAGCCGGTGGAAGGGGTGGGCGGCATTCGCTTCCCGAGACAGATCTGGCTGGCGCGGCCGCATGACGATTACCAGCTCAAGATTCGGATTACGAAGCTCACGGTGAACGAAACCATCCCCGCCGACCGCTTCCAACTCGCGCAGCCGCCGGGGACGGAGTTGGTTCGCGTGGGCGAAGGTACTGAGGAGTTAAAACCGTGATCCGGCACATGATCGTGCGCAATGTGCTGCACCGGCCGGTGCGGACGCTGATCAGTGTCATCGCCGTGGGCGTTGAAGTGACCCTGGTGCTGATTGTGGTCGGCCTGACCACGGGTCTGCTGACCGATACCGCGAAGCGCATTGAAGGCATCGGCGCCGACATCATGGTGCAGCCGCCTTCCGCCTCGGTCTTCATGGCCTTCAGCGGCGCGCCGATGCCGATCCGGCTTCGCGAAAAGCTCGAAGAGCTGAAATATGTAAAATACATCGCCCCGGTGCTGTTGCAGTTCAACTCCGTCGGCGGCCTCGAAATCATTTACGGGATCGAGCCGGATAGCTTCCGCAGGGTTTCCGGAGGCTTTGTCTTCCATTCCGGCCACGACCTGCAAACCCCGGACGACATCCTTGTGGACGACTGGTACGCCAAAGCCAAAGGCGTCGAAACGGGCCAGACGGTGCACGTTCTGGGGCACGACTTCCACGTTGCCGGTGTAGTCGAGCATGGGAAGGGCGCGCGATTGTTCGTCCTGATGTCAACGCTGCAGGAACTCTCGGGGGCCCGGGACAAGGCGTCTGTCTTCTTCATCAAGTGCGACCGCCCGGAACGCACCTCTGCGGTCATGGATGAAACTCGCGAGCTTCTGCCGCGTTACGAAATCCGACCGCTCAAGGACTTTCTCTCGCTGATGACTTCCTCGAACCTGCCCGGCCTGCAGACGTTTATTGATTCGATGATCGGGCTCGCCGTTTCGATCGGCTTTCTGGTGATTTTCCTTTCGATGTACACGACTATCATCGAGCGCACGCGCGAAATCGGCGTTCTGAAATCGCTCGGCGCGTCAAAGGGCTACATCGTGCAAGTAATTCTGAGCGAGACTACGCTGCTCTGCGCCGCCGGCATCGGCGCCGGCATCGGTATGAGCTACGCGGTCCGCGCATTCTTCCTGAGGGCATTTCCTACGCTTACGATCCTCATCAGTGCAAACTGGATTCTCCGCGCTGCGGTCATCGCCATTCTTGGCGGCCTGGTTGGGGCGGCCTATCCCGCGTGGGTAGCAAGCCGCAAAGACCCCGTTGAAGCATTGGCGTACGAGTAGGCAAGAAGTCAAGAAGAGCGAGGAGAATCGTCCCTTGCCAGGCTGCCGGGCATTGGGGGTACCTTGAGTGTCACAAGGGGCAGCAGTTGAATGGGCCTGAGCGTTGCACTCGTCCGATCGTGCTGCAGAACTCACTGGCTCTATTCGGGTTGATTTATTGGAGGGGTTTTGCAATGACGACGCGCAAAGTGCATTTGGCCTAGTCAGGAATGGCAATCACGACTAGAATATTTTCGCCTTCGGAAGTGGCGCATCCCGCCCGGGAGCCGGTGTTGGAGCCGATACTCAAAACCGAGAATTTGTGGAAGGTCTATCGCAGCGGCAAGCTTGAAGTGCTGGCGCTCCGGGGCGTGAATGTGGAGGTGTTTCCGGGCGAATTTGTGGCGGTGATGGGACCTTCGGGTTGCGGAAAGTCCACGCTGCTGCACGTGATCGGCGGGCTGGCGCAAGCGACGCGCGGCCACGTTTTTCTCGACGGCAACGATCTTGCCGCAATGAGCGACGGCGAGCGCACGAAATTGCGCCGGCACAAAGTCGGCTTCGTTTTCCAGCGCTTCAACCTGCTGCCCACGCTCGATGCCCGCGGAAATATCGCCCTGGCGCAGCACATCCACGGCGATGGTTTCGACCCGCACCGCTTCGACGTCGTCACCCGCATGCTGGGCCTTACGGAACGGCTTCACCACAAACCGTCGGAGCTTTCGGGTGGCGAACAGCAGCGCGTGGCCATCGCTCGCGCCATCATCAATGAGCCGAAGATCGTGCTCGCCGATGAGCCCACCGGCAACCTGGATACGCAGAATTCCGAAAATGTGCTTGCGATGCTTCGCCAGCTCAACAGGGATCTCGACCAGACGATCGTGATGATCACGCACAATCCGGATGCGGCCGCGTACGGCCACCGGGTGCTGCACATGCGCGACGGCCTCGTTGTGGACGGGGTGCCCGTCAACTGAAATGCGGACCCTTTGGCGCGGCCTTGCGGGAACGGTCTTCTGGTCCTACGAACGCGGCAGTTGGCCCTACGATTTGATGGTCCTCGCCATCGTTCTGTTCGTGATGCTCACGCCACGAAGCTGGTTCCATGATCAGCCGCAGAGCGGCGCGCTGCCTGCCGCGGATGTGCAACTGCTCAGCGAGGACTCGGCCAGCAGCACGAAAACCTACCGCATTGACGCGCACCTGCTCGCTCCCCCCAAGCGGACCGCGAAGCCCACGCCGGAACTTGAGCGGGAAACGCACGACATCCTCGGCAAAACCGTGGATGACCTGAAGGGCCACACCTTCCAGATCAAGCAAATTGATCCCATCCTAGGGGATGACGGCGCAGTGCTCTACTACGACGTCACCGTGAAGATGTAAATGCCCCCCTTGAACGAGCGAAACATCGCGCCTCAAGCAACGGCAACGATGCGCGTATTCTTCGCGTCTTAAAGGGTGTGCTATGATGGCGCGGTTTTTCCGCGCCTGCCGCTAATAGGGGGGAGACTGTCTTTGGTTCGCAAGTGGATCGGAGCAGCGCTGGTTGTGGTGGCAGCATTCGCGTCTGCACATGCGGCGCAGAACCATGGAAATTGGACACTCGAGATGGTTCTGCACCAGCTTGATTCTGCAGCGAAAGGATTCCACAGCCTGACCGCCGATGTTGAGCGCACGAAAGTGACTGTGGTCGTCAATGATAAATCGACAGAGTCCGGCCAGCTCTACGTCCATGGCGATAAAGCCCATGGCGATAAGATGCGGCTGGACCTGACCAAGCCGGACCCTCGTACCATCCTCCGCAATGGCGATAACCTGTACGTGTATACGCCGGGATTGAAGCGCGTCGAGGAATATGACCTGGGAAAGAACCGCGCGCTCGTGGATGAGTTTTTGCTGCTTGGTTTTGGCACGCCAGGAAAGGAATTAGAAAAGAGCTATCTGCTCACAATGCTTGGAGAAGAGAAGATCGATAATCAGAAGGCTGTCCTCTTGGAGCTGACACCGAAATCCGAGAAGGTGCGTGACCAGATCGCCAAGATCCACCTGTGGCTCGATGAATCCTCCTGGCTGCCGGTCCAGCAGAAATTCTTCGAAACTGGGACGCAAGACTACTTCATAGTCCACTATTCGAACGTGGTTCGAAACCCGAAGATCCATGAAGGTCGCTTCAAACCCCACTGGCCGAAGGGCACGCAGAAGATCCATCCGCAGGGCTAAGCTGTCTCAGTTGCGCTTAGCGTCTTTTCGAAGTCTGCAACTGTCTCCCGAACGCTGATTCGTGTTCGAGGAGCGTCCGTTTGCGCTCGAGGCCCCAGCGATAACCGGCCAGGTTGCCGTCACCGCGTACGACGCGATGGCAGGGCACGACGATCGAAACCGGATTCGTGGCACAGGCGCGCGCAACCGCGCGGGTGGCGCTTGGACGGCCGATAGCGTGCGCGATTTCGCTGTACGAGCGCGTGCTGCCGTATGGAATTCGCTTCAGCTCCTCCCAAACGCGCCGCTCGAAAGCAGTGGCCTGTACGTCGAGCGGAAGTTGCAAATGGGGCTCCTGGCCGCGGAGATGCCGGAGAAGCGCGCTCACCCATTCTCGAAGGCCGTTCCGGTCGCGGAAAATCTGCGCGGCTGGATACTCCCTTGTCAACGCCGCTTCGAGCGAACAATCATGATCGCCCAAGTAGACCGCGCTGACTCCCTTCTCTGTGGCGGCGACGAGCAGCCGTCCGAGCGGGCACGACACGATCGTGTAGCCGATGCGCATCCCTTGGCCGCCGCGGCGATACGTGGCAGGCGTCATTCCAAGATGCGCGGGCGCGCGTTCGTAGAGCCGGCTACTTGAGCCGTATCCAGCTTCATACAATGCGGTAGTCACGTTGTCTCCCTTCTTTAATTGCGTCTTCAGCCGCACCAGGCGCTGTGCGTCGGCATACTGCCGCGGGGTGATGCCCATCGCCCGCTTGAATACGCGCTCCAGATGATGCGGGCTCATACCGACTTCAGCGCCGAGTGAGGCAAGTGTCAAAGGCTCGTCGAGATAAGTAGCGACTCGGGTTTCAATAAGGCGGCACAGGCGCTTGATGAGTTCAGCCCGCGGGTGCCGAGCCCCGGTACGAGGCCGGCAGCGCCGGCACGGGCGGAAGCCTTCGCGCTCGGCCGCATCGGGCGCTGAGAAGAAGACCACCTGCTCGGGCCGGGGCCGTCGCGAAGGGCACGATGGACGGCAATAGATCCCCGTCGAGCGCACGGCAAACACAAATGCGCCATCGTAATGATGGTCCCTGGTGCGGATAGCCTTCCACCGGTCTTCTCTTTTGAAGGCTGGCTGGGTTTGCAAGCTTACCGGCTTCGCGCTCATTTCCGTTTCCCTCGCAAACCCAACTTACCGGAAGCCTTGCTGAAGTTCTATCCGAATCTTGCGTTCAAACCGGAAATCCTTACAGGATAGGCGCTCTGCGAATCAGGAGGCCACTTCGAGAGGTTCTCTCGATTCCGTCACGGGAGTGGGAGTCTTCTGGCTGGCGGAAATGACCAGCACCACTCCCACAATAATGATTGCAGCCGCAAGCAGCGTGCGCACGGTGATGGCTTCGCCCGCGAATGCCCATCCCAGAAGCATCGCCACAATGGGATTCACATAAGCATACGTCGCTACGCGGGCGGGAGAAGCATGATGCAGCAGCCAGTTATACGCGCTCAGACCCAGCACTGAGCCGAAAACGATCAAATAGCCTAGTGCCAGCAGGGATCGTGTGGACACCGTCGCAAACCGCACCGACGTGCCCTGGCCGAAGAGAACACTCGCCAGAATCAGCAGGACACCACCGACCAGGCTTTGCATCCCTGTAGTAAGCAAGGGCGACCGGGGAAGTTTCAGGTGTTTTGCTGAGACGGAACCAGTTGCCCAGGACAGTGATGCCAGTACGAGAACGGTCGCGCCGATCGGGTTCACACGCCCGCCTCCGAGCTGGGAAGGACCTACCAGCAGGATCAATCCGAAAAACCCGAGCACTAGGCCCATGATGATGCGCCTCGTTGGCCGAGTGCCGCCGGGCCTGAGCCATTCGATAATCACCATCCAGAGCGAGACGCTGGCGACAAGCAGAGCCGTCACGCCGGAAGGGACAATCTGCTCGGACCAACTGACTCCGCCGTTTCCCCCCCGCAGCAAGAACGCTCCCATCAAGGCCGCAGCAAGCCAGTTGGCGCGAGTCGGCTGTTCTTTGCTTTGCACCCGGGCCAGAGGATAAAGAATCAGCCCGGCAATCAAGTGGCGCGCACCGGCCATCAAAAGAGGCGGTAGTGTCACGATAGCAAAGCGAATGGCGAGATATGTAGAACCCCAAAGGATGTACACCGCCGCGAACATGATAATGAGCTTGGCACGCGAGGGCTCACGATCAGCCGCGTGATGCTGGGCGCGTGATTCAGGCACGGCTACTGCCCTTCTTCCTTGGGCGTGCCGGGGATTTGCCAGCGCTGGCCGAATCAGGGACTGGGAGATGTGAAGTTTCCTCGATTGTTTCGAGAACGATGGTCGTCCTCGTCGAAGTGACCTCGGGGATTGCGCCGAACCTTGTCCGCAGAAGCTCGCCGAGGGCTTCTGGATTCGCCGTGCGCACCTTGACCAGAAAACAATCTTCTCCGGCGATGTGGTGTACTTCCTGAACCCCGGGAATAGCTGCGAGTCGCCGCCCCGTTTTGATTCCGCCTACCCGTCCGCTGCTGCGCACAAACACAAAAGCGAGGAGGTCAAGCCCTAAAGCAGAGGGATCGAGCCGCGCCGGATAGCCACGGATAATGCCGCGGCGTTCGAGCTTGCGGATCCGCTCGAGTGTCGCGGAAGGCGCCATCCGGATGCGCCGGGCGATCTCAATATTCGGGGTGTGCCCATCTGCCTGGAGGATACGGAGAATGGAACAATCCAGTTCGTCAATTGCGCCACTTTTTAGAATTTTATTCTCCATGATGAATCTATATAAAAATAATATTCTGTATATCACTTGTCAATCGAAATTAGTTATGACCCGCCACCGGAATCATGCCGACGGGGCTGCGGGGCGTACAGGTCTCCGGTGAGTGCCGCAGCGCGCCGGCGAGCCGCCGGAGGGGCACCCTAAGGGGGGGTCGCCCCCCCGGGAGGGGTTACAACTTAGGGCACGCTGGTGCGACGAGGCGTTGACGCATCTGGGCTCGCGGCGGGATAGTTCCAGTCCCAAGCCTGACAGTCTAAATGCTGCGGGGGTCATCTATGGGCGCTGCTCGCGATCGGAAGGAGCAGCCATCCGCCAATTCGGCGAGGCCTGAGCAACAAGAACAACAGAGAGCTGGGCGCCTAATCGAGATTGTCCGGCCGATCAAATTCGGCCGAATCCCGACGCACGCGGTTGGAGTAGCCCGCGAGCGTCGGCGGCACCCCCGGGCGGCGCTAAGTCTCCCGCTCCGTTTGATCCGGATTGCCGATCGGCCGGAAGCTTTGCCCATTAGCCTGGTAACCAAGAACATCAGCTCGAGTGGCGTCTATTTTCTTGCGCCGCGGCGAATCGAACCTGGCACAGCGATCATGCTCGAGGTCGCTTTGGTCGATCGTCCGCTTGGCCATGGCAGTGTGCGGATGTGCACCGCGGCGCACGTCGTCCGCGCTGAACCCGCCGACATGACGGGCTGGCACGGGCTGGCCGCCAGTTTCGACGATTTCGATTTCGAGCGCGACGAGCATATCCCCTCGCGCTTCCGGCAGTAGGCATCCGTTCTCGGATTTCTCTGCTACTATTTCCACCCGCCGTGGTTTGTGTCCCTTTTGCCGCCCGCGCCGTGCTTTTTGATTGGGATGGAACACTGCTCGATTCCTACCATTCGGATGCACGCGCCTACTTGGCGATGTTCCGAGCATTGGGCATCGGCTGGGACGTAAGTGATCTCGCCCGCCATTATTCTCCCAACTGGTACCGCGTCTATCGTGCCGCGAAAATTCCGCCGTCGCTTTGGAAAGAGGCTGATCGGCTTTGGAAGAAAGCTTACAAAAAGGAGTCTCCGCGCCTGCTGCCGGGGGCTCGGGGCGTGTTGCGTCAGCTCGAGCGCCGCTTTCTCCTTGGACTGGTGACGAGTGGGAACAGTTATCGTGTCCGCCGCCAACTCCGTGAGTTTCGCCTTCGCCAAGTTTTCTCTGCGTGTGTTTGCAGCGAGGATGCGCCACGGCGGAAGCCCCATCCAGCCCCCTTGGAACTGGCTTTGCGCAGATTGCGGATCAAGCCGGAGGCTTGCGTATATGTTGGCGATACACCGGATGATATGGAGATGGCGCGGCGAGCCGGCGTCCGCGCGATTGCGGTGCTCGGTCCCTTCCCCACTCACGACCGATTGCGAGCAATTCGCCCGGATATACTCCTCGACTCGATCGCCGAACTGCCAAACTGGGTGGCGCGGGATGCCGGTTAAACCTAGTCTTGAAATTGTTGCGGCGGTGGCTTAGCCGCAGCGGGCTTGGGAGACTCGGACGCAGGCGCGGCAGGCGGACTGGCAGTCCCGGCGGAGCTTTGCGGTTCGACTTTGCTTGAACGGATGACTAGGCGCAGGTGCAGCTCTCCCCCCTTGAGTGCCAGCATCTCATCCGAGCGTGTGTAGGTGGGGAACCAGTATTTTCCTCCGAAGTTCTCGCGGTATATCTCGAACGTCGTGAACGGCAATTCCGGGGTTTTGGAAGTGGCCTCGATGACAAACTTGCCATAGCTCTTCACAATGGCGATGTCGTGGTCGTCCACCCACACGACCCCGTCAAAGAGCCAGCGGCCGAGTTCCGGGTGCTTGGGCCTCACCCGAAAGATGAA
>Ga0187846_10002191_pt1 | contig 10807 bp, 11 predicted proteins | sample TC_taG_FD_161473 | JGI IMG/M metagenome (GOLD analysis project Ga0187846, IMG submission 161473) | Biofilm microbial communities from the roof of an iron ore cave, State of Minas Gerais, Brazil - TC_06 Biofilm (v2) | ecosystem: Environmental > Terrestrial > Deep subsurface > Cave > Wall biofilm... | reverse complement strand
AGCACCTGCGTTCTCCAGACTAGCCGTTGCGGCGCACCGAGCGTCTTCGTCTCCGGATCCCACCAGAGATGATCGCCCGTGAAGAGGAATTTGTCGCGATACAGGAGGGCCATGCTGCCAGGTGTGTGGCCTGGGACAGGAACGGCTTGCATTCCGGTCGCGAGCTGGACGGCGTCGCTCCCATTAACGATCCATTCGGCACCGGGGACCGCAATCGCATCGGCTTGATGGATGATCCGTTTCGCGCCGAAATGCTTGGTGTACTTGTCGGCATCGGCGACATCGTCTTCGTGCGTGAGGAAGATGTATGCGAGTCCTCCCTTTTGCTCGAAAGCCTCGATCAGATGTTTGATGTAACGAGGAGAATCGATGAGCCAGTTGCCCTCTGGATGTTCGATCAAGAAGCTGTTCGCGCCGAACGATTTCTCCGAGTTGAAGCCGCAATACGAGACACCGTCCTCGAGAGGGAGCGGGAAGCTGGCCATTGCCGCTTGCACTTGTAACTTGTCACTGTGCTCCGTGCCGATCGAGCCGACGGGACAGGCGAGGAGCGCCTGAAAGGCCTGGTGGACCTGCTCAGCACCCTCGGGCTGATGCAGAACGGCGGAATACTCTCCGACTTCCTCAAAACTCTTCGGCGCCAACTGACGGCAGGTGTCGCAGTTGATGCAGGTCGAGTCCACGAAGAAGTTGCCTGCGATATTGGAATCGAGCCGCTTCTTTAGGTCAGCCATTAGCTACTCCCGACAGCCCTGTCGTGTAGTTGTTGGCAAGTGACTTCTCGCTCCACTGGTTCGGGCGACGAGATGGGGATCTTCGGCGCCAAGGCGAACGGCCCAATCGCGTAAATCAACGGACGCATGATCGGATCGACTCTGGAGAGATGCTGTGTCGCTCGGAAGTTCATGCATTCCTTCTCACCGCGTTCGCCATTAGGGATTCACAACCGGTGAGGGTATCCCCCAGGTTCCAGAGAAGACGAATTCCGAGATTGAGTTGCGCTCGCGCGGCTTCAGTTCCCGCTCCCGCAAATGGTCCGGCAGCGTCGCTGGGTCGCCCGGATACCCAACGGCAATCATCGCCATCGGTTCATATCCACTTGGGATCTTACATTCTTCACGGGCTTGATGAACCCGAAAACCCGCCATTTGGTGGACGAAGAGACCCAGCGCCGTCGCCTGGATGACGAGATTCTCGACAGCTATGCCGGTATCGTATATTGCATGCCGATTAGCGGAGCCATCATCAAACGTGAGCTTCGCGACCGAAAGCATTAACACTGGCGCCCGATGGGCCCATTTCTGGTTACCTTCCACGAGGCAGGTGAAGAGACGGTCCCAGTCGGCCTTATTCTCCGTAGTACCCAGGAGAAATCGCCAGGGCTGCTCGTTGTTGGATGACGGCGCCCAGCGGGCCGCTTCAAAGAGGCTATGCAATTTGTCAGGCTCTACCGGTCGTTTGGCAAAGGCACGCGGGCTCCAGCGTCGCTTGAGAAGATCATGAAGCGGATGATGAGTGTCAGCCGGTTTTTCCATCAGTCAGTATCCCGCCTGTGTCGCTGTCGAAGTTCTCGCTCGGCTTGCAACCAGTCTTCCATCTCACATCCTTCCGTTCCACCACGTTCGAGGTAGATTTCGTAGGCCCGCCGTTCAATCTCCTCACGCGCGGGTTCCGCAGAAGACATGGCTCTTTTTTTCGCCGATGTTTGGCGAGCTGATTTCGTCCCTGGTTTCTTGGATTCGCGTTTCGGCATAGCTGTCTCCTTAGCTGAAGGACCCGAGCTGCCGTGGGTGGGAGGAATTAGTGTCGCCTTCGAATTATCTCATCCGTTGACCTTTTCTGTCTTGGGGGCGGGGCCTTCGCGAGCTTCTTCTGGCGACCAGCCTCCGCCCAAGGCTTTATAGAGCTGCACCACCGACACCAGATGGAGACGACGGGTGGCGGCAAGTGCTAGTTCCGCGTCGAAGAGGTTTCGCTGTGCGATGAGGACATCGAGGTAATTCGCCAGGCCGCCTTTGTAACGGAGATTCGCGAGGTGTAAGGCCGACTGCAGCGCAGTGACCTGTTTCTCCTGGGCAGCGGCCTGCTCACGCGCGGTGCTGACCGCCACCAATGCGTCCTCTACCTCCCTGAACGCCACAAGGATCGTCTGCTCGTATTGGGCCACGGCCTGCCTGGCTTGGGCCTCAACCGCTTCCTGTTGAAAGCCTAAAATCGTCGCATTGAACAAGGGGCCGGCTAAGCTCGGACCTGCAACACCAAAAAAGCTACCGGGGCCTCCCAGCTGGGACAACTCTGGAGTCGCAAAACCCATAAGACCAGTGATGCTGAGCTTGGGAAACCGGTCTGCCTTGGCCTGGCCGATTCTCGCGGTCGCGGCCGCCAACTGTTCCTCCGCCTGGACCACATCGGGACGGCGCTGGAGCAGTTCGGAGGGCAGGCCCGCCGGCACCACTGGGGGCATCACCTGTTCGGTGAGCGACCGACCCCTGGAGATTTGAATGGGATTCCTCCCCAAGAGCACGCTGATTTCGTTTTCCTTCTGCACCATCTGTCGCTTCAATTCCGCGATGCGCGCCGCGGCATTCTGCCGCTCGGCTTCGAACTGGTCGACATCGAGCCGATTGATGACTCCCTGCCGGAGTCGTGCCTGGGCAATCCGCACCGACTCTTCCCAGGCCTGCAGCGTGCGCGTGGCAATCTCCAATTGCAGGTCGAACTGCCGCAAATCGAAATAGGCCTGGGCCACCCCGCCCACGATTTGCAGGACGATGGCTCGTCGGCTCTCTTCCCGGGCCAGTAAGTCGCCGAGCGCCGCCTCATTGGAGCGGCGGATTCGGCCCCAAATGTCGAGTTCCCAGGCGAGATTCCCCTGCACGTAATAGTTGAACGCGTTAGGGAACCCTTTGAACTGAATATTCTTCGTATTGCCCAAGCTCGGCGCGTTGGCCGTCCCGTTCATCTGAGGGGCAAAGTCAGTTTTGGCGACGAGGAGGCGCGCGGCAAACTCGTCCACGGTCGCGACCGCTCGTTTGAGATCTTTATTCTCCTCCAGCGCGATCCGGATCAGCTTCTGGAGTTCCGCGTCCCGGTAGAGCTCCCACCAGGCGGTATTGGCGAGAGAGGGCAAATCGTTCCCCTCCTCGGCCATGCGATAGGCGTCGGAGGTTGGAATGTCGGGGCGAGAGTAGTCCGGCCCCATGGAACAGGAAAGCAGCAGCATCGAGAGCGCCGCCAGGGCTACGCCACGCATATCAGTATTCTCCTTTCGTTTGTGGCTGAGCCGGTGTCGTCACCGCGTTACCAGTTCCATCCACCGAGCCTGGACCGGCACCACGCTGACTCAATTTCCGGATCAGCACGAAGAAGAGCGGTACGAAGAAAATGGCCAGGAATGTTGCCGCAAGCATGCCGCCGAATACGCCTGTCCCGATGGATTGCCGACCGGCTGCTCCGGCCCCGGTGGCGAACACGAGCGGCACGACGCCCATGATGAAGGCCATGGAGGTCATGATGATCGGTCGGAAGCGAAGCTTCGCCGCCTCAATGGCCGCCTCGGTCGCCGTCATGCCGGCGAGGTACCGATGATTAGCAAAATCCACGAGGAGGATTGCATTCTTGGCTGAGAGACCGATTAGGGTCACCAATCCGATCTGGAAGAAAATGTCATTGGTCATCCCACGATACCAGACGGCGGACAGGGCTCCGAACACGCCGAAGGGGACCGCCAAAATCACGGCGAAGGGCACCGACCAGCTCTCATATTGAGCCGCCAGAACCAGGAACACCATGAGCAGGCCGAAGGAAAAGGCCGCAAGTGATTTGCTTCCGACCTTGGTTTCCTGGTACGAGATCCCGCTCCAATCGAGCGTGTACCCCTTCGGGAGAAGCACATCATTCGCCACTCGTTGCAGGGTCTCGAGAGCCTGTCCCGAGCTCGCACTGGGGGCTGCCGCGCCCAACACCAAGGCCGTGTTGTACCCGTTGAAGTGCGTCACTGGGTCGGGCCCGCTGGTGTACTCCGTCGTGACCACCGTATCGAGCGGAATCAAGGCCGACCCCGATCCGTTTTGCGCCCGCACGTAAATCTTGGCGATATCGCCGGGAGTCATCCGATACTCAGCCTCTGCCTCGGTCTGCACTTTATAGATTCGGCCGAACTTGAGGAAGTCGTTGATGTACAGGTTCCCCCAGTAGGCCTGCAGGGTGTCGAAGACCTCGGAAACGGGCACGCCGAGGGCCTTGGCCCGTTCGCGATTGACGTGGGCGTAGAGTCTGGGAGAGCTCACGCGAAAGAGGGTCCCGGCAGCTCCCATGGCCGGCTCCTGTCTGGCCTTTGCGACAAACTCCTGAGCGGCGGCCGCGAACTTGGTGAAATCGCCGCTGCTGGGATCCTGGATCTGCACCGAGAACCCGCCTGTGGCACCAAGGCCGCGGATCGAGGGCGCATTGAAGGCCAGGATCAGCGCCTCGGGAATCGTTGCAAATTCCCGGAAAGCGCGCCCGATGAGGGCCTTGACGTGCTGGTCTGGGCGCTTCCGCTCATCCCAGAGGTGCAGGGGCGTGAAGATGGTCGCCGTATTGGACCCGCGCGTGCTAAACACAAAGTTCTGACCAAGCAAGGCGTCCGTGCTGTGGAGCTCCGGTACGGACAGGTAGTACCGTTCCAGCTTGCTGACGACCTCGGTGGTCCGCTGCAAGGAGGCGCCGTCGGGAAGCTGGACGGCAGTGATGAAATAACCCTGATCCTCCTCCGGCAGGAAGCTCGGCGGGAGCACCTTGAACAACAGCAGTGCCACGATGATCACGGCGCCCAACACTCCCAGCGCCACCGCGGCCCGTCTGATGACCGCCCCGGCAGCCGCTGTGTAGCGATCACGCGCCCAATCGAAGAACTTATTGAACAGGGGGAAAATGCCTTTGCGTTCTTCCTGCCCCCCTGGTTTCAGTACCAGGGCGCAGAGTGCTGGGCTGAGCGTCAGCGCGACAAAGCCGGAGATCGCGACGGAGATCGCGATCGTGATCGCGAATTGTTTATAGAGCTGGCCGGTGATCCCGCCCAAGAAGCCGACGGGCACGAACACGGCGCCCAGGACCAGTACGATCGCGATGACGGGGGTGGTGACCTCCCGCATCGCCCGTTTGGCGGCTTCCTTGGAAGAGCAGCACTCTTCCGCCATGTGCCGCTCGACATTCTCGACCACCACGATCGCGTCATCCACCACGATGCCGATGGCCAGCACCATGCCAAACAGCGTCAACGTGTTGATGGAGAACCCGAGGGCCGCCATGCCGGCGAAAGTACCGATCAGCGAGACTGGCACCGCGACTGCTGGAATCAGCGTCACCCGCCAACTCTGCAGGAATACGTAGACCACGAGCATAACCAGGATCATCGCGATGCCCAACGTCAGCACCACCTCATGGATGGACGCTTCGATGAAGCGGGTCGTGTCGTAAGGGATGTCGTACCTCACGCCAGGAGGAAAGGTCTTCTGCAGCTCGTCCATCTTCTCTCGGAAGCGCTGGACGGTGGCGAGCGCGTTCGCGCCGGGAGCCAGAAATGTCAGGATGAACGTCGTCGGTTTGCCTTTGAACCTCCCCGCCAGGTCGTACGATTCGGCACCCAGCTCGACCCGCGCCACATCCTTGAGCCGCACCATCGAGCTGTCAGGGAGGGCCTTGACGATCATCTCCTCGAAATCTTTCACCTCGGTGAGACGGCCGAGGGTGAAGACCGGCATGGTGAGCTGCGTACCCTTGAGCGCTGGCTCCCGTCCGACCCTGCCTGCGGGGAAATCCCGGTTCTGTTCGCTGACGACGGCGGTAATGTCGCTCGGCGTGATCCCCAGTTGCGCCATCCGGACCGGATTCAGGATCAGCCGCATGCTATAGTTCTGTGCGCCGAACACCTGCGCGTCGCCGATTCCCGGCAGCCGCTTGACCTCATCGAGTATCCTCAGGACGGCGTAATTGGAGAGAAACAGCTGGTCATACCTGGGATCGTCGGCCTCCAAGGTTGCCACGGCCACAAGGTCTGGTGACAGTTTCTTGATGGAAATCCCCCGGCGGATGACGTCATTCGGAATCTGCGGTTCCGCCAGCTTCTCTCGGTTCTGCGTTTGGACCTGGGCGATGTCCACGTCCGTCCCGATCTCAAAGGTGAGTTTCATGGTCATGTGGCCGTCGTTGGTGCTCGTGGAGTCGTAGTAGATGAGGTTGTCTATGCCCGGTAACTGGACCTCGATGGGACGGGCCACCGAGTCCGCGACCACATCCGCGCTGGCGCCCGGATAATCGGCATCAATCTGGACGACCGGGGGCGTGATCTCTGGGAACTGGGCCACAGGCAGGGTCTGTATGGACACCAGACCGACCACCACGATCACGATGGAGAGAACCGACGCGAAAATGGGTCGATCGATGAAAAACTGAGAGATCATGGGACGGCCCCGGTCTTGGAAGCGGCCGGTTGGTTACCGCTGGTCCCGTCAGCGTCGGCAAGCAGGACCGGCTTCACTTGAACGCCGGGCGCCAGCGCTTGAAGACCGCCCACCACAACCCGCTCGGCCGGGGACAGGCCATCCTCGATCAGCCACTGGGTCCCCTCCCAACCGGAGGCCCGGACATGCCGGGCTTCCACCTTGTCGCCCTGACCCACGACATAGACAAAGGGTCCCTGCGGCCCCTGCTGGACAGCCCGTTGCGGCACCAGAAACACATTGGTCCGGACGGCCCCCAACAAGCGCACCTTGACGAACTGCCCCGGGAGTAAGGCTCCCTCTGCATTGGGGAAGACAACCCGAAAAACCCTGGTCCCGGTCGTGGTGCTCAGGCCCACTTCCTGGAGGTCTAATTTCCCTTCATGAGAATACTTGGAACCGTCCATAAATGTGAGGACCCCGCGCAACTGGTCCACATCGGCTCCCTGCACCCTGCGCTCCGCGCTCTCCTTGATCCGTTTCAGAATGAACAGTTCCGGCACGTTGACGTGCACGTACATTGGGTCCACCTGATGGAGGATCGTGAGCAGGTCTGTCTGCGCCGACACCAGCCGCCCTTCATAGACCCGCGTCCTCTCGATCAGCCCATCAATCGGCGCGACGATCAGCGTGTTGTCCATATCGAACTGGGCCCTGATCACGTTGGCCTTCGCGGCTAACAAGGCACGCTGGTTCGCATCCATGTCTGCGATGGCATCGTCCACGTCTCTCTGACTTACCGCCTGCTCCGCCAGGAGCGGCTTCACACGTTCGAGCTGCTTCTTCGCCTGGACGAGTCGCGCCTCGGCCTGTTGAACCAAGGCTTTTGCGTTGTGCAGGTTCGCCCGGAACGGCACGGGATCAATCTGATAGAGGCGGTCACCCTTTTTGACCGCCCGGCCCTCGCGATAAAAGCGTTCATTGATAATTCCCGTCACCTGGGAACGGATTTCGACGAGGCGTGAGGCTTCCGATTGCCCGATGAATTCAGGTTCATCTGGGACGGCTTGGAGATCTACGGTCACGACCTGGACCACCGGCAGGGGAGGAGCAGGCGTGGAAGTGGCTTCCTCTCTGCAACCCACCAAGCCAGTCATCCCCAGACATATGAGGGACATTGCTGCAACTCGAAATGTTTGGCCGATTACAAGCATCATTCTGTTCTCCGTCCGAATGACCTTCTGCTCGATCTTTTCTCTTATTACACCTCAAGAAGGGTCATTCTAGCGGTATGTTCTTAAACTCAACAAGGTCTATCGCCAGCGACGCCAGCAGGCAAGACACGAATGGGTTCAGCTTCCTTTCATTTTGCTCTTCCGAGTTGCACGTGGTGGCTTGGCGAGACCCGCTTTGGTAATCTCTTCAACAATACATCTGTTGAGACAGCCAACTGCATGAAGTTGAGCCCCTTGCTGCCACATCCGGGTTAGGAGCGCCTTCCCTTCAGCGTCCACAAACGTGACGCCGGTCAAGTCGACCAGGGCGCGACCCTGTGGATTCGCCTGCATCTGAAGCCAACAATTCTCAAGCTCCTTCACCCAAGGACCCGCCAGCCGCCCTTCTACCATCAACGACACCGACGCTGGATCTCGAGGTTTGGTAATCTTCAGCATCCCTTGTCCCTCTGTTGCAAGCTAGTGGCAAGGACCATTCCAACAATATCAATCAATCATAACCACCTAACCTCTTGAAAGAACAATGTTTATTCTCTACGTCCTCGCCCGTACGGGAGGACTGACGATGAGAGGCTGCCGAAATCTCGGCAGACGCCGATGAATCGGCAGAACATAGGAAGAGATTAAGGTTTACCGGATTGGCGGGTTAAGCCTCGACAAGAACTTTGAATCCCCCGTAGACCATACGCTTGACATCGAAGGGCATTGATTTCGGGTCGCACATGTTTGCGAGGCGTGGGTCTTTCATGACCTTGGCGTTGACGCGATCACGATGGGTCCGCGATTTATACACGATCCACGAAAAGACCACGGTCTCGCCCCGCTTGAGTCTAGTCAATCGTGGGAACAGCACCCCCATCTTCACGTTGAGGTCATCGCCGGCACACTCCTTATAGTCGAGGGCACCGTATGTTCTCCAGATTCTTCCCGCCCTCTGAGCCATTCGGCGGTAGGCCGCTAATTTTTTTGGAACAGGCAACACAAATCCATCGACGTATCGCATGTGAAGTCTCCAATGGTGACGTCTAGCCGATCAGGGCTTTCGCGTGTAGGTGATCTCCAACATCTTCATTTCCTTGCCACCGCGGTGCGCCCCATACATGTCAAACGTCTGAGTGTTGTTATCGACAATTTTCCAGACTGCGCGATGCGTCATGCGTCCTCCGCCCGGTTCAGGGTGCGACCCTCTCAGCGTGATGGTCTTGCCGTCCGCGCTGGCCGTGCCTTCCATCATGAAAATCCCTGTGCCCATCGTATCCATCCAGGCCGTGACGTACTTTTTGCTCATGTTGTCATAGGCGTCGATGCCGACCCCGGAAAAGGGTTGTCCCATCATCTGGGCATTGTATTCCTGGTAGAGAAAGCGACCGTCAAGCAACATCTTCATCTCTGCGGTCCCGGTCGATTCCGTGGGAGGCTTGCCTGGTTCCATCCACTCCTTGGTGGTGGTCGTCCAGCTCCCCGCCAGAGTTGCGAACAACTTGTGCGGCTCGCCGGGCGTGGCCAGTTTCTTCCACAGCTCCATCATCGCCTGTGGATCCATCGGTTTATTTTGTTTCTTGTCCTTGGCCATGAGGGGAGATGCGGTCATGAGAAGCACGAGACATGCAGCAGCGACAGTTTTACAGTGTATCCAGCGCATAATGACCTCCTTTGTCATGATAATGCAGTGATGCCTGGTATTCCCAAGGCTCAAGACATGTTTCCCCTAACGTCGCAGATGAACGAGTTCCCCCAGTTGCCCGTCCCGCACGAAAAACCCTCCCAGACCAGTACCCCGAGTATGATTGGAGCGAAAAATGGTTCGCCGATACGTACATGCGTAGCGGTTGCGCCACCCAGATAGCCCGTCAACAAGATTGCGCCAAGAATCGAGGTACGCGGAATCACATAAACGTCGGCGCAGACCAGTTCAAGGATCCCGATGCCGAGAGCAAGACGGTCGGCATAGCCGACCCGAGTAAATCCTTCCACGACTTCAGGCGGTTTCACCAATTTCATGACGGCGCTGATGATGCGTCCCGCCCAGAGTATCCTTTTCGAGGTTGGGACGGTTTGAGCATCCGATTCCATGAATTGTTCGTCCACTCTCCTCGCAACCGTATGCTGCTCATCCTGATTCATCTGGCGGATTCAGAAATCCTTCCGATGTTCTTCACAGCAACTCGAAGCTAGGTCGGCTGCTCACGTTCCGGCGATGGACTTCAAGCTGCCAAGACCAACCTCAAAGTCCTTGCCGACCATCCTGTCCATGTTGAAAAAGAGATGGATGACCTTTGCAAAGTAGGGAAGAGGCCCGTGCATTGACCACCTGACGGTCGTTGAATCGGTTCCAGCTTCCAGCGTGAACTCAGCGATGTTGTGAGCTTCAAACGGCTTTATGAAATCCAGCTTGATCGTGACCTTGGAGTGTGGAGACGACTCCGCGATCTCCATGCGTCCCTTGCCGACATTCCTGTCGCCATCCCACTCATACACGGAGGTCTTGCCCTTTGCCGCGCCGCTGTACGTTCGTTTCATCGCGGGGTCTTTGGTTTCATAGGGTGACCAGGAGACCCACCGGTGAAAGTCGTTGATGAGCGGGAAAATGTGTTCCGGTGGCGCTTTGATGCTAATCGAACGCTGGATGCGGAAGGTGTCGGGCTGGGTCGCAACATACAGGAGCAGCGCGGCGAGCGCCACGAGGCCCATGAGGACAATTGTCTTGAACATATGTTCTCCCGTAAGCGAAGTGACCTCACGGGATGGCCGCCAGTCGAGGCGCACTGTGACTACTTCTTAGCGGCCACCTGCGCGCGCACACGTTCCTCTTGCTCCCTGAGTTCGGGTGTGAACTCGGCGCCGAAATCTTCCGCCTCGAACACTTGACGAACCTCGATGTCACAGTCTTCGTTATGGGGATTCGGGCAGCGCTTGACCCATTCGATCGCTTCATCCTTCGATTTCACCTGCCAGAGCCAAAAACCGGCGATCAACTCCTTTGTCTCGGGAAATGGCCCATCAGTCACGGTTCGTTTCGTTCCTGAGAACCTCACGCGCGCGCCCTTCGAGCTTGGATGGAGCCCCTCACCCGCCTGTAGCACGCCGGCTCTCGCCAGCTCTTCGTTGAACTTGCCCATCTCGGCTAAGAGTTTTTCGCTGGGCATCACA
>Ga0187846_10002190_pt1 | contig 10810 bp, 10 predicted proteins | sample TC_taG_FD_161473 | JGI IMG/M metagenome (GOLD analysis project Ga0187846, IMG submission 161473) | Biofilm microbial communities from the roof of an iron ore cave, State of Minas Gerais, Brazil - TC_06 Biofilm (v2) | ecosystem: Environmental > Terrestrial > Deep subsurface > Cave > Wall biofilm... | reverse complement strand
CCCGCCGTCTTATTTCGAGCTGCTCGTCGCGCTGGCGTTCATCTACTTCGCGCAGGAGCGCGTCGACGTTGCGGTCGTTGAAGTCGGCATCGGCGGCACCCTTGACGGAACGAACGTGCTCCAGCCCATCGAGAGCGTGCTCACCAACGTCGGGTTCGATCATACCGAGGTGCTCGGCGATACAATTGAAGCAATCGCAACAGACAAAGCGGGCATCATCAAACCGAATGCGCCTGTGGTGACTGCAGCTGAGGGCGCCGCGTTGGAGATCTTTCGTCAGGCGGCGCGACGCGTGGACGCTCCGCTCGTGCACGTGCAAGATGTGGCCAAGATAACGCCTCTGCCGAGCGAGCTCCCGTACGGTCAAGCCTTCAAGCTGACGACGCCGCGCCGCGCGTACGACGTACGCCTTCCGGTCATGGGCGAATTCCAGGTGCGCAACGCGGCGACCGCAATCGTCGCGTGCGAGCAAGTCGAGGACCTCTTCCCGATGAGTTCGGCAAGCGCGACGAGCGGTTTGGCGGCCATCTCCCTCCCCGGGCGAATGGAATTCTATCCGTCGCGGCCCGCGCTGCTTTTCGACGTCGCGCACAACGCCGACAAGGCAGCCGCCCTTGCGCAGGCGCTCGCGCACCACTTCCCCGAGCGGCGCTGTGTTTTCGTCGTTGCGATCTCGGAGAGCAAGGATGCGGCGGGGATGATCGGCGCCTTAGCGCGCGTGCCCGGGCAGTTCATCTTCACGAGTTTTTCTGTGACGCATCGCGAGCCGATATCGCCGCACGGGCTCGCGACCATCGCGCAGTCGCACGGCGTGCCGGCGCGAGCGGTCAGCGACCCGGTGGAAGCGCTCTCGGTGGCACGTCGCGTTGCTGGTCCTGACGACCTCGTCGTCGTCACCGGCTCGACGTTCCTGGTCGCGACGCTGCTGGAGTGGTTCCTTGAGAACGCCGCGGTGGGCGGGCATGCGCGAGTTTGAGCACGCCGTGCGCGCGCCGCTCGTGCTGCGCGGCCGCACGTTCGTGTGGGGCGAACGAACACACGTCATGGGGATCATCAACGCCACGCCGGACTCGTTTTCGGGAGATGGAGTCGCTCAGAACCTAGATGCGGCGCTGGAGAAGGCGCGCCGCTTCGCAGCTGCAGGTTGCGACATCATCGACATCGGCGGTGAATCCACCCGACCCGGTCATCAGCCGGTCGATGTGTCGGAAGAAGCACGCCGCGTCCTGCCGGTGATTTCCGCGGTTCGCAGAGCCCTCAGCGACATGCCGATATCGATCGACACGTTCAAGCCGGCAATCGCAGCACGCGCGGTCGATTTGGATGCCGACATGATCAACTGCGTGTGGGGCGCGCCGCCCGGCATTCTGGAAGTCGCCGCGACAAACGGCGCGGCGCTCGTCATCATGCACAATCGTGAGAACACCGAGTATGAGGGCGACGTCGTCGAGGAAGTCATCGCATCGTTGGGCCGCTCTGCGGAGGACGCCATTGGTGCCGGCGTGGCCGCCGAGCACATCATCGTCGACCCCGGCATCGGGTTTGGCAAGAGCGCGGAGCAAAATCTGGAGATCCTCGGCCGGTTGCACGAGTTCGTTCAACATCTGCCCTACCCGTTGCTGATCGGCACATCGCGAAAGTCATTCATCGGCAAGGTCACCGGTCTGCCGGTCGAGCGCCGTTTGCTCGGCACAGCGGCCTCCGTGGCGCTCTCGATCGCAGGCGGCGCGGACATCGTGCGCGTGCACGACGTCGAAGAAATGATCCCGGTCGTTCAGGTGGCGGACGCAATCGTGCGCGGCGCGACGACGTTTGCCCGGCCTCAAGAGGCCGGGACTACATAAGAAATGGGCCAGGCGACCACTCGACACGTGGGTACGATTCGCGTCACCGGCATGCGTTTTTGGGGCAAGCACGGCGTGCTCGACGAGGAGCGCGAACACGAGCAGCCGATCGACGTCGATCTTGCCGTCGCAGTCGACGTCGCAGCCGCCGCTCGATCCGATCACCTTGCCGATGCGGTCGATTACCGAGCGCTGTACGCGAAGTGCGAGCAGATCATCACGAAGCGTTCGCACGCGCTTCTCGAAACGCTCGCGAGCGCGTGCTTGGATGAAGTATTAGTAGACACGCGGATCAAGAGCGCGACCATTCGCATCCGCAAACCGCGAGCGCTCGAAGGGGCGACGCCAGAAGTCGAGCTCACCCGGTCCAGGGCCTGATGTGGTGGCGCGTTCACCTGAACGCGCTCGGGCAAGGCCGCTGTCTCGTTTGTGCCGAAATATAGACTAATGCCAGATAATGTCGACGGCAACGGTACGAGCGCCGCCTCGCTTTCGCGCTTTGTCAGCGACCGTGTTGCGCCGCTCGCCAAAGCATTTGCGCAGACTCCGCTCATGGAGCTGCGCCTGCGCACTCCCGAAGGCTCGATCCGCTTGGTCAAAACCGCTTCGGAAGCGCACGCAACGCACACGCGGCCCGTCCAACGCGCCGCGCTCCGCACCGGGCCGAAACAGCATCTCACGCCGACGACCGAGCCGGGGCGATCGTACGACATGATCAATGCGGACGTGGTCGGTATCTTCGCGGCCGCTCCAGACGTACCGCTGCCCGGCAGTCACATCGCGGAAGATCAGATATTGGGTCATATCGAAGCGCTGAAGTTGAAGCATCCGGTGCGCAGCGGGGGCCCGTGCATACTCGTTTCCCAGATCGTCGAAGACGACCAAGCAGTCGACTTCGGCGAGCCGCTGTTCGTCGTCGACAGAACCGAGCAGCCTGCCGCACCGCAGCCGCCACCCGCGGAGCTTGTGCCGGCGGCGACTCCCGAAATCCTTGAGCCGCCGCGCATTTAGGCGGCAGCGCGAAACCAGCACCACCGTAACGGAGCAACGTGTTCGATAAGGTTCTTGTCGCCAACCGCGGGGAAATCGCCGTGCGCATCATCCGCGGCTGCCGCGAACTCGGCATTCGCACGGTGGCGATCTTTTCGGAATCGGACCGCGACGCGCTGCACGTGCGCCTCGCGGACGAAGCGTATTGCGTCGGGCCGCCGCAAGCGGCGCGCTCGTATCTCAACATCCCGAACATCATCTCGGCTGCGGAGATCACCGGCGCCGATGCTGTCCATCCGGGCTACGGATTTCTCTCTGAGAACGCTGGGTTTGCCGAGATCTGCACCTCGCACGGCTTCAAGTTCATCGGACCTCCGGCGTCGGCGATCGCGCTCATGGGCGACAAAGCGTCCGCCAAGCGCCGCATGCACGAGGCGGGTGTACCGGTCGTGCCGGGCTCGGGCATTGTCGAATCCGACGAACAAGCCAAGCGTTTTTGCGCCGATACGGGCTATCCGGTCCTCATCAAAGCGACTGCCGGGGGTGGCGGCAAGGGCATGCGCCTCGTCGGGCGAGAGGCCGACTTGCTCGCCGGTCTCGCTGCTGCGCGCGGCGAAGCGCACGCGGCGTTCTCGGACGGCCGGGTGTATATCGAGAAATTGCTCCCGCGGCCGAGGCACATCGAAGTGCAGGTGCTCGGCGACGAATACGGTCACATCATCCACGTCGGCGAGCGCGACTGCTCGGTGCAAAAGCCCGCTCATCAGAAACTGCTCGAGGAATCGCCCGCGCCAAATCTCGATCCCGACGTCCGCATCCAACTGTGCGCCGCGGCGGTGAAAGCGGCGCGCGCCGCTGAGTACGCGAACGCCGGCACGCTCGAGTTTCTCGTTAGCGACGACAGCCGCTTCTATTTCATGGAGATGAACACGCGCATCCAGGTCGAGCATCCGGTGACCGAGGCGGTGTTCGGGCTCGACCTCGTGCGCTGGCAGATCCGCATCGCGTCGGGCGAGCGGCTGACGGTGCGCCAAGAGGACATCTTTCCGCGCGGCCACGCGATCGAGTGCCGCATCAACGCTGAAGACGTCGACAACGGCTTCCGTCCGGCGTCCGGCAAGCTCGGCACGGTCTTGCTGCCCGGCGGCCCAGGCATCAGAATCGACTCGCACATCTACTCCGGCGCGGAAGTGCCGCCGTACTACGACTCGCTGCTCGCCAAGATCATCGCCACCGATAGGAATCGCGACTCGTGCATCGCGCGCATGCGCCGCGCGATCGACGAGACGGAGATTCGCGGCATCGCCACGACGCTGGCGCTGCAAGAGCGGATCCTGAGCGCGCCGTCCTTCGAGCGCGGCGACACGTACGTCACCTGGTTGCGCGAAACGCTGCTGCAGCCGCCCGTCGCCGCCGGAGGCTGAGCGCATGGCGCGCGAACGGCGCGAACATCGCATCGCGCTCGAGGTGCTGTACGCGGTGAGCGTCGGCAAGGCACCGCTCGACGAAGCGCTGCGCCAGGCGCGCGAGGGCGTCGGCGTGTTCAGCCGGAGCGACGCGGCGGCCCAGGAAGACAAATACGAACCGATTTTGCCGGCGATGGAGCAGCGCGCCGACGCACCGCGTGCGACTGACTGGCCGCTGGTCGAGAATCTGGTGCGCGGCACGCTCGAGCGCCAGGCGGATATCGAGGCGCAGATCGAGCCGCTGCTCGAGCGGTGGACGATCGAACGCCTCTCCAGCGTTGATAGAATGTTGCTCGATCTCGGCGCATGGGAATTGCGGTACCGGCCAGAGGCTGACACGCTCGAGGTCATCAATCACGCGGTGGAATTGGCGCGGCGTCTTTCGACCGAGCGCAGTCCGGAGTTCGTCAACGGCGTGCTCGACGCGCTCGCCAAGAAGCCGCCCGCGGGACTCGGCTCGTGATCGTCGGCGGCACGCGCTTCCTCCGCCGCCTTCGTTTGCGTCGCTTTCAAACCGCCGTGCTCGTCACAATCATCGTGGTGCTTGCGATCGTGTTGGCGGTCGTGCTGGCGGTCATCGGGGTCATCACTGCATACGGGCAAAATCTGCCCAATGTCGACAAGCTTTCCGACGTCGATTCGGCGACGACCACGACACGCATCATCGCACGCGATGGCACGGTGCTGGCGCGCGTCTACGACAAGAACCGGATCTTCGTCTCGATCACCGACGTCGCACCGGTCATGCGCCAGGCCATCGTGGCGAGCGAAGACGAGCGCTTTTACGAGCACCGCGGCGTCGATCTGCGCAGCATCATCCGCGCGGCGGTGGCGGACTTCAGGCACGAACCGGTGCAAGGCGCGAGCACGATCACGCAGCAGCTCGCGCGCACGCTCTTTCTGAACCGCACGCGCACGATCGCGCGCAAGGTGCAGGAAGCGCTGCTGGCGATCGAGCTCGAGCGCTACTACACGAAAGACGAGATCCTCGAGCGGTACCTCAACCTGATCTACTTCGGAGCGGGCGCGTACGGCGTCCAAGCGGCAAGCCATGCGTACTTCGGCAAAGACGCATCCAAGCTGGTGTTGCCTGAGGCGGCGATGCTCGCGGGCGTGGTGGCAGCGCCGTCGGAGTATTCGCCGTTCGCCAACCCGGCCGCCGCCAAAATACGCCAGCGGCGAGTCCTCGAGCGGATGGTCGGCCGCCGCGAGATCACGCAGAGCGAAGCAGATGCGGCCGCGGCGACGGAATTGAAGTACGTCGACGTCGCGCCGCCGGGCGTGGAAGCCTACAAGTTCCCATACTTCACGACGTACGTCGTCGCCGAGCTGCAGCGCGACCTCGGCACGGACGCGCTCTTGCACGGCGGCCTCACCGTCTACACGACGCTCGACCCGCATCTCCAGATCCTCGCGCAGCGGGCAGTGACCGACATGGTCGAAGTGGGGCGCAAAGAAGGCTACGGAATGCACCAGGGCGCGCTGGTTGCGGAGGATCCACGCAACGGGCAGATCCTGGCGATGGTCGGCGGAGTGAAATTCTCTGCGGCGAATCAGTTCAATCGCGCGTGGCAGGCCCGCCGTCAACCGGGGTCCTCGTTCAAGGGCTATGTCTACTCGGCCGCCGTCGACCGTGGCGTGCCGGTCTCTACCATTTACTCAGACTCGCCCGTCACCTATCCGGCGGGCGACGGCACCGATTACAGTCCGGTGAACGACGACCATCGCTTTCTCGGCCCGATGCCGCTGCGCAGGGCGTTTGCGCTCTCGCGCAACGTCGTCGCCGTGAGGTTGGCCTACGACATCGGCATCGACAACGTCATCACGTACGCGCACGCCATGGGCATCACCGAGGATCTCGAAGCGGATGTGTCGCTGGCGCTTGGTACTGCCGTCGTGTCGCCGCTCGATATGGTGTCGGGGTATTCGACGATCGCCAACGGCGGCGTGTATTCGCCGCCGACCGCGATCCGATACGTCACCGACCGCTACGGCACCATCGCCCTCGACAATCGTTTTCCGCAGCGCCGCGTCGCGATGTCATCGGGTACGGCATACATCATGACGACGCTCATGGAGAGCGTCATCCAAGCGGGCACGGGCTACCCGAACGCGATCATCGGGCGTCCGGCCGCCGGCAAGACGGGGACGACGTCGAGCTTCCGCGATGCCTGGTTCGTCGGCTTCGTGCCGCAACTCACAGCGGCAGTGTGGGTGGGCAACGACGACTATTCGAAGATGTATGAGTCGTACGGTGGGAACGTGCCGGCGCGGCTGTGGGCGCGTTTTATGAAAACGGCGCTCGCGGGCGTGAAGCCGCAGAAGTTCGCCGTGCCCCCGGATGTCGAATTGGTGCGAGTCTGCGCCGACGGCAACTCGCGCGCGCCGACGGGCGCAGCCGGCACGTTGGAATATTTCTTGCCGGGCACAGCGCCGCTGGCGATGTGCGAGCTTGCGAAGCCGTCGCCGGGTGTGCCGGTGATGGGACCGGCGCCGGATGAACCCGCGCCTCCACCGGCGAGCGATGAATCGCCGCAACCCGCCGCGCCCGCGCAGCCCGCCGCTGTTCCATCACCCGCGGGCACTCCCGCCGCGCAAGCCATTGCAAAACCTACCCCTGCTCGCTGAGGGCCCGCCGCTCACCGTCTCGCAATTCGCTCGGGCGGTCGAGAGCGCGTTGCACCGCGAGTTCCCGTTTCCCGTTCGCATCACCGGAGAAGTGACCGGCGCCTACACGCAGCCCGATAGCGGCCACACGTATTTTTCGCTTAAAGATGCGCTGTCGATCGTCAAGTGCGTGTGCTGGGCGACGAGCGAGGCGGCTGTGTACATTCACGAGGTGTGCACGGAGGGCGCGGCGGTGGAAATGCTCGCCGAAGTGCGTACGTATTATAAGAGAGGCGAATACCAGCTCAGCATTCTCGAGGCGCTGCCCGTCGGTCGTGGCAGGCTCTTCCGGCTCTTCGAATTGCTCAAGGCGAAATTGCAAGCGGAAGGGCTGTTCGAGGCCGAGCGCAAGCGGCCGATTCCGGCGTTCGTGCGCAACGTGGCGATCGTGACGAGCCGCGATGGGATGGCGCTGCAAGATTTCGTCAAGACAGCACGCGCTCGCGGCGCGCATGTGCGCATCACGCTCGTGCACGCGCCGGTGCAGGGCGAGGCCGCGGCGCCGATGCTCGCTGCTGCCATCCGCCGCGCCGGCCGGCTCGATGTCGACGCGGTGGTCGTCGCTCGCGGCGGCGGGTCGCTCGAAGATCTGTGGGCGTTCAACACTGAGATCGTCGCGCGCGCCATCGTCGCATGCGCCAAGCCGGTGATCAGCGCCGTCGGCCATGAAGGCGATTTCACGATCGCCGATTTTGTCGCTGACGTGCGCGTGGCGACCCCTTCGATGGCGGCGGTGCACGTCGCAGGGGAACGGGCGGAGCTGCTCGAGCGGCTCGCCGATCTTTCCACAAGGCTGAATCGTTGCTTGAAACATGTGCTCGCCGACGGTAGCCAACGCCTCGACGACGCGTTGGGCGGGCTGCGCCGCAACGATCCGCGCCGGCGGTTGGAAGAGTTGAGCCGGCGAACGCGCGTCGCAGCCGCCACGCTGCGCCAAGTCTTCGCACGATACCGCGAGCAGCAACGCGGAAGGCTTGCGGCTGCGACGGCGGCGCTTGCGGCGCTCGGGCCGGAGCGCACGCTGGCGCGCGGCTACGCTATTGTGTTTGACGATGCCGGCCGGGTGGTGACCGACGCGCGGCGCACGAGCATCGGCCAAGAAGTCGACATCACGTTACGCTCCGGCCGCCTCGGCGCCAAGATCACAAGCAAAGACGACAAACGCCAAATGTAGCGTAGCACCCGAGCGAAGCTTGGGTAATGTAGTGTTCCGAGCGAGCGTAGCGAGCTCGGAGAACGGCGCACGCGTGTTGAATGGAGCGCCATGACTGAATCGACGCAGAATCGTAAGCGCAAAGACGAAGGTCCAAGTTTCGAAGCTGCTTTGGCGCGCCTGGAGGCCATCGTCGAGAAGCTCGACGACGGTAACCTGCCGCTCGCGCAGGCGCTCGCATTGTATAAGGAAGGAAACGCGCTCGCAAAACGGTGCCGTACGCTCTTGACCGAAGCGGAAGTCGAAGTGAAGGAAGCGCTTGCGGCTGACAAAGGGGATGGCGCCTAGGCGGCGTCTCGACGTCATCGTCGCCGAGCGTTTGGGGATGTCGCGCGCCCGGGCGCAAGCATTGATCCTTGAGGGGCGCGTCCGCGTGAAGGGCGAGCCGCGCACGAAGGCCGGCGAGCTCGTAGCCCTCGAGATCGCCTTCGAAGTCGAGCAGCCGCCGCGTTTTGTGAGCCGCGGGGGCGAGAAGCTCGAGCACGCGCTTGACGGCTTCGACTGGTCGCCCACTGGCCTGCGCTGCTTGGACGTCGGCGCGTCCACCGGCGGCTTCACCGACTGTCTGCTGCAACGCGGCGCTGCCAGCGTGACCGCGGTGGACGTCGGGTATGGCCAAATAACTTTGACGTTGCGTAACGATCCACGAGTCAGACTTTTCGAGCGATGCAACTTCCGTTACGCAACCAGCGAAAAACTGGGCGGGCCATTTGCGTTTGCGGCTCTTGACGTTTCGTTCATATCTCTTGCGAAGATCGCGTCTGTGCTGGCGAGTATGCTCGAGCCGAACGCGCGCTGCATCGCACTGGTGAAACCGCAGTTTGAGGCCGGGCGCAAATGGGTGGCGCGCGGCGGGGTCGTGCGCGAAGCGCGAGGACAGGTCGAAGCGATCCAGACGGCGGCGGAAGCACTTGCAACCAACGGCATCTCGCCCGAAAAACTTGTGTACTCGCCGTTGCTCGGTCCGGCTGGCAACATCGAGTTCTTGCTTGGCGCAGTCAAGGCCAAAACAGCGCGCAAGCGACGCTCGATTGACGTGGCGGGGGTCGTGCGAGAAGCTCACGAAAAGTTCGCCCGATGAGCGAAACCGGCCGCATCAAGATAGCGAACCTCGCGTTGTACGTGGACACGGAACGCCAGGATGCTATAACCGCTGCGCAATCCGCGGCGGCGATCGCGCGCGAAGCGGGCGTGAAGCTGCTGCTTGGCGATCAGCAAGCAGCCAAGTTGAAGCTCAATGGCGCGGGGGCGCGGACGTTCCCGCTGCCGGCTGATTTGCTCGTCTCGATGGGCGGCGACGGCACGCTCCTGCGCGCCGCACACATCGCGATGCCGCACGGCATCCCAGTTCTGGGAGTGGACTTCGGCCGCGTTGGCTTTCTCACCGAGGTCGAACGCGCAAGGTTCGATCAGGTGCTGCGTGGCTTGCTTGCTGAAGGAGTGGAAACTGAGGACCGCACTGCACTCGAGGCGCATGTCGCAGGCGCCGATCGGCGGTACTTGGCGATAAACGACATCTATCTCGACCGCAGCGAGCGCGGCCACATCGTCACGTTCAGCATCAACATCAGCGGCCTGCAAGTCGCAGACATTCCCGCAGACGGCATCGTCATCGCGAGCCCGACGGGCTCGACAGCATATTTCCTCTCCGCCGGCGGACCGATCATGGCGCCCGGCCTCGACGCGTTCGGCATCGCGCCGATCAGTCCGCACACGCTTTTCTCGAGGCCATTGGTCGTCTCAGCGTCGGAAACCATACGCATCAGCCTGCCGCGCGATTCGCGCCCGGCAAATCTGTACGCAGACGGCAAGCTCGAGACCGCGATGGAGCCCGGCTCAGCCGTCGAGATCGTGCGAGCGTCGCGGCCCGTGAAGTTCGCGCGGCTCGACAAGCATCATTTCTTCACGATGCTCGAGCGCAAGCTGCATTGGGGCACGTCGCTCAAACGCTCCCTTGAGTAAGGACGGGAGAAGACAAGAGGTCAACCGGCCCAATCTTGTCCCGTACCGCGGTTTAGACCAAGCGCAGGCGGTGGAATCCGTGGATAGCGGTGATGGAATCTGTGGATGGCCGCGCCGTGAGGCGATTTCGTTTGACGCCCACCATGCGGAATGATAAAATACCGTGCGTGACTCGACTTTCGCGGCTTTTTGTAGCCACGAAGGCAAGACCCGGCGAGGGTCTTGGCAGTGGGTCCTGTTCTTTGAAAACTAAACAGCGCAGACGCAAATAAATTCGTGGGTCCCAATCGGCACGTAGAAGTAGGGGCCGGCGTAAGCCGGTCTTATCATTTCTGGCGACCGATCGGGAACAACGTCAAAAATGTCCGGCGCCAGTGCCGGATCCTCATCAGGCTTGGATTTAGCCCCCCTGGTGTTGTAGCGCGCGGCCCCACCGGCCAAGCGCAAGCTAAAGAGCCACAAACGGCTCGTTTATAGATTTGACTCCGATCTTTCCATAACCCATGGAGCGGTCGAATTCGTTCGACCGATGATCGGTGTTCGTGAGATGTAAATGGAGAGTTTGATCCTGGCTCAGAACTAACGCTGGCGGCGTGCCTAACACATGCAAGTCGAGCGGTCGCCATTTTGTAGCAATACAGAAGAAGCGATAGCGGCAGACGGGTGAG
>Ga0187846_10002189_pt1 | contig 10822 bp, 8 predicted proteins | sample TC_taG_FD_161473 | JGI IMG/M metagenome (GOLD analysis project Ga0187846, IMG submission 161473) | Biofilm microbial communities from the roof of an iron ore cave, State of Minas Gerais, Brazil - TC_06 Biofilm (v2) | ecosystem: Environmental > Terrestrial > Deep subsurface > Cave > Wall biofilm ... | reverse complement strand
GAACAGGATCACGAAATCCTGCACCGCTCCTCCCAGGGTGGCTCCAATGATGATCCACAGGGTACCGGGAAGATAGCCGAACTGGGCAGCCAGCACCGGACCTACCAGCGGGCCCGGGCCGGCAATGGCGGCAAAGTGGTGGCCGAACAGGATCCACTTGTTGGTGGGCTCGAAGTCCAGGCCGTCGCGCAGCCGCTCCGCCGGTGTCGCGCGCTTGTCATTCAGCATCATGACACGCGCGGCGATGAATTTGGCATAGAAGCGGAATCCGACCGCATACGTACAGGCGGCTGCCACCACCAGCCAAATGCTATTGATGGGCTCCCCGCGATTCAGGGCAATCCCGCCCAAACAGAAAGCGCCCAGCACCGCAATGGCGGCCCAAGTCAAATGTCCGAGTAGCTTCACGCTCTAGAGTCTACTAAAAGCGCTTGAGCCCGTGCAGCAGGGAAAACTGTGAAAAATTGGCGAGGCCCACCGCTCCCTCGCGGTCGCGGCTCGGTAAACGCGTCAATACCGCGCTTCCGAGCCGCGCGCGCAAGCAAGCGGTCTCGGCGGTGAAACTCGCCTACCGGTGCTGGCGTTCGGCCGCGCCAGTCGTTTCCCGATGTGCCGAGTACCGGTCCAGTTCGGCAATCAGGGGCTGCGCGGCAGCCGGCGGCGGCATGTTGCTCGTCAGGATCTCCCGGCTAGTCAGCTTACGCCCGTACAGAGCCTCATCCTCCTTGGTATCCGGACGCATGGTTGCCCCATTCAGAGAAATGCCGGCGAACACACCCCTGGCACGCGACCAGGCCAGAATCTCCGCATGCAGCTCGACATCGGTCGCAGCTTGAGCCGTTCGCCCCACCGGTCCGGCCGCTACTGACGCATCCGCACCGAGCGTAAATTTGTCACTCATGAGCTTATTCATGCCGTCCTGGCTCATGACTAGCATTACAACATCCGTGGACGAGCCTCCGATTTGAAAGCCCACGCTGCCGCCTTCCACCCTAACCGCGGCTGGAGCACCCCACCCGGTACCCTGCCGGCACTCGGCGAATCCCCGCCCGTACTCTCCGCCTACTATGAACGCACCCTTTTTCAAACCAGGGACAATCACCACGCACTGGGCCCGATTGAGCAGGTCGTGCGGAATCCCCTTATCGGGCGTTGCCATGATCTCGGAGAAGACTGAAGTAGCATCGCTCAGACGCTCAGCGGTGGTAGCCGCCATCAGGCCAGTAGCCGGGATCAGAAAAGATGCAAATATTGTTAACGTTCGCATAGAAGAAACATCTCCCGTTTTTATTATGTCTGTCTGTAGTAAGCAATTGGGCGAATAATTTGTTTTGTTTTGTACTCAGTTACTAAATACGGCCCAGCATGCGTAGTCTTACGTTGAAAGCGCGAGCTTGTCCTCTTCCGTACGTTAAGAAAAATGGCGTTCCGAGTACGTTATTTACTGTATTGGGATTTCCATTGTTGGTCAGATTGCTGAAGCCGAAGCGCCAAGCCCATAAATAATGTAACGCCCGAAACTTGCGTTCCAAAGCCAAGTTGATGTTAAAGTAGTCAGGCAGGCGCAGCGAGTTTGGGGGTCCGGCCATAAACCCATTTTGATCCACCACACTGAAAGGAAAACCAGTGCGATACTCGACCAGATAAACTGCGGTGGTTTCGTGTGTCAGGAATTGGAAAGAGCGCGGCAGGGCGCGGTGGGGAAGAGGCGCCCAGCCCCACATGTGAAAGCGATTAGGCGCATCCCAGGCAAAGGGCCCTGGCATTTGCGCGGCGAATATAGGGTTTTCAAGACTGTAGTCGACGGCGGCGTCCGACTTGGCGCGGGAACGTGTGAAGCCCGCAAACCATTCGAACTTCCCTTCAAAAGTGCGCCGGACACTGATTTCCACGGCATCGTACCGGTCTTGCCGAATGCTGCGCAAGGCATACGCCACATCGGCCGATTCCGCCAGGACCGCCTGCGGGTTGGTTGGCTCGAACACCAACCCGTGTGAACCGGTACGGTGCATATAGCCAGTTTTGCCGTAGAAATCGAAGGGCAGTTTGCGCTCGACGCCCACGCTGGCGCTGCGGTAGGAAGGGGCTCGGAGCGCATGCTCATTCACCAGAAAGGAGGTTTCGACCGGACCGATCAGGCCTCCTCCGGGTGGATAGAAAGTAGAGAGGCTGACTTCACCCTGCTGTTGCGTAACGAGCCCCAGATTGATGGAATCGTAGTAGAGGCCCCAGCCCGCGGAGAACTTGGTATCACGCAAAACCTTGGGGACCCACACTACCGAGAAGCGCGGCCCCGGTTCCAGCGCGCGCACGATTTCGTTCCACTCCAGCCGCAATCCGGCTTCCACAAGTATGCCGTCGCGCGGTGTCCAGCGGTCTTGAACATACTCCGCCGCCTCGATATTCTTGCGCGCCTCAAACGGGCCGCCGGCAAACCAGACGTAGCGTGCCACCGAGTTATCCGCGCGCAGCACTTCGTAATCGTGGCGTATCACGCGCTCATGAAAGGCCTCCCGTTCCAGGTCCAGACCGAACTTCAACTGGTGGCTGCCGCCCCCATGCAGCGTGGGAAGAAACAGATTCGCGACGCCTTGCTGCCGGTACGAGTGCCGGTCGAGATCGACGAAGTAATTCCCCCGGTTTCCGAAAGGCGTAATTTCAAACAGGCTGCTGCCTTGCGGAATATCGTGTAACCAGCTCCGCGTATCGGCGAAGCCCACATCCAGCAGCGCGCCGCCGCCAAAGTACGCCTGATCCCGGACAGAACTCATATAGAGTGCTGAGTGGTGGTTCAAGGTGGTCTCTGCGGGACTCAACAAACTTAGCCCATTCCGATTGATCTCCGACAGGTTAATGAGAAAGCTTCCAGTGAGGATATTGGCCGGAGTCAAATTCACCTGAAACCGGCTCAGATTGCTGCCGGTCACGCCATGAGTCAGATTTTGGCCGGACGGCAAGCCATGGACGACATCCACACTGTAGAAGCCGTCGAAGCCGTTATGAAACCAGGCGCGACCTTTGACAAGCGGGCCGGAGACTTCCAAGCGAGGCGTCCACTTGTCGATGTGTAGTCCGCTTTCGGTGGAAATTCCCGGAACAAAGTTAGTGCCGGCGAAGCGCCAGCGATCATCGCCCATTTTGGTTTTCAAATCGAGCACTCCCGCTGAACCGCGGCCGTTCGCTGCCGAGAAGCGGCTGCTCTCCAGGTCCATCGATTGGATCGAATCGATATTGACGCGCGTCTCCAGGTCGCCCGTGACGGGATCCGATATGTTAAATCCATCCAAAGTGTAATTAGTTTGGTTGGTGGCGCCGCCATTGAAATGCGCGAGGCCGGCGTTGTCCTGCACCACGCCATCCATTAACGGCAGGGCATTGCGATAATCCTGCGGCGCCGGATAGGGAACGGTCAGGATTTCGGTATTTTCCAGTTCCTGGTGCTGGGAGGGTTGCTGTGGATCGATGGCGGGCGCCGATGCTCGCACATCCAGACGTTCCGAAAACTCCTGCACGTGGTTCAGAGTGATGATGAGCTGATTGAGACCATCCGCAAACTCCTGGCCCTTGCCTTGATAGACGTAGAATCCTGGCCGCTCGGCCCGGATCTGGTACACGCCCGGCGGGCCCGGATTCAGATTGAAATTGCCGGCGGCGTCGGAGGAAGCCACACCCATTCCAGCGCCTTCCGGTGTTCGAAATTCCACGCGGGCGCCGGAAACGGCGGCACCCGTCTCGTCGAGCACTCTCCCGGAAACAGTCACTTGGGCCTGCAATCCGAGAGGCAGGAGCAGCCAGGCGAAGTAGCAGCGCGGAATGGGAAACCAGTGCCTCATCCATGGCCCCGACGGAGGGCTTATTCAAGAATACACGCCACGCCTGTTTAGCGCAGCGACCGCCCGGCCCGTCGGGCCACAAAAAGGGGTGAAGACGCTGCCCGCTGCTGAAGGGGTGCTCGCGCGTGGGTGGGCCTCCCGGTCCCTACGTTGATACCAGTTCGTCCGCTCCTTTCCCGGCTGCCCGGAGCTTTCTTTTTTCCTGCTGCAACCCGTGCATCGCCATCAGCGCCCCGATGGGGTGGGCGCCGGCCGCGACGAGCGGGTCGGTATCTTTGCCGACTCTCTCCGTGTCGAGATAGCGGAACTCCAGGGCGGCCAAAAGGCCGCGGGTGTGTTGCGGGGCGAGTTCGTATTCGGACGCTACTGCGGCTGGGTCCTGGAACAGACGAGCGCGAAGGCTAGGCTTGAAACGCGAATCATACAGCAGCTTGTTCAGCTTGTAAGCCGCGAGCGGCGGATGGTTGTAGAAATGATATGGATGGTTATGGAATTGGTAGCTCTGGGGCGGTTCGGGATGCGGTTTGGCGCCGGGATGGAAGCGTACCACGGCATGGCCATGATGCGTAGTTGGCTGATAGGAGAGCAGTTCCATATGCTGCTTGCCGATGGCGCCCAGAGCCAGCGCCCACGGCAGCATCTCGGTGTTCCCCACTTCATCCAGTTGTTCGGGCGTGAGATCGAGGAAGGAATCCTCACGGCTGTTTTCCAGCTCCCGGATGCACCAGCGGTCGAAATCGTAAGCCGGCTGGTAATAGCGCGCGGTGCCGGGGTAATGCGACATGCCGCCGCTGGCAAGCACGGCCACGCGCTCGGGCCGCGCGGCCACGATTTCCGCGATCGCGCGGCCGAGCGCGGCACATCGCCGCGGGCTGGGCAGCGGCGGCAGATACGTATTCACAAAAACCGGGACCACGGGAATCGCGCGGTCCTCCAAAATCCACTCGAAAATGGCCGCGAAGGAGTGCCCGAGATCGGCATCTTGCGAAAATGCCATATCGAAATCGCGGCGCACCAGTTGCTCCAGCAGGACTTCGGCAAACTGCTGATGGATTGGCGGGGTCCAAGCTTTCCCGGCAAAGGCCGCGCTGGCCCGATCGCTGGCCATCACCGCGAACGTCGGCACCGTGCGCAGGAAAAACGTCTCCATGTGATCGCTGGCGAAAATGATCAGCACGTCCGGTCCCGTTTCGTCCAGCACTTTACCCAACCTCCGCATGGCAGCAATTCCCGCATCCAGCTGCTTCGGATCCTCTTCCGGTGGCCGCGTAAAGAGCTGTGGCGCATGCACGCTCGCCATGGCAGCGACGATTTGTCCCATCTCTTCCTCCTGTCAATCTGGCGTCAGCCGCTAAGCGCAGGCCGCGGTTCAAGCATGTCGCTAAACGGTTGTGCCTGCCGGCTGCGAGGCCAGTAGTTAGCGAGAGAAGGTAGCATTTGAAAATCCAAACCAACGCGTCTGGAAATAGGGCAGTTATGCATTTTCGGATGCGCGCAATCCCGCACTGGAGGTGCGAGACTGCGTGATTTCCCGCAGCCGATATCGGTATTGCTATTCACATCCGGCCGGGGAAACATATCGCCGAATAGGCTCGATTTCAAACGCCTTGTGATACGATTGCTGCGGCTGAATCACCAATTTCTGAACCATCTGGTTCCTCGAAAAAAGGAGAGATATAAGCATGCCAACGCGAAAAACCGTCCCGTTACCCGGAAGCGAACGAAGGCCCGTCCAGGGAGCACGGGTGAAAGGCCCGATTAGTGGCGATGAACCGATTGAGGTCCGCATCACGCTCAAAGCGCCTGACTCATTGCAGAAGAGGGCGGAAGAACTGGCCGGTCAAAGTCTCGAACAACGGAAATACGTAAGCCGGGAAGAATTCGAAAATACCTACGGCACCGAGGAAGCGGCCGTCAACCAAATCGAGCAATTCGCCCGGGAGCACAATCTCAGCGTCAGCCGAATTGAGCGAGGGCGGCACGTGGTGTATCTAAACGGCACCGCGCGCGATATGAGCCTGGCCTTTCAGACTTATTTGGAGCAGTATGAACAGCTGGATGGAACCACCTACCGGGGGCGCCAAGGCCCGCTTCACATCCCGGAGGAGTTGGCCGGCATCATCCTGAGCGTGAGCGGATTGGATGATCGGCCTGCGGCCCGGCCCAAACTTCGCCTTCGCCCTGCGGCTGCGGCAGGGCCGAATCTCGAATACAAGCCGCAAGATTTGGCGAAACTGTATTCCTTCCCCACGCCGGCCAACCCAGGGCAAGGGCAGTCGATTGGCATTATCGAGCTCGGCGGAGGATATCGGCAAGCGGATCTGAACACATACTTCGCCGGAAAAGGACCACAAGTGACCGCGATTTCCGTCGATGGCGGCCACAACAAACCGACCGGGAATCCCGACGGCCCGGATGGCGAAGTAGTGCTGGATATCGAGGTGGCGGGAGGAGTCGCGCCGCAAGCCACCATCGCGGTATACTTCGCCCCTAACACCAATAAAGGCTTCCTCGATGCGGTCAGCGCGGCTGTGCATGATAGCACTCGCAAGCCGTCGGTGATCTCGATCAGTTGGGGCAGTCCGGAAGATGGCGGCAGCTACAGCACCGCGGTGCTGAACGCATTCGATCAAGCGTTTCAGGCTGCGGCGGTGATGGGGGTGACCGTGCTAGTCGCCGCGGGAGATGGCGGGTCCAGCGATGGAGCCCAGGATGGCGCCGATCATGTCGATTTTCCGGCTTCGAGCCCGCACGTTACAGCCTGCGGTGGAACCCGTCTGGTGTCTCCCGACAAACAGACCATCCAAAGCGAGACTGTGTGGAACGACGGAGCGCAAGGCGGGGCGACGGGCGGAGGCATTAGCAAAGTCTTCCCAGTGCCCAGCTATCAGCAAGGTCTTAGTGCGGCGCGCACCGACGGCAGCACGGTGGCGCTCACGGGACGGGGCGTTCCCGACATTGCGGCTGACGCCGATCCCCAGACCGGCTATGACGTACTAGTAGACGGGCAGAGCTTCCCGATTGGAGGAACGAGCGCCGTCGCGCCTTTAATGGCAGGCCTGGTGGCGCTGATGAACCAGCAGATCGGGAAACCGCTGGGCTTCTGGAATCCGCTGTTATACCCGGACATCGGCACGCCCGCCCTCCGCGACATCACGCAGGGGAATAATGGCACCTACAAGGCCGCCCCAGGATGGGATGCTTGCACAGGCGTCGGAGCGCCCGTCGGCACGTCTCTGGTATCGGCCCTCGAAGGGCAAGCCAAAAAGGCTGCCGTGGCACCGAGTCCCCGTAAGGGCCGTTAAACTGCCTGCTGCCCCACAACTGCCGGCCGCTCCCGTTTCAGCTTGCGCAGCGCACGGACGGCCGGCAGCAGCACGCGATTTCCCCACATGATGATGCCCGTCAGAAACAGCAGCGCGGGGGCCAGGCCGATGACCACCCAAACCACTTTCAGCGGCCAATCGCCGCGGCCAAACTCGCCGAAGTGCAGATAGTTCATCCATCGCAGCAGCCGTTCGTCCGGGCTGCGGCGCGCATCGAGCAAGTCGGGGACGAGAAACAGGGCCACCAGCCGTTGAAACGGGGCCGGGAAAACCACGTAGATTCCCGTGATGCCCCACATGAGGGAAAAAGCGTAGGTCCAGAAGCCAATCGTGCTGTGCAGTTCCCAATTGAAGCGCTTCCAGTTGGCTTCGAAACGGGGGCGCAAACTGCGGCGCCAACTCGCGCTTCCAGGCCACCAGATCACCGCACCTGTCAGGCATAGCACGGTCACGAGGATCGACGCATAGCCGTTCACACGACGCCCCTGTTCGCCCGCCAGGAGATTGAAATGCAAGTCCGCGAGCCATGTGAGGACCCGCAGGATTGCGGGTTGAACCGGGCCGAGGTCTTTCCCCGTATAGGGATCGAACAGTCTTTGCTTGTATTGGCCATTCCGCTCTAACCAAATCATGACCGCGTGATTGGGCGCCTTGGCCCGAAACACGTTGCTCACGTGATACTGCGGATGGGCGCTCTCCGCGGCTTGCCGCAGTTGCGGAGCGCTTAGCCGGGCTCCGGAAATGGTCACAAGCCGGGGCTTATCGCCGAGAGATTTAAAGAGTTTATCGCGGAAGACCAGCGCGCTGCCGGAAACACTGATGGCGAAAACATATAGGCCGACACTGACTCCGATCCATAAGTGGACCTGAAAGAGAGCCTTGCGCAGCCAGACACTCTGCGGCCGGCTCGCCCATTGTTGTGCCAGCGTCAAATTACTTCACCGTGATGGGCACCAGCCCAGATCCCGCGATGTGGCTCAACCCCCATTGTCCAGTTTCCTGGTTGGCCTGCTCCGGCGGGCTGGCTTGCCCGTAGACAAGCCCCGCGGCCACTATGAACAACGTTGCACTCCGTAACATGTATCCGGAATAATTTTACATCGGCTCCATCCCGACTACGTAGTGTGAGTTACGGCGACCTGGCGGCGTATTCCGCGAGACCGCTCCCTTACGGTCGCGGCTCCGCAGCAATCCGTTACAGAGCCGCGACCGTCAGGGAGCGGTCGCCTGAACACTCTGTTCGCAGAACACCTGCAATGTCAGAGCTGCCTGGAACAGGTCGTTCATGGATGCAGTTTTGCGAAATACTTCTGCATCTCGACCAAACCGGATCCTTCGCGGAGGGGCAAGGATCTGATGGCGTGATTGAACGCGCTCTCCAGCGATGCCAAGATCAGCAGCGTGTCGGCCTCCTTGATTTCGCGGTGCCGAACCCGTTCCAGTTCCGGGCCGGCTTCCTTCCAGGTCTCCACCCATCTCCGCATCTCGTTGCGCTCGTCCATACCTCTCAATTATGAAACGTCTCGAGGATCGGCCGGATCTGATCTTCTATCCGCGTCCGGCGCACGCGCTCGGCGTGCACGATCGCCCTGAGAATCGCGTCCGATTGGGCCAAATCGCGGTTAATTAAGACGTAATCGTAGGCTTGATAATTGCGGATCTCTTCGGCCGCGGCGCGGAGGCGGCGTTCAATGATGTCTTCCCGGTCCTCGCCGCGTGCGCGCAGTCGCTGCTCGAGGACCTCGCGTGAGGGCGCCAGGATAAAAACCGTGACCGCTTCCGGAATCTGGCATTTCAGCTGATGCGCGCCCTGCACGTCGATGTCCAGCACCAGGTCTTTGCCTTGCGCGCGCGCTTCCTCCAGAATGCCGCGATGGGTGCCGTAATAGTTCCCGAAAACGTCTGCCCATTCCAGGAATTCGCCCCGGCCAATCATGGCCTCGAATTCGGAACGGGAGACGAAGTGATAATCGCGGCCTTCAGCCTCCGCTCCGCGCGGCTTCCGGGTGGTGTAAGAAATCGAGAACAGGAGGCCAGGAACGTTGGCCATCAGCCGTGCCACCAGAGTCGATTTTCCGGAGCCGGAAGGGGCGGAGATGATGAAGACGGTGGTCATTACTCCAAATTCAGCGATTGCTCCCGGATCTTGTCAATTTCCGATTTTGCGGCCAGGGCCAGTTCCGTGATGGTCAGCCCGAGATCACCGAGGCCGCCGGTCTTGGAAAGCACGGTATTCGACTCGCGGTTCATCTCCTGCAACAGAAAATCCAGGCGCTTGCCGATCTCCCCTCCGGCGGCCAGCATTTGCTCGAGTTGTTCGGCGTGTGTCCGGAGCCTTATGAGTTCTTCGCTGATATCGCTGCGATCGGCCAGGATAGCGGCTTCCTGCACGAGCCGCTGCGGATCGATACCCGCACCGTGGAGCAGGTCGGCTAATTTCTCCCGCAAACGCTTCTGGAAGGCTGGAACCGCGCCCGTACGGATCTCCTCGATACGCTCCACCAGCCCGCGAATCACGCGGCAGCGCTGGTGCAGCTCCTGGGCGGTGATGGCGCCCTCGCGCTCGCGGGAAGCATTGAGCAGCGCCACCGCTTCATCGACCGCCTGCAAAACGGCTTGCGATACTGTCTCGCCCAGCTCTTCTTGATCCGGGCCGCCCAGCATTCCCGGAAGGCGCAGCGCGGCATTGAGGTCTGGTTCCCCGCCGAGGTTATATACTTCAGCCGCTTCCCGAAACGCCCGCACGTAGGCCTCGAGGAGCGGGCGATTGACTGGCGCGCTGCCGCCTTCGCCTGGCCGCGTGAATACCAGGTGGATCTGTAAGTGGCCGCGCGCGATACCGCGTTTGATCGCTGCACGCAGCTCGTTTTCCAGCGCGTCGAGTTCCGGCGGCATGTGGAAATGCAGGTCCAGCCCGCGGTGATTTACGGTCTTGAGGCTCACGATGATTTCGCCCGCGGGTAACGTCTTCTTCACCCGGGCGAACCCGGTCATGCTGCGCACCCTCACGGATCCACCACCGGGCCGGCGGGCGCAGCAGCGGCTCTTACCATTGCATCCAGGAACTGCAATTCATGTAGCCGCTGGTAAATGCCTCCCTTGTTCACCAGCTCATCGTGGGTTCCGATCTCGCCAATCCGCCCTTTCTCCAACACCACGATCTTGTCCGCGCGGCGAATTGTCGACAGGCGGTGCGCGATCACAATTACCGTGCGATCCTCCATCAGGTTGGCGAGAGCTCTTTGGACCAGCATTTCGGATTCGGTATCCAGATGAGACGTGGCTTCATCCAGGATTAGAATGGGGGCGTTTTTCAGCAGCGCTCGCGCGATGGCGATGCGCTGCCGCTGGCCGCCGCTGAGCTTGATGCCGCGATCGCCGATCACCGTATCGTAGCCATCCGGCAGGCGCGTGACGAAATCGTGCGCCAGAGCGGTTTCGGCGGCCCGGCGGATTTCCTCGGACGCGGTCGCCGGCCGTCCATAAGCAATGTTGCGGGCCACCGTATCGTTGAAGAGGAAGGTATCCTGGGCCACGATGCCGATCAGCGACCGCAGCGATGCCAGGCTGAGATCGCGCACATCACGGCCATCCACTTTGACGGCGCCGGCGGTGACGTCGTAAAGCCGTGGCACAAGGTTAGCGACCGTGGTCTTGCCGGCG
>Ga0187846_10002188_pt1 | contig 10824 bp, 12 predicted proteins | sample TC_taG_FD_161473 | JGI IMG/M metagenome (GOLD analysis project Ga0187846, IMG submission 161473) | Biofilm microbial communities from the roof of an iron ore cave, State of Minas Gerais, Brazil - TC_06 Biofilm (v2) | ecosystem: Environmental > Terrestrial > Deep subsurface > Cave > Wall biofilm... | reverse complement strand
CCACAAAGCCAAACCGGTTTCCAGACCGGTGCGGCATGGCTCACCCAAGCCCGCCCCGCGGTCCAAGCTGAAACCGGCCAAGCCGGCGGCGGCAGGGACCAAGGACAGAGCAGCCGTTCGGGCGGCATCGACCAGGGCTGCGCCTGCCGGTAACCGCGCGCCGGGAAGTAAAACCGCAGTTTCCAAGCCCAAGGTCCCGGTTGCCGTAGTGCCGGCGCCCTCCCCGGAGATTGCGGCACCGACGCCGAAGTCGGCGACGAGGCCGACCCAGAGCGTCAGCCCGAAGGATCTGGCCGCCGCACATGAATACCTGCTGAGCCGTTCATCGAGCCGCAGCGAGGAACCGGTCATTGTCAGTGGCCGGCGCCTGTTGACGGAGGAGCAGCTGCTGCGGATGGTGGACAACGACTATATGAATGAGGATCAGCTTGCGTTCTTCAAGTACCGGCTGCAGCAGATGGAGCGCGAACTGCTGAGCAACGCCGATGAAACGACCGAGCATCTGCGCGAGACGGTGATCGTTCCGGACCCGGCCGACCGCGCCACGATCGAGGAGGAGCACGCGCTGGAGTTGCGCACGCGCGATCGCGAACGCAAGCTGCTGAAGAAAGTCCAGTCGGCGCTGCAACGGATCGAGTCGGGCGATTACGGGTTCTGCGAGGAGACCGGCGACCCGATCGGGATCCCTCGTCTTCTGGCGCGGCCGACCGCAACGCTGTCGCTGGAAGCGCAGCAACGGCGCGAGATGAAGCAGCGACTGTTCGGCGACTGAGCCCTCAGCGAGAGGTAGCGCCCGCTACCGTCGGCGGGGGTGAAGGAGCGGTTGCGTGCTGGGACACTGCGGGCCATCGTCCCGCGGGAGCCCCGAGATGCGCACGGCGAGCAGCGCTCATTTGACGGCGGAATTCCTTCGAGCCGCGGCAACGGCCGCTGCCCGGGCGCGCCCGGAACACATCTGCAAGCTGGTGCTGAGCGGCCCCAAGGACCGGCGCTTGATCGAGGCCGTTGCCGGCTACCCGGCTCGCCTGCAAAGCTGCGTTCTGGCCGCCTGGCTGCAGCGGGGCTGGCGGGTGGTCCGGACAGGGTCGACCCCGTCGCAACCGATTCCACCGTTGTCGCCGTCGATCGCGCGACCTGTGGCACGACTGACTCGTCGAATACGCTTCGACGATCCGTCCGACCCGACTCTGGCCGGATTCCTCGCCAGTCTGCCTCGCAAGGAGCGCGGTCGCGAGATCCGAAACTTCATTTCGGCTGCGCTTCGGGGCAGCGCATCGCGGTAGCTGGTGACCGCGGTGGGCCTTGTGGGCGCCGCCCGGCGCCGGGGTTTGCTGGCGCTCGTCGTGCTGCCGGCCATCGCCGCGCAGGCGCAGGCACCTCGCGACGAGCGGCTGGCTGCAGCCATCGCGCGGGCCCAGGCCCAGGCCGATGGCACTGGGGGCCCGCTGCTGCACGCGTTCGTGGACCCGCGTTGTGGCGCGTGCCAGTTGCTGCGGCAGCGCCTGCAGCCGCTGATTCGCGGCGGGCAACTCAGAGTGCGCTGGATTGCGGTTCGAGTGATCGATGGCACCGCACCGGCGACTGACACGGTGCTCGCCAATACGGCGTTGCTGGCTTTGGTGTCCGGGTCCGTTCAAACGCCGACGCTGGCGTACCGCGATGAAGCCGGCGCGTTATGCGTCCGCGTGGGAGCGTGGGTCGATCTGGCGCAACTGCTCGCAGCGCAGTGTTAAGCGCGTGTTAAGCGCGACAACGCGTGGCCAGATTCGTGGCGCGGCGAAGGTCAGCTTTGCGGCAGACGGTCAGTGGACCGCCGCCGGGCTGGCCGCTACCGACTCCTTGGGTTTGCCGCTATCGACCGGCCGGCCCTGCAGGTAATTGATCGCCTGCTTCAGCTGGAAGTCCTCGGTCGAGCCAAACTCATATCGGCGCGGGGGTGCAGGGTGCGGAACTGCGATGCCGTCGTCCTTCTCTTCGGCACCGGTGGTCAGCGCCCCTGCCTTGCCCGGCTCACCGGTTGCCGCATTCTGGTTTTCCAGATGATGGGCCAGATCGGCTTCGCGCACATTCAGACCGGCGAAGTTACCCTCCGCAGTGTCCTCGACCTGCAGATCCGGCGCAATTCCCTGGGCCTGGATCGAGCGGCCGCTCGGCGTGTAGTAACGCGCGGTGGTCAGTTTGATGGCGGTCGGATTGTCCCGGTCGTTGCGAATCGGGATGATCGTCTGCACCGAGCCCTTGCCAAAGGTCTGCGTGCCAATCAGCGTCGCCCGTTTGTGGTCCTGCAGCGCACCGGCCACGATTTCCGACGCCGAGGCGCTGGCCCCGTTCACCAGCACCACCAGCGGAACCGACTTGAGCTGAGGTGGCAGCCGCACCAGCGCATCGTCGCCATGGGTGCGCTGGTAGTCGGACGGGTTCGCCGCGTAGCGGCGGTGTGCATCTTCAGTCCGCCCTTCCGTCGTCACGACGGTCGATTCGGGCGCCAGGAATACCGCCGACACTCCAACCGCCGCGTGCAACAGACCACCCGGGTCGTTGCGAAGATCGAGCACGATGCCCTTCAGCGGCCCGGCCTTGTACAAGTCAGTGAGCTGCTTGGCCAGGTCATCGACGGTGCGCTCCTGGAACTGCGTGATTCGCACAAAGGCGTAGCCGGGTTCGATCACTTTCGACTTGACCGACTGCACGCGGATCACGTCGCGCAACAGCCGCACTTCGATCGGGGCGTTCTCGCCCTTGCGAACCAGCGTCAGCGTGATGGGCGTTTTGGGCTTGCCGCGCATCAGCTTGATCGCGTCGGCGAGCGCCATGCCCCGGGTGAATTTGTCATCGATCTTGATGATCAGGTCGCCGGCACGAATGCCGGCGCGCGCTGCCGGCGTGTCGTCGATCGGGGCGATCACGCGGACTGCCCCATCCTCGGCGCCGACCTCGATCCCCAGGCCTCCGAATTCGCCCTGCGTTCCGACCTGCAGATCCTTGAACGCGTCGGCATCGAGGAATGCCGAATGCGGGTCCAGCCCCGCCAGCATGCCGGAGATCGCCTCCTGCATCAGCTTGCGATCTTCGACCGGTTCGACGTAATTGGCCTTGATGGCACCGAACACTTCGGTGAACTCGCGGATCTCCTCCAGTGGAATCGGGCCGCGCGAGTCACGGAAGGCATAGGCGGTCAGCCCATAGCTGATCGAGAGCCCGGCTATCAAACCGATACCAACCAGGCCCCAACTGCGCAAACGTCCGCCGCTCATGCCACCTCCAGGCCAGGGATTTGTCGCAACCTAAAGCTAGCGTGGACCCACCCACGCTAGCGGGTCGAAAGGCTTACCCTGATACCTCAATTCGAAGTATAGGCCGGAATCCTGGCTTCCCCCGGTGCTGCCGACGGAGGCGATCACCTCGCGAGCCTGTACAACGTCCCCAATGCCGTGCAACAGTGTCTCGTTGTTGCCATAGACGGACAGCAACCCGTTACCGTGGTCCAAAATCATCAGATTTCCAAAGCCGCGTAGCCAATCGGCGAATACGACCCGACCGGCGGCCACGGCATGCACCTCGGCCCCGGCAGGTGCCCGGAGAAACAGGCCTTTCCAGGTAGGAGCCCCGGTCTGAGGCTGACCGTCCTCGTCGCGGCGGGATGCACCAAAGCGGGCGCTGAGCTGACCGTCCACCGGCAGTTCCATCTTGCCACGCAGTTCGCTGAACGCTGCCAGGTTGGGCGCTTCGCCACGGCTCGCCGCGGACCCGCTGCCCGGATGAGGCGGTGGGCGCCGGTGCGCCTGCTCGGCGAGCAGGCGGGAAATCTGATCGATCAGCGAGCTGAGCCGAGCTTCATCCTGTTCCAGTGCCGCCACCGAGCGCCGCTGCGCGACGATCTGCTGCGACAGCCGTGCCAGCGTTGCCTTGCGGGCGGCCTGCTGCTTAAGCAGCTGGGCCCGGCTGGCTTTCTCCTCGGTCGCGATCGTTGCCAGTTCGGCTTTGCGTTCGCGCGATTGCGACTCCAGTTGAACCAGTTCGTCGTGGCGCTGACGCAGATCGCCGATCTGTCTGAGCTCCTCATGGATTACCCGATCCACGTACATGCGATCACGCGCTGCCCCGCCGGGCGCGCTGCCGTCCAGCAGTTCCTGCCATGGCTGCCGGTTTTGCAGGTTGAACTGGGTTCGGATCATCTGTCCGACCGCCAGTTCGTGGGCTCCCTGCCGCGATCGGGTGGTCTGCTGCCGGTGCTGCAGCGCGCCGATCTGCGTTTCAACCTGGCGGCGCGCCTGCGCCAGTTCGCGCAGTCGCCGATTCGCCGCCGAGATCGCCGTTTCGGACTCGGCCAAGGCGTCGGAGGCTTCGGAGTGCGCGGCCTGCGCCTCGGCCAAACGCTTCTTGAGCTGCGCCACGCGGGCCCGCAACTCGCGTTGCTCGTCCTGCAGCTTCTGCTTGCGTTGCGCAGTGACCGGGCCGCCCGCCGGATCCTGGGCGTCGGCATGGCGCGCCGCACGGTCCTGCTGACCCGGCGCGTCCGACCCGACCGCCGCAAGCGCAGCCGCCAGGAGCAACGTCACCGGGATACGCGTTCTGTGCCCTCCCGACCGCCCAGGTAGTAGTGCTTCAGCGGCCGCAGCGCGTCGTCGAGCTCATAAACGAGCGGCGCGCCGGTGGGGATGTTCAGACCGACGATGTCGTCGTCGGAAACGCGGTCCAGATACTTCACCAGCGCCCGCAACGAATTGCCGTGTGCCGAGACCAGCACACTGCGCCCGCGCGTCAGCGCCGGCGCGATCGAGTCGTTCCAGAATGGCGCGACCCGATCGACGGTGTCGCGCAGCGATTCGGTCAGCGGAATCTGCTCCGGTCTGAGCATGTGGTAGCGCGGATCGCGCCCACTCCAGCGTTCGTCGTCCGGGCTGAGCGGCGGAGGCGCCACCTCGTACGATCGCCGCCACTGGTGCACCTGCGCCTGCCCGAAACGCTGCGCCGTTTCCTGCTTGTCAAGCCCCTGCAGAGCGCCATAGTGGCGCTCGTTCAGGCGCCAACTGTGCACGACCGGGATCCACATCCGGTCCAGCCCATCGAGCACGATCCATAGCGTGCGGATCGCTCGGCGGAGCATCGACGAGTAGGCGATATCGAACGCAAAGCCGTGCTCGCTCAGCTCTCGGGCGGCGGCGCGCGCCTCCCGCTCGCCCTGTTCGGTCAAATCCACGTCGGTCCAGCCGGTGAACCGGTTCTCCAGGTTCCACTGGCTCTGCCCGTGTCGAAGCAATACCAGGCGGTGAGTGCTCATCGGGACGCATTCTATAATCAGGTTCCCGCCCTTTCCTCGGATTTCCCGAGTGCAGTTCTTTCTGGACAAGATCAACCTGCTGCTGATCGCAGTGGCCTGTGTCAGCGGCGCGCTGCTGCTGTGGCCGATGCTGCGCGATCGCGGCAGCCGGGCCAACCTCTCGACACTGGCGGCCACCCAATTGATCAACTCGCGGCACGCGCAGGTCGTCGACGTGCGGCCGGCGGAGCAATTCGCGACGGGCTCGGTGCTCAACGCGCGCAACATTCCGATGGCCGAGCTGGGGCAGCGCAGCAACGAGCTGCGCAAGGACCGCCCGGTCATCCTGGTGGGCAATGATGGGCGCACGGCCCATGGCGCCGCTACGAAGTTGCGCGCCAGCGGCCTCGGCGAGGTCTACGTGCTGGCCGGCGGCGTGGCGGCGTGGCGCGATGCGGGCCTGCCGATCCGCAAGTAACGGCGGGCGTTGATGTCGGCGCGGATACGCATGTACACCACGGCAACGTGTCCTTACTGCATCCGTGCCGAACGCCTGCTGACGGAGCGCGGCGTCGGACCAATCGACAAGTTGCGCATCGACCTGGATCCGAGTCTGCGCGCCGAGATGATTCGCACCACTGGCCGGCGCACCGTGCCCCAGATCTTCATCGGCGACCTTCATGTCGGCGGCTTCGAAGAGCTGGCCGCGCTCGATCGCGCGGGCAAGCTTGCGGGTCTGCTGCAAACCTGACCAACGGCCCGCCAAGGCCATCCGAGGGCGATCACCATGACACAGAACCCGACATCGACCGGCGGCGACGGCGCCGGCAGCGCGCCGGCCACGGGCACGGTATTCACGGTGCAGCGCATCTACCTGAAGGATGCGTCGCTCGAGATGCCCAACGCCCCGGCGGTGTTTCTCGAGCAAAGCGCCCCGCAGGTCGATGTCCAAATGGATATCGGAAGCGAAACGATCGCGGACGGCATGTACGAGGTCGTCGTGCGGGTGACGGTCACCGCGCGCGTGAAGGACAAGGTACTGTTCCTCGTCGAGGCCAAACAGGCCGGTATCTTCGAGATGCGCGGGCTTGCGGCCGAGCAGTACGGTCCGGTACTGGGCATCGTTTGCCCCGGCATCATCTACCCGTACCTGCGCGCCAACGTGGCCGACCTGGTTACGCGAAGCGGCTTGCCGGCCATCCATCTGGCGGAGATCAACTTCGAGGCGCTGTACCGCCAAAGGCTGGCGCAGAACGAAGCGGCGCGCTCGCCGCTGATCGTTCCGCCGGGCTCCAACACCCGACAGTAGTCCGAACGTTTCGGAATGCGGATCGCAATCCTCGGTGCCGGCGCCTGGGGGACTGCGCTCGCCTGCGCGCTGGCCGGGCGCCACGAAATCACTCTGTGGGCGCGCGCCGCCGCGCACGCGCTGCAGCTGCACGAGCAGCGCATCAACGAGCGCTACCTTGCCGGCATCGTGCTGCCACCGTCGGTCGTCGTGACCGCAGACCTGGCGGCGGCGACGCGGTTTGCCGCAGGGGGCCTGGTGGCGCTCGCAACGCCGACCGCGGCACTGCGCGCGACGCTGCAGGCACTCAAAGCGCAGCCGCGATTGCCCGCGGTGCTGTGGCTGTGCAAGGGTTTCGATCGCGACAGCCGGATGCTGCCGCACGAGATCGCAGCCGCCGAATTGCCTGGTCATCCGGTTGGACCGCTGTCAGGGCCCAGCTTTGCGGACGAGGTCGCGCGCGGGCTGCCCGCGGCGCTGACGGTGGCCGGCGAGCCGTCGTTCTGTGCGCTGGTCACACGGATCTTTCACGGCAACGGCTTGCGTATCTATTCGACGCAGGACGTGATCGGGGTCGAGGTCGGAGGTGCCGTCAAGAACGTGATGGCGATTGCCACCGGGATCGCCGACGCATTGGGTCTGGGCAATAACGCGCGCGCCGCACTGATCACGCGCGGGCTGGCCGAGACCAGCCGCCTCGGCGTGGCGCTGGGGGGCTGGAGCGGCACGTTCACCGGCCTGACGGGGCTGGGCGACCTGATCCTGACGTGCACCGGCGAGCAGTCGCGCAATCGGCGTATCGGTCTCGCGCTCGGGCACGGCGTCGCATTGCAACATGCGCTCGCTGAACTCGGACACGTCGCCGAAGGCGTGTGGACGGCGCCGGCGCTGGCCGCGCGAGCGCACGACGCGGGAGTCGACATGCCGATCACCGATGCGGTGTGCGCCGTTCTGGAGGGACGCCTGACCCCGCGCGCTGCGCTCGAACGGCTGCTGGCGCGTGAACCGCGTCAGGAAGGCGAATGAGTTTGGGCGGTTCGTCGCCGCGCAACGGCGGCAGCCGGCCCGTGGCCGGCAGATTGCGCAGCGTGTGCGTCTTTTGCGGATCGTCCCCGGGTGATGACCCGCGCTTCGTCGAGTCGGCGCGGGACACCGGAGCGCTGCTGGCGCGGCGCGGCCTCGCGCTCGTGTACGGAGGCGGCCACATCGGCATGATGGGTGCCCTCGCGGATGCCGCGCTGGCGGCTGGTGGCCAGGTCACCGGGGTGATCCCGAAACACCTGATGCGCCCCGAGGTGGCGCATCAGGGCCTCACCGAGCTGATCGTGGTCGATTCGATGCACGAGCGCAAGCAACGGATGGCGGATCGCTCCGACGGTTTCCTGGTGCTGCCTGGCGGGTACGGAACGCTGGATGAAACGTTCGAGATGGTCACCTGGCTTCAACTGGGGTTGCAGCGCAAGCCACTGGTGCTGGTCAATGTCGGCCGCTACTTCGACGCGCTGCTGCACTGGGTTCAGCATGCCGCCGACTCGGGCTTTGTGGGTCCGAGTCAGGCACAGCTGCTGCACTCCGAATCGACACCGCAAGCGGCCTTGGAACGGCTGCAGGCTCAGGTGCCGCCGGAGTAGCCAGCCTGCCGCCACGCCTCGAACACAACGACCGCCACCGCGTTCGACAGGTTCAAACTGCGGTTGCCCGGGCGCATCGGCAGCCGGAGCAGCCGCGAGGGGGGAAAGTGTTCCCGCACGGAGGGCGGCAAGCCGCTGACTTCCGAGCCGAACACGAACCAGTCGCCGGCGCGGAACTCGACCTCGGAGAAGTGAGCGGTACCGTGCCGCGTCAATGCGAACAGCCGCTGCGGGTCCGGCCGCTCCGATTGCAGCAGCGCCTCGAAGCTGACGTGGACCGCGACGTTTGCGAACTCCCGATAATCCAGTCCCGCGCGCCGCATGCGGGCGTGATCCAGCGCGAAACCGAGCGGCTGTACCAGATGCAGGCGCGCACCGGTGTTGGCGCACAAGCGGATCACATTGCCAGTATTCGGCGGAATCTGCGGCTCGACCAGCACGACGTGGAACATTATTCGGTGCGGGCGACCACCAGGTTGACGACCTGCGCGGCTCCGCCGCGCTTCACGAGCCCGGCGATCTCGTCGAGCGTGGCGCCGCTGGTCATCACATCGTCGACGATCCCGACCCGCAACCCCCACAGCGACCCGCCCAGCGCGAATGCGCCTCGCACGTTGCCGCGCCGCGCCTGCAGCGGCAGCGACTGCTGCGGCGGCCCGCCGCGGGTGCGCGACAGCGCCCGATGCAACAATGGCAGCGACAGCCGGCGCGCAACCGCCCGCGCGATCTCGAGCGACTGGTTGAAACCGCGTTCGCGCTGCCGGTGCGCCGCGAGCGGGACCGCCAGCAGGCAGTCGATCGGGACTGCGCCGAGCCGCTCGGCCAGCAGATCCCCGAAAACACGTGCGAGGTCGAGCCGTCCGCCCGATTTCAACGCCACCACCATGCCGTCCAGCGGGGGTGCGTAGTCGCCCACTGCGATCGTGCGGTCATAAGCAGGCCGGTCGGCCACGCAACGGGCGCAATCAGTGGCGGGCGCCAGCCCCGGCAGCCGCTGCGCACACACCGGACAGCGCGCGCTGAGTGGATCGAAAAAGTCCCGCAGGCAGCCAGGGCAGACCGGATCGCCGCGCTCCACGCGACACACCGCGCAATCCGGCGCGACCAGCCGCCGAGCCGCGGCGCCGATCCGGTGCAGCAGCCGCATCGGCGGATGCACGCGTCGAGCGGGCATGCTCGCTGCCGGCGGTACGGCCGCAACGGCATCGCCCGAAGCATCCGGCGCCTGACTCATCGGTCCGAGCATATACTGGCGCGCCTCGCGCACGCCGGGTTTGGCGCGAACGCGACTTCCGATGACTCCCGAGTCCGGCAGTATCGATCGGCCCGGCGCTGTGTCGGGACCCGAACGCGCCCCGTTCAGCTCGACCACGGTTCGGCACCAGTTCGACCGGCGCGCTGCCCGCTTTGCCGGCGCTGCAGCGATCGTGCGCGAGGTTGGCTCGCGCCTGAGCGAGCGCTTGAACGAGGTACGGCACGATGCGGCGCTGGTGCTGGACCTGGGCTGCGGACCCGGCGCGCTGCGATCGGCGTTGCTGAAGCGCTTCGCCGATGCCACCTGGCTCGGCGTGGACGTTTCCCCGGCGATGCTGGCGCCGGCGCTCGGCGATGTGCCGGTGCCGCTGCGCTGGCTGCCATCCGCACTGCGACCGCGCGCGCGCTCGCTGCGGATCTGCGCCGATGCCGGGCAACTGCCGCTCGCATCGGCCAGCACCGACTGCGTGGTGTCGAACCTGATGCTGAACTGGCTCCCGGCGCCGGAGCGCGCCTTTGCCGAGATCGCGCGCGTGCTGCGCGAAGGCGGCCTGCTGCTGTTCAGCAGCTTCGGTCCCGATACGCTGCAGGAGCTGCGGCAGGCGTGCGCGGCGGCGCTGCCGCAGGCGCGGCCGATGCCGTTCGTCGACATGCACGACCTGGGCGACATGATGGTCGCGGCCGGATTTTCGTCGCCAGTCACCGATTCGGAGAAAATCCACCTGACCTACACGTCGGCACGTCAGTTGCTGGCCGAAGTGCGTGCGCTGGGCGGCAACCCGCGCGACGATCGGACGCGCGCGCTGCCGTCGGGGCGACAGGCGAGAGGCCTGCTGGCCGCTCTGGAAGAACACCGCGACCCCGATGGAAGGATCGGCCTGACCTTTGAAATCAGCTACGGGCTCGGGTGGAAAGCGCCGCCGCGCGCGGCGCCGGACGGCACCACCACGATTTCGGTCGAAACGCTGCGCGGGCAGCTGCGGCGCAGATGATGACTCGGTCAGCCTGGATTGCGCGCGTGACCGATTTCGTGCGTCGCAATGCCGGCCGCATCGCGGCCGGTGCCGCCGGCCTGCTGGTGCTTCTGGCGGTGGCCTGGCTGCCGGGTTCGCAGCGGCCGCCGGCCTCGCGAGCCGGGGCCGACCGGGCGCAGGTACCAAAACCAGAACCGGACTCGCGCGCGCAAATGGCGGCCGTGCTTGGCGAGCGGCTGCCGCCGCCGGCGCGAAAGAGCAACGAGCTGTGCGGCTACGGGCCGGTGCCGGTCGATGAGCACGGAATAGCGCAGATTCCGCCGGAAATCCGGGCGGAGGGCGATGCCGCGCTTGGCCGCCTCGGAGCTGAACTGGCGGCACGACCCGCTGACCGCGACCGCGCAATGGGCCTGTACC
>Ga0187846_10002187_pt1 | contig 10826 bp, 11 predicted proteins | sample TC_taG_FD_161473 | JGI IMG/M metagenome (GOLD analysis project Ga0187846, IMG submission 161473) | Biofilm microbial communities from the roof of an iron ore cave, State of Minas Gerais, Brazil - TC_06 Biofilm (v2) | ecosystem: Environmental > Terrestrial > Deep subsurface > Cave > Wall biofilm... | reverse complement strand
CGAGGCTCGATCAGCCCCGAGACCGTCTGCACCCGGATCGATGATCGGCTGGTAAGACCGGCCTCGCGCACGTACATCACGAAGCAGCGCGCGCCGTTGCCGCATTGCTCGACCTCGCCGCCATCGGCATTGAAGATCCGGTAGCGAAAATCGGCGCCGGGATCGGTCGCCCGCTCGACCACCAGGATCTGGTCGGCGCCGACGCCGAAGCGGCGATCGGCCAGCGCCCGGACCCGATCCGGCGTCAGCTCGACGTTGTGCCGGACCCCATCGAGCATAATGAAATCGTTGCCGGCGCCCTGCATTTTGGTAAAGCGAAGCCGCATGGCGCCATTATCGCGTGCATTGAGGTGGGTTTACGGGGCAGGAGCATCCGGGCTGCGGGTCCGCTCCAGCGCCCCTACGCCGTCACGGGGGCTCGGGGCGCGATGTCGCTCCCCGCAGCCCGGATACTCTGCCCCGAACCCACCTCATGTCAGGGCGCGACGCGCTCTCTTCGGCATCACGGGGCGATCGGTCCCGCTGCCCGGATGCTCCACCTCGCAAACCCGCCTCAGTAGATCGGTGGGGCGCCCGGGGGTCGCGTCTTGAAGCGCCGGTGCGTCCACAGATACTGGTCCGGCAGGCGCCGGACCCAGCGCTCGATCTCGCGGTTCATCCGTTCGGTGTCGTGCTCGACGCTCGGCCCCGGAAAATCCTCCCAGGGTTGCTCGACATGGACCACGTACCCGTCGCGCGTCTGCTCGGTGACCACCATCACGACGCGCGCTCCGGTCAGTCGCACCAGGCGCGAGACCATCGGCAGCGTCGCCGTCGACACGCCCATGAACGGGACGAAAATCGAATTGGTGGCGCCGCCATCGATGTCCGGCAGGTAGTAGAACTGCCGGCCCTCGCGCATGGCCCGCACCACCGCGCGCAGGTCCCAGCCGCGGCGCGCGATCAGCAACTGCGGCATGAAGCGCGAGCGCCCGTGCGCCAGCCAGCGATCCCACACCGGGTTGGATTGGCGCGCGTAGATCGAAACGGAACGGATCCGGATGGCCAGCCGCACCGCACCGGCGTCCAGCCCGACGAAATGCGGCACCAGCATGATCATGGGCAGATTGGCCGGATCTTCCAGCCGCTCCAGACCCTCCACCGCGACGAGGCGCTCGACGTCCTGTTGGCTGCCGGTCCAGAGCACCGAGTGATCGAGCGTGGCGCGGGTCAGGTTGCGGAACACGCGGCGTCCCATCCGCTCCCGTGCCCGCGCATCGAGCTCGGGAAAGCAGGCTTTCAGATTGGACCGCGTGACGCGGCGGCGCGAGGCGACCAGGATCCAACCCAGATCACCTAGAATCCGCGCCAGCAACTGGCGCGCCCAGGGCGGCCAGCGGGCCGTCGAATTGACCACAGTGACCGCCAGGCTCGCTGCCCACAGGTCAATCCGGCGCCTCGCCCGGCGACTCGAGGGCCCCTGCGCTCTGATGGCCTCGGAGGGGGCTTGATTCACGGCCGGATGGTAACGGGGGACGCGGCCACAGGGCGTTCCCGTATAATCGCGGCCGCCGAGTTAACGTACAACTTGCAGGGCGATTCCGTGGCCGGATGCCGGGTCCGCGGAAAAATACTGCTAAAGCGTCACCCCTCCTCCGCGGTCGTGGCGCGCTTCCAAACTGGAGTGTGAGCCATGGCGAGCGAGTTTCTCTTTACCTCCGAATCGGTGTCCGAGGGCCACCCCGACAAGGTGGCGGACCAGATCTCGGATGCGATTCTCGACGGGATCCTGACCCAAGATCCGCGCGCGCGAGTGGCGGCCGAGACGCTGGTGACCACTGGCCTGGTGGTGCTGGCCGGCGAAATCACGACCGCGGCCGTGGTCGACTACCCGGCCATCGCGCGGGAAACGATCAAGCGCATCGGCTACGACAACAGCGAGTGCGGGATCGACTACAAGGGTTGCGCGGTGGTGGTCAGCTACGACCGGCAGAGCCCGGACATCGCCCAAGGCGTTGACGAGGGGCGGGGCATCGACCTGGATCAGGGCGCGGGCGATCAGGGACTGATGTTCGGTTATGCGTGTGACGAGACGCCCGAGCTGATGCCGGCCCCGATCTACTACGCGCACCGGCTGGTGGAGCGACAGGCTGACGTGCGGCGCGATGGGCGCCTGGCGTGGTTGCGGCCCGACGCCAAGTCGCAGGTGACGATGCGTTACATCGACGGCCAGCCGCACTCGATCGATACGATCGTGCTGTCGACTCAGCACGACCCGGACGTCGATTACAAGACGCTGCAGGAAGCCGTGATCGAGCTGATCGTGAAGCCGGTCCTGCCCAAGGAGTGGCTGGCCCAGACCCGTTACCTGATCAACCCGACCGGCCGCTTTGTCGTCGGCGGCCCGCACGGAGACTGCGGGCTGACCGGCCGCAAGATCATCGTGGACACCTACGGCGGCGCCTGTCCGCACGGCGGTGGCGCCTTTTCCGGCAAGGACCCTTCGAAAGTCGACCGGTCAGCCGCGTACGCGGCGCGCTACGTGGCCAAGAACGTGGTCGCCGCGGGCCTGGCCCGCCAGTGCCAGATCCAGGTCAGCTACGCGATCGGGTACTCCCGGCCGATCAACGTCACCGTGTACACCGAGGGCACCGGCAAGATTCCGGACGAGCGTATTGCCCAGCTGATCGGCGAGCATTTCGACCTGCGGCCGAAAGGCATCATTCAGATGCTCGATCTGCTTCGGCCGATCTACACCAAGACCGCCGCATACGGCCACTTCGGTCGCGACGAGCCGGAGTTCAGCTGGGAGCGCCTCGACAAGGCGGCTCAACTGCGGGAAGCCGCCGGGTTGAAGAAGGCGGCCTGATCGCCGCGGCGCCGGCCGCCGCTGATCGCATCTCCCACTCCCTCGAGATGGCGCCCGGCCATCGACGGCTGCAACGACTGGCGCGGACGCTGCTCGCCGCGGTCGCGGTCACCGGCGCACTGGACGTCGCCACGGCTGCGCCTTCCTGCGGCGCGGCCGGCACGGCGCTGCAGGTGCTGGGTTCCGGCGGCCCGGAGCTACAGGACCGGCGGGCCTCCAGCAGCTATCTGCTCTGGCAGGATGGACAGCCCAGGGTCCTGGTCGACAGCGGTGGCGGATCGGCCTTGCGCTTCGGCCAGAGCGGGGCCAGCGTCGCGCCCCTGGCGCTGATCCTGCTGACCCATCTGCACGTCGACCACACGGCGGACCTGCCGGCGTTGATCAAGTCCTCGTACTTTGAAGAGCGGCAGGTGCGCCTGCCCTTGTTCGGTCCCGGGGGCAATTCGGTCTTTCCGGCGACGACGCGCTTTGTGAAGACGCTGTTCGGGGCCCCGGCTGGCGCCTACGCCTACCTGGGCGACTTCGTGGACCCTGCGGCGCACGACCCGTATCTGCTGGAGCCGCACGACGTGGTGCTTGGAGCCACGCAGCTGCGGCGGATCTATGACGAAGCCGGCATCCGCGTCTTCGCGGCGGCCGTGATCCACGGCAGTGTGCCGGCGCTGGCCTATCGGGTCGAGATTGGAAAGGTGCGCGTCGCCTTCAGTGGGGATACGGATGGCAACAACGGGAACCTCGAGCGGCTGGCGCACGATGCCGACATCCTGGTCGCACACAGCGCGGTGCGCGAGGGAGCCTCCGGGGTTGAGCGCGCCCTGCATATGCCGCCCTCGGTCATCGGGCGGATCGCCCGCGACGCCGCGGTCAAACGGCTTGTTCTGTCGCACCGGATGCTGCGGACGCTCGGCCACGAAGCCGAAACCGAGGCCAATGTGCATGCGTCGTTCCACGGTCCCGTCACATTCGCCAACGATCTGGACTGCTTCCCGGTTCCATAAGCTGTCGGTGTCTTCAATCGCGCCCGGGGCCGACGCCAGAGGCAGTGTCGCTTACCGACACGCTGGCGTCGCGGATCGGTCAGCAGCGCCCGACACCCGTCGGTAGCATCGTTTCGACCGGTCGTGATGGACCGGGGGCGCCGTGGCCGCGGGCGCCGACTGGAGATCCCGGATGTCCGACGACGACGAAATCGATTTGCGCGCGCTCGACGACAATGAGCTGGTCGAGCAGATGCACGACGACCTGTACAACGGTCTGAAGGAAGAGATCGAGGAAGGCACGCGCATACTGCTGGAGCGCAAGTGGGCCCCCGACCTCGTGCTGGACCGCGCACTGGTGGGCGGCATGCAGATTGTCGGCGTCGACTTCCGTGACGGCATCCTGTTCGTTCCCGAAGTGCTGCAGGCTGCCAACGCGATGAAGGGCGGCATGGAGATCCTGCGCCCGCTGCTGGCCGAGACCGGGGCGGAGCCGATCGGCAAGGTCGTCATCGGCACCGTCAAGGGCGACATCCACGACATCGGCAAGAACCTGGTTTCGATGATGCTGGAAGGGGCCGGCTTCGAGGTGATCGATATCGGCATCAACAATCCGGTTGAGAAATACCTGGAGGCGCTCGAGAAGCACCAGCCCGACATCCTGGGCATGTCGGCGCTGCTGACGACAACGATGCCCTATATGAAAGTCGTGATCGATACGATGAAGCAGAAAGGCATCCGTGACGACTACATCGTGCTGGTCGGGGGCGCGCCGCTGAACGAGGAGTTCGGCAAAGCGGTGGGAGCCGATGCCTACTGCCGCGACGCCGCGGTCGCGGTCGACACGGCCAAGGCGCTGATCCACGAGCGCCGGGCGGCACGCGACGCGCGCCGGGCGGCGCGCGTGGCCTGATCGCTGCGCGGCGGACTTCCGAACGGGGACACCCGATGGGCTCGCAGCGGCGCCTGCTGGTGATCGCCTGCGGCGCGCTCGCGCGCGAGCTGCTCGCCGTGATCAAGGCGAGTGGCTGGCCGCACGTCCGCATCCAGTGCCTGCCGGCGGATTTGCACAACCGGCCTGAGCGGATCACTGATGCGGTGCGGCAGAAGATCCGAGCCGCGCGCGGGCGCTACGAGCGCCTGTTCGTCGCATACGGGGACTGCGGAACCGGCGGTGCGCTGGACCGGATGCTGGCCGAGGAGGGCGTTGAGCGCCTGCCCGGCGCGCACTGCTACGAGTTCCTGGCCGGATCGTCGCAGTTCGAGCGGCTCAGCGACGCCGAGCCCGGCACGTTCTACCTGACCGATTTCCTGCTGCGTCACTTCGACCGGATCGTGATCGGCGGGCTCGGGCTGGACCGCTATCCGAATCTGGTCACGCAGTACTTCGGCAACTACCGGCGGCTGGTGTACCTGGCGCAGCAACCGAGCGAAGAGCGCATGGCGGCTGCGCGCGCGGCCGCCGCGCGGCTGGGCCTGCAGTTCGAGGCGCACTGCACGGGACTGGCGCCACTGACGCACGCGTTGGTCTTCGCACGGCGGGGGGCCGTCCAATGGGCAAGCTGATCGTGGTGACATGGCGCGACATCCCGGCCCAGGTGATCGTCAAGCGCGGACGCGAGACTGCCCGCGCGCCTCTGTCGGACCGCTTCCAGATCGCGATCGATCGGGCGGCGATGCGCGCGGGCAAAGGCAGCTCGGATGCGTACCTGGCCGACTGGAAACGCAGCGAGCCGCGCGCCTGCAGCGACGACATCGAGCAGGAAGCGCGCGCCGAGGCCCAGCGACTCGAGGCGCACTACACCGACGAGGACCTGGAGCGGCTGATCCGCCTGCGCGGCCTCGACGGGCCGGCTCAGCCGGGCGAAGAGTAGGGCGGCGCCGGTGATCGCGATGCGGCTCTGGTCGGTGCGCCATGCGCGCGGACTGGAAACCACGTACCGGATCCTGGAGCGGGTCTTCGTCGCGCTCGATCCGCTGTGGCGCGCGCTCGGCTATCAGCGCCTCGAGGCGCCGGTGGCGGCGGTCGAGCGCGTGGTCAAGGGACTGCTGTTCGATTGCCAGATGTGCGGTCAGTGCGCCTTGAGCGCGACCGGGATGTCCTGCTCGATGAACTGCCCGAAGAACCTGCGCAATGGCCCGTGCGGCGGGGTCCGGGCCAACGGCAACTGCGAGGTCAAGCCGGACATGCCTTGCGTGTGGGTGCTGGCCTTCGAGGGCAGCCGCCGGATGCGCGACGGCTGGAACTCGATCCGCCTGGTGCAGCCGCCGGTGGACCGGCGCCTGCAGGGACGCTCGTCCTGGCTCGCGGTGGCGCGCGAGCGTGCCGGAACGCTGCCATGATCTTCGAAGACGAGCCGGTACCCGGCTATCCGCTGCCGATCCTGCCCGGCCACACCTCGCCCGGGCGGCTCGAACGCATTCTGCGCGCGGGGGTGTTCGCGGTAACGACCGAGCTGGACCCGCCCGATTCAGCCGATCCCGAAGAGGTGTTTCGGCGCGCGCGCGTGTTCGACGGGTATGTGGACGGCATCAACGCCACCGACGGCAGCGGCGCCAACTGCCACATGTCGAGCATGGCCGTGTGTGCGCTGCTCACGAGGGTCGGCTATGCGCCCGTGATGCAGATCTCGTGCCGCGACAAGAATCGGATCGCGATCCAGGGCGACATCCTGGGCGGCGCGGCGATGGGCGTGTGCAACATCCTTTGCCTGAGCGGCGACGGCGTGCAATCCGGAGATCACCCGCAGGCCAAGCCGGTGTTCGACCTGGACGCCCTGTCACTGCTGCAGATCGCCAAGATGCTGCGCGACGAGAAGCACTTTCAGAGCGGACGCAAGCTCACCACTGCGCCACGCGTGTTTCTGGGGGCCGCCGAGAACCCGTTCGCCCGCCCGTTCGAGTGGCGCGCCGAGCGCCTGGCCAAGAAAGTCGCTGCGGGGGCCCAGTTCATCCAGACACAGTACTGCTTCGATATTCCGATGATGCGCGAGTTCATGCAGCGCGCGCGCGACCTGGGACTGCTGGAGAAGGTGTTCGTTCTGGCCGGGGTCGGTCCGTTGAGGTCGGCCAAGTCGGCTCAATGGATGCGCACGCACGTGGCCGGAACACACATCCCGGACTCGGTCATCCAGCGACTGGCCACAGCGCAGGATCAGGCGCAGGAGGGACGGCGTCTGTGTATCGACCTGATTCACGAGTTGCGCCAGATTCCAGGTATCAGCGGAGTCCACGTGATGGCGTATCGGCAGGAGGAATCAGTGGCCGAGGTGATCGAGCGCTCGGGCGTGCTCGACGGCCGCACCCCCTGGTTTCCCCGGCGCGACCAGCAACCCCAGCCTGAGTGTCTTGAAAAATGAGGATCTTCCAGTGACCGATACCGTCGTCAGTTCCGCCACCCGCGAGGTCGTGATCGGGTTCGAGCGCCCGTTCGTCATCATCGGCGAGCGGATCAATCCGACCGGCCGCAAACTGCTGGCCGCCGAAATGGCAGCCGGCAACTTCGAGCGCGTCAAGGCCGATGCGGTCGCGCAGGTCGAAGCCGGTGCCCACATGCTGGACGTCAACGCCGGCATCCCGCTGGCCGACGAGCCGGCGATCCTGGCGCGCACGGTCGAGCTGGTTCAGTCGCTGGTGGACGTGCCATTGAGCATCGATTCATCGATCGTCGCGGCACTGGAGGCCGGGCTGAAGGTCTACAAGGGCAAGGCGCTGGTCAATTCGGTCACCGGAGAGGAAGAGCGCCTCGAAAGCGTGCTGCCGCTGGTCAAGAAGCACGGCGCGGCGGTGATCGCGATTTCCAACGACGAGACGGGCATCTCCGAGGATCCGGACGTTCGCTTCGAAGTGGCCCGCAAGATCGTGCATCGTGCGGCCGATCACGGCATCCCGGCTTCCGATGTGGTGGTCGATCCGCTGGTGATGCCGATCGGCGCGATCGGGCAGGCCGGCCGGCAGGTGATGCGGCTGGTGCAGCGGTTGCGCACCGAGCTGAAGGTCAACACGAGCTGCGGCGCTTCCAACGTCAGTTTCGGGCTTCCCAACCGCGAGGGCATCAACGCCGCCTTCCTGCCGATGGCGATCGCTTCCGGAATGACCTCGGCCATAACCAATCCGCTGCAGGAGGATCTGATCAAGGCGATCATGGGCGCCGACGTGCTGATGGGCCACGATCAGCAGTGCGCGCGCTGGATCAGGCGCTATCGGGATCCGGCCGCAGCCGGGGCCGAGGCGGACGGGGCGCGCGGTCGGCGCGAGAGCCGGCGGCGCCGGGCCTGAAGACAGTTCCCTCTCGTCAGCGAGAGGGAAAAGGGTGAAGGTGACGAAGTGACAAGCATGAGTCGTGACGCGCTGGTCGTTTTCACGCCGTCGGGGCGGCGTGGGCGGTTTCCCATCGGCACCCCAGTGCTGCAGGCGGCGCGCTCCCTGGGCGTCGATATCGATTCGGTATGCGGCGGGCGCGGGATGTGCGGACGCTGCCAGGTGATGGTCAGCGAGGGACAGTTCGCCAAGCACGGCGTGACCTCCAGCGTCGCCCACCTCAGCTCCGTGTCCGCGGTGGAGGAGCGCTATCGCGCTGAACGCGGATTGAGCGAGGGACGGCGGCTGTCGTGCTCGGTGCACGTGCTGGGCGACCTCGTGATCGACGTGCCCCCGGAATCGCAGGTCCACCGTCAGCTGGTGCGCAAAGGCATCGAGGCGCGCGCGATGGTGCGCGATCCGGTGGTGCGCCCGTACTACGTCGAAGTACAGGGACCGGACATGCACGATCCGTCGGGCGACCTGCGTCGCCTGAAGGATGCGCTGGAGTTCGAATGGCGGTTGTCGGGGCTGGATTGCGACGTGCGGGCCCTGCAACAGCTGCAGCAGGCGCTGCGCAACGGCAACTGGGCGGTGACGGTCGCCGTGCACCAGGGCCGGCAGATCCTGGCCGTCTGGCCGGGCTTCCGCGACCGCATCTTCGGCATGGCAGTCGATGTGGGCTCGACCACGATCGCGGCGCACCTGTGCGACCTCGGATCGGGAGATGTCGTGGCCTCCAGCGGGATCATGAACCCGCAGATCCGCTTCGGCGAGGACCTGATGAGCCGGGTCTCGTACGTGATGATGCATCCGGATGCTGAGCGCGAGCTGACGAACGCGGTACGCGACGCCATCAATCAGCTGGCACAGGAAGTGTGCACTGCGGCCGGCATCGAGCTGCGCGACGTGCTGGAGCTGACATTCGTCGGCAATCCGATCATGCACCATCTGCTGCTCGGCATCAGTCCGGTCGAGCTGGGTGGTGCTCCGTTCACGCTCGCCACCGACGAATCGGTGACGCTGTGGGCGAGCGAGCTCGATCTGCGCGTGCATCCGAACGCCCGCATCTACGTGCTGCCCTGCATCGCCGGGCACGTCGGTGCCGACGCGGCCGGCATGATCCTGGCCGAGGCGCCGCATCTGGCCGACGAGATGACGCTGCTGGTCGATGTCGGCACCAACGCCGAGATCGTGCTTGGCAATCGAAGCCGTCTGCTGGCGTGCTCCAGCCCGACCGGGCCGGCGTTCGAGGGCGCGCAGGTCAGCGCGGGACAGCGTGCCGCCCCGGGAGCGATCGAGCGCGTCCGGATCGACCCCGCTACGCTGGAGCCCCGCTTCAAGGTGATCGGCTGCGATCTGTGGTCCGACGATCCCGGTTTCCGGCAGGCATCGGCCGCGGTCGGTGTCACCGGAATCTGCGGATCCGGGATCATCGAGGCGATTGCGGAGATGTTTCTGACCGGCATCCTGGACGCGGACGGCGTGATCGATGGGTCGGCGGCACAGCGCAGCCCGCGCGTGCGGGCCGATGGCCGCACCTTCGCCTACACGCTGTACGAGGCCGGTGCGCGCCAGCCGGCGCTGCGCATCACCCAGGCCGACGTGCGAGCGATCCAGCTCGCCAAGGCGGCGCTGTACGCCGGCATCCGCCTGCTGATGGATCGGATCGGCGCCGAGCGGATCGACCGCATCCGGCTGGCGGGCGCATTCGGAAGCCACATCGACGTGAAATACGCGATGGTGCTCGGCATGATCCCGGATTGCGAGCTGGCGAAAGTCAGTTCGGCCGGTAACGCCGCCGGTACGGGAGCGCTGATCGCGCTGCTGTCGGGCGCGAGCCGGCGTGAGATCGAGCAGGTGGTCCGCAGCGTGGAGAAGATCGAGACCGCCATTGAGCCGCAGTTCCAGGCTCACTTTGTCGACGCCATGGCGTTTCCGCACGCCCGCGCGCCCTATCCGAATCTGGCGCGCGAGGTGCGGCTGCCGGCGCCGAAATCCGCGCGCGAGCTCCCGCGGCGCCGGCGCGCATAAGCGTGGCGATGGCAAGGTTGCTTGCGCACGCACTGGCGCTGCTGATCCTGGCTGCGTGCCAGCCGCAACGATCAGCGGCCCCGGCCAAGCCGGTCACGCAATCTGCGGCGGAACCGGCGCACGGGATGGCACCGCTGCCGGAGAGCGTCGCTGATTGGGCGACGGGCGCCAGGCGGTTCGACGGGCTGGGGCACTTTCACCGCAAGGTGGCGACCGACTCGGACGAGGCTCAGCAGTACTTCGATCAAGGCATGCGACTGTTGTGGGCCTTCAATCACGACGAGTCCACGCGCTCTTTTGCGAAAGCCGCGCAGCTCGATCCGAAGTGCGCGCTGTGTTATTGGGGCGTGGCGCTGACCGTGGGGCCGAATTACAACCTGCCGATGATGGCGGAGGCGCGCGCCAGGGTGGCGGCCGAAGCGCTGGCACTGGCGCGCAAGCATGCCGGGCGGCCCGAGGCGGTGGAGCAGGCGCTGATTTCCCGGACGACCTGGACGTGCAGACGCTGTATGCCGAGTCGATGATGAACGTCAATGCATGGAGGTTGTGGACCCTGAACGGCCAGCCCGCGCCCGGCACGCCCGAGATCCAGGCCACGCTGGAGCGCATCCTGCGTCGCGATCCGCTCCACCCGGGTGCCAACCACTACTACGTGCATCTGATGGAAG
>Ga0187846_10002186_pt1 | contig 10830 bp, 9 predicted proteins | sample TC_taG_FD_161473 | JGI IMG/M metagenome (GOLD analysis project Ga0187846, IMG submission 161473) | Biofilm microbial communities from the roof of an iron ore cave, State of Minas Gerais, Brazil - TC_06 Biofilm (v2) | ecosystem: Environmental > Terrestrial > Deep subsurface > Cave > Wall biofilm ... | reverse complement strand
GTCGCTGGACGGCACGCCGCCGTCTGAATGTTCCACGGTCGCGTGCCGCTGGAACTCGAGTTCGTTTCTTCCCACGCATAACCCCAGATGATCTGCACCACCGTGTAACCGTTGTTCAGGTAGTTCAGCACCAGCGTTCCGTCCGGCCCGTTGTTCATTCCGCTCGTTCCCCCGAACAGAACGATCAGTCCCTTCGACAGTCCGGCAGGCGTGTTGTAGCCAAATGTCAGCGGGATCGTGTCCGTGTTCGGGCAATCGATGTTGGCCGAGTAGCAGCTCATCCCGCCCGCAAAACCTACGTTGCTCGGACACGCCGACAACGGCGCTACTCCACTCAACGTCCCCGTCGACGGCGCCGTGATCGTGATCACCGCCGTTGCGAACTTGCTCGGATCGGTCACCGACTTCGCCGTGATGCTCACCGTGTTGCCCGCGGGCACGGCGCCCGGCGCAGAGTAGTTGGTCGCACTGCCGCTGGAAGTAGTCGTAGGGTTGAAGCTTCCGCAGGCTCCCGAGCTGCCGCAGCTCACCGTCCAGCTCACCTGCGGATTGTTCGAAGTGTCGTTGCTGACCACGGCGGTCAGAGGCTGAATCGCGTTCGTTTGCAGCGCAGTCGGAGGCGCCGGGTTGAACGAAACACTGATCGACGTCGGCGCCGTGATCGTAATGGTCGCCGTGACGAACTTCGTTCCGTCGGTCAACGAAGTCGCCGTCACGTTCACGGTGTTGCCCGAAGGCACGGCCGCGGGTGCGGTGTACGTGGTCGCATTTCCGCTGGTAGTAGTGGTTGGATTGAAACTTCCGCAGGCTCCCGAGCTGCCGCAACTCACCGTCCAGCTCACCTGCGGATTGTTCGAGGGGTCGTTGCTCACCACCGCTGTAAGAGACTGGGTTGCCTTCGTCTGCACGGACGTCGGCGGCGCCGGGCTGAAAGTCACGCTGATCGGTGGCGGCTGCTGGGAGTGGTTTCCAACGCTCGTACCTCCGCAACCAGACAGGAACAATAACGCTCCGCTGATACACACCGACGCGATGTGTTTTCGAATCGCCCTTCGCATAGCAGACCTCTCTCCAGGTCGTTTCGCCCGTCCGTCTGCGCGGATTCTACGATGAGTTCGACCGGGCCAGCCAGATTGCACCCTGCAACGGAGGTTACCGACGTACTGCCGATTCGGCTCGCCCCAGGCGCGCCATAAAGACCCTTCACTGCTTAAATCAACCCTACGTGGGCGGCAGAAGTTGTGGTACATGCCCTTAGTTCCGAATCCACTAGTACACCTTCCAGAACGAAAACCGCACTTACGGAAGACCGTCGCCTGTACTTCCGGTTTGGAGCGCTCGAGTGCCCCGCCTTAGCTGAAGCGCCGCCCGAAACGCGCATTCCCCGCGTCGAGGTTTATAATTCCTCAAAGCTGTTCCGCACGCATGACCGACGCCATCAGACGAAAACTGCAGGAAGAGATCAACGCGCTCGAGCACGAGCTCGTCCACGACCTTCCTAAAGAAATCAAGAAGGCCGCGGCTCTCGGCGACCTCAGCGAAAACGCCGAGTACCACATGGCCAAGCAGCGCCAGGAGTACGTGAAAGCTCGCGTCCGCCAGCTCGGAAAGCGCCTCGCCGACCTCTCCCTGATCAACATGAACAACATCCCCCGCGACAAGGTCGGCCTGGGATCCACCGTCAAGGTCTACGACAACACCAAAGGCGAGGAAGTCGAATACACCCTGGTGACCAGCGAAGAGTCCGACGTCGCCCAGGGCAAGATTTCGACCACGTCGCCCATCGGCCGCGCCCTGCTCAACAAGAAAGTCGGAGACGAGGCCGTCGTGGTCTCGCCCAACGGCAAGCGCGAGCTCGAGATCCTCCGCCTCACCACCATCCACGATGGACTTGAGGCCGACGAGCCCAAAGAGGCAGGTGCGTAATGCGACCAGCCCCTGCGCTGTCATCCCGAGCGCAGCGTAGTCGTTCGCTTGCCAACGGCAACTCGCGGTCGTGGGACCTTGGGTCCGCCGGCACCCGGCAACGGCGCAGCGAGGAGTTCTCTGCACCCGGCAATGCCGCACGCATTACTCTGTCGTCCCGAGCGCAGCAGGAAGGTCCACCATTACTCTGTCATCCCGAGCGCAGCGTAGTCGTTCGCTTGCGAACGGCGACGCGCAGTCGAGGGACCCTGTGTCCGCCGACACCCGGCAACGGCGCAGCGAGGAGTTCTCTTGCACCGGCCTCAAAGCCGCGCGCATTACTCTGTCGTCCCGAGAGCGCAGCAGGAAGGTCCACCATTACTCTGTCATCCCGCGCGCAGTCTGGTCGGTCGCTTGCCAACGGCAACGCGCGGTCGTGGGACCTTGGGCCTGCACGCGCGGTCATTCCCCTGGAGGCTCCATGACCGCCTCCACCTCCATCAGCTGGACCTCCGCCTTCGGCCGCGCCTGCGGCGTGCTGCTCAAGACCATCGTCCGCTGGCTGGCTCTCGCGCGCATCAACCCTAATGTCCTCACCTTCATGGGGCTGGTGGTCAACACCTGGGCTGCCATCCTGTTCGGCTCGGCCACCGCCGAGACCCAGCGCCGCATGTTCTTCTACGCCGGCCTGGTCATCATTTTTTCCGGCTTCTTCGATCTGGTCGACGGAGAAGTCGCCCGCGCCACCAACCGCGTCACCCGCTTCGGAGCCTTCTTCGATTCAGTCGTCGACCGCTACAGCGATGCCTCGCAATTCCTTGGCCTGCTGGTGTTCTACGCCCGCGGCGACCGCTTCTTCTACGTCGTCCTCACGGCCTTTGTCATGATCAGCGCGATCATGGTCAGCTATACCCGAGCCCGCGCGGAGAGCCTGATCGGCTCCTGCCGCGTCGGCTTCATGGAGCGCCCCGAGCGCCTCGTCCTCGTCATCCTCGGTGCCCTGTTCAACGTCATGGCGCCCGTCTTGTGGGTGATCGCCCTTCTCTCCACCATCACCGTCATCCACCGCATGCGCTACACCTGGACCCGCACCCAGGACCCGCCGGTCCCCGCCAAAGCCGGCCAGGCCGCGTAGTCAGCCCACCATTACTCTGTCATCCCGAGCGCAGCGTAGTCGTTCGCTTGCGAACGGCTACGCGCAGTCGAGGGACCCTGTGTCCCCCGACACCCGGCAACGGCGCAGCGAGGGGTTCTCCTGCAACGCGAACTCGATCCACAGCCCTCCTGCCTTCCACAGCCCACTCATCCGATCATTCCCCCAGCCGAGAGGCGTAGCCGCAAAAACCCGGTGCACTCAAGTCTTTATTTATCAGGATTTTGCCCGTAACCCCTTACGGCTCAAGATTTTGGACTCAAAACTTGCGCTAAACCCATGATTCCACTAGACCGGGGGGGAGGGGGTACCCCCCTCAATTCCGATTCAAAAATCTGGCCACCATGGGGTTCACGATCTCCGGACTCTCATAGAACGCCACATGCGCCTCGCCCTCCAGCGCATGAAATTCCGCCTGCGGGATGTCGCCTATCACCGCCTTGCTGGTCTCAAACGGCGCGTCCCGGTCCTGCTCGCCCCATACAAGCAGCACGGGCTTGCCGCTCGCGCCCACCCGCCGAAAGTCCGGACGCGCGTCCCTGGAGAAGAAATCCCGCACCGTCGACAAGATCGCCCGCTGGAATCCGCGATAGCGCATCTGCTCCTCATACTTCGCGAAATAGCCCGGATAGCGCTCGGGATGCACGAAGTCGTCCCGCTGCCTCGCAGGCAACGACGGCACGAACGCAACGCACGCGATGTATTCGCCCACCACAGGCAAGCGAACCTCCCACGGCATCGGCTCGCCCGTAACGTAAGTCGGATCGAACAGCGTGATCGTCCGCACTCGCTCCGGATGCCGCGCCGCGAACGTCACCACGATCTCGCCGCCCATCGACGCGCCCACGATCTCGACCGGCGCGCGAATCCCGAGCGCGTCGAGCAGGTCCGAAAGCTGGCGATCGTACAGGTCGGCGTCGTAGCCAATGCGCGGGCGATCCGACAGGCCGCGCCCGTAAAGGTCGTAGCGCAGCACGCGGAATCCCGCCTTTACCAGCGGATCGAAGGTGTGGTCCCACAGAAAGTACGGCACCGAGAATCCATGCACCAGCACCACGGTGCGCGCATTCTCCGGCCCGGCAATTTCGTAGTGCGTGAATCCGTCGGCCAGACGAACGAAGCTTCCCGCCGCACTGCGGCGAACGCTGCCGGTGATGTCGGCGTGCTCGCGGTCGTGGCGCACGCAGTTGATTACCGCATATCCGCCCGCCAGCGCCGTCACGCCCAGCACGGAACTGACCAGCGCGCTCAAGGTCCGGCTTCGCATCGGCTCTCCTCGCCGCGTACACGATACCATTCGCGCGCCGGGTGCTAGACTGGTCGGTCGCTTCACTCATTCTGGGGAATTCCTTGCCGAGCAATCCCGTTCTGGTGGTTCATGGCGGTGCCTGGGCCATGCCCGACGACATGGTCGACGCCCACATCCGCGGCGTGCGCAACGCGCTGGCCGCGGGCTGGCGCGTGCTCGCCGGCGGAGGCTCGGCGCTCGACGCCGTGGAGGAAGCCGTTGTCATCATGGAAGACGACGAGACCTTCGACGCCGGCCGCGGCAGCTTTCTCAACCGCGACGGCCGCGTCCAACTCGACTCGCTCATCATGGAGGGGTCGACTTTGCGCGCGGGAGGCGTGGGCTGCGTCGAGCATCTGCGCAATCCCGTGCGCGCCGCGCGCAAGATTCTCAGCGCGAGCCCGCACGTGTATTTCGTCGGCGAAGGCGCGGAGAAGTTCGCCGCCCAGCACGGCATTCCGCTGTGCCAGAATGAAGACCTGGTCATCCCCCGTGAGGTCGAGCGCTTGCGGGAGTATCAGAAGCAACATCCCGACAAAATGGCCGACATGTTCGCGCCGCCCTCCTCAGACGACGTGACCATCTCGCACGATACCGTGGGCGCAGTGGCGCTCGACGGCAAGGGCAACATCGCAGCCGCCACTTCGACGGGAGGAACGCTGAACAAGGCTCCCGGGCGCCTGGGCGACTCGTCGCTGATCGGCTGCGGCTGCTACGCCGACAACTTGAGCGCGGCGGCGTCGACCACGGGCTGGGGCGAGCCGATCATGAAGCTGGTGCTGGCCAAGTGGACGGCGGATCGCGTCGCGGCGGGCAATCTGCCGGAGTGGTCGGCGCAGGAGGCGATGAACTACCTGAAACAGCGGGTCAACGGCCACGGCGGCATCATCGTGCTCGATCCCGAAGGCCGCTTGGGCATCGCGCACAACACGCCGCGCATGGCCTGGGCGTACAAGACGACACAGAAGGAAGATGCCGGCGTGGAGCGCAACGCTTCCCCCTAGCCGGTGCAAGAAGTGGAATCATTCAGCCGCCTTCCTCGTTTTTGCTTGACATCACGCGCTTTCCGTATCAATATTCAATCGTTTTAATAGGCGGTTTTCCCCTGAAACTGCCTACCTCAAGGTTCCACCTCGTCTTCAACTCCCGCAGTCTTGCGTGAGACTTTGTCCGCTGCTCAGGAGGTTCCATGTTTTCGATCTCTCGCGCTCGCTGTGTTTCCCTGTTAGCAATGGTGTGTTTCAGCGCGCTCCCGGCTCACGCGGTTACAGGGTACGTGCGCGTGAATCAGGTGGGATATGAAGCGGGCCTGTCTGCGCGCGCCTATCTGATGACGACCAGCGCAGTCAGCGGCGTGAGCTTCAGCATCAAGAACTCCGGCGGCAAGGTGGTTCTTTCCGGATCGGCGGGAGCGAAACTGGGTTCGTGGGGAAGCTACAGCGTCTATCCCATCGACTTCACACTATCGGCCGCGGACGCTTACACGATTTCGGTGAGCGGTCCGGTTTCGGCGACTTCTCCGAGCTTCCGCGTCGATACACCGGCGAATCTTTACACCTCGCCGCTGGCGAACAACCTCTATTTCTACGAGAACGAGCGCGACGGAGCGAATTTCATTACCACGCCGCTGCGCACGGCCGCTGGACATCTCAACGACGCTAGCGCCGCGGTCTACAACACGCCGACCTTCGACAGCAACGACCTCATCATCGGCAGCCTGAGCTCCACCGGAACGATGATCAACGCCGAGGGCGGCTGGTGGGACGCGGGCGACTATCTGAAGTTTGTTCAGACTCACAGCTACGTGGTTGCGATGATGCTGATCGGAGTGCGCGACTTTCCTGATCAGATGGGCAGTCTCTCGACCACCTCAGACTTCACCCATGAAGCGCGGTTCGGCCTGAGCTGGCTGCAGCAGATGTGGAACGACTCGACGCAGACTCTTTACTACCAGGTCGGCATCGGCACCGATTTCGAGAGCTTCAACTACCAGAGCGATCACGACATCTGGCGGCTGCCGCAGGCGGATGACACTTACGGCCGCAACAATCCTGTGTTCCAGTATATTCGGCACCGGCCCGTGTTCATTGCCGGCGCCGCGGGATCGAAGGTCAGCCCCAACCTCGCCGGACGGCTCGCGGCAAGTTTTGCGGAATGCTTCCAGGTGTTCGATGCGACGAATCCTACGCTGGCCAACCAGTGCATCTTTGCGGCGGAACACATTTTCGATCTTGCCAACACTTCGCCGAGCGGCAATCTACTGACTACCGCTCCTTTCGATTTCTATCCGGAAAACGAGTGGCGAGATGATCTCGAACTCGGCGCGACCGAACTCTACTTCGCGATTCAGCGAGGGAACCTTCCTCCGGGGCTGCCGCACACCGATCCCATGTACTACCTGAAACTGGCGGCCAGCTGGGCCAGCGCCTACATCAAAGGGCCAAACGACGGGACGGACACGCTCAATCTTTACGATGTGAGCGGACTGGCGCACTTCGAGTTGTATCGAGCGATTACGCTTGCGGGGAATCCTCCGGGGCTTGCTGTAACCCAGGCGCAGTTGCTCAGCGACATGGCCAAGCAGATCACGAATTCGGTGAACAGCAACAGCAAAGACCCCTTCGGCTATGGCCTGCCGTGGAACACTTACGACAGCGTCTCGCACGCGGCGGGGCTTTCGGTGATGACCGCGGAATACAACTACCTGAGCAGCAACAGCAGCTACGCAACCGATTCGCGGCGCTGGCTGGCAAACATGTCGGGAGCGAACGCCTGGGGCGTGACGTTCACGGTGGGCGATGGCGATGTGTTTCCTGACTGCATGCAGCATCAGGTGGCGAATCTGGCCGGCTCCCTCAACGGACAGCCTCCCGTGCTGGCGGGAGCGGTGGTCGAAGGCTCGAACAGCGCGCCCACCTCCGGATTGCTCACCGGGATGCTGGCGTGCCCGCCGGGAGGCGGCGACGCGTACAAGAAGTTCAATGGGAATGGCGCCGTCTACAAGGACAACGTGCAGTCGTACTCGACGGACGAGCCGGCGATCGACCTGACGGCGACTTCGTTTCTGATGTATGCGTGGAGGATTGCCGGCGGCCCTCAAAAACAGTAGCCCGTTGCCAGTGCGAGGTTGTCGGTTGCCCGCGGGCGGTTGGATCTACCGGCAACCGGGTACTGACGCCGAACAGGAGTTCTTCACAGCCATCCTTTGGTGCGCGCGATTCTTGCCGCTTCCACGCGGTTGCTGGCGCCCATCTTGCTGATGGCTTCGGAGAGATAATTCCGGACGGTGCCTTCGGAGAGCTGCAACTGGGCAGCGATGTCGCCGCTCTGCAGGCCTTCGCCGGCCAGGCGGAGCACCTGCCGTTCGCGATCGGTGAGCGGATCCAATTCGCCCCAGGCCTCGGTGGCGAGTTCGGGATCAATCACCCGCAGCCCGCGCTGGACGCGGCGCACGGCGTCGGCCAGTTCTTCGGCCCGCATGTCTTTCAGAAGGTATCCGGAAGCGCCGGCTTCGAGCGCCCGGCGGAGGTAGCCGGAACGCGCAAATGTCGTGACGATGATGACGCGGGTTCCGGTTTTGCGGCGCTTCAGTTCGGCGGCGACGTCGAGGCCGGTCATGAGCGGCATTTCGATGTCGGTGATGAAGACGTCAGGCTTTTGCGCGAGCACCGCTTCCAGCGCTTCTTTACCGTTTCGCGTCTGCGCCACGACTGAAATATCGCCTTCAATTTCGAGCAGCGCCGCCAGCGCGCCCAGCACCATGCCCTGATCTTCGGCGAGCACGACGCGGATCGTCTTCCGCCCTTCCTTGACGCTCTCGCGCGCGATGGGATTCACTGGCCGGCCTCGCGGTTCTGCGTCACTTCTTTCAGTGGCAGCGTGATGGTCAATTTCGTTCCGCGGCTGGTATCGCGGACCAGCCTGCCGCCGAGCATTTCGACGCGTTCGCGCATGCCGCGCAAGCCATTGCCTTCGACGTGGGAGCCGCCGCGCCCGTCGTCCTGAATTTCAAGGCGGCAGGAGCCGTTCTGCTGCTCCAGGCGCAGGCTGCAGTTGCGGGCGCGCGCGTGCCGCACCACGTTGGTGACCGCCTCACGCACCGCCAGAGAGAGAACGCTTTCCTGCACCGGCGGAATTGTCACGGCAGTCGCAGCATCGCATTGCACGCAGAGGCCCGCAGTTTCCAGTGTGGACCTGGCGTGTACAAGCTCCGCCGCCAGGCCGCGAGTGCGGTAACCGCGAATGGCGTCGCGCACGTCGGAGAGGGCCTGGCGGGAAATCTGCTCGACCTCGCGAATCTCCTTCTCCGCCTCAGCGGAGTCGCGGCCCATCAGCTTGCTGGCCAGTTCAGACTTCAAAATGATCACCGACAATGTGTGGCCCAGAACGTCGTGCAGGTCGCGGGCGATGCGCTCGCGCTCGGCTACTGTGGCCAAGTTCTCGATCTCTTCCTGCGCGCGCAGCAGTTTCCTGTTGTAGCGGCTGCGTTGGGCAAAGTGGATATTGCTGGCGCCCACGACGAACGAAAGGCCGTTGGCGAACACCAGAAACCATCCGCTGAGATGGAGGCCCCACCAGGTCAGGAGGGCAGCAGCTTGCACCGCGAGAAACACTTTGACGGCGGCGGACTCGGTCTGGACGATGAAGGGCGCGCAGGCTGCGGCAAAGATGAAGAACGTGGTTGCGCCGCCGTTGTAGCGGGCGAAGGCCACACCTAACAGCACCATGGCGGCAAGATGAAGCAATGCCTGGCGGTTGCTCACCCAGAACAGGCCGAAATACAGGAGCAGGAAAGCTATGGTGCCCAGAATGGTGAAGAACCACACACGCGCGCCAGCGTGGCTGGCGATCGGATCGATCAAGAAGAATCCGAAGTACAGGACGGAAAACAACGCCCAGGTGTACTCGCTATTCTTGGGAATCAGTCTCATAAGTGCTTGAATGCCATGCCGAACCTCTATTGTCAACCCTGCGTCAATTGCGGCTTCTGCGGAACGGTACTCCGGAAGCTGCGTACCAAGCCAACCCCGCGGCCGGGATCAACACAGCCAGCCAGCGCGGTCCGGCATAGAGCGCGAGCACGCCCAGCGTCAGCAGCGCCAGGGTTGACCCGTAGCTTCGTTTTGCGTGTGCGCTCATGCAGTTCCATCCTTTCTCGGTTGCGTTTTGGGCTCTAGTACTTCTTGTTTTTGACAAAACGAGTCCTATCCGTACAGCTTTTCCAGATCGCGCTGGAAGCCGATGCGGGCGACTCCCAGGCAGATCAAGGTGAAGGCGAACAGCACTTCCCAGTGAGTGAACGATGGCTCGTGCCGGCCCGCGCCCACAATGCCCAGCGCGAGCTGCGACAGGTGATACGGCGGCAGCGCGAGCCCGAACTGCCGAAGCACTTTTGGCAGAAACATAAACGGCACCCACAATCCGGAGCAAAACGACAGGGGAAGATAGATCAGATTGATGACGGCAGGGGCGGAGTTGGGGCCGGCGAAGTAGCCGATGGCCAATCCCATGGCCGAAAAGGGAAGCGATCCCGCCACGAGCGTCGCGAGCAGCCTGGCCACATCGGTCAGAGGCATGCGCACGCCGCCAAAGATCGCGCCCAGCAACAGCAAGAGCGAAACGACGATCGCGCTGAAGATCATGCCCAGCACGACCTTCGCGAAAAAGTAGGCGAAGGGAGGCATGGGGCTGGCGCGCTTCACCTGCAGCCATCCCAGGCCACGATCTGACGCCAGACCCGAGGCGGTGCCGAACAGGGATGCGCCCATCACGCCGAAGGTGCCGTAAGTCGCAATCAGATAGGTGGGCACGCCCAGACCCGCGATGGACTCGCGTCCGTTCAGCACCAGACCGAAAAGCACGTAAAACATCAGCGGGAAGCTGATCACAGATGCCGTGTAGACGCGAAGGCGAAGACCTTTGAGGAACTCATATTTGGCCTCCTTGAGATAGATCGTCGCGGTGTGGGCCGGAGTTCGCACGATCTGCAGGTTGCTCATGGTGGCGGTGGCGGTGCTCATGGTGTTCTCCTCGCGTGTGTGGTTAGTTGAGACGGTTGCCGTTTTGCGCGCTGTCTTGGGTCAGCGCCAGGAACGCATCCTCAAGCCCCGCGCTACTGATTTCCAGGCCGGAGAGACCGGGATCGCGCGCCAGCAGCTGGCGAACGACACCCTCCGCCTCGGAGGCGTGAATCTCGATAGCCTCGCGGTCCTGGCGGACTTCGGCCACGCCGGGAATCTGGCGCACGGCGGCAATGCCCAGATCCGTGACGCAGCGAATGCGCTTCCCGCTGGTCCGGGCTTTGATTTCGGCGGGCGTTCCTTCGGCAATGATTTGTCCCTGATTGATGACGGCGATTCGTTCGGCGAGCGCGTCGGCTTCCTGCAGATAGTGGGTGGTGAGCAGGACGGTTTTGCCGCGCCCTACGAGACGGCGGATTTCTTCCCACAAACCGCGACGCGCTTCGACGTCGAGGCCGACCGTC
>Ga0187846_10002185_pt1 | contig 10836 bp, 8 predicted proteins | sample TC_taG_FD_161473 | JGI IMG/M metagenome (GOLD analysis project Ga0187846, IMG submission 161473) | Biofilm microbial communities from the roof of an iron ore cave, State of Minas Gerais, Brazil - TC_06 Biofilm (v2) | ecosystem: Environmental > Terrestrial > Deep subsurface > Cave > Wall biofilm ... | reverse complement strand
CCAGCTCAGGTGGATGACCGGGCTGGCGGTATCGGCGGTCCACGGGATGGGCCCCGTCCCGCTGATCAGGCTCGCCGGGAACCCGGGCGGCTGGGCGCCAGGGGTCGACGCGACGCTGACCTGGAGCACGCCCGGGCCGGGCGGGGAACCGACCCGGTCCAGCAGCGCGTCAAGCCCGGGGCCGGGCACGGCGAGGCCGGCCGCCCGCAGCCGCAACGTCGCCGGCCCGGCGAGGGTGAACACCCTGGCCATCGGTGAGGTGGCGGTCGGGTCCGCGAGGGCCAACGGCGAGGGAACCTGCTGCTGGAAGGAGAAGGCGACCGAGGCCGCCTGCCCGCCCGCCGGATCCTCCGCGGGCTGGAGCAGGCGGGTCACCCGGACCCCGGGAATCAGCACGTCCGATATGCCCGCCCCCGGGTAGGCCAGCCTGACCCGGTGGGCGGAGAGGATCGTGACGCGCAGCCAGCCGGTGCGGCCCGGCACCACGTTCAGCGGCTGGATCGCCCCCGTAGCGGCGACCTCGGTGGTGGCGCTGCCCGCCGCGGTCGACACCCGGAGCACGCTGGCGATCTCCCGGGCCGTGCTGTCGTCGAGCAGGCGCACTCCGATGCTGGCCGGCAGGTTCAGCTGGCCGGCGAAGGTGATCTGGACCCACTGCCCCACCGGCGTGCTCTCGTTACCTTCCGCCCAGGCCGTCGCCGGATTGCCGTCGAACGCGTTCACCGGATCGTCCTGCTGGGTGTCGGCGATCCACGACCCGTAGGACGAGGCGGTCACGCTCGCCGCGCCGGACAGCACGGCCACCGTCTCGTGCCCGGCGGCCGGCACCGGCAGCAGCTGCCGGGGCGGGCCGCCCGCCCGGCCGAGCTGGTCGGCGCCGGGCGGGTTGGTCTCCGTCGCGGTGTACGTGTAGGAGACGTTGGCGTTGACCAGGCCGAACAGCGTGTCGGCCCGCCGCTGCCCGTCGGTGACCAGCCACCGCGCGGGCGCGGTCGGCAACGGGTCCCCCGCGATGACGGCGGGCTGAGCGGGGTCGAGCAGGCGTTGCCCAGTGAGCTGCAGGAGCCCGTCCGGACCCCCGTTGACCAGCACAGTCTGGCCGACGGGCAACGCGGTGACCGGGCTGTTCGGCGATCCCGCGCCCGCCGCGGCGTAGACCTCGACCGCCGGGTAGCTGGGCAGCGCCGCCTGCTGCGCCTTGGTGACGTGAGGTTCGATCTGCGCGCCGCTGATCGGCGGCCCGAACGCGGCGACCCGGGTGAACCCGGACAGCGCCAGGGTCTGGTGTACGAGCGCCGCGGACGTGTACCCCACCTGCCGCGGGTCCAGGTCGTTCCGCACTACGACGTAGCGGATGCCCGCGCGCTGGAGGTAGCCGGGCAGCCCGCTGACCTCTTCGCCCGATTCGATCGCGTTTTCCGCCTCCTCCAGCAGGATCTGCGATCCGGCGCCGCCGTACGGCACAAGGCCGGCCTGCGCCCAGGGCGAGGCGGCCAGCGCCACGAGCGGGTCGTCGATCGGATCTCCCCAGAGGTAGTCGCCGTGCGCGTCCGCGGGCACCACCAGCGCGGTGTTCAGCGGGGACCGGGCGGCCAGGAACGAGGCGGCCTGATACCAGTAGCGCGGTACCGCGGAAAACGAGCCGGGATTCAGGACCCGGCCGGACAGGTACGGCAGCATGAGCCCGATCAGCACGATGCCGGCCACGGCCCTGGCCTCCCAGGCGAAGGTCCGCTGGAGGCGGCCGGCCTGACCGCCGGGGGCCCTCGCCAGCCAGGTCGCGACCGCGTGCGCCAGCCCCAGCGCCAGGGCGACGGCGATCACCGGTTCCAGCTTGTACACATTGCGAAACGGCGCGAACGGGCCGTCCAGCAGGCGATCAACCGTTTGATGAAGCGGGCCGCCGAGGGCCCCGCCGTACCCCGACAGCGCGCCGGCCGCGGCGATGCCGACGGACACCCGGAGCCAGGCCGCGCCCGGCATGCTCCGCAGCGCCAGCCCGTACAGGCCGCACGCGGCCACGATGGTGACAGCGATGATCGCCATGGGGGTGCCGACCAGGGCCCAGCCCGCGGGCAGCCACGGCGTGCCGAGGTTGAGGTAGGCGGTCCAGTTCCCCGCGCCGCGCAGCAGGGCCGCGGCCGACATGGTCCCGGTCGTGGTCGACGCATGCTCCACGTAGGGCAGGAAGTTGAACGCGTACCTGCCCTGGAGCAACAGCGGCAAGACCCACCACGCGGTGGCCATCGCCACCGCGCCGCCCCAGCAGGCGGCCAGCGAGATTAGCCGCCGCCCGCGGGCGTACGTAACTATGAACAAGGCGGGCAGCAGCAGCGCGTCCAGGGTCACGGTGGCGTTCACCCCGCCCATGCACAGCACCACCGCGGCGGAGCGCGCGGCCGGCCCCACCACGCCGCCTGTCCCGCGTACCGCTTTCGTCAGCGGCAGGACCGCCCACGGGGCGAGCATCCCCGGCAACGCCACCGCCGAGGTGGACCCGATGATGATCGTGAACGTCGGCCACAGGGCGAACACCAGTCCGGCCATCAAGCGGGAGGCCGGCGACCCGACGCCGAGCGCCTCCGCCAGCTTGACCAGCCCGCCGAAACCGACCGCCACGATCAGCGCCAGCCACAGCCGCTCGATGAGCCAGACCGGTACGTGCGCCAGGTGGCCCGCCGCGTAGAACGGCGCCATCGGCACCGCGTACCCGATCGCCTGGTTGTTCAGCGTGCCGAAGCTGGTCAGCGGGTCCATGAGATGCCACAGGCTCCCGAAGAAGCCGTAAGGATCCAGGTCCACGGAGAGCTTGGTGTCGAAGAACATCCGGCCCGGGTCGTTCGCCAGCAGGACGCAGAACACGGCCAGCCAGACCAGCCCGGACCAGCGCAGCACCGGGCTGCGTGACGGCCCGTCTGGCGCCCCGTCCGCTTTGCCCGCAAAGGGGTCCTGCGCGCCGGCAGGCGTCGCCGCGTCGGCGAGTCGCTCGCCTCCGGCCCGCGTCGTCATCCGGTGCGCCTCAGGATCACCATGAGGTTCCAGGTGACGACCTCGCGCAGCCCGGGCACCCGGACCAGGAAGCCGCACCAGCGCGGGTAATAGCGGGGCCGGGCGGTCACGATCGTGACGTCGCGCCGGGCCCGCAGCGCTCGGAGCATCGGCCCGACGTGCAGCGGGAACAGGTTGACCCCGACCTCGTGCTTGGGCTCTCGCCGGTGGCGCGTGGTGTACCTGCGGTACGCGTACCCCGGGCCCAGGTAGTGCCAGGGTGACACCTGGTGCCCGCCCCACGGGGAGTACCAGTTGGTGTAGGACAGGTACACCAGCCCGCCCGGCCGGGTCACCCGGATCATCTCCTCGATCAGTCCCATCGGATCGGGGACATGCTCGAGCACGTTCGAGGAAAACGCCACGTCCGCGTCTCCGGTGCGAACGGGCAGCCAGTAGCCGTCCGCGACCACCGCGCCGGCCGGCGCGGCGGTCCGCAGGCGCATTTCGGCGAGATCGGGTTCGAACAGGTAGCAGTGCGCGCCGCGGGCCCGGAACGCGGCGGTGAACCAGCCGCCCCCGCCGCCGACGTCCACCACCGTCCGGCCGTCGAGCTCGCCGTGCTCGGCCACCTGGCGCACGGCATCCTCGGCGAGGCTCGCGTAAAACTTCTCAGGGTCGGTCTGTTCGGCCAGGAACAAGCGGAACAGCCTGACCGACCGGAGCAGGCCGGAGCGGGTCGCCTGATCAACACGGTGGCGGCGCGGCGCCAGCAGGCTCATGCAAGTCCTCGGGGGTGGTGTCGTGCACGGTCGCTGCCGAGCAGCGCGATCGTCGTCTACGTATGTTATTGCGCGGTATACGGGCAGCACCGGGTTAGCGTGGTATTCCCGCGGCCCGACTACCAGTAAGTAACACACCAGGTATGATTTCGTCCTTACCCGAGCCATCACGACGTGGCCCGCTGTTGATGCAATCCCGCGCGTCAGCCGGCGGCCTGGAGCCGCGACATGACCGATGACCCAGGCGCTTTGCCTGTGGAGACTCACCTCGCCGACGAGCCGGGAGTCGCCGTCCGCGAGACGCTGGAACCGCCAGGCTCCGGCGTCGGGCCGGTGCGGATCCTCTTCGTCGCCTGGCGCGACCTCGCCAACCCACGCGCCGGGGGCTCAGAGGTCCTGGTCGACCAGCTGGCGTCCGGCGTGTTCGCCCGCGGGCACGAGGTGACCCTGCTGTGCGGAGGACCGGTAGCCGAGCGGCCGTACCGCGTGGTGCGCAACGGCGGCACCTACTCCCAGTTCCTCCGCGCCCCCCTCGCCTACCTGCGGCACTTCAGGAACTACGACCTGATCGTCGAGGTCTGCAACGGGATGCCGTTCCTGGCGCCGCTGTGGTCCAGGCGCCCGGTGCTGGCCCTGGTGACCCACGCGCACACCGAACTGTGGGCGATCCGGTTCCGCCCGCCGGTCTCCACCGTGGGGCGGCGCCTCGAGAACACGGTCATGCCGTGGGTGCACCGAAAGAACCTGGTCCTGACCATTTCCCCCTCCACGGCCGAGGCGCTGGAGGGGATGGGGGTGGGCCAAGACCGGATCCGGCAGATCTGCAGCGGCGTCGTGCACCCCGACCCGCAGACGCCGCGGTCGCCGGACCCGCTGTTCCTCGCCTTCGGCCGGCTCGCCGACTACAAGCGCCTTGACCTGCTCCTGCGGCTGTGGGACCGGGTGCGCCACGTGGTGGGCGGGAAGCTGGTGATCGCCGGGGACGGGCCGGAACGAGCCAGGCTGGAGGGGTTGGCGGGGCCCGGCGTGGTGTTCACCGGCCGGGTGTCCGAGCAGGAGAAGCACCGGCTGATGTGCGCGGCGTGGCTCCTTGTGCACCCGGCGCTGATCGAGGGCTGGGGGATCGTGGTCGCTGAGGCGGCGATCCGGGGCACGCCCGCAGTCGCCTTCGACGTGCCGGGGCTGCGCGACTCGGTGCTCCACGGCCAAACCGGGATCCTCGTGCAGACCGAGGGCCAGTTCGCCTCGGAGTGGGCGTCGCTGGCGATCGACCAGCGGCGGCGCGAGCAACTCGGCCAGGCGGCGCGCACCCGGGCGCTACAGCTGCACTGGTCCACGGCGGTTGATGATTTCGCCGAGGTGGCCGACGAGGCCATCAAGCGGTGGGGCGGGCCATGACGGTGACCGCCTCGGCGCCGGGCAACCCGCTCCGGGAGTTCTACGACAGTCCAGGCGTCCCGCTGGCCTCGGGTCCGGACCGGGCCAGGCGCCAGGCCCGGATGCTGGCCGGGGTCCTGAACGGCCTGTCGGCCCCGGCGGTGGTCGTGGACCTGGGCTGCGGTGACGGGACGGCGCTGGCGGTCGCGGCCGCCGGCCAGACCGCGCACCGGTTCGTCGGGATCGACTGGTCCGCTGCCGCCCTGCGGAGCGCGCAGGCGCTCGGCCTGACGGTGGTCCGCGCGGGGGTGGCCGCGGCGGGTCTGCCGGTGGCCGACGACGCGGCGGACGTGGTGATCATGAGCGAACTGATCGAGCACCTGGTCGACCCCGACGGGGCGGTCGCCGAGGCCCGCCGGGTGCTCCGGCCGGGTGGCTCGCTGCTGCTGTCCACGCCGAACCTGGCCGCGTGGTACAACCGGGGTCTGCTCGCCCTCGGCGTCCAGCCGATCTTCTCCGAGGTGAGCCTGCGCGGGGTATTCGGCAGGCCGGGCCGGGTGGTGGCCGGCCACCTGCGGCTGTACACCCGCCGGGCGCTGACCGAGTTCCTGGCCGCGAGCGGGTTCCGCTGCGTTACCGTAGCCGGGGCGCGGTACCACGACGTGCCGCGGCCGCTGGGCCCGCTCGACCGGGCCTTCTGCCGCTGGCCTTCCGCTGCGTCTATCCTGCTGGTGCACGCCCGAAAGGAATAATGCCGCCCATGGCGCAGGTGTCCCGCACCAGGACCGGCGCGGACCGTCCCCCAACTCGTCCCAGGCGCAGGCGCGGGCTCGAGATCGCCGGCCTGGCCCTCGGGCTGGCCGCCGGGGTGGCCATCGCGCTCGGCATCCTGAGCTGGACCCGCCACGCGTCCGGCCCGCTCCCGCTGAGCACCCACCCGCCCGTGGCGGTACGCGGCTCGGCGATGGGACCGAAACCCGCCGCGCTGGACCGGGAGTGGGTGCAGTACTCGGACCACTCCGGCTGCGCCGACTGGGCCGGCGCCGACGGGGTGTCCGCCATCCGGCTGAACTCCTCGCAGCTCGCCTGGTTCTTCGACGACACCTACATCGGCCCGGCCGGGCCCAAAATCGGCTTCTCGCAGTTGTCCGGGTTCGTGCATAACACGATCGTCATCCAGACCACGAACGGGCACCGCAGCACGTACGTCACCCTGACCGGCGGCGGAGCCTGCACCGGCCCGGGCCGCCCCGGCGACGCCGCCCCCGTGGTGGGGGCGGCGCCGTGGCTGCCCGGGCACTTCGGCCGGTGGTGGGAAGAGGACGGCCTCAGCATCGGCGGAACGGTCGTCAAGTTCTACAACCATTACTTCGACGGCACCGTCCCGTTCCGCCCGATCGGCACCTCGATCGCCACCTTCCCGGTCAGCCAGCTCAGCGCGGCCGGCCGTGGACCGCAGTACGGTGCCGTGGCCCGCCCGCACCTGGTCCCGCTCCCGGCCTACACCCCGCCGACGGGCGGCGGCCCCATCCTGTGGGGCGCCGCGGTGCTACGCGTGGGGAACACCGTCTACGTCTACGGCACGCAGAGCCCGAACGTGATGGTCCCGTACCGCCGGCTCTACCTGGCTCGAGCTCCGGTGTCGCAGCTGACCGACTTCTCCGCGTGGCGGTTCTACACCGGCGCCGGCCGGTGGGCGGCCGGTCAGGCCGCGGCCCGGCCGGTGCAGCCGCCGAGCAGCGGCCTCGGGGTGTCGTCCGGCTTCAGCGTGATCCACGCCGGGCACCGCTACTGGCTTATCCAGGCCGACCCGCTGACCGGTGCCTCGGACATCGACGCGTACCCGGCCAGCGCGCCGTGGGGCCCGTTCGACGCCGCCGCCGTTCGGGTGTTGTACCGAGACCCGGCCATCGTGGAAGACGCCGCGCACGACTACCGCGTCATGTACGAGGCGCGCGCCGAACCCGCGCTCTCCACCGGCCAGACGCTGGTGATCAGCTACAACCAGAACTCCGACGCGGTGACCTCCGGCTGCGTGCCGCTGGCCAACTACACCAACACGGTGACCATGCCGCGGTTCATCGCCGTCCCGCTGGCCGCGTTCGGCGATCAGCCCGGCGCGTCTGCTCAGGAGGTGCAGATCGGGCCTTCGGACTATCCGAAGATCGTCTCGCAGAACCCGTCGCAGTGGTTCGACGAACTGAACTATCCAGGAGAGTGTCCGCCGGTGCCCGGTCTCGTATCGTTGCACGCCACCCCGGGCGCCGGTCAGGTCACGTTGAGCTGGCCCGATGCCGGCCTCGGCCTCCTTTATCGCGTCTACCTGCGCGGGCCGGGCGAGCCAGGCGATCACCCCGTGGCGATCGCGTACGTCGATAACGCCACCGTGACCGGACTTCAGCCCGGCGTTTACCAGGCCACGGTGGTGCCGGTCAACTTCAAGCGCCACACCGGTGCCGCGGCCGAGGTATCGTTCACCGTTCCCTGACCCGTGCAGCCCGGCCGGCCCGAAGGACCGAAGGAGGAGTGCCGTGCTACGCTTGATCATCGCGATCGCGATCGGCCTGGCGATCGCCATCGGCGGGACCATCCTGGTGGTGAACGTGGTGTCCGGTAACGGCGCGCCCACTTCCTCGGTCTACAACTACGGCTCCCGCTGACGGGCGCTCACCGGCGGCGGACCGCGGTCAGCTCCCGGTCCAGCGAGGCGGGCGGCGCTCGGCGAAGGCGCGGACGCCCTCTCCGGCGTCCTGCGACCCGAGCATCGCCTGGTAGGCGGGCAGGCCGTCGCCGCGCATGATCTGGTAGCCCTCCCTCACCCCGGTCCCCTCGGTCTCGCGCAGGATCTCCAGCACGGCCGCGACGGACAGCGGGGCGGAGGCGCAGATCGCGCGGGCCAGGTCCAGGGCCGTCGGCATCAGGCGGTCGGCGCGGACGACCTGGTTCACCAGGCCCCAGCGCGCGGCTTCGGCGGCGCTGATCCGCCGCCCGGTGAGCAGGCACTCCAGGGCGATCGCGCGCGGCAGCCGCGACGGCAGGCGGAGCACGCCGCCCGCGTCGGCGATCAGGCCGAGCCTCACCTCGGTCAGCGCGAACTCCGCGTGCTCGGCCGCCACCACGAGGTCGGCGGCTAGGACCAGCTCGAACCCGCCGCCGAGCGCGAGGCCGTTGACCGCGGCGATGACCGGCTTGCCGACATCGAAGAACTCGGTGAGGCCGGCGAATCCTCCCGCGCCGTGGTCGGCGGCGATTCCCTCGCCCCCGGCGGCCGCCTTCAGGTCCCAGCCCGCGCTGAAGAAGCGCTCGCCGGCCCCGGTGAGGATCGCGACGCGGAGCGCGGGTTCGCTGCGCAGCCGGTCGAAGGCGGCGTACAGCGCCTGGCTGGTCGGGACGTCGATCGCGTTGGCCTTGGGCCGGTCCAGGGTGATGACCAGGACCGGGCCGTCTTCTCGGACCTGAACCTCCATGGCGTTCACGCTCCGTAGGGGCGCAGCAGGGAGCGGGCGATGATGTGCCGCTGGATCTCGCTGGTGCCGTCCCAGATCCGCTCGACCCGGGCGTCGCGCCACCAGCGTTCGGCCGGGAACCGCGACATCAGGCCCATGCCGCCGAAGATCTGCACCGCGGTATCCGTCATCCGGCCCAGCATCTCCGACGCGTAGAGCTTGGCCATCGCGGCGTCGGCGTCCGTCATCGCGCCCTCGTCGCACTTCGCGGCGGCCCGCAGGGTCAGGAGCTCGGCTGCCTCCAGGGCCGTGGCGCAGTCGGCCAGCTGGAACCCGACGCCCTGGAACCGCCCCACCGGCTGGCCGAACTGCTTGCGCGTCGCCGCCCACTCGGTGACCGCGTCGAGCACGCGGCGGGCGCGGCCGACGCTGGTGGACGCCACGGTCAGCCTGGTCGCGCCTAGCCATTGGCCCATCAGGTCGAAGCCGCGGCCCTCCTCGCCCAGCAGGTTGGCGGCCGGGACGCGGCAGTCGGTGAAGGACAGCTCGCACTGGTGGTAGCCGCGGTTCGAGACGCACTCCGAGCCCCTCGTGACGGTCAGGCCGGGGGAGTCCTTGTCGACGAGGAAGGTGGTGATCTTCTTCTTCGCGGGGCCGCTCGTGGTGGTCTCGGTCCCGGTGGCGGCGAACAGGATGATGAAGTCGGCCACGTCGGCGTGGCTGATGAAGTGCTTGGTGCCGTTGACGACGTAGTCGTCCCCGTCCCGGATCGCCGTCGTGGACATGGACCGGATATCGGAGCCGGAGCCCGGTTCCGTCATCGCGACGCAGTCGTGCCGCTCGCCGCGGATGGCCGGTAGCAGGTAGCGTTCCCGCTGGTCCCCGTTGCAGCCCCGCAGGATGTTGCTCGGCCGCTCGACCAGCATCTGCAGGGCGTAGCTGGCCCGGCCCAGTTCGCGTTCGACCAGGACCAGGGACACCGCGTCGAGCCCGCCGCCGCCCAGCTCGGCGGGCATGTTGGCGGCGTAGAGCCCGGCGGCGATCGCCTTGGCGCGGATCTGTCCGGCCAGCTCCGGCGGGACCTCGTCCAGGCGCTCCACCTCGTCCTCGTGGGGGTACAGCTCCTTCTCCACGAAGGCGCGGACGGTATCCGCGATGAGCCGCTGCTCTTCGGTGAGCGAGAAGTCCACTACGCCTCCCGGGGGTCGGGACGTGCGGCCGGGATCCGGATGGAGCGCCCCACGTACTCCGGGACCGGCAGCGCCGCGGCGTGCGCCGCGCTGATCTCGCGGAGCCTGCGCGCGATGTGCTCGGGGAAGGGCTCGGCCTTGCCCGCCTGCATGTCCACGTGCAGCACCATCTGCTCGGCGGTGGCGAGCAGGTCCCCCGTCTCGTCGTACATCTCGTGCAGGATGTGCAGCCGCTTGTCGTCGGTGCCCAGCACCTGGATCGTGAGGTCCAGGCGCTCGCCCTCGTGCGCCTCGCGCAGGTTGCGCAGGTGAGTCTCCACCGTATAGAGCGAGTGGCCGTCACGGCGGTACGCGTCGTCGACCCCGAACGTCCGGAAGAACGCGTCCGAGCTATCACCCATGATCAGCAGGTACGCGGATTCGGTGAGGTGGTGGTTGTAGTCGGTCCACTCGGGCGCGACCGTCACCGTATGCATCCTGAACGGGGCCGGGATACCCATCAGGCGCCCGGAGCCACCGTATTGGTCCACATCGCGATGAGTTTAGGGCATCACGATGCACGAGGCCCCGGGCGCCGGCGGGCGTCAGCCGGAGATCACCGATACGGTGCCGCCGTGGAAGTTCCCGACGTATACGGCGCCGGTCACCGGGTCGGCAGCGACCCCCTCCGGGCCGCTGCCGACGGTGACGGTGGCGGTGACCGCGCCGGTCCGCCCGCTGATCACCGACACGGTGTCGTCGCCGTAGTTGGTGACGTACACGGTGCCGGTCATCGGGTTGACCGCGACCCCGGTCGGGTACGTGCCGACAGGGATGGTCGCGGTGACCGTATTGGTCCGCCCGTTGATCACCGACACGGTGTCGTCGCCGTTGTTGGCGACGTAGACGGCCCCGGTCTCCGGATTGACCGCGATCCCCAGCGGGTTGTTGCCGACCGTGATGGTGGCGGTGACCTCGCCGGTCCGCCCGCTGATCACCGATACGGTGCCGCCGACGTAGTTGGCGACGTAGACCACGCCGGTCGCCGGGTTGATCGCCACCCCGTACGGGTCG
>Ga0187846_10002184_pt1 | contig 10836 bp, 19 predicted proteins | sample TC_taG_FD_161473 | JGI IMG/M metagenome (GOLD analysis project Ga0187846, IMG submission 161473) | Biofilm microbial communities from the roof of an iron ore cave, State of Minas Gerais, Brazil - TC_06 Biofilm (v2) | ecosystem: Environmental > Terrestrial > Deep subsurface > Cave > Wall biofilm... | reverse complement strand
ATCGCGCCCGGACCGTACTTCTTCTCGAGCTTCTGGGTCAGGTGCGCGGGGTACGGCATTCTACTGCGCCCGCTGGAGTCCCGACCGCGAGCTGGTCGGCTTGATCAGTTTGGTCGTGATCGGCTTCCGCGGCTCCAACTGCTCGTGCGCGTCCACGCGATCCAATCCCGTCACGTCCCCGTCCCGGCCCGGCGGCCCCACATGCTGGCCGCAGTAGTTCTCCGCCCGGTGCCGGAGGCTCTTTTCCTCGCCGCCGACGAAGTTGCTGAACGGCGTCACCGCGCGCTCGGCCCACTCCTCCACCGACGGGAACGGGTGCCCGCGCCGGATCGGCACGTCGCCCACGCTCGGGGGCGGCGGCGGCTCGTACTCGATAGGCATCGCCGGTCGCGGGAGTGCCGCGCCGAAGTTGGGTTTCTGGCGCGTGTGGCCCTTGACGCGCACCGTGTGCCGCTGGTTCGGTCGCTGGTCCCGCGGCGACTCGAACGGGAACTCGCCGTGCCTGTCCCGGCGTTCCATGATATACCCTCCCTGCGTTAGTACTTGTCGGCCGCTTTGCGGTGCTCGCCCTTGGAGCTGTGCTTCGACCGGCCCCGCTCCGGGATTTTGATATGGCTCTGGTTGCTCCCGGACGCCTCGTCGCGGCCCTTGTGCGCCGTCGGCCGCTGCTCCATCCGCGGCATGTTCGGACGCCGCCCCTGGATCTGCGCACGCCCCGGGGGCCGGGTGTTGTCCACGCCCGCGCCGTCGATCACGCCGTAGTGGCCGGCGGGGTTCTCGTGCGGCGCATGCGGGTGGAAGATCGCCGCGTAGTGCGCGTCGTCGTCGAACTCGTGCAGGTTCAGCCCCTTGCCGTCCCCGATCCGCCGCGGGGATTCCTGGATCTCGATCTCGGGGATGTGCTCCGCCAAGTCGGACGAATGGCGGTCGCGCCGGTTGCCCATTCCGCGCGGATCGTGGGCCGGTTCCCCTTTGAAGGTCCTCTCGACTGGCATGTCCGTCTCCCCTCCGCCCGCTCACGCGGGCATCCGTTCTAGCCGCGCACGTCGGTCCTGATGCGCTTCGCGAGCGGTTTCTGGCCCTGCTCAATGGGCCTGTGGAGCCGCTGCGCGTGCCGAGCGAGGTCCAGCTCGGCGTGGAACACCGGCGACAGGTCCTTGCAGAGCGCGCACCGGTAAATGTCGCCCTCGAGCGACGTCTCTTTGACCATGATATGCGACAACCCGATGGCGGCGAGCAGGGACCCCTTTCCTTCCCTCAACCGCACCCGCTTGGCTACCACGGGTTGCGGCGTGCGGTCTTCCTCGGCGTCCAACTCGTCGTCGGCCTCGGCGGGCATGTCCACGCGCTCGAAAATGCGGCGACCGAACCACTCGTGCTTCCGCATCGCCGCGACGTGCTCGGGCACCTCCACCGTGAGCACGCCGTTCTGGAACATGTACATGCGGTCGCCGAGCCCGACACCGAGCGCCGGCACCGCGTTGCAGACGAACGTCACGGGCCTGCTGTCGTCCGCGGCGACCGCCGCAACCGGCGTCTTCGGGGCCACCGGTGGCGCTTCGGGTTCCGGCTCCGGCTGCGCCTTCCTCCGGGATGCCGCTCGCCGCGCCCGCTCGAGCGCCGCGTCCGTGCTCTGCGCCAGTTCCCGGTCGCGCTCCTTCGCCAATCGGTCCGCCACGACTGTCCTCGTCACGCTCATGCCTGTTCCCCCCTTAATCGTGCGTTTCGACCAGCTCGACATCCAGGGTCGCGTCGCCGTTCGTGGACTGCGCTAACGCCGTGATGTTGAGCCGCACCTTCGCGAGCGGCCCGTTGAACGGCGCGGCCGCGCCCTTGTTGCTGCTGGACAGCACCTGCGTGAACGCCCCGCCGAGCGGGATCCAGTTGAGCCCCGCATCCGCACCGACGCCGCGCGCGGTCTCGATCTGGCAGTTCGCGGTGCCGAGCGTCGCGCCCGTCCCGGGACTGAAATTGAAATAGGCCGTGTATTTCGACCCGCCCCACGCGTTCACGCTCGGGAGCGGACTCCCCGCCGGCGGCGTGCCGGCGGTGTTCCACAGTTTCGGGAGCGATCGCCCGAGCGAATCGACCCCGCCGTACCCGGTGAGCCACAGCGTGAACGTGTTCTCGCTCCCGCCCGAGATCGGGAACGGGTAGCGGGGGGGACGCGGGGTCCAGAGGAGCGCGTGCGCTTTCCGCGTCCATTCCCTGAACCCCGCGCCCAGCACGAGCCTCACGCCAGCACCGCCCTGATCTGCGCGCGGCGCCGGGGCGACAGGAACGTGAAGACGGTCAGGAGAAACCCACGGGCCCGCGCGCCGGTAATGTGCCAGCGGTGCCATTCCCCGAGCTTTGAACGTTGCGGACGGATGCTACCTCCGAATCGAGATTGCAACCATTCGCATAGCCATTGATTTTTCTGGGAGACGCTCACATGCTGCGAATGCCGATCTCTCCCAGCTTTCGCGCAGTTGCCTTCGCCCTCGAAGACACCAGCAGCGAACGCGATCTCACGGAGCGTTGGGCGGACGGTGGCCTCCAGACCGGGTTTGCAGTAACCGGTTTGACGCGGATTCCCTGGGTCGCCTTTCTTGAACCTGTACCGATTGCCCGGCTGGAATCCCATCAACTCGCCTCCCACATCAGTAGTACCATGCTACTAAGCGACGAAGGTGGTGATGTTTTTCACAAGCATGTGCGCCTTTTGATGCTGGAGTTCTAGGCCAGCCTCGGTTAAGAACTCGTCTTTCTGTGCGTCCACGTCCGGGAGCTGGATGTTGGGCCGGAAATCCGTGTCGTCGATGTACCGGAACCGCAACTTCGACACGTCCAGGCCGAGCGCCCAGGACTTGAACGTCGGGTGGATCGACAGGAGCGGGTGCATCTTGACGTAGAGCGTGCCGAATGGCGTCTCGTATTCGCGGATCTTCATGCCGTAGGACGTGTCGCCGGGCACGAGGTTCATCACCGAGCTCTTTTTGACCAGCTGGTTCAGCTGGTTGATCACGGTGGACCCGGCGAGCAGGAGCTTCTCCGACGCCCCGTAGCGGAAGAACAGTTCGAGCGTGTTCTCCCAGTTGGCGATGTTGAACGTCAAAACGGAGAAGTCCCAGATGTTTGTGAAGGTCCCGTCCGCGCCGAGGAAGCTGATCACGCCGCCCGTGGTGAGCATCGGCTGGCCGTTGGCCCCGGTGCTGGAGAAAGGTTCTCCGAAAATGAAAGCTTTCTCCAACTCGAGTGAGTGAAGTTCCAGCGTCTCGCGCTTGGCCTCCTCGCGCGAGTTGCCGGTCCGGAGCCGGGTCTTCATCGCCGTCCGCGTGAGGTACAGGGCGTTGCGGAATATCTGTGTGTTGTTGGACGGCGAGGTGGGGCTGTAGCTGACCACGTTCGGCGATGTCGCGCCCTCGGAGTTGGCGTTGCCGATGATCAGGAGGTTGTCGCCGCTCGTGACGGCGGCGGCCGCCGTGACGCCGAAACCGCGCTGGACCGAGATCGTGGTCGCCGACGTGGGGTCGGCGACGACGAGCATCTTCTCCAGCGTGACCTCCTCCATGATCACGTGGCCGCCCTTGAAGACGGACGAGTCGGCCACGGTGAGCGTGGTGGCGCTGGAGCTTGCGGAAGCCGTGGTCGCGATCCGCTGGACCGGCACGTCCTTCTCGAACCAGTGGAAAATCGGGTCGTCCACCGGCTCGCTCGACAGCTTGGACATGATCGCCGTCAGCGGCGCTTTGCCGTTGGGAAACAACAGGAGGATCGCCTCTCGCCAGGACTGGGGCCGCTCCACGTTGGTGACGTAGGAGCCGGTACCCCGCAGTCCGAGGATGGCCGCGGGCACTACGAATCAGTTGTCCTTTCCGGACAGGTTTAGCGGCGGCGGGCGGTTGGTCCCGCGAGGGTTTCGGAGACCGTTTTCTCCAACTCCCGTATCGACTCCGGCGCTGGCGCGGTGCGCACGTGCCGCCCAACCGGTTGATCGCCGGTGGCGGGACGACTGCGGCGGGACGACGGAGGCGCTGGCGCGTCTTCCGCCGAGATATTGAGTTCCCGCTCGAGGGCACCCTTCAGGTCCGCGAAGGCTTTGTCAGGATTGTTGAGGTACTCCGGCTTCGTGCGCCCGTCGCGGCCCAGGAACAGCTCCTGGGACAGGAGCGCCACGCGCTTCCCGTGGCGCTTCTTGAGGTCCCGCGGCGTGCGTCCTTGCCAGTTGTCGTCCTCGGACAATGCCTGCCAGAAGTCGTCGTCCAGCTGGCGACGGTATTCGTGCGTCGCGATTTCGCTCCGGACGAACTCCCCGATCGTCGGTGCGGCCTTGACCAGCATCTTCGCCACGGTCGACGCCGTGGGCGCGAGCCGCTCGTTCTCGGGGATGCCTTCGCTGATTACCTTTTCCAGCGATACGGCGGGGTCCTCGCGAGGCGGCGCGGCTGGCCGTTCGTCCACGGTCGGACGATAACTGTCGCCTCGCAGCCGGGCGGCGTCCCGATCGGCGCGGAGCCGCTCGTTCTCCTCGAGGACCTTGCCGAGCATGGCGTTGGTCTTGGCGGTCTCTTCCCGCAGGGCTCGCATCTCCGCGACCGGGTCGGGCGTAGCCGGAGGCGGTTCAGGCGGCGTATCGCCGCCCGGAGGCGTCTCCAGGTCTTCTTCTGGATCTTGTGCGCCGCCCGAGATCGGGAAAATGGCTTTCATCCACTCGCTCCGCGGTCCGACTTGCTTCCCGTTGGTACTGTGCCGTGCCCGTTGCATCCCGCCGTCCGCGACCCCCCGCAAGGGGAGGCGATCCGACAAGCGTTCTGTCCGCCGGCGTTAAACCCCCGCGAGGGCCGCAAGCGGCATTACAAAGCGGTTTCGAGGGTCCGGGCGCGTATCTCCTTCTTTTGTCACACCGCAAACAATCGCTGCAACAATAGAACACCATTCCGATGGTCCGGCCATGTACGCGGCGGACGTGAATTGCGGTTTCGGAGAAGGTTGCGTCTTTTCCGCTTGAGTCTTTCTTCTCGGGTAAGCTTATTCCGGTGCCGGAACGCCGCCATTATCGCTTTTGATTCGCGTTCAGGAACGCCTGGCTGATCTGCTCCTCCCGCTCCTCGATGCCGAGCGTGAGCTCGGCGTTGTTCGCTTCGAGCCGCGGCAGGTCCAGGCAGTCCCGGATCACGTCCACCGCCGCCTGCCGGACGGCGGCGACCCCGAACTCGCCCGCGCGGACGGCCGCCTGGACGGCGATCGCGAGCGACGCCGCCTTGCTACTGAGCGCCTCGGAATAGATCCGCCAGCCCGGATGGCTCTCCAGTTCCCGCAAATGCGTCAAGCGCGTACTTGCCCTCCGCCGCTCCCGGTCCGCCGCCCGCGCCTGCGCGTCCGGCGGCAAGGAGTCGCGCGGCCGGGGAGAGCGCCCTTTGTCCATTCCCCGCCACCTCCTGCACAGGCGCGATCTGGCCCGCCTGCGCGCGTTTCATCACTTCCTCGTCCGGCATGACCTGGGTCTTCACCAGGAACGCGTCGATGTTGCGCACGCCGGCCGCATACACCATGTACTTGAATATCTCCACAAGGTCGAACCGCTGCGCGAGCGGCGGGAGCTTCGCGATGCCGAAGAGGATGTTCTTCCAGACCTCCACCACCCGGTTGGGGTCCGGCGGGATGTCGCCCGTGTGCGCCGGGTAATCGAACTCGCCCTGGATGTCCTCCGGCGACACGCGCAGGAGGTGCATCTCGTACGGGTCCAAACCCATCGCCTTCGCCTTCGCGCCCGTGATCTTGACGAACGTCTCCTCGTCCATGTTCTGCTGGATGTTGCTGACGCAGTGGCGCGCCCACGGGCGGACGCCTTGGCTGGACATCACCCGCGCCGTCACTTTGTGCCGCTGGGAAGCCATCTGCACCATGCTCGCGTACGTCGACGCCTGCTGCTTCGTCCGCGGCTGCATGCCGAGCATGGACTCCACCGCGCCCGTGGCGCGCATCATCATGTCGATGGCGGCCTGGGTGCTCGTCATGTGCGAGCCCGTCACGTCCTCGACGGGGAACTGCTTCAGGACCTGGTCCAGCACGTTCTGCCCCCACGCCGACGCGTTGGTGCGGATCCACTTCCCCGGCCCGGGCCGCTGGACATCCTCCAGGTTCAGCCGGCTCGGGTCCATCAGGAGCATGTTGTTGATCGCCTTCTTCACGTTGTCCATGTGCGAGTCGACGAGCCAGTCGGTGAGGTCCTGAAGCGGGAGTACCGGCTCGAGCGCGCCGAGATTCATCGGGCTGTGCCGGTCGTAGTGGTACTCCAGCACGTTCACCGGGTATTCGCCGTAATCGTAGTCCCACCGCTCCGCTCGCACGATCGTGTCGTAGTTGGCGACGGTCACGACCCACGTTTCCGGGTACCGGCCCCGCCCGAGGTCGAACTCGCTCGGGACGATGCGGAGCCAGAGCGTGTGCCCGTACACGAAGCCGTGGTCCTCGGGCCCGATGCTGAGCTGGTACAGGTTCGGGAGTTGCAGGATGTCGAACCGGCGGGACTGGTTCCACGCCGCCCCCGCGCGCTCGCGCGTGAACCGCGGGATGTGGTCCACGTTCTCGTACTTCCCGTCCGCCTCGCCGTTCTTGAGGTCCATCCAGCTCTTGAACCACGTGTAGCCGACGAAGTCGCCGCGCTGGATCGTGCCGACCGGCACGCGCGCGTCGTACAGCAGGGTGTACGGGTCGATCACCTCGGTGCGGTTGCCGGAGTGGACCCGCTTCCACTCCCGGCTCTCGGTCTTCCGCTCCCCCAAGTTGACGCCGAACACCTCGATCGGCTCCGTGCCCCGCACCGTCCGCATGCGGTACTCGTCCCACCACTCGTCCTGGACGGCACCGATGCCGTACCGGATGGCGTCCGACAGCCAGGAATACAGCACGAGGTCGCCCTGCTGCTGCTCCATGTCGTAGTCCAGGAGCTCCTCCATGTACTGCGCCGCGCGCACCTCCTTGATGTCGCGCGCGTGCCGCGGCTCGATCGGGAACATCGGTTCGCGCCCGGTGAACACGCTGAACAGGTACGTCAGGATGGACTGGAAGATCGCGTACGAGATGGGGACGATGATCTTCACGTCGTGCGGGTACTTCAGCCGGCCCGTGAACTCGTCCCACTCCGACACGTCCACGTAGGCCCGGAGCCGGTTGTCGATGTCCTGCCACGCCGGCCATCGACCGACGACCTGGCTTTCCGCCAGCGTGATCAGTTGCCGGATGTAGTCGATCAGTTTTTTGTGCTTCGGGTTCTCCTCGCTGAACTTCCCCGACCCGCCCGGGTCGTACATCGGGACGGACACGCGATGCGGCATCCGCTACCTCGGTGGTGCGAGACTCACGCCTCCGGCTTGTGCGTGGCGAGCGTCCACATCACGTACCAGTACTTCTCCGCGACCGCCTTGAGCGTCTGGATCGGGTGCGCCTCCAGCGGGATCGCCATCCCGAGCCGCTGCATCAGGCGCTGCGGCACGAGGTCGAACCGCACGTCCTTCCAATCGTCCCCGATCGCCCACGTGAGGCACGCGTCCACCTGCGCCTTGCTCCACCGGTTCCCGTGGAAGTCGCTGAACGCATCCAACCAGTCCGGCCACTTCTCGAAGGCCTGGACCAGCGTCGGCGGCGGCGTCTGCGCGGGACTCACAACCCACCGGCTTTTCGGAGACGCTCGGGATATGCCCCGGAATCCCAGAAATCCGCCCATGCCAGCATTCTGCGTCGCCGACGCATCCACTGTACCAATAGCACGCCAATCGCCACCGCGCCGGCGACATCCAGCGTGAGGAGCAGGAGCTGGCCGACCGCATGGCCGGCACCGGAACCTCTCATTCGTTCCGCTCGAAGTCGAACTCGGCGAGTTTGAGCGCCTGCGCCCGCCGGCGGCGCTCGTGGCAGAAAGACCCTGGCCCGTACTTGGGCGGCGCGTACGCGACCGTATGCATCTTCCCGTCCACCGCCGGACCGGCCCCGACCCCGCTATACTCGATGAACCCAGGTGCCGGACCGAGATCCAAACGGCTCCGGCGAACGGTCGCGGCGGTGTGCCTCATGGCGTCATCTGCACCAGATCGAAGTCGGCGTTCGCCACGAAGCGTACCGTCCCGAACCGCACGTCGGTGACGGTGATGCCCGCCTCGGCGATGTGCACCGTGACCGGTTCGCCTTCGGCCACGAGCGAGATCACGGGCACCGACCCTTTCCACACGATGAACGTGGCCGGTCGCGGGGTAATCGGAAGCTGGACGCTATCCGCTTTCGTCACCGTGATCACGCCCGCTCCTCCTCACCGAGTTCCGCCCATATCCCGCCTTTGATCGCCATGTCGATGAGCGCCGGCGCGTACAACCTCCAGTCCGCCGCCCGAGGCGCCCGTCCCAAGTGGAGCGCCGGGAGCCGGCCCTTCAGCGTCGCCTGGAGCAGGAGCCCGTCCACCGCCGGTCCCCAATTCGCGTACGCTTTCTCCAACCAATCGCGCGGGACGAATAGATCGTTCGCCGTCATGCCCCACATATAGGCACCGCCATCGGCTTCATGTTCCGCTTCCGCGACGCCTTCGAGATACGCGCGCGTCGCGGGGTTTATCGACTCGCGAACGATGCGCACCGCTTCCGCCCGCACGTCCGCTTGCAACAGCCGCCATGCTTTCAAGCGCGTACGGGACCGCATCACTCGTCAAATACTACGTCTGGTTGAATCGTGTTAGTGATCTCCTCTAAATCAGACAGGTTCACCGAGATGTCCGTACATGGCACAAAAGATGGAGGCGTGAACGAGATCAAGGCGATGTGCCGGATCTGGAAAACCTGCCGTTGCCCGTATTTCCCGCGCGGCACGGCTCGCTGGCACCGAGTGCATTTCCCGCCATCCCCGGCATCGTGTTCGATAAATACTGGTTCAGGATCTCCCGGTTTGTGCGGGAAACTGAAGAGTTCCATGCCCTCCTCGATCTTTCTCACGGAAGTCGCCTCATTCACGCCAACCGCTGCGGGATGCCGCGCGTCGGCACCCGGATCACCGACCCGCCCGCCTGCGCGAAGAACAGGCAGACGTGGCAGTACGGGCACCGACCGGGCTGGAAGACCATCATCTGCTGGTTCCCGTCCGGCTGCGGCACGAGCGCGATCAGGCAGTCCCCCGTCAGGTCGTGGTTGCACGCTGGGCACCATGCGATGAACGCCACCGACCCTTCGGGAGCGTGCGGCGGGAGCTTCTCCAGTTTCGCGCGATCGAAGTGCGTCGCGGTGATCGCGGGTCCGGTCTTGCCGTCCGGTTCGGTCATTGGAGTTCCTCCAGCGCCTCAAGCGCCTCGATGGCGTGATCCAAACGGGTCCGATACGTTTTTAGCCCTGCGACGGCTTCGGCGATCAACGCCGCGGCGGTCTTGCGCGCTGGCGCGACCGGATGACTTACGACTGCGGGGAGTTTGGCGGCGATGGCGGGACTCGAACCCGCGGTCTCCGCGCTGACAACGCGGCGAGGACTCCGCTCCTCCACACCGCCCGCACCGTCCACGGCCTTCCACCACACCCCGTCCTTCCTCGCGAGTCCGCGCGTCTGGAGCGCACCCAGAATGCGCGCGACTTCGCCGTCGCTGATGTCGTGGGCGACCTTCGCGCACATCTCGCCGTAGCGGTGCGGGTGCGTCCGCAGAGTCTCCAGGACCTTCCGCTCCGCGAGCGACAATTCAACGGAGTTCACGGGTGTCGGCACTCCCCGGGCCCGTGCCACGTCTTCGGGCGCCGCCCCTCCTGGTCGTGCTGGACCGCGTCCACGCGCGCCCATGCGTCCTCCTTGCGCCCGAACACCGCGAGCGTCACGCGCCCCAGCCCGGAGTCGTCCACGATGACTGCGGCGGCGCACTCGCGGCGCTCGTCGGGGATGTAGTGCACCACGCGCCCGATCATCACCGGGTCGCTTCCTTCACGGCGAAGCCGAGTTCCCGGTACGCCCTGATGCGCGCTTCCCGGGTCGCGATGATGGCCCGCCGGAGGTGCCGACCGATGATCGCGTCGGGATCCGCCAGATGCTTGAACGCTTCCTGCGCCGCTATTTCGGCCTTCATTATCTCGGCGAAGAACAGCGCCTGCGAGAACGGCTCGTCCGTGGTCAGGGCCATACCGATCGCCTCCCCAGTTCCTGCCCGCTCGCTTCGTCGAAGTCGATCGCGACGGCCCGCGCGCTGGCTCCCATGACTACAGCCCGCGCCTCGGCGTCTGCCTGCGACAGACAATCGTGCGACTCGTACCGGGCCTTGTGGCCGGCCGGTCCGCTCGTTTCCAGCACCGCACGCCAGATGGTTTTCACGGGCCCGCGAACGGATACCCCGGCGTGCTCGTGAGGCTCGCCACCGCGGCGTCGGCATCCGTCCGGAGCACGGCCAGCGCGTCCGTCATCGCCTGCGTCCGCGCCGTCGGGTCCTCGGGGAGCAGGGACTCGAAATGCTCCGCCAGGAGCCCCGTGGACAGGATGCGGCTCGCCGTTCCCAAAAGATTCGCGTTGGCCGCGATCAGCCATTCCTGTAGCGTCGTGATCTCGCGCCCGGTGAAACTCTGCGCCTTGTCGAGCAGGAGCTTCACTTCGGCGTCAGCGCCATTCATCGCCAGAACCTCCATGTGCGTATGCCGTTTGGCTCGTTCGGACCGGCCACATACCACGCGTCGGACTTCGGGTCGTACCTCAAACCCTTCCAGATGTTCACCGCGTCTAGCACTCGCAACAAAAACCGCTTCACGTTCGCTCCGGCCAATGCCAGGTCCGCGGCTTCGGCTCCGCGCTGAAGTACACGGAGGCCTCCCACGAGATCCCGCCCCCACCCCCGCCCGCCTATTCCTC
>Ga0187846_10002183_pt1 | contig 10838 bp, 13 predicted proteins | sample TC_taG_FD_161473 | JGI IMG/M metagenome (GOLD analysis project Ga0187846, IMG submission 161473) | Biofilm microbial communities from the roof of an iron ore cave, State of Minas Gerais, Brazil - TC_06 Biofilm (v2) | ecosystem: Environmental > Terrestrial > Deep subsurface > Cave > Wall biofilm... | reverse complement strand
CGTCACGCAGCACTTCGTCCTCTCTGCGGTCTTTTCAACGCCTCGCACGACGACTCAAACGCCAAAAAACCAAAAAATCCGACCACGCAAGACAAAACTTCAACTCTCACGAATTAAGCAGGCTAGGAGGGCTCAGCGTGGCGTTCTTCCCGCCGCCCGACGGCGCCGAGCGCATCACCACCACGCTTCAAGTGAGCAAGAACCACTATCGTTATATGTTTCGTACCCGGCAGCCGGGCTTGACGAGCCATCAAGTGATGGAGTCGGACGCTCCCTTTCACTTCCTTGTTAGAGGCCCGTGGTTCATATTCACCTCTGATCCGCGAGTCGAGGAGCGTTTGCGGCTGGCCCTCGCCGGGTATTGAGCGCCTGCCCTTCAGCCGTTGCCACCAGAGCCGCAGACGCGTGTGCGACTTGCTAAGAATCCCGTCGTTCGCATGCCGCCCGATTGGTTGAATCTAGATTTACTGTGATACTCTCGAAAAACGAGAGGGTCCGTGCGACCCACGTTTCGCGACCGTTTAACTGACTCCCACATTGCAGCAGTGGCTACTGTAGTTCTTCTTGTTTACTCGCTCAATTGGGGAGCCCGGGCATTGGGCCGCGTACTTGCGATTGCCGCCGGTTTTTTGATCAATGTGGTGGTGATCCGAGAGATCCCCACTTTCAGTTTGGGGTACTGGCTTACGCAAATCGGGGCAGTCGTGAACTTTTTCAACGCTGCCATCAGCTTGGGCGCGGCGTGGCTTTTGGCGCGCTGGGTATACGGCAACGAGCCGTTCCGCAAATTGTGCAAATACCGCACCAGGCCTCCCAGGAGGAACAATGTTTGATCGCTTGAAACGGGTTCTCGTCGAGAGCTTTGTTGGCGCTATCGGTCTTGGGTATCTACTCGCGCAGATTGCTCTGTATTTTATGAGTATGTTTACTGCGCCCGTTTCGGGATGGGCCGAGAAACGCCTAGTTCGGGGAATAGTGGGAGGTACGACTGCTAATTTGGGCTTCCCGCTCGAAGCCTCGCTTACCCCAGGGCTTGCTTTCTTACTGCTTTCGTTGATCTGGTATGTTCTGCTGCGCTGGCTATACTTCACACCCCCCAAGGAACGAACACCTGAGGCGGGTTCGGAGGAGGCTGCCTAAAGGTCGAGTGGCGGGACGTGGGCCCAGTTTTCACAGGACGCTCCGTATATCATATCGGCTCTCGACTCAGTACGGCAGTCACGTCAATTTCCACCAGCATTCCGGGATGGGCGAGTTGCGTGATGTTGAGGAAGGTATGCGCTGGCCTCGGCGCATCGCCCAGCGCCTCCGCAAGACATTTGAAGTAAGTGGGCGCGGAGCGGATATCGGTAACGTAGGTCACGATCTTCACGATGTCCGTGACCATCGCCCCGTGCCGCGCCAGGTTTCTCTTGATCTTGTCAAAGGCGTAGCGGCATTGCCCGAGGACGTCCCCGGGGTGAAGGATCGTGCCGATGGTTCCGTTTTCATCTTCCGCGCCGACTCCGGCGAGAAAAATCATTTTGCCCGGCCCAGAAACGGTGACGACATCCGAGAATCTTCCCTTGGCCCATTCGCTGTAGTTGTAATTGCGCTTTTCAAAGTTTGGCATGATGGCGGCCCTCGCGGCGCCATTATCCGCTAAAGGGCCTAAGCTGCCGCAAAGAAAAACCTCGCGCGAAGCAGGTCGCCTGTAGCGTGTTTCAGGATGCGAAGTCACGCCTAAAGACCTATACTCCGGGGGTTGGTAGCCACAGGCTTCAGCCTGTGGAGCGGACCTGCCAGCACGCAGGTCCGCGTGCAGTTGGAAGCGCGCCCATGGCCGACACACGAGCAGAACGCCGGCCTATCGGCCGGCACCACAGTCTAAAGTCTGTGGTTACCCAACCCGCGTGCAGTGTTTTGGACGACGTATCTGCTACTTAGGGGACCGTAGATGCAAAATCGGGGGAGAGGTAAAATTTTTGCGCGAGCCAGGGCAATGGTGATTGCTGCTCTCTGGCTGGGTGTGCTTCCCGCTCTGGGACAAGTTCAGGCGTATAAGCCGCCACGCACTGCCGACGGCAAGCCGGACTTGAACGGGATTTGGGAGGCGCTCAACACGGCCAATTGGGATATCCAGGATCATGCGGCGCGGATGGGGCCGGTGGTCGCTCTCGGCGCGGCCTTCAGCATTCCCCCCGGGCGAGGCGTTGTCGAAGGCAACGAGATTCCCTATCTGCCCGAGGCCGCCGCGAAAAAGAAAGAGAACGCTGAGAAATGGCTGACCTCGGACCCGGAAATTAAGTGTTATATGCCGGGCGTGCCCCGCGCCACGTACATGCCCTATCCGTTTCAGATTGTTCAGACGCCGCAGTCCATCCTCATCGCCTACGAGTTCGCCAACGCGACCCGAACCATCTACATGAATAGCAAGCTGAAAAGTCCCAGCGATACGTGGATGGGGTGGTCGGTCGGCCACTGGGAGGGCGACACGCTCGTTGTGGACGTGACGAGTTTCAACGACCAGACCTGGTTTGACCGGGCTGGTAACTTCCATAGCGATGCGCTCCATGTCATCGAACGCTACACGCGCACCAGCCCCGATACCCTCGATTACGAAGCCACCATTGAGGACCACAAGGTTTTTTCGCGTCCCTGGAAGATGAGGATGCCGCTGTATCGCCGGCAGGAGAAGGATGCGCAATTGTTGGAATACAATTGCGTGGAGTTCGCGGAAGAGTTGATGTACGGGCGCCTGCGCAAGCAGCCGAGCAAGTGAGAAGGAGGTTGGAAATGAGCCAGCGATTTCTCGCCCCAATGAGCGTTGCGACAATGGTGGCCGCGCTCGCGTTGATTGCGCCGCCACGCTCGGCAGGTCAAGCGAAGCCCGGGGCAAATCCACCAGACACAGCGAAAACTTGGACTCCGCCGCGCACCGCGGACGGCCAGCCAGACCTGCAAGGAGTCTGGGACTACCGCACCATCACTCCGCTCGAACGGCCCAAGGAGCTGGGGTCGAAGGACTTTTTTACCGCCGAGGAAGCGGCGAAGTATGAACAGGATGAAAATCGCCGGCTGAATCGTGACTTGATTGATTCCGAGAAAGGCGGCTTGCAATACCCGCCGGGCGGGGTGATTCCCTATAACGAGTTTTGGTACGACCGGGGCAACAAAGTCGCGGGGACAAGGCGCACCTCGCTGATCGTGGACCCGCCGGACGGCCGGCTTCCTCCCTGGACGCCGGAGGGACAGAAGCTCGCCGACGCCCGGGCGGCCGCGCGGCAAAACGACCAGCTGGGACATCCCAAAGCCGACTCGTGGGAAGACCGGCCGCTGCAAGAGCGCTGCATTGTGGGCCTCAATGCCGGACCGCCCATGATTCCCGACGCCTACAACAATAATTTTCAGTTGTTTCAGACAAAGGAATACGTAGTAATCCTCAACGAGATGGTCCACAACGCCCGCGTCGTCCCCTTGGACGGGCGTCCGCACGGGAGCATTCGCCAGTGGAGGGGAGACTCGGTTGGCCGCTGGGAAGGCAATACGCTGGTTGTGGACACGATCAATTTCAAGCGCGAGACCAACGTGGACGGCTCCAGCGCGAATTTGCATTTGACCGAACGCTTCACGCGCACCGGTCCAAACGCGCTGCTCTACGAATTCACGATGGACGATCCCACGACGTGGACCAGGCCCTGGACGGCGGCAGTCCCAACAGTAAAGAGTGACAGTCCGGTCTACGAATATGCATGTCACGAAGGCAATTCCGGTTTGGAAGGCGTGCTGGCTGGGGCCCGCGCTGAAGAGAAAGCTGCGGAAGAAGCCGAAAAGAAACCATCGAAGTGATTCGCCGGCACGCTCTGGGCCGGTTCAGGCCGCTGGTTTGTACGTCTTGCTGAAGCCGTTCCGGGTGTTCGTCACCGTGAACGTGCCATCCTGCTGTGCTGACAGCTTGATCCAGTAAGCAACACCATTGTGAGCCGGAGGCGGGGGCGCGCCCGGCCCGGGAGGAGGCGCGGGCATCGGGGCGATGGGCATGGCCGTCTGCGGGTCATCGGTCGTGTTGGCGATGAACATTCCCGGCATGGTGTACTCCTGGCCGCTGAGCAGCGAGAAATGCATCTGCCAGAGATCCTCGAGGCCCGGAGAAGAATAAATGGTCTGCATTACCTCCGGGTCGCCGCCTTTGCGCGTGCCGTCATTCATGATGCCTACGCGCGGATGAAGCGCATGCACGAGCACGGGCGAATTGGAACCCGGCACTCCATGATGAAAACCTAAGAGCACATCAACAGTGCCGAGCCGGTTATTCGGGCACATCAGCTCGAACTCTTTATTCTTCGTCAAATCGCCCAAGTGCACGGTGCGAAACTTGCCGTAGGTAACGTAAATCGCGACGGACTGCGGGTCCTCGGCGTTGTTTTCTCCCGGCTTGTACTCGGCGCAGTAAGGATTGGGCTTGCCCGCACCCGGCAAGGGCGTCTTGATCAATTCTCCCGCTGAAGCCACCACCTCGACGTTGAGGCCGGAGATGTGAATCTTGTCGCCCGGCTTGGCGACAGTGTGCTCGGCTTTGGCGATGAGCTTCGGATAGACGTTCTGCAAAAACTCATCCGCGGCCGGGCCGGGCTGCACATTGGGGCCATGATCAATATATTCGCCGATGGGAACCTGAGCAGCCAACTCGGCCAACCCGCCGAAGTGGTCGCCGTGCCAGTGGGTGATGATCAAGTGATCGATCCGCTGGAGGCCGGCATCTTTCATCGCCGCCACGATGCGTCCGGCGTCACGCACTGCCCCCGGCGGGACATTCCCGGTATCCATGAGCAATGATTCGCCGGTAGGCGAGACAAACAGCGTCGCGTTGCCTCCCTCGACGTCGATGACGTAAATGTCCGCGGTGTTCCGAGTTCGAGTCTGCGCAAATGTGCCCGATGCGGATAGGACCAGAAGCAAAAGGAAACCCAGAGTTCTGCGCATCAGAATCCTCCTTGCAGACATCGCTCGCGGCGCAAGGCGAAGCCTAGCCCTAAGTGGAGGATAAAGCAATAAGATGGGCGCTCGAGAGCAAAGAGGGGGGCGGGTTCAAATGCACGGCCAGCCCACCCTCGCAGGTGTACCCCAAATCGAGGGAATAGGATTAGAATTCAACCGATGGAGGTTTCGATGAAAAGCATCCGAGCGCCTGCTCTCGCTTTGGGAATTGGCGTGCTAATTCTTTCCATTCCGATGCGAGCCCACCATGGCACAACGGCCTACGACAGCGCAAAGACCTTGAAGCTCAAGGGAACCGTGACCGATTTTAACTGGGTGAATCCCCACGTGTCGCTGGGCTGGGACGTCAAAGCCGAAAATGGCGGGGTCGAGCACTGGGTCGTGGAATTGACAAGCCCCGGGATGCTCACGAGATCGGGCTGGTCTCACGACTCCGTAAAAGCGGGGGACGAGGTTACCATTTATCTTCACCCTACTAAGAATGGCTCGAAGTGGGGCATATTCCAGCGAGTGGTGTTCGCGGACGGACGACCAGACCTGATCGATCCTCGGCAACCATAGACGAAAGGGGTTTCGAGATGTGTAACCGTTTCTGGAGTTCCACCGTGGCGCTGGCAGCCCTGCTCGCCTTCCCGTGCGTGACTTTCGGTCAGACCGATCCCAAGACCGCTCAACAAGCCATCTATTCAGGGAAACATCACGAAGGTGCTGTCTCGGCGCACGATCTCTCCGGGGTTTGGATGATTCGGCAAGACGCCAGATTCTCGCCCACCCACGAGCCGCCGAACAGTTTCCTACAGCCCTGGGCCCTGGCGAAACTGAATGCGGAGCCGATGGCCCTTCGTAAGGATTTGCCCGGGGGCCACGCCGGTGGTGATACGGCGCTGGGCAGGGACGCGGACATCAGTTGCAGTCAAATTAGCCTGACCGATTTCATCCTCAAGCAAAAGCCAATTGAGATTGTGCAAACGCCCCAGCGCATTTTCATGTTCTTCGAGTACGAGCACACGTATCGCGAAATCTGGATGGATGGCCGGGCACTCCCTAAGGACCCGGACCCTTCCTACTTCGGTTATTCCGTCGGCCGGTGGGAGGGCGATACGCTCATCGTCGAGAGCGCCGGCTTCACTGATAAGACCGTGATCAACGGCATGCCGCATAGCGACGCGGTGCACCTTGTGGAGCGCTATCGCCGCCCGGACCTCGATACCCTCGAGCTGACCATGACGGCCGACGATCCCAAGGCGTACACCAAACCGTGGACAGCGGGGCCCGTCAAGCTGGCCTGGCATCCCGATTGGGAACTGGTGGAAGCCTTCTGTCTGCAGGAGGACAACGCCTCGTTTAAGCAGCAGGTCATCGATCCGACGTGGTCCCACGAACAAGCGCCGAAGGGCAATCAAGCTAACGGCAAGAAGACCGCTCCGAAGTGAGATTCAATCCCGGTTTTAGAGTTTGACTTCGCTGATTTGGATGCTCGGCTGGATGTCCGTGTAGTTGGGGATGTCGCCGGTGATGGCCTGCACATGAGGCGCGAATGCGACTTGGAAGCTTTCCAGCGAATCGAACAGAAGATGCCCCATGGCTACGTATGGGGCAGGCGAGCCGGGAGCCATGCCCCCAATGCCCTGCTCTACCGCCATGCCCTTGACCGCAGGGCCGAGGAGGCGCCGTACCAAAGGCATATGAGCATTGCAGTAATACCCCATGTCGAATCTTGCGCCTTCGCGGTTTGGATAGAACACGCTCACCTTGATCATACATTCCCTCCTGCCCGGGATGCTTCTGCCAGGGAGAGGATTAAACCCCCGGGAGAAGCGTGAGTCAACCGGAATCGCAAATTCCAGCCGCTATCGGTTTTTCGCCGCACCGCCCGCACGCCGGCTTTTTGACCTGCGAGCCTCCAGGAAACGGGGGCTCGAACAGCGAAATCAGTAGCTAATTTAGATTAGCGGGCCGCAGCGGGACTGCTGCCCCTCAGGAAGTACTTCCACTTATCGAGATCCGGCGCAACGGCGACATCGAAGAAACCCACCATCATCTCCTCGTAGGTTTGCTCGCCCCACCGGACCTCGTCGTCGGGATCGGGATTATGAGGGTTGTGGCTCGAGTTGTCGTACCACGCGACTGCTTGGAGCACGGTTCCCGCCTTCAACGCGAGTGGCTCGGCGAGTTGGTAGCTCAACTGCCATTCGAAATCCCAGCGGACCTTCAGCAATGGCTCGATGCGGCCGTCCGGGTGAATCAAGTTGTATTCGAACCGCTTTCCGCGCCAGTGCATATGTGGAAAAAACCGCAGAACGGTAGCGTCGTTCGGCAGCGATCCACGCGCCTCGACGCGATAATCGTCCGTGTGGGGAGGAATCACAAAGTGGTCGTTGGTCAACTGCAGGGTCAGCACGCGCTGCTTGGGAGGCTGTTTCGCGAAGACCAACCCGATGGCCGTACGGTCCATGGCGGCGTGACCCATGGCCATGTAGTGCATCTGGATCACAAGGTCGGAGCCGGCTGGAATGTACTTGGCCATCCCGAGGTCCCACACTTCCGGTGAACTGCCGGGCGCATAGACGAGCAGGAGATCGCTGTCGGTCCAATGCGCGTCCCGGCGCGCTTGCTGGTCTGTCAAGCTTGCTGCTGTGAACGGCGCCCCGATGGGGGCATTGCGAAGCCATTTCGACTCGGGAGGCCGGATGTAAACGACCGCATGATGCACATGCTCGCGGCTCGATGGACGAAGTTCCGCCATCTGCACCCAGCGGTCCTCATGAAAGCCGGTTGGGACAATCTCGTACGTATAGTCGATGTCGCCGCGGGGAGCGAGCGCCACCGCTTTTGGCATCTGGATCACGGCGTCAGGCGGAGAAATGTTCCAGCCTTCCGCCCAGTGAGGCGCGGACGGCGCTTCGCGCGGGTCACCGGCGCGCGCGCCACTCTCAGCCCACATTTTCAGTACCTGTATTTCGCTTGGCGAAAGAGAAGGATCGTTTGCGAAATGGCCGACGATCGGGTCCGCAAACCATGGCGGCATCCTCTTCGAGACAACCGCCAAGCGAATTGCACCTGCGCGCGGCGCCGTTTGCTCGTACGTCAACAGCGGGAAGGCCATTTCGCCCGGCCGGTGGCAACTCTGACAGTGTTTCTCAAGGATGGGCAGGACGTCCCGGTAGAAGGAAGGGGCCGCCGGAATGCTTTGTGAACACGCGGGACTGGGTCGCAGCAATAGTGCTGCAATGCTGCCTACGGTGACGATGAAAACGCACCGCTTTCCCATTCGAGGCTCTCCACGAAAACTATACCCCAATTGGCTGTGGGTCACAGGGCTCGTCGGTCTCATCGGGAAGCTGGGCTACACCAACGTTCATAGCCCTCAACGATTGGGCGGACTCGCCGGAATCACTCGGCGCATGACAATTGATGACGGCGAGCACTGGAGGGTTTATAAGTGAAGTTCAAGGTGGGAATATGGGATGATGTAGAGCACGACGATCAGCCCGGGAAATGCGGCGGGTCCATGCGGCGGTTTCTCACCCTATTATTTTTGCTGGCGGCGCTCGGGGCGGCGTGCGCTTCGGGCGGAGGGGCATTCGCCCATGGCAAGCCCGTCTCCTGGAAAGTAATCGAGGACGCACTGCTGCGTGTTAACGAATCCGCCGTGAAAGACTGGAGTGTCTATCAGGCAGGCAAGAAACGTGACCCGCTGCTCCTCCAAATCGGCAAACGTTTCTTGTTAATTGAAATTCACAACCGGCAAGTTTTTGAGATCGACCCATCCAAAATAGAGCGCAAATCCAACGAGCTCCTCTGGGATCCCTCCGATCGCCCCGCTCAACCGCTTGCCACCTCCGAGTGGGACGCGAGCGATATCGGAGCGGCTTTCCGAATCGACGTTAAAATTATTGCCGAAGATCGCGTTCTCGATTTAGAGCTTCCCCACCCTCCGGACCTCGGAGACCTGCCAGTGCACCCGGCGCCAACCCGACGTCGGTGATGAGCGCCAACCGCGCTCGCACGCTCCCGCGCACCGCTTTCGTTCGCATTTGAGGCTGGCTTCGGCTGTTGAGGACCTGTTCGGTGGCAGCCCCCCCGCGAAGTATCTCAATCTATTTCTGGCCTGCTTCTTTCTCTAGAGTCTCCAGCTCTCGCGTCAATTGTTCGGATCGTTCCCGAAGACGGCGGAGGCGATCAGCCAACGCGGGCAAATGTTGCGCGGCCGGCGGCGAAGACGGGATAACAGAAGACGCAGCCGCAGCGGAAGCGGTCGCGGCCGGCGACGATTTGATAGTGTTGTGGCCGCAACAGGGCCAGCGAGCCGTGGCGAACGCGGTTTCCTGGCTCTATGGTTCGATTCCGAGGCTTCCGGTAAGATAGCTAGATGGGTGTGCGCCTGATCGCACTGGACATTGACGGCACGTTGCTGGACGGCCAGTCGCATCTGCCGGACAGCAACCGGGATGCGGTGGTCGCCGCGGCGGGCCGCGGGATTGAAATCGCGCTCGTGACTGGGCGGCGTTACGACTTTGCCCTGCCCATCGCGCTGCAGATTCCCTGCCCTCTCATCCTTATTGTGAATAACGGGGCGCTGGTGAAGTCCAAGGAAGGCCTGACGCACCATGTCCAGCGCCTGCCGCGCGCCGTGGCCCGGCGCGTGCTCGAGGCCACCCCGCAATTCCGCGAACTGGCAGCCGTGTGCTTCGATCGCCCGCGCGAGAACCAGGTCATTTTCGAACGTATCGCCTGGGACGATCCCTTGCGCCGCCGTTATTTCGAACGCAACCGCGAATTTCTCGCCGAGGTCTCGCCTCTCACGGACTGCCTCACCGAGGACCCCATCCAAGTGATGTTTACCGGCGCGGTGGCGCGGATGCGCGAAGTAGAACCCTTCTTGTCCGAACTGCCTTTTGCCACGGAGTTTTCCCTGGCGGTGACACTCTATGACCATCGCGACTTTGGCCTGGTGGACGTGATTCCGCGAGGCTGTTCGAAGGGCGCGACGCTGGCGGAGTGGGTGCGTCTGCGGGGGTGGTCCCGGGACGAGGTGATGGCCATCGGCGACAACTTGAACGACCGCGAGATGCTCGAATTTGCGGGCCTCCCGATTGTGATGGGAAACAGCGTGCCGGAGTTGAAGTCATTAGGCTGGCGCGAAACGCTTAGCAACGACGAGGGCGGCGTGGCTGCCGCCATCGAAGCCTATGCGCTCAATCAGGCGTAGGCCTGCAAGCTGAAGCTGCGCTTTTTATTGGTGATGTGAGCCGTGGCTGGTGAATCGTGATGGCCTTCCCTGCAGTTACGGCTGAGTGGGCGGAGGATTGACCGGGGGCGGGGGCTCTGTAGGTGAAGTGGGTTGAGTTGGCATCGGTGAAGGCGTGGCGACACCCGGTGCGCCGATCTGAGGCGGAAGCGGTATGGCGCCCGCCCCAGGGATAGCAACCTGGTTCATCGGGTTCCAGATGAACTCCCACATCTCGTAGGTGTCTCCTCCCTCATAAACCCGCAGCGAGGCCTGCTTCACCTTGCTTGCCACGCCGATGATATTGCCACCTAATACGTCACCGGTGAGCGGCTGGGGCTGTGCCCCGAGAGAGCCCGGCATCGCGCCCGAATTTGACAGATTGGCCTGCGGCCCGCCGAATCCTGCGCCCCCGATCCCGGGCATGGTGTTTGGACTGCCGATCGGTTGGGATATCGCGCCGGCGGGAGTCGCGCCCGGCAGGGTTGGCATGCCCATAACGCTCTGCAGCAAGGATGTACGGCGCAGGCTTCCGATTAATTGTCCGCCTGGGCCTATGTAAATGAATCGCCAGCTTCCATCTGCCTTGTTCATGGGCTCCGGGAACGCCTGGCGAAGAAAGCGGACTCCG
>Ga0187846_10002182_pt1 | contig 10839 bp, 6 predicted proteins | sample TC_taG_FD_161473 | JGI IMG/M metagenome (GOLD analysis project Ga0187846, IMG submission 161473) | Biofilm microbial communities from the roof of an iron ore cave, State of Minas Gerais, Brazil - TC_06 Biofilm (v2) | ecosystem: Environmental > Terrestrial > Deep subsurface > Cave > Wall biofilm ... | reverse complement strand
ACATCGAGCTGCGATCGCCGCGCTTGGAACCCCCCGTTGCCTTGACGCCGCGCTGCTCGAGCGAGCCGTACGACCGGGTGGCGCATACCTACGGCAAATCCTTTTCCGACTATGCCCGCGGCCTCGCTGGTCGTTACGATCATGCGCCGGATGTCGTAGCCTACCCGCGCAACGAGGCCGAGGTGGCGGCTATCCTCGATTGGGCGGGCGGTACGCAAGCCGTGGTTACGCCGTTCGGCGGCGGCAGCAGCGTGGTCGGCGGCGTCGAGCCGCGGCTCGATGGCACCGCGTACAAGGCAGCGATCACCCTCGATCTGCGTCATCTGAACCGGGTGCTGGAAATCGATCCGACCTCACGTGCCGCCCGTATCGAAGCCGGGGTCTTCGGGCCGGCGCTCGAGGCTCAGCTCAGGCCGCGCGCACTGACCCTGCGGCATTTTCCGCAGAGCTTCGAGTATTCGACATTGGGCGGTTGGATCGCCACTCGCTCGGGTGGCCATTTCGCCACCCTCTACACCCATATCGACGATTTCGTCGAAAGCCTGCGCGTGGTCACCCCGCGCGGCGTGATCGAAACCCGCCGCCTGCCCGGGTCCGGAGCCGGTCCCAGTCCCGATCGCCTGTTCATCGGCTCGGAAGGGATTCTCGGGGTGATCACCCAGGCATGGATGAGGCTGCAGGACCGGCCGCGCTTCCGCGCTGGCGGCGCGGTCCGCTTCGCCGATTTCTTTGCCGCCGCCCGCGCCGTCAAAGCCATCGCCCAGGCCGGGCTCTACCCGGCCAATTGCCGAATTCTCGATCCGCAAGAAGCGCTGAACACCGGCGCGGCGGACGGCACCGCGGCGATCCTCGTGTTGGCTTTCGAATCTGCCGATCATCCGCTCGACACCTGGATCGGCCGGGCGCTCGAATGTTGCGCCGACCATGGTGGCTCGCCCGAAGGCGCCGGGGCGGCCGACGGACATCGCGAAGGCGCCGCCGAGCTGTGGCGCAACGCCTTCATCCGCATGCCTTACGCCCGCGAGCGTCTGGTCCGGCGGGCGATCATTGCCGACACCTTCGAAACAGCGATCACCTGGGAACGCTTCGAGGCGTTTCACGACGCGGTCAAGAGCGCGACGGAAACGGCGATTCGCGATATCACCGGGCGGCCCGGGCAGGTCACCTGCCGCTTCACCCACGTCTACCCCGATGGGCCAGCCCCATACTTCTCATTCCACGCGCTCGGACGGCACGGCGATCTATTGGCCCAATGGCAGGCGATCAAGAGCGCCGCCAGCGAGGCGTTGATTGCAGCGGGCGGTACCATCACCCACCACCACGCGGTCGGCCGCGATCACCGGCCGTGGTACGATAGGGAAGCCCCCGAGCTCTTCGCCGCGGCGCTGCGGGCTGCAAAGCACGCGCTCGATCCGCAAGGGTTGCTCAATCCCGGCGTTCTTCTCGATCCTTGAGATTGGCCGGCCGACGCGATGCCGCGCCGGCGGCGTGGTATCGATTTCACCGGACGTTGAATGGGGGTGCCAGGGCGGCGGAGCCGGGGCTGCGTCATAACGACTCATTCGGTCGCCGACCCGCCGAATCGCCGCCCTGCGGATGCCTAACACATTGCTCGGTGTTGCGAAAAAGACGCGGCACGATGGGCGAATTTGCCGGCCTAGATTCGAAACTGTTGCTGGAATGTCGCACCGAGCGGTGTTCTTCACCAATTTCCCGACAAGCGGTGCCGTTGCGGTAAAAACCGTTTGCCATCGGTACGCGGGATGACGAAGATCGGCCAACGGTGGCGGGACAACCATCGTCACACGCGTATTTGTGGCCGGAGGTAAGGGATGACAAATCGCTGTCTGCTAGGCGCCGGAATCGCGCTTGCCATGGCGTTCGCTGGCGCCGAGGCGCAGGCGCAGCTGTTCCCAGCGGGGGCACCGGGCGCCTGGTACATCGGTCCCGAGGGCGGCTGGACCAGCCTTACCAGCCAGTCGGAATCGTTATCACCCGTCCACTTCACCGGCCCCGGGCCTACCCCGGGGACTACGCAGATCTTTAGCACTCCGGGGTTTAATGCGACGCCGAATATCAACAGCGGCTTCAATGTCGGCGCTCGCGGCGGCTACCAGTGGGGGCCGTGGCGGTTTGAGGAAGAATACAGCTATCGCAATAACCAGCTGTCCAGCAGCAACACGTTGAACATCCTTGGTCCGTTCGGCAACACATTTACCACCAACGGCGGGCGTAGTTCGGGGCAGAGTACATCCCACGCGATCATGACCAACGCCATCTATGACTTCACCATCGGTTGGCCGATCACTCCCCATATCGGGGCCGGCATCGGCGCGGTGGACGTCATCGACAGCGCGTCGATCAGCTCCTTCACCCTACCCCGCTCGATAGGCTTTCCGATCAACCCGGCGAGCCCGTTATCCGTCCAGGGGCCACAGACATTCGGCGGCACCCTCATCAATGGCAGCGGCTGGAGGTTCGGTTATCAGGCGATCGCGGGAATTCGCTACGAATTCAGCCCGGCGGTCTCGTTCGACCTCGACTATCGTTACCTGGGGACCACCAACCAGACGATCCGCAACAACGCTTCTGCAAGGTACCCGTTTCCGAATGGCGTTGTGAACGGCGTCCCCACCACGAATTGCTGCGTAGGCGGCAGCTTTACCAGCAATTACAAGTCGAACAACATTCTCGCCAGCATAACGATGAAGTTCGGGGCACCGCCGGCGCCGCCGCCACCGCTGCCGCCGGCACCGCCGCCGCCGCCGCCCAACAAGGTATTCCTCGTCTTCTTCGACTGGGACAAGTACAACATCACGCCCGAGGGTGAGCGGATCATCGAGCTCGCGGCGCAGCAGTACAAGGCGGGCGGCTCGGTCAAGATCCAGGTCAACGGGTACACCGACACCACGGGCTCGTTCGGCTACAATCAGCGGCTCTCCGAGCGGCGTGCGAATGCCGTGGCTGCCCGTCTCGCCGCCCTCGGTGTAGCACGCGGCGACATGGCGGTTGCCGGGCACAGCTTCAACGATCTGCGTGTGCCGACCCCGCCGGGTGTGCGCGAGCCGCAGAACCGGCGCGTCGAGATCGTCTTCCCGAGCTAAGCGGTCTCGCGGTCTGAGGTCCGGGATCCCGCGATGCGGGATCCCGGTAAGCGCCGCAAGTTGCTGCGGCGCTTTTTTTATCGCCGGCTCTCTTGCGGATCTCCGACCTCGGGCCGAAGCGGCGCATCGGTTGGCCGCCCGATTCGCATCCCGGCGCCGGTCGGGCGCGGAGTGGGGAGATATCAGGGTGCGAACCGGCCCGAATCGCGCATCGACTTCCGCGAATATTTCTATGTTTCGGGCCCGCTGAACGGCGTGATATCCCGGCCGGCACGAGCTCGGCTGTTTATCACGTAATTCTTAGCTCGGCGCGCCGTGATCGTGATAAGTTCGCCCCGCGGTTCGCATCTGCAACTAGTGCGATGGTAATGCCGGTCGGCAACTCTCCACGAGAGCTAGACAATTGCGAATCGCCATTTCAATCCAGGAGTGCCCTCATGAAGGCCTTGATCTCGGGGTGTGCCTTGCTCGCGTTCGTTGCCGCTACTACCCTGCCGCTCGAATCCTTTGCCCAGACGAGTCCGGGCGGCGCGACGGCCGCGGCGCCGGACACCGCTACGGCCGCAACGCCGATGGCGAGCACCAGCAAGAAGTCCAAAAAGACGTCCAAACATCACGCGAAGAAGAAGTCGTCAAAACCCTCCGGGAGTCAAACCAGCTCCGCCAAGCAGCACCACCGCTCCGTCCGCACCGCCAGCCGGTCTCACCACAGCGTGAGCTGACAGGGCGCCGATCACAGGGCCAGCGGCGCGACCGGGTATGAAGGGGAGGAGCGCCTTCCCCACCCGAGGGCCAACGGTGAGTGACGCACGGCCGGCCGGCTCGGGGCCTTCTTCATCTGTGGCGAACAGGGTGGTGTATTTTCGCTTCTCCCGTTCTTCGGCGGTTCGATCGGCTACCTGAGCGCTTGAAAGGCGCCGCTCACGGCCATATTATCTATGTTGCCGGAACAGATTGCCGCGCGCGGCGTTAACGCAGGGCGCCCCCTTTAGCTTTCGGTGAGCCTCGGATATGCCTCGGTCAACCCAGAACTAGAACGGAGGATCAAGATCATGAAGCATCTCTTGAGCGGCGTCGCGATCGTCGCCGCGCTCGCGGTTGCCGGACCGGTGTGGGCACAGCGCACCGGCCCTGGAGCGGGAGCCCCCGGCCCAAATCAGCCGCTTCCGGGCGGACCCGGCCCCTCTTCGCCGATGTCCAACCTGCCACCGCGGGTCGGAACCCAGTTCCCCGCAACGGATCTGCCGCAGACGGCACCGGCGCCAGCGATGGCCCCGGGAATGGCCCCCGGGGCGACCACATCGGCGATGCCGCCGACGCACCGGCGCGGGCGGGCTTCAACACACCACAAGGGAATGGCGGCCCATCCACCGACGGCGATGAGCGGAAGCACTGCTGCACAACTGAACCAGGAGGAGCTGGCCCGCCTTCAGTCAGGCAACTTCGCGATGCCGCCGTCGCCGCCGGCCCCACCGCGGGGGAGCAGCAAGTAACCTGTTCCGGTGTCGTGTCGGATATTTGAGAATGTGGAGAGGGGGGCGTAGCCCCCCTCCGGCGTGCCGGCACACGTGCTGCTGCGACGGACTCATTGGCGGAGAGGGAGGGATTCGAACCCTCGGTCCCCGCAAGAGGGACAACGGTTTTCGAGACCGCCCCGTTCGACCGCTCCGGCACCTCTCCATCTAAGCGGTGACAATGGCTTAGTCTTCCGGACCGGAGAACACAAGGAGGACCTTGGACCCAAGTTGGATCCAATCGGTTCTAGCACGACCCGAGAGCACGTTCGATGGCTTTCGCGGCAATGTCATCGGTCTTGTTGAACAAGTGCGCGTAGAGCCCGAGTGTGATTGCCGGCGAACCATGGCCGAGACGCGTGCTGACCGTGACGATGTCAACCCCGGCCGCGATCAAAGCCGAAGCGTGCGAGTGCCGAAGCGCGTGGAACATGACACGTGGCAACTTGCGATCGCGAATGAGGTTTCCCCAATCGCGAGATAACTTGTCCCGTGGGTAGGGCGAGCCGTCCGCCAGAGTGAAAACGAGATCCTTGGCCTCATAGCGGTCAAGACCAAGCAACAAGCGTCGTTCAAGCTGGCAGCGAGAGTGCTCGCGCAAGATTACAACCGTGTCCCCGAAGCAGGTCGAGAAGATGGCCCTCAGCCGCGGACTTGGCGTGGCCCTGCCGCCCCCAGAGCCCTGGACAGAACAGCGGCGCGCGCGCGATTGGCCGCTGAGTTCCCCTTCGGCGACCCAACCGCCCCTATGTCAGAGCATCTTTCGGCCTGGACCTCGGCCCAATTTGAACGCCTTGGCAAGCTCAGCGTACGCGAACAAGCTGACCTAGCTCAGCAGGCTGCCGACGATTTCGCCCACCGCGCCTCTGCCGGATCCGTAGGCCATTCCCGCTACCAGAATGGTGGCTATCCGACCGGCTCCCTCATCGTTGATGAACTTTTGAAGGACGCCGAGCCCGCCATCGCCGGCACGCAAGACCCGGCGAAGATTAGGAACTTGCTGCGCCTCGATCGCCAGCTGTTGGAGCTATTCACGAGCCGCGGCCGAAACATAGCGGCCTACACCAAACGCAAGGCCGAGTTCGGGCTGAAATAGAGGCTCGAGAAATGTTAACGCGGGAGGAAGCCTATCACCGAGCCGCTTGGCGAGCGAGACGATCCGCGAAGACACCTATCGGGCTGTCGATCAGCTATCCGCCGATGCGATAGCCGACGCCGAGGGGCAATTCGCTCCGGTCGCGGTCAAGGCGCCGATCGGCGAGGTTGTCGAGATCGCTTACAACGGGATCAAGCGCCAAGTTCGCGTCGACGCCAACGGTCGGGTTGCGGCCGACGCCGAGCCCGTCACCGGGGATGGGTGGTCAAACCGACGGACGTTCGCCGGGCGACGCGGAGGCCTTCATGGCGGCCAAGAGAGCCAGGGTCGGCTTGTTGCCGCAGGAATAGCTGGCTGATCCCCCCGGCTAGGGCAGGCTGAACCTTACCTCCACCCCGCCACTGTTGTCAGTTAGACTTCGAAAGACAATCGCAGGAGCCCACTGCCAGGCGTCGGGCCCGCGTGGCATCAGCCCCGAGTGTTGCTGCTCGTGAACGTAGTGTTACAGTCGATGCGGAGCCCGTTGAATTCCTCGTTTTCGGGACGGCGTCGCACAAAGACAGCGGATACCTGATCGAGGTAGCCCGGTATCCATTTTGGGCTCGCGCAGAACTCCGGAAGCCGGAAGCCGAGCGGACCGCGCACGGCGAGAACAGCATTAATGTCGTAATGCTCAGCCGCCCGCTTCCATTCCGGCGCGTCCGGCGGCAGTGAGGCTAGCAACGCCAGTTGCGCCAGCACCTGCGGGCCGAACGGGATGGTCCGAGCGTCCGAATAGTCGAGGTATTTTGGCCACAGGCGCCAGGTGAAATAAGAGCCGAACCGGGTCGCTAGTATCCGCGCCGGGATGTGCTCCTTTTCGATGAAAGAGATGGCGCCTTCCGGGTATTCGTGCGACAGCCAGCTTCCGAGTAGGGGCAACTTCCGCTGGCTCATGTCAGTTAGCAGGCCGGTGAGCCCGATCGCGAGAATGGCCGCGACGGCGGGCTTCGCCCATCGACCAATCGGCATCCTGATCCCGTCCAGCACGCTGCTGCCCACGATGACGGTGACGATCGCGAGCAGGGCCTGAGAACGGATGTGCTGAACCGCGGCCATCACCGCGCCGAGCAGCAGAAGCCCGGCACCAAACTGCTTGCGGGACACCGCGACCACCGCTGTAGCGACGGCGATGGTCATGACCAGCACGAGGGCGCCATCCGAGCTGATCGGCGAAGCGATCAGCAGCAGCGTGCTCCAGTTTATCGGGACCGGTTGCCACTCCCACATTACCTCGAGCTGAGGGGCCGTCAACTGGCGGATAACGGCGCCGTAGATCTCGAGCCCGAAGGGATTGAGCACTGTCGCCGCAGCCGTCACAGCGAACCAGGGCCATGCTCGCCGCAATCGCTCGGCTGCCGCCTGTCGCCGGTCGGGCAAGAAGAATTCCAAGCCGTCTACAACCACGTATCCGCCGATCAACCCCAGACCGACGAAGAACCCGAGATGCGCGTTGACCCAGAGGATCATCAATACCGGCAGCAACCACAACCGAGCCTGTCCGGTTTTGTGGTAGCGCCACAGCAGCGCGAGATACGCAGCCGAGAATAACGTTGTGAACAGGTCGGCGCGGACACCAGTGCGTGCGGCGATCAAAGGAACCGCCAAAGCCGCCAATACCGCAGAAACCACCGATCCTCTTCGCAGCAACAGTGCTGTCGTTGCGCCCGTCGCCAATGCGGCAAACCAGGAGAGCGGCGCAAAACCGCCGATCAGCCAAAGCCCATAGAAGAGAAGGCCTCCGCCGATCGGGTAGATCCAGGGCTGCCCCTGCGCGGTGTACGAGAAATGGTCGACCGAAGGAATCTCATGGTGGTCGACGAGCCAACGCGCGTCATTCAACAGAAAAAACGGATCGTCGCCAAAGACCGGGTGCAGGCTGCCCAGCAGCGCATATCCGATGACGATTGCAGCGAGGCTCGCAAACCACAGTCTCTCCCAGCGATCCGATTTCCTTGCCGGGAAGATTTTTACATTCGTCCGGAGCGCTGTCGCGTGTGACGCAGTTGCTGCAGGCCGCATGGTGATTGCCCAATCCGAAACGCCTAGGGATCGAAGAGCGAGATCGTCAGATTAGCCCGACCCTCCTATCGAGCCTAGTTCAACCGACGATTGCCTGCCACTACTCCTTCCCTTTCACCCTCCGGTGCCGCACGGTAAGGCCCCAGCGATCAAACGCTCGGGCGCGACCGCATAGTCATGCCGCCGGCCGTGTATGATCACCTGCCGTACCTAGCCATCACGGGACAGGACGATGTTTTCTACCGCTGCGAGCCTTTTTCTACAAGTCGACGCGTCCCCCCGAGCTCTGCCGGCATCACTCCACGAACTTTCGCAGCACCGATTTCAGAACTCCCCTTTATGACCACCGGGTTCTTCATCCTCGGTCGCTACGCGATCCCTGGCTCCTACCGGCGTGTTACCGCTGGGAAATTCAACCCACGGCCGGAACCCAGGTAGCCTGCGGCCTATCGCACCCAGAGCCACCTCGCCACCATTTATTTCGCCTTGATAGGACACAAACGGCGCCCCCCTCCCTGTCGACGCGGGGGGCAAATTGCGGGCGCGCCTCGAAGCCGCGCGTCGATGCCAATGAGCTGGTTGCCGACTATAGCGATATAGTCGCCCTGGAGCCCGTAAGGATCGAAGAAATCACGAGCGCATGATTCCGGGCGCCGGACCGCCCGAGTTTTGCGAAGTAGCCCTCGACTTTCGGCAAAAAAAACTGGCAATCTCCTTCACAGAGTCCCACCGAGGCGACCCGTCTGCCTCTCAGGGAGACGATTATGCTGAACCTGACGAGCCTTTTGGCGGATGCGTTGGGTCGGAACCTGGCCGAGACCTACCGCAGAATCTACGGCGACCAGGAACCGCACATTCCCGCCGCTCTCGACGAAGGCGCCCGGCTCGTCATCGAGCGGATCGCCAGCAGCGACGCGCTCTATCACGATTGCGAGCACACCGCGCTGGTCACTCTTTGCGTGCAGGACATTTTGCGCGGCCGTCGCCTTGAGCGGACCGTCACGCCCAGCGATTGGTGCCATACCATTTTGGCGGCGCTGACCCACGACATCGGATATGTGCGTGGGATCTGCCCCGGTGACACGGCAGATCACTTCGTGATCGATACCGCCGGCAACACGGTGACCCCGCCGCGCGGAGCCTCCGATGCTTTCCTGATGCCCCATCATGTCGAGCGGGGGAAGATCATGGTCCGCGAGCGCTTCGCATCCGTTCCGTACATCGACCAGGAGCGCATCGCCGCCGCCATCGAGCTCACCCGCTTCCCGGTACCGGAGGACGAAGACCACGCCGCTACCGACTCGGAAGCGGGCCTGGTCAGGGCCGGCGATCTGATCGGCCAGCTGGGTGATCCACTCTACCTGCGCAAGCTCAACGCGCTCTACCACGAATTTGTCGAAAACGGCATTGACGAGCGGCTCGGCTACAGCAGTCCTGCCGATTTGGTCGAATGCTATCCGCAATTCTATTGGAGCAAGATCGAGCGCTACATCGGCGACGCGCTGCATTACCTCGAGATGACCATGGAGGGTAAGCAATGGACCGCGACCCTCTACAGCCATATCTTCGAGGTCGAGCATAACCGCCGGCGGATGGGTCCGCAGGCCGGGCCCCCGCAACCGTGGCGGTGAGCGGCGGGAGCTAGGCGCCGGGCAGCCAGCTCGCCCCGGACCGCACCAACGGTGCCACCTCACGCGCAAACTCGTCGTCGACAGTGTACTCGTAGCAGCGGATGCGGACGGCGACAGGGTAGGCGGCTGTGATCGCCGCGAGCGCCTCAGCCAATGTGGCAAAATCGCCGGTATATTGCAGCCGGCTGTTCCATACCCCGCGCCACGCCCGGCTCAACCGCCCGACCGTCGCCTCGTCGGTCTCGGGCATGCGATCGATATAGGCGGTAATTTCGATATTGACCGGGCCTGCGGCGCGCGTCTCGTCGCGCGTAACTTCGACACGAAAGGTTTGGTACGCCATCGCCGCAGTCTATGCCCGGTCGGTACGATGCGATAGATCTCGAACGGGCAACTCGACGCGCGGCCCGGATCGGGTTGCGCGCGTCAAGTTTTGCAAATCTGAGCATGCCGCTGAAGTGATCCGCTTGGAGAACCTGCTGCGTTATCGGTCATATCTACGGGGCTGGGCGCCGCCGGCGGGGTCGGGCCGTCCACGAAGTCCATAGGCGCGCCGCCACACGCGATCGCCGTACTCGGCCGAGGGCCCGAGTCGGCCACGGCCGTCGCGGCGCCACCGGGCGGCTGCCGGCTTGGATTCGCGATAGCGCGCCTGGCGCTCGGCGCCGCTTAAGGCGTGCTTGCCCTCGGGCGAGCGAGCGCAGCGCTGGGATCTCAGCGTCCCTCAACGGCCTTTGAACGGTCCGGGCTTGCGCTTTTTGGCAAACGCGCGGGCGGCCTCATGGAAGTCTTCGCTGAGATAGAGCTTCAAGGGTGCCGTCTGCATGATGACCTCGCGCTCGAGCTGCTCCATGTACCAGCGCCGGGTGCGTACCGTCGCCCGCACCGAGAGCGGCGGGTTCCTGGCGACTTCAGCTGCAAGCTCGCGGGCGACTTCGAGATGCTGGTCCTCGGGCGCCACGCGGTTGATCAGACCGGCGGCAAATGCCTCCTCGGCGGTGAAGAAACGGCCGGTCAGCGCCACCTCGTTGGCAAAGGCAGCACCGCCGCGAAAGTTTAAGAGGGCCCAGTATTTGGATCCGCCAAGGCCGCGCGAGGTCTCGGTCACCTGGAATTTGGTGCCGGCCGCGGCGACGATCAGGTCGCATTCGAAGACGATCCCAAGTGCCAGCCCCATCGCGTAGCCGTGCGGTGCGGCGATGACCGGTTTCCAATTGACTGCGCGCGTCAAGAGGTCGGCCGAGTTGGCGCCCCAGCCTTGCGGTCCGCCATGCTCCTCGAATTCCTCGCGCCGGCGCAATTGGCGCTGATGGACGTCGGCGCCGCTCGAAAAGGCTCGCCCCTTGCCGCAGATGATCGCGACCTGTGCCTCCGGGTCGAGATCGAAGCGCCGCAGCGCCTTCATCAGGTGCCGCACCAAGTCGTCGCTAAAG
>Ga0187846_10002181_pt1 | contig 10840 bp, 11 predicted proteins | sample TC_taG_FD_161473 | JGI IMG/M metagenome (GOLD analysis project Ga0187846, IMG submission 161473) | Biofilm microbial communities from the roof of an iron ore cave, State of Minas Gerais, Brazil - TC_06 Biofilm (v2) | ecosystem: Environmental > Terrestrial > Deep subsurface > Cave > Wall biofilm... | reverse complement strand
GCCGGCGTCATCTGTCGTCGACGCCCGCCCGCTGAGGTCCGGCCACACGTGATCGACCTGCGCCTCTCGTTCCCCCGACTTCACTACTGTTACGACCCCGTCGGGTAGCAGCCTCCGGGATCCGCGTGCTGGTCGCGCTTCGCCGTCGTATCGCAAGCAGCGGACGGGCATATATAACGGCAGACGGCGGGTCAGATCCGGCGTCCAAAGCGACGAGGTGGATCGCGGGAGGCGCGGCCATGAAGCACCTGTGGGTGGCTCTGTTCCTGGTGGCGTTCATAGTTTTGATAGGCACGGCATTAATGACGCGTTATCAATACGGTTTTACGGGGGATCCCGCCTTGCGCCTTGACCGGTGGGAGGGGCGGGTTCAAGTGTGGGGGCATGAGTGCATGCATCGCGCCTCGCGTATGGGACCGGGCCGCGACCAGGGACCCTGCGACCAGTGGAATCCCAGTGGCCGCTGGAGGGACAGATAGACCCCGCAACACCACGGTCAACCGCCCTCGGGCCGAAAGACGGCCAGCGCCGCGCCTGGCCGTCTTCGCGAGCTGCACGTCGGCCCGATCTTTGGGACGTCCTGACAGGAGGGAGCTGGATTCCCCGCGTGTAAGTGTAAAGCAGGCTTGACATAGGTAAAACTTCCACTATGACGCGTCGACCGGGGTCTCGAGGCAGGTTCACCAGCGCCGTGCGGTCCTGGCGGGAGAGGCTGAGCGTCTCCCAAGGGGACCTGGCGGTAAAAGCGGGCGTGTCGCGGCAAACCCTCAGCGCGATCGAAGCGGGGCGCACCGTCCCGGGCACGGCACTGGCCCTCCGGTTGGCCGCCGCCCTGGGGCGCCGCGTCGAAGAGTTGTTCCACTTGGCGAGCGCCGAGCCGCAAGTGACCGCGCGCTTGGCGGGTTCCGTGACGGACGATCCCACATCACTGCGTGTCAGGCTGGCAACCGTGAAGGGCCGCACGGTGGCCGTGCCGCTCGCGGGATCTCTCGCCGCCGTGGCATCGCTCCCGGAGGCCGACGGGGTCGTCTGCGGCGGCCGGGGACCGGCCGTACGGGTTCGCCTCTTGACTCCCTCGGACCGGCTGGCGGAGACGGTGGTCGTGGCGGGGTGCGACCCCGCGCTCCCTCTGGTTGCGGCGCACGTGCATCGGTCTCATCCGCATGTGAGTCTCGCCTGGCTCCCCGCCGGAAGCCTGCAGGCCCTCCGCTGGCTTCGCGAGGGGGCAGTCCACATCGCGGGGCTCCATCTTCGCGACCTCCGGACCGGTCAGGACAACGTCCCTCTGGTCCGCCGTGTCCTCGGCCGGCGCCGGATGGTAGTCGTCGGGTTTGCGACGTGGGAGGAGGGTCTGATCGTCGCGTCCGGCAACCCGCGAGGCATTCACGAAGTGGGCGATCTCGCGCGCGCGGACGTCACCATGATCAACCGGGAGGAGGGCAGCGGCGCGCGTGCCCTCCTCGACGGAGCGCTAGCCAACAGCGGTGTCTCGCCGTCCCGGATCCGCGGCTACGAGCGGGAGGCGTTTTCCCACCTGGCCGTTGCCCAGGCTGTGGCGCTGGGTTTTGTGGATGCCGGAGTGGGGGTTCGCGCTGCGGCCCGAGCGTTCGGACTCGACTTTCTCCCGCTGCAGCGGGAGCGGTACGATCTCGTCATCCCCACCGCGTTGATGGACTTTCCGCCCGTGCAGACCTTCCTCGATGCCGCGCGGACAGAGAACGTGCGCCACGACCTCGAGGCGATCGGCGAGTACGACACACGCCGGCTCGGGGACACCCTCGCGGTACTCCCGTAACCTTCATGCGGCGCGTCGCGGTGCATCCCGGAATCCCGTGGCCGCTCGTAGCGGCCGGCGGCCTGCTGCTGGGGTACCTCCTCACGCCGTTCTTCTTTGGCGTCGCCGCGCTCGACGCCACGGGCGTTGCCGCGGCCTTCCGTCAGGCCGCGTCCGAGGGAGCGATCGAAACGTCGGTCGCGACCGCGTCCCTGTCCACGCTGGTCGTGGTGGTGCTGGGCGTGCCCCTTGCCTACCTGCTGGCCCGGGGAGAGTTCAGGGGGAAGGCCCTCCTCGGAGCCCTCGTCTACCTGCCGCTCGTGATCCCGCCGCTTGTCGGCGGGGTTCTGCTCCTCGCCATGTACGGTCCGTACGCCCCGATCGGGCAGTGGCTCGGCGATCGGGGAATTCGGGTGACCGACGCATGGCCCGGCATCGTGCTGGCGCAAACATTCGTCTCCGCGCCGTACCTCGTCGTCGCCGCGCGGGTCGCTTTTGACGCGGTGGATCCAACGCTGGAGCGAGTGTCCTATGCGCTCGGCAAGCCTCCCCTCGCCACATTCTTCCGGGTATCGCTCCCGCTGGCGTGGCCGGGGATCCTCGCCGGCGTGCCGCTGGCGTGGCTCCGGGCCCTCGGCGAGTTTGGAGCGACGATCATGGTGGCCTACCATCCCTACACTTTGCCCGTGTACCTGTTCGTCCAGTTCGGCGCGGAGGGCATCCGGGCCGCTCTGCCGATCGCCGCGATTCTCCTCCTCGTGGGTGCCTTGGTTTTGAGTCTCGTGCAGGCCGCCGCCCGCCGCAGCGCCGGCCGTCTCGTGCCGTAGCCTGGCCGGACGAATCCGGAGCATCGGAAGATGCTGAGCGTTGCGGCGCGCCGCCACCTGGGAACATTCCGGCTGGACGTGGCCTTTGCGACGGAGCATGCGCGCGTGGTGTTGTTCGGCCCGTCGGGCGCGGGAAAGAGCCTGACCCTGCAGTGCGTGGCCGGCTTCATCACGCCCGACTCGGGACGCATCGCAGTGGGCGACGGCGTTCTGTTCGACAGCGACCGTCATCTCAACGTTCCCCCGTGGCAGCGCCGGGTGGGGATGGTCCTGCAGGCGTACACCCTTCTCCCGCATCTGACCGTGGGGGAGAACGTTGCGTACGGACTCGGGCCCATCTGGCGTGACCGGCGGCGCGTCCGGGCCGAGACCCTCCTGGCCGTCGTCGGGCTGGCCGGGTATGCCGATCACCTCCCGGCCCAGTTGTCGGGAGGCCAGCGCCAGCGGGTCGCCCTCGCGCAGGCGCTGGCGAGCGAGCCTCGGCTGCTTGTGCTCGACGAGCCGTTTTCCGCGGTGGACGCGCCTGTCCGGGAACGGCTCCGGAGGGATCTTCTCGGCCTCGTGGACACGTTCCAGGTTCCATTGATCTTTGTCACACACGACTTTGGCGAAGCCTATCTCCTTGGTCAGACGATCGTTATTGTGGCAGCGGGGCGCGCCATCCAGATCGGCCCGCCGGCGGAAGTGGCGCGCCATCCGCGTACAGCAACGGTAGCGCGGCTCGTCGGAGCGACCAACATCCTCGAGGGGGAAGTCGTGCAGGCCGCCGCCGGGCGCCTCACCCTGCGGGCCGGGAACCTGATTGTGCGGACCTCCAATGGCAGTCGCGCGGCCGGCAGGCGGGCCGCGTTCAGCTTCAGGCCCGAAGATGTGCGTATCATCCCCGCCGGTCCCGACGTGCCGGCGGCCAGAGTGACCGGTGTGCTGCCGAGAAACGGGCCCGCGACCGTCCTGCTGACATTGGGTGATCTAACATTGGAGGCCAGTGTTCCGCACCCCCCTCCTCACGTCGGCAGTTCAGTGGGTGTTGAGGTCGCCGACGGCGCGGCACAGGTCCTCGAGGGCGATGGGGCGCAAGCGATAGAGTAGGGGGAGACGCGATCCCATGGTGAGGTGGACGACGTTGGTGCCCGTGCTCCTGATGACCGGCCTGCTGGGGCACTCGGGCGTGGGCGACGCGACCGCGGGCGATGTAGTCTCCGTCCTCTACGCCGGTTCTCTAGTGAATCTGATGGAGCACGGGATCGGCCCGGCCTTTGGTGCCGCGACGCGGTATCGCTTCGAGGGGGTTGCCGGTGGGTCTGTGGCGATCGCCCATGAGATCAAGGACAGGCTGCGGCGGGCCGACGTGTTTATCAGCGCCACCCCCACGGTCAACGCGCTACTCACCGGACAGGCCAACGGTGATTGGGTACGCTGGTATGCCACGTTTGCGGAGTCGCCGCTTGTAATCGGCTATAGTACGCGGAGCGCTTTCGCGGCGCGGTTCAAGGAAACGCCCTGGTACGACGTCATGGCCGCACCCGGGTTTCGCCTTGGCCGGACCGACCCGGCGCTTGATCCCAAGGGGAAGCTCACCCTCGAGTTCATCGACCGGGCCGCACGGTACTATGGACGGCCGGATCTTCGGCAAACGGTGCTCGGCTCCGTCGACAACCCAAACCAGGTCTTCCCCGAAGAGACGCTGGTCGGCCGCCTGCAAACCGGCCAGCTCGATGCGGGGTTCTTCTACACGATCGAGGCTGTGGAGGCGCGCATCCCCTACGTGTTTCTCCCGGCGGCCATAGCGCCGAAAGCGGAGTACACGGTCACGATCCTCCGCGGGGCGCCGAACGATCCAGGCGCGCGGGCCTTTGTGCGATTCCTGGTGGGCTCCCCGGGCGGGGCGCTGCTCGCGGAGCACGGGCTGGCCGTGCTCCGCCCGCGGGTCGTGGGAAATACAGCGTCCGTCCCGGAGGACCTCCGGCCGCTTCTCGGCCCGTGAGGGCGCTTTCGTCCACAGCCGGAAAAACGCTATAACACGCTATAATGGGAAGAAGATTGTTCGAGACAGAAGGCCCGACCGGGGGAGGCGATGCGGAGAACTGAGTGCACGGCCGCGATAGCGCTCCTCTCGGTCGCTTTGCTCGCCTGGCAGCCAGCGCTGCCCGGGGAGGGGCGGACACTATCGAGAGCCGGTTTGGGCCTGTCTGCTCTCCAGGCGCCACCCGCCGCAGCACCCACCGATACACCTGCTCTCTTCCCGCAGCGTCTCGGGCGGGGGGATTCCGTCCTTGTATTTGCTGCTCATCCCGATGATGAAGCGTTGGGAGCCGGCGGCCTTATTCACGCCGCGCTCGCAGCAGGGGCGCGCGTCACGGTCGTCATCTTCACAAACGGGGATGGGTATCTTGAAGGCGTGGACGTGGGCTTCCGGACGCTTTTCAGCACCCCAGGTCGATTCATCGCCTACGGGAAGCAGCGGCAGACGGAGGCGCTCGCCGCTGCGGCGCGTCTGGGGCTCAATCCGGCGCAGGTCGTCTTTCTCGGGTACCCGGATCGTGGCCTGGCCGTCCTCTGGGGCCCGCGGTGGAGCTGCGAGCGGCCGTACACGTCGCCGTATACCCACGCCGACCGCTCCCCCTATACGCTGAGTTACCGGACGCACGCCCTCTACTGCGGCGAAAATGTCCTCGCCGACGTCGTTGCCCTCCTCCGCCGAGAGCGGCCTACGCTGGTCATCACTCATCATCCGGAGGATACGCACCGGGATCACTGGGCGGCCGTGGCGTTTGTCGACTTCGCCTTGGAAACCCTCGGCCTCCAGGGAGAGCAGTGGGCGAGGACCGCGTTCGTCGGTCACTTCCTCGTTCATCACGGCGTCTGGCCGGTCCCGCATATCTACGCTCCGGACCTGGACCTGCGGCCCCCACGCGATCTGTGGGAGGGCCGTCCCGGGTGGATCACGTTTCCTGTTGCCCAGGCGGACGAGGACGCGAAGCGCCTGGCGGTGTTGGAATATCACAGCCAGGCGAATCTGCTGCGGGCATTTATGCTGAGTTTCGTCCGCAGGAACGAACTCTTCGACCTGTACCAAGCGGCCCATCCGGCGCCGGTGGAGGACGAGGACTTCCCACTAAGCTCTCCTGAGGCGTGGGACCGTTTCCCTCCGCTGATCCGAACGCCTGGGTCCGGGTCGCTGCTCCGCGCGACGGAAGGGAGTGCGATCCTGGACGCCGTGGGGGTGGGACAGTCGCCCGCGCACCTCTTCGTCGTGATCCAGCTGCGCCGGCCGCCCATCCGCGAAGTGCAGTACCGGGTGGATCTGCGCTTGATCTATCCGGACGGGCATACGGCGCGGCAGTTCCTCCGCTTCGAAGTGTCCCGCCGGCTCGCGGCGGAGCGACACGACGCCCTGGACCTCCCGCTCTCCCGTGACGCGGCGGCGCGCAGCTTTGGCAACCGGATCGCGATCGTCCTCCCGCTGGGAGGGCTGGGCGATCCCGCGAGCGTGTTCCTGCGCGTGGTCACCGTCGGTCCCTTCCGCATGGTCGTGGACGCGACCCCCTGGAGCCTGATTCGTCTGGCGGCGCCAGGGGCGCGCCGGTCGTCGCGGGCGCCGGCGCCGCAGCGACACGGTGAAGTTATGAAGACGCGTCCGACGTCATTCGAAGAGAACGGGGAATAACGAGGTCGGACGATAGGAGTTGAGGAGTCCGGGCGATAAGTACCCTACGACGATTCTCTGGGCGAGGTGACGTGGAGATGGAGCAACCGCTCCAACAACGGATGCGGGTCCTGCGGTATCCCACAGAAACGTTTGCGCAGGCCGCGAGCACAATGCGGAAAGTGCTCTACGAGATCAAGAAGGTCATCGTCGGACAGGACCTCATGCTGGAGCGAATTCTGGTCGCCTTGCTCTCTCACGGCCACATCCTCATCGAGGGCGTGCCCGGTCTGGCCAAGACGCTCGCCATCAAAACGACCGCGCAGGTGCTGAACTGCCAGTTTAAGCGGATCCAGTTCACCCCCGACCTCGTGCCGGCCGATCTGGTCGGGACCCGGATCTACAATCAACAGACCTCGACCTTTGAAGTGGAACTGGGGCCCGTGTTTGCGAACCTGGTCCTGGCCGACGAGATCAACCGGGCGCCCGCGAAGGTGCAGTCGGCCCTCCTCGAGGCCATGCAGGAGCGGCAGGTGACGATCGGCAAGCAGACCCATTCCCTGCCCGATCCGTTCCTGGTCCTCGCCACCCAGAATCCGATCGAGAGCGAAGGGACGTACCCGCTTCCCGAGGCGCAGGTCGACCGATTCATGTTCAAGGTAGTGATCACCTACCCGTCCTTCCACGAGGAGATGACGGTGGTGGATCGCATCACCGAGCAGTCCCCCGTGGTGGACCGGGTGATGAACATCGACGACCTGCTTGAGCTGCAGAAGATCGCCGAGGCCGTGTACGTCGATCCCAAGTTGCACGAGTATGCCGTGAACCTGGTCAGCGCCACCCGGCGGCCGCAGGACTTCGGCCTCGGCGACCTGGGGAAGTTTGTCTCGTACGGCAGCAGCCCGCGGGGGTCGCTCAACCTGATCATCGGCGCGAAAGCGCTGGCCCTGCTGCGGGGGCGCGAGTACGCGATGCCCGAAGACGTGCGCGACATGGCTCCGGAAGTGCTCCGGCACCGGCTGATCCTGTCGTATGAGGCGCTCGCGCAGGACGTAACGCCCGACCGCCTGCTGGAGCGCCTGATGAACGCGGTGCCGGTTCCCAAGGTCCACATCGGAGATCCGTATGGAGACTCCCGAACGAGTATTGAGGCGTCTCGAGTTTAAGGTCGTCCGCCGGCTCGACGGCTTTCTCTTCGGCGACTACCGGGGCATCTTCTACGGGCCCAGCCTCGACCTGGCCGAGGTGCGCGCCTATCAGCCCGGCGACGAGATCCGCCGCATCGATTGGAACGTCACCGCCCGGATGAACCGGCTCTATGTCCGCCAGTACCTGGAGGAGAAGGAACTCACCGCCTGGCTCCTGGTCGATCTGTCCGCCTCGATGGCGTTCGGGACCGTGCGTCAGCTGAAGCGCCAGGTCGCCATTGAGTTCGCCGGCGTCGCGGCGTACATCGTGACCCGGCACGGCGACAAAGTCGGCGCGATCGCGTTTCCTGGGGATGACGGCGGGATGTTCATTCCGCCCAGGACCGGCCGCCTGCAGGCCCTGCGCGTGGTGCACGAACTGGGTGCCCGACCGCTGAGTCCCGGCGGAGGGCAGACGGATCTCGGCGCCGTCCTCCACCAATTCAGCCGCATCGTCCGCCGCCGATCGCTCGTGTTTCTGGTGTCGGACTTTGACGCCCCCGAGGGGTGGGAGTCTCCCCTCGCCGAGCTCACCCGGCGCCACGAGGTCATCGCGGTCAGAATCGAGGATCCGCGAGAGCGCGATCTTCCGGATGTCGGGGGGGTGCACCTCGAGGATCCGGAGACGGGCCGCCAGCTGTGGGTCGATACCTCGGACCGCCGGGTGCGCGAGACATACCGGGACCTGGTGGCGGCTCGAGATGCGCGGCTCGACGAGGTGATGCGGAGGATCGGGGTGGACATGCTCACGCTGTCCACCGGCGTTTCGTTGGTCGAGCCGCTTCTGAAATTCGTCATGCTCCGGAGGCAGCGACGGTGGAGTTTACCTGGCCGGTAATGCTCTGGGGCCTCGCGCTGCTGCCGGCCTTCGTCGGCTGGTACATCTTCGGCGTGCGCCGCGTGCGGCGGGCCGCGGCCCGGCGGTTCGCCGAGAGTCCGCTGTTCGCCCAGATCGCCGTCCGGCTTCCCGCGTTTCGCCGGCACGTGAGCATGGGCCTGTACTTCGCGGCGCTCGGCCTGTTCCTCGTCGCGGTGGGGCGTCCCATCATGGCGATCCCCATGCCGGTGAACAAGGCGACGGTCCTGCTCGTGATCGACACAAGCGGCAGCATGGCCGCGCCCGATGTGCTCCCCACCCGCCTCGACGCCGCGATAGCCGCCGCGCGCGCATTTCTCGACGCCTTCCCCCCAGGCCCGAAGGTCGGATTGGTGTCGTTCAGCACATATGCCACGTTGATGGTGCCGCCCACGCCGGACCGCGACGCCGTGCGGCAGGCGCTCGCGACGCTGAAGCCCCAGGAGGCGACGGCGATCGGGGACGGGATCGCCCAGGCACTCAAAGCCCTTCCCGGCCGGACCGGCGAGACGCCGGAGTCGAAGCTCAATCCATTCGGGCCATCCCCGCAGGCGCCTTCACCCGCTCCACCCGCGGGGGCTCCGCCCGAGTCGCCGGTGCGGCCCGAGGATCTTCCCCCCGCGGCGATCATTCTCCTGAGCGACGGGGGGCAAAACGCCGGGACCGAGGATCCGCTGCGGATGGCGCTTCTGGCGCGCCAGCAGAAGGTCAAGATTTACACGATCGGTCTCGGCTCGCCGGGCGGCGGGGTCTTCAGCTATCAGGGACAGATGGTGTTCGTGCCGTTTGACCCTAGCCTGCTCCAACAAATCGCAGCGCTCACCGAGGGGAGGTTCTTCTTCTCCCCCTCGGCGAAGGACCTGACCCAGGTGTATCGGGACCTCGGGCGCGCCATCGGGTGGGAACTGCGGAAGATGGAGGTCTCGGCACTCTTCGTGGGCGGCGCGGGTGTGCTCGTGTTGGGGGGTGGTCTTTTGTCCCTCCTCTGGATGGGGCGGCTCCCATGAGCTTCCTCTGGCCGGCGGCGCTGCTGCTGTATCTGGTCGTCCCCCTGCTCGCAGGCGTGTACATCTGGATGCTCAAGCGGCCGGCGCGTGAGCGGGTGCGCTATCCGGGGATCGGCCTCGTCGCCCGGGCGGCGGCGGCCGGCGGGCAGTGGCGGCGCCACCTTCCCGCGGTCCTGTACCTGCTGGCGGTATGCGGCGTGATCTTCACGCTGGCCCGTCCCGTGGCTCCCGTGCCTGTGCCCGACAACCGCACGGCGGTCATGCTGAGCATCGACGTCAGCCGCAGCATGATGGCGCACGATGTCGTCCCCACCCGGTTGGACGCCGCGAAGAAGGCCGCGGTCGAGTTTGTGCGTTCCCTCCCGCGGGGGGCGAAAGTCGGACTGGTTTCGTTCAGCAGCTACTCGACCCTGGTGGCGCCGCCGACCGATGACCACGATCGGGTCATCCAGGCGATCAACAGCCTCAACTTGGAGTTTGCGACCGCCATCGGCGACGGCCTCCTGGAGGCTATCTACGCGCTGCCAGAGCGTCCGCGGCCGCCGAACGCCCTGAGCCCCGGACTCCTTCCGGCCCCACCCGAGAACGCGGACCGCCTCCCACCGGCCACAGTCGTGCTGCTGAGCGACGGCCAGAGCAACCGGGGAACGTCGCCTGAGGATGCGGCGAACGTGGCGCGGCAGCTCCACGTCCGGGTCTACACGGTGGGCCTCGGGTCTCCCGAAGGGACCTTTCTGGAACTGGGGGGGCGCAGCATCTTCGTCCGGCTCGATGAAGAAACGCTGAAGGAGATCGCGGAGGTCACCGGCGGAGAGTACTGGCGGGTGTCCTCCACGATGGAGCTCAGCCGAGTCTATACGCGGCTCGGCCGCTCAATCGGCTGGGAACGCAAGCCCGTCGAGGTAAGCGGCCTCGCCTCCGTGGCCGTCGCGGGGCTGTTTCTCTGCACGCTTGCGGCGTCCTTTTTCTGGGCGCACCGGCTCGCTTAGCGGACGGAGAGCGTAGCCACCATCCCGGCTTCCCGGTGGCCCGGGAGGCTGCAGTAGATCGTATAGACCCCTAGAGAGATCGTCACCGTTGTCTCGAGCGTCTGGCCCGGTTCGATGACCGGGATTTCGGCAAGGCGCTTGCTGCCTGCATTTTCGACGACGAAATCGTGCTCGATCGCCCCACCGTTTTGGATGGTGAAGGTGACCTCGCCGGGCGCCGCCGAGACCTCCTTGGGCCTGAAGAAGAACTCGCCGGCCATGAGGCGCACGGCGGGCTCCGCGCTCACGGCCGGTTGACTCTGCCACACTCCGACGGCGATCAGCGCCATGAGGACTATCCGCGGCGCATTTCCGCCGACTCTGCTTGGCCGTGCTACAGGAGGGCGGTGATCCCCTCCGGTCACCGGATAGTCACTGGGTGACCGACCACCGCGCCGAAGAGATAGCCCTGCTCGTTGAACGGCACGCTCGCCGGTTGACTGCGCCCTTTGTCATCTGTGGCCCGGGCCCGCAGGTTGTAGCTCCCGGGCTGTGGACTCCAGTCCAGATCCCAG